>WNGB01000031.1_pt1 | contig 153526 bp, 140 predicted proteins | sample 5400681 | NCBI WGS metagenome assembly WNGB01 (sample SAMN13153367, study PRJNA577476) | soil metagenome | isolation source: 115 cm soil or saprolite under grassland replicate 2 | place: USA:California | collected 2016-06-15
GCCGCGCTAACGGTTAGCAGGGTCCGTGCCAAGCCCGCCCGAGCGGAAAAATCACCCTCGAACAGGGAGTTAAGCTCCCCCCGCCGCCCTGCTTGTCGCTGCCGTGGCAGCCGGGCGATTAGAACTTAGGCGATCTGCCTATTTCAAGGGCGTTGGCGCTTATCCCACGCTGCAGGCGAGGGAATTGACCCACTCTCGCGCATCCCCCGCCGCGGCGGTACTGTTGGACATGATCGAATTGCTCAGCACCGCGGAGATGGCGGAGGCCGACCGCTTGACAATCGCCGGCGGGGTCGCGGGCCTGGCGCTAATGGAACATGCGGGGCGGGCGGTGGCGGACTGGGTGGCCGCGCGCCATCCGCCCGCCAGTCGGATCGTCGTGGTCGCCGGACCGGGCAACAACGGGGGCGACGGCTTCGTCGTCGCCCGGATTCTGGCCGAGCGTGGTTATCGGGTGCGGGTGTTGCTCCTTGGCGGGTTGGCGCGGCTGCGCGGCGACGCGGCGCTGGCCGCGCAACGCTGGCAGGGGCCGACCGGGGATGCGACGCCAGGGGCGCTTTTGCCGGCCGATGCGGTCGTCGATGCGCTGTTCGGGGCCGGGCTCGACCGGCCGGTCGAGGGTGCGCCGCGCGCCATGATCGAGGCGATAAACTTATGCACATGCGTTTATGCGGTCGATCTGCCGAGCGGCATCAACGGCACGACCGGTGCGGTGATGGGGCTCGCGGTCAACGCCGCCGAGACGGTGACCTTCTTCCGGCGCAAGCTCGGCCATCTGCTGCTGCCGGGCAGGCTCCATTGCGGAACGGTCCACGTCGCCGACATCGGCATATCAGGACGCGTGCTGGCCGAGATCAAGCCGCGCGCATTCCTCAACGCGCCGGAACTCTGGCGGGCGGCGTTTCCGGTGCCCCAGGCCGGCGGGCACAAGTATCTGCGCGGCCATGCGGTGGTGGTCTCCGGCGGCCTTTCGTCGACCGGGGCGGCGCGGTTGGCGGCGCGCGGCGCGCTGCGGGCAGGGGCAGGCCTCGTCACCATCGCCAGCCCGCGCGAGGCACTCGCCGTCAACGCGGCGGCAAACCTCGCCGTCATGGTGCGTCCGGTCGATGGCGCCCAGGAGCTCGCCGGCTTTCTCGCCGATGCGCGCCGCAATGTCGTGGTGCTGGGACCGGGCGGCGGCGTTGGGCCGCAGATGCAGGAACTGGTGCTGGCAGCACTCGCCGGGCCGCGCGCCGTTGTGCTCGATGCGGATGCGCTCACGAGCTTCGCTGATGCGCCGCAAGAGCTGATCCAAGCGATCAGGAGGCGCGGGGAGGCGGCCACGCTGCTGACCCCCCACGAAGGCGAGTTCTATCGCCTTTTCAAATCGATGGAAGACATTCATAAAGCCGATTCTAAGCTCGATCGGGCGCGCAAAGCCGCCGAGATCACAGGCGTGGTCGTGCTGCTGAAGGGCTCCGACACCGTCGTTGCGGCGCCCGATGGCCGCGCGGCCGTCGCCGACAACGCGTCGTCCTGGCTGGCGACCGCGGGCTCGGGCGACGTGCTGGCGGGTTTCGCGGCGGGACTCCTTGCGCAAGCCATGCCGTGCTTCGAGGCCGCATCGGCGGCGGTCTGGCTGCATGGCGAGGCCGGCACCGAGGCCGGGCCGGGGCTGATCGCGGAGGATTTGCCGGAGGCGCTGCCGAAGGTCTACCGCCGATTGCTTGGAACGCGTGCGGGGGGCCTCTGACCGCCCGGCACAGCGTCGACGTTAGTCCAAATAGCCGCGCTTGCCGGTCTGGATGAGCTCATAGAGCGCCTTGATCTCGCCCTCGAGCCGGCCGTAGTTCCGCCAATCCTTGTATTGCGGAAACTTCAGCGTCTTGAGGGCGTCGTCGAGGCTCATGCCCTTGGCGATCGCGTCTTTCACGGTGGCGTATTCGTCCGCCAGCATCGCGGCCAGCTCTTTCACGTCCTTGCCGGTGGACACGTCGCCGTGGGCCGGTAGAATCTTATCGACGTCCATGGCGGCAAGCTGGTCGAGCAACTTGAGCCAGGTCTCCACCGACGGCGTGAACGCCATGTTGGGCATGCTGCGCGGTCCGAACATGCCGGTGGTGAAGACCATGCGGGCATGCGGGAAGAACACGAAGGTGTCACCGGCCTGCTGACCGGGACCGAGATAGGCGAGACGGACCTCGCGCCCGCCGAGATGGATGGTCATCTCGCTGTCGAAGGTGACGTCCGGCAGGACGAGCTTGACCTCATTCGGATCGAAGCCGCGGCTCTTGAAGAAATTGCCGCGCCGCGCGATCTCCTTCGGCTGCACTTTCTCCATCAGGCGGGCCGTGTCCTTCTGCGCAACGATGGTGGCGCCGGCGGCCTTGAACGGCGGATTGCCGAAGTGATGGTCGCCATGGAAGTGGCTGTTGATCACCCACTTGATCGGTTTGTCGGTGACCTTGCGGATGCGGTCGATGAGGTCCTGGCCGTCGCGCGGGTGCTGGCGGGTGTCGATCACCAGCACGCCGTCTCCGGTGACCAGCACGACCGAGTTGGATGACGTGAACTCGAACAGAAAATAGAGGTCGGGAGCGACCTGCTTGAATTCGACCCCGCTGCGCTGCGACGTTTCCTGGGCCGCCGCAGGTGCGCTGACGAAGACGACGGCTGCGAGCAGCAGGAATGGGTGAACCAGGCGCCGGCCGAGCGTGCGAACCGCGCTACCCCGCGCACTCGTGATCGCGTTCGAGTGAGTTGCTCTCATTTTGATGTCCTCCCCGCCCGCCAAGCCAGCATATCAGGAATGTTTTGGCCAAACGAAGCCGTCAAGGCAGCGGGCCAGATTTTGGCCAAACAAAGCCGTTGAGGCAGCGGACCGGGTTTGGCCAAACGAAGCCATTAAGGCAGCGGACCAGGTCAGGTCACGGCGAACCAAACCGCCATGTCGGCGTCCGTTTGCTCCAGTCTCCGGCAGTGAACCAGCCACTTTCCCGGATTGTCGGCGACGAAGGCGATGCGCTCGACCTGTTCGCCGACCACGAGCGTGTCGAGCCAAAACGGTTTCCAGCCATCGTCGAGCCGGTCGAGCAGGCGGACATGGTGGCCGTGCAGGTGCACGACGTGCGGGCGGCCGGTCGGGTTGCGGAGCGCCAAAGTCACGGCGCGGCCGCGGCGGACGGTGAAGAGCGGCGGGCCGGCCGGGTCGAGCGGCTTGGCGCTGCCGAGCGCCAAGTCGACCTTGAGCGAGCTCTTCAGGTCGATGCGGGCCGGCAGCGGATTTGACGGCAGCGGCAGCGGGTCCGGTCGCGGCGCGGCTCGCGCATTGCCGGCGCTCCCATAGACCAGCCGCGCGATCGGTTGCTCGTCCCGAAGGCCCGACAGGATCGGCGTGGTGGTCCCTGGTTCGCGCAGGGTGTCGACGAACAGATCGACCCGACTGCCGGGCCCGAGTGCGATCCTTCCGTCGCGCGCGAGAAACGGCTCGGCCGGCTGGCCGTCGATCGCCATGACCCAGAGGGAATGGCCTTCGATCCTGAGCGCCAGACCGCGCGCGCCGGTCGCGTTGATCAGCCGCATGCGCAATCGCTCGCCGGGCTTCACCGGGATGTCGGGCCGCACCGATCCGTTGACCAGCACGAATCCGGACAAGCCGCCGGGCTCGAGAGCCATTCCGAGCACCAGCACGATGTCCCGATCGACGCCGACGGGTTCCGGCTCCTCGACGATCAGCGCGCCATGGAGGCCGCGGTCCGCCTGGCCGGGGGCGTGGTACCAGAACGTGCCGGCGTCGGGCGGGCGAAAGCGATAGTCGAAGCTCGTGCCGGGTGCGACCGGCGGCTGGGTCAGGTGCGGAACCCCGTCCATGGCGTTGGGCAGCCGGATGCCATGCCAGTGGATGCTGGCCGGCTCGGGGAGCTCGTTGACAAGGCGCACGCGCAGCTCCTCGCCGCGCCTGAGCCGAAGCGTCGGGCCCGGCACCGTGCCGTCATAGGCCCAGCGGGATCGCTGTTGTCCCTCGCCGCTCCCTGCCGTGCCTGCCCGCAGGACGCGGAAGCGGTCGGGAGCGGGCTCCGCCCGCGACTGGATCGGCAGACCCAGCCAGGTGACGGCCATGCCCGCGCCAGCCAGGAACCGGCGGCGCGACCACATGCGGGCGGAGAGCGACATTTCAGGCGCCTTGACGCGGGGCGGGAGAGCGGGCTCATAGCCCGCCATCGCGCGGTTGAGAAGCTTCCCGAAAGCGCCTATTTTCTCGTGTGCGCTTAGCTTTCCGCGTGATATAAGCCGCGCCGCCCGTTCAGCGCCGAGGGTGCCCTCTGCGGGCGTGGCGGAATTGGTAGACGCGCGGGATTTAGGTTCCCGTGACGAAAGTCGTGGGGGTTCGAGCCCCTCCGCCCGCACCACGCCGAGGCCAAACGCAGCTCCGGGTCGACGCCCGATCCCTTGTCCGACGACCGCCCCGCTCTGAAGAAGTAGATTATCGCCATGCAAGTCACAGAAACCCTTTCCGACGGCCTCAAACGCGAATTCCAGGTCACCGTCCCGGCCTCCGATCTCGAGGCGCGGGTCGCCGAGCGGCTCGGCGACCTCAAGGAGCGCGTCCGCCTCAACGGCTTCCGCCCCGGCAAGGTGCCGGTCGCGCACCTCAAGAAGGTCTATGGCCGCGCCGTGATGGCGGAGACCATCGAGGCCATCATCCGTGAGATGAACGCCAAGATCGTCAGCGATCACGGCCTCAAGCTCGCCATGGAGCCCAAGGTCACGATCCCGAACGAAGCGACCGAGGTCGAAAAGGTCATCGGCGGGCAATCCGACCTCGCCTATACCCTGGCGCTCGAGGTGCTGCCGAAGATCGAGCTCGCCGATTTCCAGGGCATCAAGCTCGAGCGCTTGGTTGCCGAGGTGACCGAGGCGGAGATCGGCGAAGCCCTCGGCAAGATCGCCGAGCAGAATCGGCCGTTCGCCGCCAAGGGAGAGGGCGCGAAGGTCGAGCAGGGCGATCGGGTCGTCATCGATTTCACCGGCAAGCTCGACGGCCAGCCCTTCGAAGGCGGCAGCGGCGGCGATGTCGGCATCAATGTCGGATCGGGGACCTTCATTCCGGGCTTCGAGGAGCAGTTGATCGGGATGTCCGCCGGCGAGACGCGGCAGGTGAAGGTGACGTTCCCGGCCGGGTATCCGGCGGCGCATCTGGCCGAAAAGGAAGCCGAGTTCGAGGTCACCGCGAAATCGATCGAGGTGCCGACCGGCGTCACGGTCGACGACGCGTTTGCGAAATCGCTTGGCCTCGAATCGCTCGACAAGCTCAAGGAGGCGGTCAAAACGCGGCTGCAGCAGGAGCATGTGGTGCAGAGCCGCCAGAAGCTCAAGCGCCGGCTGCTCGACGCGCTCGATGGGCTGCATCAATTCGCCCTGCCGCCGACGCTCGCCGAGGAGGAATTCAAGAACGTGTGGAGTGCGGTCGAGAGCGACCTCAAGGCGCAGGGCCGCACCTTCGCGGACGAAGGCACCACCGAGGAAAAAGCCAGAGAGGAATATCGCGCCATTGCCGAACGGCGGGTCCGCCTCGGGCTGGTGCTGGCGGAAATCGGCGAAAAGAACAACATCTCGGTAACCGACGACGAGATCACGCGCTCGATCGTCGAACGGACGCGCCAATTCCCCGGTCGCGAGCAGGAGATCTGGGAGCACTACAAGAAGAACCCCGCCGCGGTGGCGGGCGTGCGCGCGCCGATCTTCGAGGAGAAGGTGGTCGATTTCCTGATCGAGCTCGCCACCGTGACCGAGAAACCGGTGTCCCGCGAGGAACTCTACAAGGACGACGAAGACAGCGCTTCGGCCGCTTGAGCGCAGAAGCGGTGCTTTGTCGGCGCGAATCGTGGAATAAGGCGATGGGACGTTTATCCGACCTCGCTCGGAAGAGCTGGCGCTTGCGGGGCGGACTGCGTTGTTCCTTCTGTGGGCGCCACTCCAGCCAGGTCGGGCGTCTTGTGGCCGGCGCATCCGCTCATATCTGTGACGAGTGCGTCACCAAATGTATCGCGGTTCTGGAGCAACACGGCGGCCTCGGGCCGACGTCCCAGTCCGCCGACCCAGGTAGGTAATCCATGCGCGATCCGGTCGACACCTACATGAACACCCTCGTCCCGATGGTGGTCGAGCAGACCAACCGCGGCGAGCGCGCCTACGACATTTTTTCCCGGCTGTTGAAGGAGCGCATCATCTTCATCACCGGCGCGGTCGAGGACGTGATGTCCACGCTGGTGGTCGCCCAGCTGCTGTTCCTGGAGGCCGACAACCCGAAAAAAGAGATCGCGATGTACATCAACTCGCCGGGTGGCGTCGTGACCTCCGGGCTCGCGATCTACGACACCATGCAGTTCGTCCGGCCGGCGGTGTCTACGCTATGCGTCGGCCAGGCCGCCTCCATGGCATCGCTGCTGCTGGCCGCCGGCCATAAGGACATGCGTTTCGCGCTCCCCAATTCCCGCATCATGCTGCACCAGCCCTCCGGCGGCTTCCAGGGGCAGGCCACCGACATCATGCTGCACGCCCAGGAGATCCTGAATCTCAAGAAGCGGCTCAATGAAATCTACGTGAAACATACCGGTCAGCCGCTCAAGAAGATCGAGGACGCGCTGGAGCGCGACTACTTCCTGACCGGGGAAATGGCCGTGGAATGGGGAATTGTCGACAAGGTCATCAATAAGCGTCCGGAGGACCCGGCGGCGCTCAAGGTCGTCTAAGGTCTAGTGCCGGGGGCTCCCGGCCGGGCATTTTCCCGGGATTGGCGGCAAAATCCGCCGGGCGGCCGTCAAAAAGTCGCCATCACCCTGAATTTTCATCATTAATGAAATCTTGATTATCGCCGAGCTACCGTGGTTCGCTAGGACCGATTTGGTAAGGAACGGGCTCAAAACCCGGGAGATGTGTGACATCCGTGCTACGGACTCTTAGGAGTGCCCTTGTTATGCTTGGCCTCCAAGCGGCCGGTTCGAGGAGGTTGCGGACGTTCGGAGAGATGGAATGAGCAAAGTCGGCAGCGACTCCAAGAACACGCTCTATTGCTCGTTCTGCGGCAAGAGCCAGCACGAGGTGCGCAAGCTCATTGCCGGCCCGACGGTGTTCATTTGCGACGAGTGCGTCGAGCTGTGCATGGACATCATCCGCGAGGAAAACAAATCCTCGCTGGTGAAGTCGCGCGACGGAATTCCGACGCCGAAGGAAATTCGCAAGGTTCTCGACGATTACGTGATCGGTCAGGATCACGCCAAGAAGGTGCTCTCGGTCGCCGTCCACAATCACTACAAGCGGCTCAATCACCAGACCAAGCACAACGACGTCGAGCTGGCGAAATCGAACATTTTGCTGATCGGTCCGACCGGCTCCGGCAAGACGCTGCTGGCGCAGACGCTCGCGCGCATCCTCGACGTGCCGTTCACGATGGCCGATGCGACGACGCTGACCGAGGCCGGCTATGTCGGCGAGGACGTCGAGAACATCATCCTCAAGCTCTTGCAGTCGGCCGACTACAACGTCGAGCGCGCGCAGCGCGGCATCGTCTATATCGACGAGATCGACAAGATCAGCCGCAAGTCCGACAACCCCTCGATCACCCGCGACGTGTCGGGCGAGGGCGTGCAGCAGGCGCTCTTGAAGATCATGGAAGGCACCATCGCCTCGGTGCCTCCGCAAGGCGGCCGCAAGCATCCGCAGCAGGAATTCCTCCAGGTCGACACCACGAATATCCTGTTCGTCTGCGGCGGCGCCTTCGCCGGTCTCGAAAAGATCATTTCCGCGCGCGGCCGCTCGACCTCGATCGGCTTCTCCGCCAAGGTCTTGGCGCCTGAAGATCGCAAGGCGGGCGAGATCTTCCGCGAGGTCGAGCCCGAGGACCTGCTCAAATACGGCCTGATCCCGGAATTCGTCGGTCGGCTTCCCGTCGTGGCCACGCTCGAGGATCTCGACGAGCCTTCGCTCAAACTCATTCTGACCCAGCCGAAGAATGCGCTGGTGAAGCAATACCAGCGCCTGTTCGAGATGGAGAGCATCGATCTGACCCTGGCGGATGAGGCGCTCGGCGCCATCGCCCGCAAGGCGATCGACCGCAAGACCGGTGCGCGGGGGCTGCGCTCGATCATGGAGGGCATCCTGCTCGACACCATGTTCGACTTGCCGAGCCTCGAAGGCGTCGAGGAGGTGGTGATCTCGCGAGAGGTGGTCGAGGGCACCGCGCGGCCGCTCTATATCTACGCCGATCGCGCCGACCGCGCGAGCGGCGACGCGAGCGCCTGAGCCTGTGATTTAGGCGCCATTGCTCCCGGCGATTCGTCAGGGCCCGGTTCCATTGTTGGTTCCGACTCGGCTATTTACTTGAATTTCCGGGCTTACTTGACACCGGCGCGACCCGTCGCCACCTATTACGGGCGAACGAAACAGCGTACGAAGGACACATCGAAATTCTCCGGGGAGGGTTTCGTACCCACCCTCCGGCACATGGCTCCCAAGGCGGCCGTGTTTCCCTTCCCGGCCCATCTCTGCACTCGACCGTGATGCCGCAGGCGCGGGTTGCGGGCGAGGGGCACAACAACAAGGACCTCGGGCCATGACCAGCGCGAAGCCAAAGCCGTCGCTCACTCCCGGTGAGATCCGGGCCTACCCGGTATTGCCGCTGCGCGACATCGTCGTCTTCCCGCACATGATCGTGCCGCTCTTCGTCGGGCGCGAGAAATCGATCAAGGCGCTCGAAGAAGTGATGCGCTCCGACACGTTCATTCTGCTCGCCACGCAGAAGAACGCCTCCGATGACGATCCGGCGACCGGCGCCATCTACGAGATCGGCACGCTCGCGAGCGTGCTGCAGCTGCTCAAGCTGCCCGACGGCACCGTCAAGGTGCTGGTCGAGGGCGCCGCGCGCGCCAAGGTCGAGCGCTACACCGACCGGGCCGACTACTATGAAGCCGACGCCGTCGTGCTGGCCGACTCCAGCGGCGAGCAGGTGGAGGCGGAGGCGCTGGCGCGCTCGGTGATCAACGAATTCGAGAGCTACGTGAAGCTCAACAAGAAGGTGTCGCCGGAGGTGGTCGGCGTGGTCCAGCAGATCGAGGACTATGCCAAGCTCGCCGACACGGTGGCGTCGCACCTCGCCGTCAAGATTCCCGACAAGCAGGTGATCCTGGAAACGCCCTCCGTCACCGAGCGGCTCGAAAAGGTGCTCGGCCTGATGGAGAGCGAGATCTCGGTGCTGCAGGTCGAGAAGCGCATCCGTACGCGCGTCAAGCGCCAGATGGAGAAGACCCAGCGCGAGTACTATCTCAACGAGCAGATGAAGGCGATCCAGAAGGAGCTCGGCGACGAGGAAGGCAAGGACGAGCTCGCCGAGATCGAGGACAAGATCAAGAAGACCAAGCTCTCGAAGGAGGCGCGCGAGAAGGCCACCCACGAGCTGAAGAAGCTCAGGCAAATGTCGCCGATGTCGGCGGAAGCCACTGTCGTGCGCAACTATCTCGACTGGCTCTTGTCGATCCCTTGGAACAAGAAGAGCAAGGTCAAGAAGGACCTCGTGCATGCGCAGGAGATCCTCGACAACGACCACTACGGCCTTGAGAAGGTCAAGGAGCGGATCGTCGAATATCTCGCCGTCCAGCAGCGCGCCAACAAGCTGACCGGCCCGATCCTGTGCCTGGTCGGCCCGCCCGGCGTCGGCAAGACCTCGCTCGGCAAGTCGATCGCGCGTGCGACCGGCCGCGACTTCGTGCGCGTGTCGCTCGGCGGCGTGCGTGACGAGGCCGAGATCCGCGGCCACCGGCGCACCTATATCGGCTCGATGCCCGGCAAGGTCATCCAGTCGATGCGCAAGGCGAAGTCGTCGAACCCGCTGTTCCTGCTCGACGAGGTGGACAAGATGGGCGCCGACTTCCGCGGCGATCCCTCCTCGGCACTGCTCGAGGTGCTCGACCCCGAGCAGAACCACACCTTCAACGACCACTACCTGGAGGTCGACTACGATCTTTCCAGCGTGATGTTCATCACCACCGCGAACACGCTCAACATCCCGCCGCCCTTGATGGACCGCATGGAGATCATCCGGATCGCCGGCTACACCGAGGACGAGAAGGTCGAGATCGCGCGCAAGCATCTGATCCCGCACGCGATCGCCAAGCACGGCCTCGATGCCAAGGAATGGGCGATCGACGACGAGGCGCTGCTCCTGCTGATCCGCCGCTACACGCGGGAGGCGGGCGTGCGCAATCTCGAGCGCGAGCTCTCCACCTTGATCCGCAAGGCGGTGAAAGAGCTGATCTTGACGAAGAAGAAGTCGATCACGGTGGAGGCGAAGACCGTCGCCGACTATCTCGGCGTGCCGAAGTTCCGCTACGGCGAGGTCGAGGACGAGGACCAGGTCGGCGTCGTCACCGGATTGGCGTGGACCGATGTGGGCGGTGAGCTGCTCACCATCGAAGCCGCCATGATGCCCGGCAAGGGCAAGATGACGGTGACCGGCAACCTGCGCGACGTGATGAAGGAATCGATCTCGGCCGCGGCCTCCTATGTGCGCATGCGCGCGGTCGCCTTCGGCATCGAGCCGCCGTCCTTCGACAAGAAGGACATCCACGTGCACGTGCCGGAGGGCGCCACCCCGAAGGACGGCCCGTCGGCCGGCGTCGCCATGGTGAGCGCGATCGTGTCGGTGATGACCGGCATCCCGGTGCGCCGCGACGTCGCGATGACCGGCGAGATCACGCTGCGCGGCCGGGTGCTGCCGATCGGCGGCTTGAAGGAGAAGCTGCTGGCGGCCTCGCGCGGCGGCATGAAGACCGTGCTGATCCCGGAGGAGAACGCCAAGGATCTGATCGAGATCAGCGAGAGCATCAAGAAGGGGCTCGACATCATCCCGGTCTCGCGCATGGACGAGGTGCTGACGCGTTCGCTCACGCGCAAGCCCGAGCCGATCGAGTGGGACGAGGAGAAGGCGAAGCCGACCGCGACCTCGGTGACCACCGAGCCGGCGGTGGAGGAGGAATCTTCGACGCTGACCGCGCACTGAACGCGGCGCTTCGCGGCTTCTGGCAAGGATCGACGGCGGCGCCCTGCGGCGCCGCCGTTTTTCATGAACGCATATTTACGCCCGCCCATCCGCCGTTACCGTCGGCGGCCCGCGGCGATCCTGCTTTCTTGACATCGCTCGGATCAAGCGCGACAAAAAGCCCCGCTACTGCTGCGACCTGCAGATCGCCTCGCGGCTTCCAAAATGCGGTAGGTCCGGAGCTTCGAAGCACTTTCTGACGCGCGTTCGACCGCTGAAGCTCCTCGCGCCATCGCCGAAACTTTGTCGGAGACATGAGTCATGAAAACGTCGTTCACCAGCGCTGTGTTGTGTGCCGCATTGGCGGGGCTGTTGGCTTGGTCGAGTCCGGTCGCTGCACAGGAGAAAGCCGCCAAGCCGAAGGCCGCTGTCACCCTTGCCACCGGCCAGTTCGCGACCGAAGCGGAGGCCAAGGCAAGTTGTCCGACCGACTCCGTCGTGTGGGTCAACCTGCGGTCCAAGGTTTACCATGCGAGCGGCAGCAAGGCCTACGGCAAGACCAAGCGGGGCGCATACATGTGCGAGAAGGAATCGGTCGCGGCCGGCTTCCGCGCGCCGAAGCCGTCCAAGGCCAAGCGCGCTTGAGCAAGATCGGCGTTCGCGTCACCGCGCGGTCGTACCCGTTCGCTACCATCGCGAACCGTCAAAGGAGGAAACCATGACACGCATCATCCTTGCTGGTGTTGCTGCATTGTCTCTCGTCGCGGCTGCTGCCTACGCGCAAGCTCCGACGACCTGCAAAGGGCAGTCGGCGGAAAAGAAGCTGCATGGCGCGGCGGAGAAAAGCTTCATGACGAAGTGCGCGAAAGACGCAAAGACGGCGTGCGATGCGCAGGCTGTCGAGAAAAAGCTCGCAGGCGCGGCCAAGAACAGCTTCACCAAGAAATGCGTCACCGACGCGGTCGGCGCCTGATCGAGGGTTTCCCCGTCGCGGCTGAACGGATCTGCGGTTCGGCGGCGCCTTGCGAGGCGCCGCCGAACTCTTTTGTCGAGCGCCAATTTTACGGCTTGACAATTTGCGAACAAAGCATGAACATGGCGTTGCTGCCGGTTAGACCCTGCAGATCGCCTTGCGGCAATCCAAACGCGGCAGTTCGTTCGCTCTGACGCTTTCGACCGGTCAGGTTGTCAGCGTGCGGGGAGAACTTTTTCGGGAGGTGTGTGATGAAAGGGACGTTCTCTGTGGTGATGTGTGCTGCATTTGTCGGACTACTGGCGGTGTCTCAATCCGCGTTCGCACAGCAGAAGAGTGTCAAGCTCTGCAATGACGAGTGGGCCGCCGACAAGGCCGCCATCCAGGCAAGCGGCAAGACCAAAAGAGTCTTCGTGGCCGAGTGCAGCGGCGTTGCGGTGACACCGCGAAAGCCCAGCGGCGCGCTTGCGGGTCGGGAGCAGTTCGCGACCGAAGCCGCCGCCAAGGCGAGTTGCCCGACCGACGCCATTGTTTGGATCAACCCGAGGTCCAAGGTTTACCACGCCGGCAGCAGCAGGAGTTACGGCAAGACCAAACAGGGCGCCTATATGTGCGAGAAGGAATCGGTCGCGGCCGGTTTCCGCGCGCCCAAGGTTGCAAGGCGCGCTGCGACCTGACCGACAGGCTCGCCTGAAGCGATTGATGCTCGGACGATCGTGGCGGTGCCGTTCGGGCCACCGCCACGATTTTTGTTGCGCGAGAGCGTGAGCGGAGCGGGCTCATGCGAAGCATCGCGCGGCGTGAGCTGGTCGTTATGGCCTTCGCATGCCGGGTCGGTCGCCGACATCGGCATTGCAGCCAAAATCGGCTTGCAATTCACCGGGACTCAGCAATCCTTTGCTCCGATCCGACGGAGGAGATCGCTCGATGACCAAGAACGAGCTGATCGCTGCGGTGGCCGACAAGACCCGGTTGAGCAAGATTGCGGCGGCCTCCGCCGTCGAGGCGACCTTCGATGCCATCACCACGACGTTGAAGAAGGGCGGTGACGTCAAGATCATGGGTTTCGGCCATTTCCGGGTGGTCAGGCGGGCGGCACGCGACGGCCGCGACCCGCGCACCGGCGCCCCGGTCAAGATCGAGGCTTCGAAGCGGCCGCGCTTCACCGCCGGCAAGGGGCTGAAAGAGGCGGTCAACGGGTAAGCGTCGCGCTTGCGGCTTTCTGCGCGCGCCCGCTGCACGGGAACATTTCTGCGCCTTCGTGCGCTTGCCTCGCCGTTGGAGATGGCGCTAAAGGTGAGGTGCGGGCGGTTAGCTCAGTTGGTAGAGCATCTCGTTTACACCGAGAGGGTCGGCGGTTCGAGTCCGTCACCGCCCACCGGCCTTCGCTGCTCCGCAGCTTCGGCCGGCAAGCCAGCCTTGAGCGCGAAGGCCGCCCGTCGTAGCCCGAATTCAATCGATCAAAACCAAACACACGCCGGCGGCCGCGCAAGGCCGCCGTCGTGCGCGTGAGGTCCCGCCAGGACCGCTGTCGGGTTACACCGCTTCCTTGAGTTCCTTAGCGGCGCGGAAGGCGACCTTTTTGCTCGCCTTGATCTGGATCGGCTCGCCGGTCGCCGGGTTGCGGCCCATGCGCGCGGCGCGCTTGCGCACGACCAGGATGCCGAGGCCACCGATGCGAATACGGTCGCCCTTCTTGAGGTGCTTGGTCACCAAGCCGACCAAGTCGCCGAGGACCGCCTCGGTCTGTTTTTTCGACATCTCATGGGATTCCGAAAGATTGGCGGCGAGATGCTTCAGGGTCACGGTCGCGGGTGCGCCCGGTTTCTTGGCTGCCATGGCTGGCCCTCCTCGTTTGCAGCAAAGTGGCCATCAAAGCCACTTATCACGCAGTCGCATTAGACGATTCGGATATGGTCTGACCATGACTTATTCGCGAAAAATGTGGGTTTCTTCGATCCCACCCCTCGGAAACCCCCAAACGGCGGGCCTTGGACAGGTGGGGTAGGGCGTCAAAACCCTGTTTTGGCCGGTGTAACAGGCATTTCGCAGCCCTCATGGGCCGGACTTGTCGGCTTGACTTGGCCAGGGTGGGTATTTAACTCCGCACGGCGCCCGCGGGGGCGTAGCTCAGTTGGTTAGAGCGTCGGCCTGTCACGCCGAAGGTCGCGGGTTCGAGTCCCGTCGCTCCCGCCATTTTTTCACTCGCGAATTTCATTGCCGCGCTCCCGTCATGACACTTGGCCTTTGCCGGTCGTGACAGTTTGGGTCGGGCTCCGTTCTGGCGCGCGCCGTGAGGCCGTGTGCTTGTCACGAACATGATCGCCGTGAGGTCATCTAACGACTTCCACTCACGGCTGCGATTGACCGCCATCTTGGCTGCGATCCGCTTCCACAAGCGCGCAAAGCCAATCGACCCGCTCGAACAGCCGGCGCAAATGCATTAATCTCGCGATCGCCCCCGGTCCAACAATGGCCTCATCGAGAATAAGTCGGACCGGCGCAGGGAGAGCGCCATGTTCTCGAAGATCAATCACGTCGCCATTGTCAGTGAAAATTATGCGCAGCTCGCACAGTTCTACGAAGCGGTCTTCGGCATGCGGGCCTCGGCCAAGACCCGCCTCGGCAGCGCGGTCACGGTGGGCGACGGATATGTGGGGCTCAACATCAATCCGCGGCGGGCGGGACGGTCCGCCGGCCTCGACCATTTCGGCATCGAGGTCGAGGACGTCGAGACGGTGTTCGATCGGATGCGCAAGAGCTACCCGGAGGTGAAGTGGCTGCGGCGGCCCTCGAACCGCCCGTTCGCCGGCATCACCACCCACGATCCGGACGGCAACGTGTTCGACATTTCGCAAAAAGACATGAAGAACCGCACCTCGGTCTATGTCGAGAACGACGGCAAGGCGAATCCGCGCCACATCAATCACATGGCGATGCGGACGATGCGGCCGGCGGAGATGGCGGATTTTTTCCACGATGTGTTCGAGCTGGCGCCCGCCAACAAGAAGCCCGATGACCGCAACCACTATGTCACCGACGGGCACGTGACGCTCGTCATCATGCCCTGGAACATCACCGACTATGACGGCACCGGCATCATCACGCCGGGCATGGACCACATCGGCTTCAAGGTCGAGAACATGCAGGCCTTCAAGCAGGACGTTGCGCGCATCGCAGCCGACAATCCCCGTCTCGCGCCCGCTCCGATGACGGGCGCGGAGGGTGGCGCGCTGGAAAAGCTCTTCCGCCGCTCCTGTCCGCTCGGCCAGCACCAGATGGCCGATTGCGACGGTATTTTGATCGATGTCGCCGCAGACGAGTGATCGCTGCGCGCCAAATGGCGTGCGTGCGTCACGGCTCGGAGAAGCTCGTCATGGGTCGCTCATGCGCCGTTCTCATCGGGGCCGTGGCGCTCGCGGTTCTCTTGCCAGGTACGGCGCGCGCGGATGAATTCTACAAGGGCCGGCAAATCTCGTGGATCCTGAGTGCGGATGTCGGCGGCGGCTATGCGAGTTATGCGCGCGCATTCGCGCCGTTTTTCGCAAACCACATTCCCGGCAAGCCCAATATCGTCATCCAGCACATGCCCGGCGCCGGCGGCATTCGTGCCATGAGCTATTTCGATTCGGTCGCTCCCAAGGACGGCAGCACGCTCGGGCTCGTTCACTCGAGCGTGCCGTTCGCGCCGCTGTTCGGGATCAAGGGCGCGAGATTCGACCCGCGGCGGATGCACTGGATCGGCAGCCTGGACGCTAATACGGCGATCTGCGTCGCCTGGCACACGTCACGCATCAAGACCTGGGCGGACGTGCTCGAGAAGGAATTCACCGTCGGCGGCTCGGGCGTTGGCTCGCAGATGGAAACGATGCCGGCCCTGCTCAACAAGCTGTTCGGCACCAAGATGAAGGTCATTTCGGGCTATAGGGGCGGCAACGAAATCTATCTGGCGATGGAACGCGGCGAGGTCGATGGCCGCTGCGGCGGGCTGGTGTCGTCGATCAACTCCACCCGTGCCGACTGGTTTGCACAAAAGAAAGTTTCGGTCCCGATCGTGGTCGCGCTCGAACGCACGCCCTCGTTCCCGGAGGTTCCGGCGGTCGCCGAGTTCGCCAGGAACGAGCGCAGCCGACAGGTCCTCCAGCTGTTCGTGGCCCCGCAGGCGATGGATCGTCCCATACTCGCTCCGCCCGGCGTTCCGCCTGCGCGGATCGCGGTGCTGCGGACGGCCTTCCACGCCGCGATGAACGACCCCGGATTCATCGCCGAAGCCAAGAAGCAGCATATCGAAATCCAGGAGGTCGACGGCGATCGAGTCGCCAAGATCATCGCCGACGCCTACGCACTGCCCCCCGATATCGTCAAGGCCGCGACCGAGGCGATGAGCGTGGCCGGCGCCGGCAGCGAGTAGGGCAGGCTTCGCAAGTCCGCACAGGATCGTGGAGAGGTCATGCGGGGAGGGACGTCTTCACTTGCTGTGAATCTTGCGCACCAGGTCGAGCACGTCCTTGGGGGTCGCGAACAGTTGCGCGACCACCTGCTGCAGCTCGATGCCGCTCACCGGATCGACGTCGAGCTTGAGCTTCTTGGCTTCGGCCAGCAGCTCGGGATCCTTGTTCACCGCGTCGAAGGCGGCGCGCAGCTCGGTGACGCGCTCGCGCGGAAGATCGGGCGGCGCGAGCATCGGCCAGGCCAGAATGGAGTCGGATTCCAGCACCTCGATCGCGCGCCGCCCGGTGTCGGTGCCGGCAAGCTCGTGGGCGATCGGAATGTTCGGCAACAGCCCGGTCTTGGCGAGCGTGAACTGGGCGAGCGGCTTGACCTTGCGGCTCGGCAGCCAGTCCGGCGCGCGCGAATTGAGGCTGTCGAGCGACCAGCCGCAATAGCCTTCGACCTCGCCTTTCTCCATCGCCATGGAGATCTCGTTGCCGCCCGGATAGCCCGACACGATCTTGAACTTGGTGCCGGCAATCTCGTTGAGCGCCTTCGGGAAGGTCATGGTGCGCGAGCCGGGACCGGTCGCGCCGACCACCACTTCGCGTCGCTTGACGTCCTCGATGCTTGCCACCGGCGCCGTCTGCCAAACCAGACAGAGGAAATTGTCGCGCGTCCTGCCGCCGATCCAGGTGAAACGCCGCGCGTCGTATTTGCCTTGCGCAGTTCCGACCAGCGGCTCGATCACGGTACCGCCGCCCACCACGCCGAGCGTGGTGCCGTCCTTGGGCGCGACGTTGTAGAGGTTCGCGGCCGCCACCAGGCTGCCGGCGCCCGGCATGTTCTGCACCAACACGCTCGGTTTTCCCGGCAGATATCTGCCGATATGGCGCGCATAGAGCCGCGCGGTGAGGTCGTAGGTTCCGCCCGGCGTGAAGCCGACGACGATCGTCACCTGCTTGCCTTGATAGAAATCCGCCGCCGCAGCCGGACCGGCGGGCGCCGCGAGCAGGGCCGCGGTGACTGCGATGCAATGTCGTGCAGTTTTCATGCGCTTCCTCGCAAGTCTCGTCACCTGCTCACTTCGGCATCTCGGCGATCAAACGCCCGAAGCCCTTGACCGGTTGCCGGACGTGAAGGTGCCGCTGGATGTCCCAGCACTGCGCGGGAACCGCGTGAATGACCGGCACGCCGAGGTCCTGCTCCAGCTTCTCGATGATGTCGAGCGTGCGCCAGGCGGGGCCGAGCATGTAGATCGCCTGCGCCTTGCTGTTCCTGAGAAAGACGCTCTTGACGAAGCGATAGACCTGCAGGCCCGAGAGCTCCTGCACCTTGTCGAAGTCGACGTCCATGCCGGCCATGTCGAGGGCATCGAACCCCGCGTCGACGAAATACTTGGCGTAGATCTTGTTGATGTCGCCGCGGAAATAGGTGGCGCCCACGAAGCGCTTGACCTTGAGCGCACGAAGCGCGTCGAGCGTGGTGGTGCCGGAGGTGAAGATCGTGGTCTTGTACTTTTTCTCCCAGGTCTTGATCAGCTCCTTCTCGCCCTGATAGCCGATCACCATGAAGGGCGGCGCCCCGGAGGGATTGATCACGTCGACGCCGACCTCGACCAGCTCGGCAATCTTCGGCTCATAGGCGTGGATGCCCTGCTTGAACTCGTCGAGCGAGCCGCGCCGGACGTTGAGGCAGAGCGGGATGACGCCGATCCCCTCGGGCAGCATGCGCACGAGCTCCTCGAAGCCGCCGGTGCGCAGCGTCGGCCGAATGATGCCGACCGTGCCGCGCCAAGAACTGAACGCCATGTCGTCGTCTCCTCGCCTGCGCCCGCGAAGCTTGCCGCTTCGTACGTTGCCGCCGGGAAGCGGCGGTTGTTACCGTGTTCCAGATTGTCGCAAGAGACCCGGATGGCTACTCTCACGCATGCGATTCGGCGCACCTGCGGAATTTTGCATCAAATGAGTCCTTGCGGCTTCGCGCCATGACCCCGGACAGCACGCCGCCTCCGCCGCCCGGAGTATCCGGCAAGACCGTCCAAGAGTACATCGACGAAACGCCGGTCTGGGCGGACGCGACGCCGGTGCGGTATTCCCCCATCACCGACATGTAGTGGTTCATTTGGGGGCTCGCCGCCGCCGGCAAGTTTTTCGAGGGCGTGGTGGTGTTCACCACCGGAGTGGCGCTCCCGCTGATGTCGAGCGAGTTCGGGTTGGGCGTGACCGAGAAAGGGGTGATTGCCGCGGCCACGTTGTTCGGCATTCTGATCGGAGCCACGGCGCTCGGCGACCTGGCCGATCGTTATGGCCGCAAGCAGATGTTCATCGTCGAGATGCTGCTGTTCGGCATTTTCATCACGCTGTTGACGTTCAGCCCGTCCTACCTCGTCGTCGTGGTCGCGCTGGTGGGCATCGGCATCGCGCTCGGCTGCGACTATCCCACCGCCCACCTGATCATTTCCGAAAGCATGCCGTCGCGCATCCGCGGCCGGATGGTGCTGGGGGCGTTCGGCTTCCAGGCGGTCGGGGGCTTGGCGGGCACCGGCATCGGTTTCCTGATTCTGTTCGAGAACCCCCAGGTCGGGGCGTGGCGCTGGATGTATGCCAGCACGATCCTGCTTGCCGTGCCGGTCATCATCGGCCGGTTCTTTATCGTCCAGAGCCCCAACTGGCTTGCGTTCCGAGGGCGGATCAAGGAGGCCGAGACGGAAACCGAGCGGCTCCTGCAACGCAATCCGCGCTACCCGAAGGAAGTCATTCTGCGTCGCCTGCAAAGTGGGGACCAAAACCAGGAAAAGGCGCCGTGGTCCGCGCTGTTTAAGGGAACGAACCTCAGCCGGACCATCTTGGCGTCGGTTCCTTGGTTCTTGCAGGATCTGAGCACCTACGGCATCGGAATTTTCACGCCCACCATCCTGGCGACCCTCATCGGTGCTCGGATCGACCATCCGCGCAACACCGCCGAACTCATTCAGAGCGATATCCTGGCCACCAAGGGCGCGGCACTGATCGACATATTGCTGATCGTGGGGATCATGTTCGCCGTGCTGCTGGCCGACCGGGTGGGCCGCATCCGCCTGCAGATTCTCGGCTTCATCGGCTGCGCCGTCGGGCTGCTGCTGGCGGCGCTGTCGCTCGACGTCGGCGGAACCCTTGCCGTGGTGCTGATCTTTGCCGGCTTCATGCTGTTCAGCTTCATGACCAATATCGGCCCGAATGCGATGACCTACCTCATTGCCGGCGAGGTGTTCCCGATCTCGATCCGCGGCGCGGGGGCGGGTTTCGCGGCGTCATTTGCTAAGATCGGCGCGGTCTTGACCGCGTTCCTGTTTCCGATCCTGCTCAAGGATATCGGCACCCATCTGCTACTGTTGATCCTAGTCGGCACCAGTCTTCTGGGCGCGCTGGTCACCCGGCTCTACGCCTTCGAGACCAAGGGCATCAATCTGGAAAATGTGGAGGAGCGGGAGAAGGTGCCGCCGTCCTAGGTGCGGAACGCCATGTTCGTCGCTCAGAGAATGTGAACCTTTCGATTGACTGTTATCGACGTGTGACCTGCTCCGCCCTCGTCCTGAGGAGCGCGCGTGGCGAGGTGGTGCGTCACAATCTACGGGCGTGCGCGCGCGTCTCGAAGGACGGGGGCGGCCCGGGAACTTGGGCGGCCCCATGCTTCGAGACGCATCGCAGCGCAGCCGCATTTGCGGAAACGGACGTGTCTGACTGCGCCGCGATGCTCCTCAGCATGAGGCCGAGAGAGACCTTTTCCGCCTTCATCCTCAGCTTGCGCGGCGAAGCTCGCGTTGGCCAATCAAACCATCCGTGACGGCCACCCGCTCAATTGTTCGTGGCCGTCAATCCGAGGATTGACCGTGCGTCTGCCGGGGTGGCCACGTGGTCGCCGAGAACCTCGATGATCCTGGCCGCCTTCTCGACCAGCGCCGCATTGCTCGGCGCGAGCTTGCCTTTCTCGAGATAGATATTGTCCTCGAGCCCGACGCGTGGATGGCCGCCGAGCAGCACGGCCTGCGCCACCATCGGGAATTGATGCAGCGAAATGCCGAACGCGAACCATGGCGCGCTCGCGGGCAGCAGGTTTCGCATATAGGTCATGGCCTCGGTCGTGGCCGGCTGGCCCCAGGAAATGCCGAGACAGATCTGAAACATGCCCGGCGCCTTGACGTAGCCGTTCTCGACGAAGCGCTTGGCGAGCAGCAAATGCCCGGTCTCGAACACTTCGAGTTCCGGCATCACGCCGGCGTCCTTTATCGCGAGCGCCATGGCTTGCAGATGCTTCGGCGTGTTGACGAACACCCGGTCGCCCATGTTGAGGCTGCCCATGTCGAGGCTGCAAATGTCGGGCTTGAGTTCGACCACGTGACGCACCCGCTCTTCGGGCGATTTGAGCACGCTGTCGGCGCTAGGCTTCGAGGGGTCGTTCTCATCGTGCATGAAGCGCGCGCCGGGACCGGTCGTCAGATTGATCAGCACGTCGCTGCCGCTCGACCTGATCCGCTCCACCACCTCGCGATAGTGGGCGCCGTCCATGCTGGGCCGCGTGGTCTTCGGATCGCGCACGTGGATATGGACGATGGCGGCGCCCGCCTTGGCGGCGTCGAGCGCCGATTGCGCGATCTGCTCGGGCGTCACGGGCACCGCCGGGTTGCGGCCGGGCGTGTCCGCCGATCCGGTGACCGCGCACGAGATCATGACTTTGCGTTGCATGCTGCCTCCCAGCCGACGGCGTTGTTCTGTCGGGGAAGCCTACAGCGAGGATGGGGCAAATGCCCAGAGGTCAGACGAGGGTCGGACGAGAGCTCGGGCGATTCAACCGGTGCGGTTGCATCGACCGTCGGAACGGACCGGCGTTGAGCGGCAGGAATCACACGTTCGATCCAAGATCGGCTCGCGGGGCGGCGGGCTTTCGGCCCTCACGACCTTGCGTTCGCGGCCGACTTGCGCGCCATTGTGCACTGCGCTAAGCCTCCTTGAACCCGTCCTTGGAACGAATCCGAACTGTGGCAAGGGCGATTTCGTGAGGGTCTGCGGCACTTTTGCTGCCGCAGCCGGGGGCGGGGTTTCCGTACGGGGCGGGGCGTCGGAGGTGAGGATCGCCGATGAACGAACTATTGCTGGATTACCTGCCCCTCGTCGTCTTCATCGCGGTCGCGCTCGGCATCTGCATGGCGCTGCTGGTGACGCCCTTCCTCATCGCCTACAAGCAGCCCGATCCCGAGAAGCTGTCGGCCTACGAATGCGGCTTCAACGCCTTCGACGACGCGCGCATGAAGTTCGACGTGCGCTTCTACCTGGTCGCCATCCTGTTCATCATCTTCGATCTCGAAGTGTCGTTCCTGTTCCCGTGGGCGATCACCTTCGGCGAACTCGGCCTCTACGGGTTCTGGTCGATGATGGTGTTCCTTGGCGTTCTCACCGTCGGCTTCATATATGAGTGGCGGAAAGGAGCGCTCGAATGGGATTAGAGCGCACGGCCGTCGTCGCCCCGCCCGCCAAGGGCATTCTCGATCCGCGCACCGGCAAGCCGGTCGGCGCCGATGATCCGTATTTCGCCGGCATGAGCGACGAGCTCGCCGACAAGGGCTTCCTGGTCACCGCCACCGACGACCTGATCATTTGGGCGCGCACCGGCTCGCTGATGTGGATGACCTTCGGGCTGGCCTGCTGCGCGATCGAGATGATGCAGATGTCGATGCCGCGCTACGACGCCGAGCGCTTCGGCTTCGCGCCGCGCGCCTCGCCGCGCCAGTCCGACGTGATGATCGTCGCCGGCACGCTGACCAACAAGATGGCGCCCGCGCTGCGCAAGGTCTACGACCAGATGCCGGAGCCGCGCTACGTCATCTCGATGGGCTCGTGCGCCAACGGCGGCGGCTATTACCACTATTCCTATTCGGTGGTGCGCGGCTGCGACCGCATCGTGCCGGTCGACATCTACGTGCCTGGCTGCCCGCCCACGGCGGAGGCGCTGCTCTACGGCGTGCTGCTGCTGCAGAAGAAGATCCGCCGCACCGGCACGATCGAGCGGTGAGGGCGGGATGGACGAGATACTCGACAAGCTCGGCGAGACCATCGTCGGCACGCTCACCGGCTCGGTCCTCGGCCATTGGGTGGCGAACGGCGAGCTCACCATCGCGGCGGCGGCGTCCGACATCGTGAAGGTCGTCACGTTCCTGCGCGACGACGAGCGCTGCCAGTTCTGGAGCATCATCGACGTCACCGCCGTCGACTGGCCCGGCCGCGAGCGGCGCTTCGACGTCGTCTACCATTTCCTCTCGCCCCGGCAGAACCTGCGCATCCGGGTGAAGATCGAGGTCGACGAGGCGACGCCGGTGCCCTCGATCATCGGGGTATTCCCCGGCGCCGACTGGTTCGAGCGCGAGACCTACGACCTCTACGGCGTGCTGTTCACCGGCCATCCGGACATGCGCCGCCTGCTCACCGACTACGGCTTCGAGGGCCATCCGCTGCGCAAGGATTTTCCGCTCACCGGCTTCGTCGAGGTGCGCTACGACGACGAGCAGAAGCGCGTCGTCTACGAGCCGGTGCGGCTGGCGCAGGAGTTCCGCAACTTCGACTTCCTTTCGCCATGGGAAGGGCCGGGCTACCTGCTGCCGGGCGACGAGAAGGCGAGCGAGGGGAAAGCGGGTGAAGGGAAAGACGGGAGATGAAGGCGACGCTCAAGCCCGGCCTCACGCACCGATTCATCTACCGGGTGCCGCAGAACAAGACCGTGCCGCATCTCTATCCGGAGGTGGCGGCGTTCCAGGCGATGCCGGCGGTGTTCGCCACCGGCTTCATGGTCGGGCTGATGGAATGGACCTGCATGCAGCTCATGGCCCCGCATCTCGATCCCGGCGAGGGCAGCCTCGGCGTGCATATCGATGTCAGCCACACCGCCGCGACCCCACCCGGATTGACGGTGACCGTCGACGTCGAATGCGTAGCCGTGGATGGCCCCCGCATTACCTTTCAGGTGACCGCGCATGACGGCATCGAGCCGATCGGCAAAGGCCGTCACCAGCGCTTCGTAGTGCCGTGGAACAAGTTCAATGCGCGCGTGGCCGAGAAGGCGAACGCCGCGAGAGTGAGCGCGTGATGATGGACGTGCTGACGAGCAACGAGCTCGGTCTGCTCCCTCCCCCCTTGCGGGGGAGGGGTGGGGAGGGGGGTGGCTACACACTCGGTCGAGTTCTGGGCACCCCCCTCCCTGTCCCTCCCCCGACGCAAGTCGGGCTTGCCCGACTTGCGCAATATGGTGCTGAACCCGGGCAAGCCCGGGTTCCGTGGGGGAGGGAACGTTGTGGCGCTAACACAGCTTCCCTCCCAGCATCGCACCCGCGGTTCGGAATTTGATCATGGCCGAGCCCGCGCAGCGCAACTTCACCCTCAATTTCGGGCCGCAGCATCCGGCGGCCCACGGCGTGCTGCGCCTGGTGCTGGAGCTCGACGGCGAGTTGGTCGAGCGCGTCGATCCGCATATCGGGCTGCTGCACCGCGGCACCGAGAAGCTGATCGAGGCCAAGACCTATCTGCAGGCGATCCCCTATTTCGACCGGCTCGACTACGTGGCGCCGATGAATCAGGAGCACGCCTTCTGTCTCGCCGCCGAGAAGCTCCTGCGGCTGCCGATCCCCAAGCGCGCCCAGCTCATCCGCGTGCTCTATTGCGAGATCGGGCGGCTCCTGTCGCACCTCCTCAACGTCACCACCCAGGCCATGGACGTCGGCGCGCTCACGCCGCCGCTCTGGGGCTTCGAGGAACGCGAGAAGCTGATGGTGTTCTACGAGCGCGCCTCGGGCTCGCGCATGCACGCCGCCTATTTCCGCGTCGGCGGCGTGCACCAGGACCTGCCGGGAAGGCTCCTCGACGACATCTGGGCGTTTTGCGACCCGTTCCTCAAGGTCTGCGACGATCTCGAGGACCTGCTCACCGACAACCGCATCTTCAAGCAGCGCAATGTCGATATCGGCGTGGTCAGCCTCAAGGACGCCTGGGCCTGGGGATTTTCCGGCGTGATGGTGCGCGGCTCGGGCGCCGCCTGGGACCTGCGCAAGGCGCAGCCCTACGAGTGCTATTCCGAGCTCGATTTCGACATCCCGATCGGCAAGAACGGCGACAATTACGACCGCTACTGCATCCGCGTGGAGGAGATGCGCCAGTCGACCAAGCTCATGAAACAGTGCCTGGAGAAGCTGCGCTCGCCGGAAGGACAGGGGCCGGTCACGGTCGAGGACAACAAGATCGTGCCGCCGCGGCGCGAAGAGATGAAGCGCTCGATGGAGGCGCTGATCCACCACTTCAAGCTCTACACCGAAGGCTTTCACGTTCCTGCCGGCGAGGTCTACGCCGCGGTCGAGGCGCCCAAGGGCGAGTTCGGCGTCTATCTGGTGGCCGACGGCACCAACAAGCCGTACAAGTGCAAAATCCGCGCGCCCGGCTTCGCGCACCTCTCGGCGATGGATTTCCTTTCGCGCGGCTACATGCTCGCCGACATCGCGGCGATCCTCGGCTCGCTCGACATCGTATTCGGGGAGGTCGATCGCTGATGTCCGTCCGCCGCCTCGCCGACGCGTCCGTTCAGCCGAAGGAGTTTTCCTTCACGGCGGAGAATCTCGCCTGGACCAAAGGCCAGATCGCCAAATATCCGGAAGGCCGGCAGGCTTCGGCGGTGATCCCGATCCTGTGGCGGGCGCAGGAGCAATCGGGCGGCTGGCTGCCGGAAAAGGCGATCGAGCGCGTCGCGGAATTGCTCGGCATGCCGAAGATCCGCGTGCTCGAGGTCGCGACCTTCTACACCATGTTCAACCTCGAGCCGGTCGGCCAATTCCACGTCCAGCTCTGCGGCACCACGCCGTGCCTGCTGCGCGGCGCCGGCAAGCTGATCAGGCTCTGCCACGACCGCATCGGCGAGCAGCATCATGTCACTGCCGACGGCACGTTCTCCTGGATCGAGGTCGAGTGCCTGGGCGCCTGCGTGAACGCGCCGATGGTGCAGATCAACTACGACTATTACGAGGACCTCACGCCGGAGAGCTTCAAGAAAATCCTCGACGACCTCGCCGCCGGCAAGACGGTCAAGCCGGGCCCGCAGGTCGAGCGCCAGCTGTCCGCGCCCTCGGGCGGACCGACCACGCTCACCGATCCGAACCTCTATGCGCGGCGCAACGGCGGCCGCCCGCACGAGCCGGCGCTGAGCGACGCCGACGCCAAGAAGCCGGGCGAGGCCGCCAACGTCCGGGAGGCCGCCGTGCCCAAGCCGCCCATCGCCGATTCATCCGATCCCAGGCGGAACTGATGCTCGCAGACAAGGACCGCATCTTTCTCAATCTCTACGGCCTGCACGATTGGGGCCTCAAGGGCGCGCGCGCCCGCGGCGCCTGGGACGGCACCAAGGCGATCCTGGACAAGGGCCGCGACTGGATCGTCAACGAGATGAAGGCCTCCGGCCAGCGCGGGCGCGGCGGCGCCGGCTTCCCGACCGGGCTGAAATGGTCGTTCATGCCCAAGCAGTCGGACGGCCGTCCGCACTACCTCGTGGTCAATGCCGACGAGTCCGAGCCCGGCACCTGCAAGGACCGCGAGGTCATGCGGCACGATCCGCATCTCCTGGTCGAGGGCTGCCTGATGGCCGGCTTCGCCATGGGCGCCCATGTCGGCTACATCTACGTCCGCGGCGAGTTCATCCGCGAGCGCGAGCGCCTGGAAGCGGCGGTGGAGCAGGCCTATGCGGCCAGGCTGATCGGCAAGGACAACGTCCACGGCTTTCCTTTCGATCTCTACGTCCACCACGGCGCCGGCGCCTATATCTGCGGCGAGGAAACCGCGCTGCTCGAAAGCCTGGAAGGCAAGAAGGGCATGCCGCGGCTCAAGCCGCCGTTCCCGGCCAATATGGGCCTCTACGGCTGTCCGACCACGGTCAACAACGTCGAGACTATCGCCCAGGTGCCCGACATTCTGCGGCGCGGCGCCGCCTGGTTCGCCGGCATCGGCCGGCCGAACAATACCGGCACCAAGCTGTTCTGCATTTCCGGCCACGTGCTGCAGCCGTGCAACGTCGAAGAGGCGATGGGCATCCCGTTGCACGAGCTCATCGACAAGCATGCCGGCGGCGTGCGCGGCGGCTGGTCGAACCTGCTCGCGGTCATTCCCGGCGGCTCCTCGATGCCGCTCATCCCGGCGCACCAGTGCGAGAGCCTGCTGATGGATTTCGACGGCTGCCGCGAGCTCAAGTCGGCGCTCGGCACCGCGGCCGTGATCGTGATGGACAAGTCGACCGACATCATCGCCGCCATGGCCCGCATTTCCTATTTCTACAAGCACGAAAGCTGCGGCCAGTGCACGCCCTGCCGCGAGGGCATGGGCTGGATGTGGCGCGTGCTCACCCGCATGGCGGAAGGGCGCGCCCACAAGCGCGAGATCGACATGCTGATGGAGGTGACGACCCAGATCGAGGGCCACACCATCTGCGCCTTCGGCGACGGCGCCGCCTGGCCGGTGCAGGGATTGCTGCGGCACTTCCGGCACGAGATCGAGCAGCGCATCGACGACTATACGGCGAACCCGCACTCCGATCCGGTGCGGGTGGCGGCGGAGTAGGGGAGGAACAAATGGCAAAGCAACCGGATGATTTAGTCGTTCGCATATTGCGGCAAATCCAGGCAACACTCGCGGACCATACCAAACAGTTCAAGCACATCGACGAACGGTTCGAGCGAATGGAACAACAGTTTGATGATGTCCATGATGGCATGATCACGGCGTTGGGGCTCGCCAGTCATGCCAATGTTCGCGATCAAGGTCTTCAAAGAGAGATCAATGACATCAAGAAGCGGCTCAAGCGTCTGGAAGCGAAACGGTGAAATCTGGCGAACCATGTGCCGAACCAGCTTCGGTGGCAGCGGAGTAATCCTAACTATGGCTGCAATCATTCCGAAGATATCAAAAAGACTGCTGGTTTGTGCTCGTGTGCTCGTGCTCGTTGCCATTTCAACTTCTTTGAATGCACAGCTAGCAAATTCGCAATCGAAAGGTGCAAATGCAAAATATGACGTTGCACTCGATTCAACATTTACTCCCGTTCGGCCGCAGCTTCCGGACCGCAAAATTATCTCCGAATATGCATGCAAAAACAAACTGGCGCAGTAGGTGAGGAGCAGTCAGCGATGACCCAAACGACGCAGCATCTCGCCCAGCTCAATATCGGCCGCCTGCGCTACGAGGTCGGCGATCCGCGCATGGCGGGCTTCGTCAACAATCTCGCGTTCGTGAACGGCTTGGCCGAACGCAGCCCAGGATTTATCTGGCGCTACCAGGACGACAGCGGAAGTGCCATCGACACCCGCCCGTTCGACGGTGACCCGCGAATGGCCATCAATATGTCGGTGTGGGACAGCGTCGAGGCGTTAGAGCGCTTCGTATGGCAGACCGTTCACAAACGCTTCTACGGGCGGCGGGAACAGTGGTTTGAGAAAATGGAAGAGCGCTATTTCGTCATGTGGTGGGTGTCGGCCGGACACCGGCCCACCGTGCAGGAGGCAATCGAGCGGCTCGACCACTTGCAGCGCCATGGGCCGAGCGACCATGCCTTTGGCTGGGAGAGCCTGCCGGCGGCGAAATTGTGGAAGACGGCGCGGTGCGCATGAGAGAAAAAGGTAGCGATCGGTGACCAAGCTCATCGTCGACGGCAAGGAGATTGACGTCCCGCCGGAGTACACGCTGCTGCAGGCCTGCGAGGCCGCGGGCGCGGAAATCCCGCGCTTCTGCTTCCACGAGCGGCTCTCGATCGCCGGCAATTGCCGCATGTGCCTGGTGGAGCTGAAAGGCTCGCCCAAGCCGGTCGCGTCATGCGCGTGGGGCGTGCGCGACTGCCGGCCAGGCCCGAAGGGCGAGCCGCCCGAGGTCAACACCAAGACCCCGATGGTGCGCAAGGCGCGCGAAGGCGTGATGGAGTTCCTGCTGATCAACCACCCGCTCGATTGCCCGATCTGCGACCAGGGCGGGGAATGCGACCTGCAGGACCAGGCCATGGCCTACGGCGTCGACGCCAGCCGCTATCAGGAGAACAAGCGCGCGGTCGAGGACAAATATATCGGCGCGCTGGTCAAGACCATCATGACGCGCTGCATCCATTGCACGCGCTGCATCCGCTTCGCCGCCGAGGTCGCGGGCGTGCCGGAGCTCGGCGCCATCGGCCGCGGCGAGGACATGGAGATCACCACCTATCTCGAGCAGGCGATGACCTCCGAGCTGCAGGGCAACGTGGTCGATCTCTGCCCGGTCGGCGCGCTCACCAACAAGCCGTATGCCTTCGCGGCGCGGCCGTGGGAGCTCAACAAGACCGAATCGATCGACGTCATGGATGCTATCGGCTCGGCGATCCGCATCGACACCCGCGGGCGCGAGGTCATGCGCATCCTGCCGCGCGTCAACGACGACGTGAACGAGGAATGGATTTCCGACAAGACCCGCCACGTGGTCGACGGCTTGCGCACGCAGCGGCTCGACCAGCCCTATATCCGGGAGGACGGCCGTCTCGTTCCGGCGTCATGGCCGGTGGCCTTCGAGGCGATCGCCGCCAAGGTCAAGGCGGCCCGCCCCAACCGCATCGGCGCCGTCGTCGGCGACCTCGCGGCGGTCGAGGAGATTTTCGCGCTCAAGGACCTGATGACCCGGCTCGGCGTCGCCAATCTCGATTGCCGGCAGGACGGCGCGGCGCTCGATCCGCGCTGGGGCAGGGCGAGCTACCTGTTCAACGCCGCGATCGCCGGCATCGAGCAGGCCGACGCGCTGCTCATCGTCGGCGCCAATCCGCGCCGCGAAGCGGCCGTGCTCAATGCCCGCATCCGCAAGCGCTGGCGCATGGGCCCTTTCCCGATCGGGCTGATCGGCGAGCGGGTCGATCTCACCTATCCTTACGACTATCTCGGCGCCGGCGCCGAGACCTTGGCCGACGTCGCGGCCAGCATGCATCCGTTCGGCTACAAGCTGCGCGAGGCCGCGCGGCCGCTGGTCATCGTCGGCATCGGCGCGCTGACGCGGCCCGACGGCACCATGATCGCCTCGCTCGCCGCCAAAGCCGCGCTCGAGCTCGGCACTCTCGCCGAAGGCTGGAACGGCTTCTCGGTGCTGCACACGACGGCGTCGCAGGTCGGCGCGCTCGATTTAGGCTTCGTGCCCGGCTCCGGAGGGCTCAATGCCAACCAGATGGCGGCGGCCGGCGCCCTCGATGTCGCCTTCCTGCTCGGCGCCGACGAGATCGACGTCGCCCCCGGCGCCTTCGTGGTCTATATCGGCACCCACGGTGACCGCGGCGCGCACCGCGCCGACGTCATCCTTCCGGGCGCCGCCTATCCGGAGAAATCCGGCATCCACGTCAACACCGAGGGCCGCGTGCAGATGGCCGGCCGCGCCTCCTTCCCGCCCGGCGATGCGCGCGAGGACTGGGCGATCTTGCGGGCGCTGTCGGATGTGCTCGGCCTCAAGCTCCCTTACGATTCGCTCGCGCAATTGCGCCAGGCGCTGTTCAAGGCGCATCCGCATCTGCAGCGCGTCGACCAGATCACGCCGGGCGACCGCGGCGACGTGCGGGCGCTGGCCTCGCTCGGCGGAACGCCCGATAGGGCGCCGTTCGGCCAGGCGATCGAGGACTTCTATCTGACCAATCCGATCGCGCGCGCCTCCGCGGTGATGGCCGAGTGCTCGGTGCTGGCCGAGGGCAACGCCGCCCTCACCGCGGCCGAGTAGGGTGCGCGCATGGCCGAATTCTGGACCACCTACGTCTGGCCGCTGATCGTGATGGTGGCGCAGAGCGTCCTGCTGCTCGTGCTCTTGCTCATCGTCACCGCCTACGTGCTCTTGGCCGACCGCAAGATCTGGGCGGCGGTGCAGATCAGGCGCGGCCCGAACGTGGTCGGTCCCTGGGGCCTGCTACAATCGTTCGCCGATCTCATCAAGTTCGTGCTCAAGGAGCCGGTCATCCCGGCTGGCGCCAACAAGGGCGTGTTTCTCCTTGCGCCGCTCGTCACGGCCGTGCTCGCGCTGTCGGCCTGGGCGGTGATCCCGGTCGATGCCGAATGGGTGATCGCCAACATCAATGTCGGTATCCTCTACATCTTTGCGATCTCGTCGCTCGGCGTCTACGGCATCATCATGGCCGGCTGGGCCTCGAACTCGAAATATCCCTTCCTCGCCGCCTTGCGCTCGGCCGCGCAGATGGTGTCCTACGAGGTCTCGATCGGCTTCGTCATGATCACCGTGCTGCTGTGCGTCGGCTCGCTCAATCTGACGGCGATCGTCGACGCGCAGGACGGCAAATGGGGCATGTTCAGCTGGTTCTGGCTTCCGCTGTTACCCATGTTCGTGGTGTTCTTCGTCTCGGCGCTGGCGGAAACCAATCGGCCGCCGTTCGATCTGGTGGAAGCGGAATCCGAATTGGTGGCGGGCTACGCGGTCGAATATTCGGCGACGCCGTTCCTGTTGTTCTTTCTCGGCGAATACATCGCCATCGCCACCATGTGCGCCATGGCCACCATCCTGTTCCTGGGCGGCTGGCTGCCGCCGTTCCGGGTCGCCCCGTTCACCTGGGTGCCGGGCGTGGTCTGGTTCCTGCTCAAGGCGTTCTTCATGTTCTTCCTGTTCGCCATGGTGAAGGCGGTGGTTCCGCGCTACCGCTATGACCAGCTCATGCGACTCGGTTGGAAGGTGTTCCTGCCGCTCTCGCTCGCCATGGTCGCGATCGTCGCAGGCGTGTTGCAATACGGCGGATTGGCACCGAAATGACGGGGACACGGCATGATGCAGATTTCGCTTGCCGGGCTCCTCGGAGCGATGGTCGGGACCGTTATCGCCGCGATCAACTACGGCATGGTGATCGGCTTCGTGCAGAGGAGCCTGCGGGCGCACGACCGCTCGCAGACTGCCGAGGAGCGCGCGACGTTCGAGAGCAAGCTCGCGGTGATGCGCCGCACCGTGCTGGCGCTCGACATTCTTGTCTTCGGCGGCGTCGGGTATTGGCTCGGCGCGCTGATCGGGGGCTGAGCAGGGTGGCAAAGACGAGTGCCGGCCCGAAAAGGAGAGCGTCATGAGGCTCGATCAGGCGGCCCGCGCGGTGTTCCTCTGGGAGTTCGTGTCGGCCTTCGTGCTCGGCATGCGCTATTTCTTCAAGCCGAAGCCCACGCTGGACTATCCGTTCGAGAAGGGGCCGCTCTCGCCCCGGTTCCGCGGCGAGCATGCGCTGCGCCGCTATCCGAACGGCGAGGAGCGTTGCATCGCCTGCAAGCTGTGCGAGGCGATCTGCCCGGCGCAGGCGATCACCATTGAGGCCGGGCCGCGCCGCAACGACGGCACCCGCCGCACCACCCGCTACGACATCGACATGGTCAAGTGCATCTATTGCGGGCTCTGCCAGGAGGCCTGCCCGGTCGACGCCATCGTCGAAGGCCCGAACTTCGAGTTCGCCACCGAGACCCGCGAGGAGCTCTATTTCGACAAGGAGCGGCTGTTGGCCAACGGCGACCGCTGGGAACGCGAGATCGCCAAGAACATGGCGCTCGACGCGCCGTATCGGTGAGGGACACATGATCCTCTCCGCGCTGTTCTTCTACCTCTTCGCCGGCGTCTGCATTGCCGCTGCCTTCATGGTGATCGCGGCCAAGAATCCCGTGCACTCGGTGCTGTTCCTCATCCTCGCTTTCGTCAATGCGGCCGGGCTGTTCGTGCTGATGGGCGCCGAGTTTCTGGCGATGATCCTGGTCGTGGTCTATGTCGGCGCGGTTGCCGTACTTTTCCTGTTCGTGGTGATGATGCTCGACGTCGATTTCGCCGAGCTGCGCCAAGGATTCCTGCAGTACCTGCCGATCGGCGGGGTGGTCGGCATCATCTTCGTGATCGAGCTGGTGATGGTGGTGAGCGCCTGGGTGATCGTGCCCAACGTGTCGCAGGTCATCGCATCGCCGATCCCGCCGATCGCCAGCACCCCCAATACCGAAGCGCTCGGCCATGTGCTCTACACGCGCTACGTCTATTTCTTCCAGGCGGCGGGCGTCGTGCTGCTGGTCGCCATGATCGGCGCGATCGTGCTCACGCTGCGCCACAAGCCCAACGTCAAGCGCCAGAACATCAGCCGGCAGGTCGCCCGCGGCAAAGCGACGGCGATCGAGATCGTCAAAGTGCGTCCGGGGCAGGGGCTGTCATGACCGTCGGGCTCGGCCATTACCTGACGGTTGCCGCAATCCTGTTCACGCTCGGCATCCTCGGCATTTTCCTCAACCGGAAGAACGTGATCGTCATCCTGATGTCGATCGAGCTGATCCTGCTCGCGGTCAACATCAACCTGGTCGCCTTCTCGAGCTTCCTCGGCGACCTCGTCGGCCAGGTCTTCGCGCTCCTGGTGCTCACCGTCGCCGCCGCCGAAGCCGCCATCGGGCTCGCCATTCTGGTCGCCTATTTCCGCAATCGCGGCTCGATCGCGGTCGAGGACATCAATCTGATGAAGGGCTGACAAAAAGGCTAACAGGGGCATGTATCACGCCATCGTCTTCCTGCCGCTGCTCGGCTCGATCCTGGCCGCCCTGATCGCGCTCGCCGGCGCGCGCGCGCGCCACCCCGGCGGGTCGCCGGTCGTCGGCGCCGAGAATCACGCGGCCGGCCCAGTCGATGAGAGCCACCCGCGCGCGGCGCCCTCGCCGCGGGATGCGCACGCGGTCATTGACGCCTCCCACGACGAGTCGCGCGCGCTCGCGCCGCCGGCGGCGGGGTCGCGCGCCGCCGAGCTCGTGACTACGCTGTTCCTGTTCCTGTCCATGCTGCTGTCGTGGTTCGCCTTCGTCGATGTCGGCTTCGGCCATCACGACACCCGCGTCGCGCTGTTCCCCTGGATCGTGTCGGGCGACCTCAAGGTCGACTGGGCGTTGCGCATCGACACCTTGACCGCGGTGATGCTGGTCGTCGTCACCACCATCTCGGCCTTCGTGCACCTCTATTCGATCGGCTACATGGAGGAGGACCCGTACCGGCCGCGCTTCTTCTCCTATCTCTCGCTGTTCACCTTCGCCATGCTGATGCTGGTGACGGCCGACAATCTCGTCCAACTGTTCTTCGGCTGGGAAGGCGTCGGCTTGATGAGCTATCTGCTCATCGGCTTCTGGTATCACAAGCCGGAGGCGAACGCGGCCGCGATCAAGGCCTTCATCGTCAATCGCGTGGGCGACTTCGGCTTTGCGCTCGGTATTTTCGCCGTATTCATGATGACCGGCGCCCTCGATCTCGACACCGTGTTCGCACAGGCGCCGTCGCTCACCGGCAAGACGATCGATTTCCTGGGCTGGCACGCCGACGCGCTTACGCTCATCTGCCTGCTGCTGTTCATGGGCGCGATGGGGAAATCGGCGCAGTTCCTGCTGCACACCTGGCTGCCCGACGCCATGGAGGGCCCGACGCCGGTGTCCGCTCTCATCCATGCCGCCACCATGGTGACCGCGGGCGTGTTCATGGTGGCGCGGCTGTCTCCGCTGTTCGAGCTTGCGCCCAACGCGCAGACCTTCGTGATCTTCATCGGCGCCACCACCGCGTTCTTCGCCGCCACCGTCGGGCTGGTGCAGAACGACATCAAGCGCATCGTCGCCTATTCGACCTGCTCGCAGCTCGGCTACATGTTCGTCGCCATGGGCATGGGCGCCTATTCGGTCGGCATGTTCCACCTCTTTACCCATGCCTTCTTCAAGGCCCTGCTGTTCCTCGGCTCCGGCTCGGTGATCATCGCTATGCATCACGAGCAGGACATCTGGCGCATGGGCGGGCTCAGGGACAAGCTCCCGTTCACCTATTGGACGATGGTGATCGGCACGCTGGCGCTCACCGGCTTCCCGCTCACCGCCGGCTACTTCTCCAAGGACGCCATCATCGAGGCGGCCTATGCGGGCAACAGCCCGATGGCGCTCTATGCCTTCACCTCGACCGTCGTCGCCGCCGCCTTGACCGCGTTCTATTCCTGGCGGCTGATCCTGGTGACCTTCCACGGCCGCCCGCACGACCAGCATCACTACGAAGCGGCGCGCGAGTCGCCCTGGGTGATGCTGGTGCCGCTCGGCTTTCTTGCGGCGGGCTCGATCTTCTCCGGCTTTCCGTTCAAGGAGGTTTTCGCCGGGCCCGCGGTCGGCGAATTCTTCCGCGACTCGCTCAAATTCGGAGAAGCCAACCACGTCCTCGAGGAGATGCACCACGTTCCGTACCTGATCGCCATGCTGCCGACCGTGATGATGGCGCTCGGATTCTTCGTGGCTTGGCGGTTCTACATCCAGAAACCCGAATTGCCGGCCGAGCTCGCCCGCCAGCAGGAGCCGCTCTACAAGTTCCTGCTCAACAAGTGGTACTTCGACGAGCTCTACGACATCGTCTTCGTGCGGCCGACCATGTGGCTCGGGCGGTTCCTGTGGAAGCGCGGCGACGGTTGGCTGATCGACGGCTTCGGGCCCGACGGCGTCTCCGCCCGCGTGCTTGACGTCACCCGTGGCGCGGTGCGGCTGCAGACCGGATACCTCTATCACTATGCCTTCGCCATGCTGATCGGGGTCGCGGCCCTGATCACCTGGTTCATGTTCGCGGGCGGAGTGGGCTGATGCTGAGCTGGCCGATCCTCTCCGTCACCACCTTCCTGCCGCTGGTCGGCGCGCTGTTCATTATGCTTATGCGCAGCGACGGCGAGGCCGAGAGCCGCAACGCCCGCTGGGTGGCGCTCTGGACCACGCTGATCACCTTCGCGATCTCGCTGATCCTGGTCTGGCGCTTCGACCCCGGCTCGCCCGAGTTCCAGTTCGTCGAGAAGCGACCCTGGCTCGGCGGCACCATCACCTACCACCTCGGGGTCGACGGCATCTCGCTGCCGTTCGTGATCCTGACCACCGCGCTGATGCCGATCTGCATCATCGCCAGCTGGCTGCCGATCCAGCGCCGCGTCAAGGAATACATGGTGGCGTTCCTGGTGCTCGAGACCTTGATGGTCGGCACCTTCGTCGCCCTCGACCTGGTGGTGTTCTACCTGTTCTTCGAGGGCGGGCTCATTCCGATGTTCCTGATCATCGGGGTGTGGGGCGGGCCGCGCCGGGTCTATGCCAGCTTCAAGTTCTTCCTCTACACGCTACTCGGCTCGGTGCTGATGCTGCTCGCCATCATGGCGATGTACTGGGAGGCTGGCACCACCGATATCCCGACGCTGCTCAAGCACGGCTTCCCGCGCGGCCTGCAGACCTGGGCCTGGATCGCCTTCTTCGCATCCTTCGCCGTGAAGCTGCCGATGTGGCCGGTGCACACCTGGTTGCCCGACGCCCACGTCGAGGCACCGACCGCCGGCTCGGTGATCCTCGCCGCCATCCTGTTGAAGATGGGCGGCTACGGCTTCTTGCGGTTCTCGCTGCCGATGTTCCCGGCCGCCTCGCACGATCTGGCGCCGATCGTGTTCACGCTCTCGGTCATTGCCGTGACCTACACCTCGCTGGTCGCGCTGATGCAGGAGGACATGAAGAAGCTGATCGCCTATTCGTCGGTGGCGCATATGGGTTTCGTCACCATGGGCATCTTCGCGGCGACCACGCAGGGCGTCGCCGGCGGCATCTTCCAGATGATCTCCCATGGCATCGTATCGGCGGCGCTGTTCCTGTGCGTCGGCGTGGTCTACGACCGCGTGCACACGCGCGAGATCGCGGCCTATGGCGGCCTCGTCAACCGCATGCCGTTCTATGCCGCGGCCTTCATGGTGTTCACGCTCGCCAATGTCGGCCTGCCCGGCACCTCGGGCTTCATCGGCGAGTTCCTGACGCTGATCGGCACCTTCAAGGTCAATATCACGGTGGCGACCGTGGCCACGCTCGGCGTGATCGGGTCGGCGGCCTATGCGCTCTGGCTCTACCGCAAGGTGATCTTCGGCACGCTCACCAAGCCCGCCCTCGCCACCATCAAGGACCTCGACTACCGCGAGATCATCACGCTCGGTCCGCTGGTGGCGCTGACCATCCTGTTCGGCATCTATCCGAAGCCCGTTCTCGATCTGTCGGCGGCCTCGGTCGCGCAGCTGCTCGAGAGCTACGAGAAGGCGCTGGGCGCCGCCAAAACCGCCGCCCTACTGGCGCATTGACCCGCATCCCAGGCCCCGCCGATGACCGAGACCGTCGACCTCCCCGCGCTGCTGCCGGCCTTGCCGGAGATCGTGCTCGCGGTCGGCGCCATGGTGCTGCTGATGCTCGGCGCGTTCCGCGGCGAGCGCTCCGCCGGCTCGATCCATTGGCTCGCGATCGTGCTGCTGGTGGCGGCGGGGCTCGTCGTGGTCTGGCTGCCGCCAGGCACGCTGGTCACGTTCGGTGGCAGCTTCGTCGTCGACGGCTTTGCCCGCTTCCTCAAGTTGCTGGCGCTCACCGGCTCGGCGGTCGCGATCCTGATGTCGTTCGATTATCTCAGCCGGGACAAGCAGCAGAAGTTCGAATACTCGATCCTGATCCTGCTCTCCACCGCCGGCATGTTGATGCTGATTTCGGCGGCCGACCTGATCGCGCTCTATCTCGGGCTCGAGCTGATGAGCCTGGCGCTCTACGTGGTGGCGGCGATCGATCGCGATTCCGTGCGGTCGACCGAGGCGGGCCTGAAATATTTCGTGCTCGGCGCGCTGTCGTCCGGCATGCTGCTCTATGGCGCCTCGCTGGTTTACGGCTTCACCGGCACGGTGTCGTTCGCCGGCATCGCCAAGGCGGCGACCCATCCCAGCATCGGCCTGGTGTTCGGGCTGGTGTTCCTGTTCGCCGGCTTCTGCTTCAAGGTCTCGGCGGTGCCGTTCCACATGTGGACGCCCGACGTCTATGAAGGGGCGCCGACGCCGATCACCGCCTTCTTCGCCGCCGCGCCGAAGGTCGCCGGCATCGCCATGTTCGTGCGCACGACCATCGTGGCCTTCCCCGGAATTCTCACCCAGTGGCAGCAGATCGTGGTGTTCGTCGCCATCGCCTCGATGGTGCTCGGCGCCTTCGCGGCAATAGGCCAGCGCAACATCAAGCGGCTGATGGCCTATTCGTCGATCGGCCATATGGGCTTCGCGCTGGTCGGTCTCGCCGCCGGCACGCAGGAAGGCGTGCAGGGCGTGCTGGTCTATATGGCGATCTATCTGGCGATGACGCTCGGCACCTTCGCCTGCATCCTGTCGATGCGCCGCGACGGGCGCATGGTCGAGGAGATCGGCGACCTTGCCGGGCTGGCACGGACGAAACCCACCATGGCGTTCTTCCTCGCCATGCTGTTGTTCTCGCTCGCCGGCATTCCGCCGCTCGCCGGCTTTTTTGCCAAGTTTTACGTTTTCCTCGCCGCCATCAAGGCCGGACTGTTCACCCTCGCCGTCATCGGCGTGGTTACCAGCGTGGTGGGCGCCTACTACTATCTGACCATCGTCAAGATCATGTACTTCGACGAGCCGGCCAAGGCATTCGAACCGATGCCGCATGAGCTTCGGGCGGTGCTTGCGGTCAGCGGTCTGTTCAATCTCTTGTTCTTCGTCTATCCCGGGCCGCTGATCGAGGCGGCCAATGCGGCGGCAAAGTCACTGTTCTGATCGATGAAGCTCGACCCCAGGGCGACGGCGGCGGGCATGCGCCTTGTTGCGCATGACGTGCTCGGCTCGACTAATGCGGAGGCCTTGAGCCTGGCGCGACAGGGCGAGCGCGGCCCGCTCTGGATCACCGCCGGGCGGCAGACCGCGGGTCGCGGCCGGCGCGGGCGGGCCTGGGTGTCGGAGCCCGGCAATCTTTATGCGAGTCTCCTGCTCACCGATCCGGCGCCGGCCGAGCATTGGCCCGAGCTCTCTTTCGTCGCGGCGCTGGCGATCCACGACGCGGTGGTGGAGGTCGCCTCCAGGCTGAAATCGCTGCTGGCGATCAAATGGCCGAACGATCTCTTGTTGTCGGGGAAGAAATTCGCCGGCGTCCTGATCGAAGGCGAGGGCGGCGACGGAGGCGCGGTTGCGGTCGGGATCGGCGTCAATTGCGCGAGCCATCCGACGGGCACCGACCATCCGGCGACCGATCTCGCCGCCGCCGGTGCCGAGGTTTCTCCCGAAACGCTGTTCGCCGCGCTCTCCGCCAAGATGCTCGGGCGGCTGGCGCAATGGAATGGCGGCGAGGGCTTCGCCACCGTGCGCGCCGATTGGCTCGCCCGCGCCGCCGGTCTCGGCGACGAGATCCGCGTGCGTCTCGTCGACCGCGAGCTCAGCGGACGCTTCGAGGCGCTCGACCGGGCAGGCGGCCTGGTGCTGCGGCGTCCCGACGGCAAGGCCGAGACGATCGCCGCGGGCGACGTCTTCATCGAGCCAGCCTCTCCCCCGCAAGGGGAGAGGTGATCGGAACGCGCGATGGTCCGCCCCACGGACGAGCTCGTCTTCGCGCCGCTCGGCGGAGTGGGCGAGATCGGCATGAATCTCGCGATCTACGGGCTGGGCGACGAGCACCGGCGGCAATGGATCGCGGTCGATCTCGGCGTCGCCTTCGCGGGCGACGATCTGCCGGGCGTCGATCTCATCCTGCCGGACATCCGCTATCTGGTGGAGGAGCGCCGAAATATCCTCGGCCTGGTGCTGACCCACGCCCACGAGGATCATTTCGGCGCGCTCATCGACCTGTGGCCGAAGCTCAAGCTCCCGGTCTATGCGACGCCGTTCACCGCCGCGCTGCTCGAAGCCAAGCGCCAGAGCGAGCGCAACGCGCCTGAAATCCCGGTCAATATGGTGCCGCTCGGCGGGCGCTTCGCGCTCGGGCCGTTCGACATCGAGCTCGTGTCGATGGCCCATTCGATCCCGGAATCGAACGGCCTCATCATCCGCACGCCGCTCGGCGCGGTGCTTCATACCGGCGACTGGAAGATCGACCCGACGCCGGTGATCGGCCCGCCGACCGACGAGGCCAAGCTGCGCGCGCTCGGCAATGACGGCTGCCTCGCCCTGATCGGCGATTCCACCAATGCGGTGCGCGAGGGCCGCTCACCCTCCGAGAGCGACGTCGCGAAGTCGCTCGCCGACCTGATCAGGAGCGCGCCCGCCCGCGTCGCGGTCACCACCTTCGCCTCCAACGTCGCCCGCATCCGGGCGGTGGCGGAAGCCGCCGCGGCTTGCGAGCGCGAAGTCGTCGTGGTCGGCCGCGCCATGGAGCGGATCGCGCAGGTCGCCCGCGAGACCGGCTACCTCGACGGCATCCAGGATTTCCGCTCGGTCGAGGTCTACGGCCATCTGCCGCCCGACAAGGTGGTCGCGCTCTGCACCGGCAGCCAGGGCGAGCCGCGCGCCGCGCTGTCGCGCATCGCCGAGGACGGCCACCCGGACGTCGCCTTTTCGCGCGGCGACCGCGTGATCTTCTCCTCGCGCGCCATTCCCGGCAACGAGAAGGCGGTGATGCGGGTGATCAACGGCCTGGTCACCCAGGGCATCGAGGTGATCACCGACCGCACCCATCTGGTCCACGTCTCCGGCCATCCCAGGCTCGCCGAGCTCGCGGACATGGTCGGCTGGGTGCGCCCGCAGATCCTGATCCCGGTGCACGGCGAGGCGCTGCACATGGCCGAGCACGCCGCGCTCGCGCGCCGCGCCGGCGTCGGCAAGGTGCTGCAGTGCCGCGACGGCGACCTGGTGCGGCTTGCGCCCGGCGCGCCCGGGATCATCGACGAGGTGCCGGCGGGGCGCCTCTACAAGGACGGCTCGCTGTTGGTCGGCGCCGAGGAACGCACCGTGGCCGACCGGCGCCGGCTCGGCTTTGCCGGCGTGGTTTCGGTTGCGCTCGCGCTGAGCGAAAGGGGCGAGTTGGTCGCCGATCCGGAGATAAGGCTCACCGGCGTTCCGGAGGCGGACGCGGAGGGGAGCCGGTTCGAGGAGATCGCCTACGAGGCCGCCATCGAAGCCTTCGAGTCGATGCCGCGAAATAGCCGGCGCGACCCCGACGCCGTCGCCGAAGCGGTGCGGCGCGCGGTGCGGGCGGCGCTGGCCGCGCATTGGAGCAAGAAACCGATATGCCACGTGCACGTGCTCGAGGTGTAAGCTTGCCAGGTATCAGAAGTCAGTGATCAGTAATCAGTGCCTCCAATCAGAGAAGACGGCGAGCTTCGTTCTGATGACTGACCACTGATTACTGATTCCTGGCTCAAGGGAGGTAACCGTGACCAGAACAAGGCTCTTACTCGCGGCAGCGCTGACCGCCTGGGCGCCGAGCACGCTCGCGCAGGACTATCCCAATCGCCACGTCACCTTGGTGGCACCGTTCCAGGCCGGCGGCCCGTCCGACACGGTGGCGCGGCTCATCGCCGGCCCGATGTCGAAGGTCCTGGGCCAGCAGGTCGTGGTCGAGAACGTCACCGGCGCCGGCGGCACTATCGGCTCCGGCCGCGTCGCGAAATCGGCGCCCGACGGTTATACGCTCGGCATTTCGGGGTCGGGGACGTACGCCGCCGTAGAGCAGCTTTACGCCAATCCGCCTTACCGCGTGGCCGATTTCGAGAACGTGGGTCTCATCAATACTGCGCCCGTCATCGTCGTGGCCAAGAAAGATCTGCCGCCCAACACGCTGCAGGAGTTCGTCGCCTATCTGCGCGCCAACGAGAAGACCGTCACCGAAGCGGATGCCGGCGTCGGCTCGGTCTCGCATCTCGCCTGCTCGGTGCTCAAGACCCTGATCGCGGTCAAGCCGATAGTGGCGTCCTATCGCGGCACGCCGCAGGCCACGCAGGACCTGATCGCCGGGAACGTCGATTTCGTCTGCAACCAGATCGTCAACGTGGTCGGCCACGTGAAGGGCGGCGCGCTCAAAGCCTATGCGGTCACCGGCGAGAGCCGCTCGCCGATGCTGCCGGATGTGCCGACCACGACCGAGGCGGGCCTGCCTGATTTCAAGCTGACGGTCTGGTACGGCCTCTCGGCGGCCAAAGGCACGCCGGCGCCGATCGTTGCGAAGCTCAATCAGGCGCTGTCCGTGGCACTGGATGATGCGACCGTCGGCAAGCGGTTCGCGGATTTGGGCTACGACGTCGTACCCCCGCAACAGCGCTCGCCGGCCTGGTTCGACGATTTCATGCGCAAGGAGATCGATCTCTGGGCCAAGGTGCTCGGAGCGATGAAGCCCGCCACGCCCGCCACCCCCCGATGACGTGGAGGCCCGAACGTGCGATCGAGATTGTCGCCGGCACGCCGCCCGGCGGCGGCCTCGACCGCTCGGCGCGGGCGCTCGCCAAGGCAATCGAGGCCAATAAGTTGCTCGACGTGCCGGCGCCATGCTGGCGACGGCCATGTGATCGGGATCAGCTCGCCCAATATGGCGGCCGACTACCTGACCGGAGTGACGACATCCGGCCCCGACCGGTTTTCGCCGCTCGCCATCCTTTATTGCGAGTACATCGCCTTCGTCGTTCGCAGCGACGGCGCCGTCTGCAGCGGCGCCGATCTGTTGCAACGCTTCGCGCAGGACGCCGCCGCCGTCACCGTTGCGCTCTCGACCTCGCGCGGCAATTCCAACCACGTCGCCGTGGCCAAGGTGATCCGCCACGCCGGCGGCGATACCCGCGCGCCGACGATCCGTGTCTTCGACACCGCGCTCGATGCGATCGCCGACGTCGTCGCCGGCAGCGCGCATGTCGGCGCCATCACGGCGGCGAGCGCAGTGCCGGAGCTCGACGCCGGCCGGCTGCGCGCCATCGCCATCTCGTCGCCGGCGCGGCTGCCGGGCCCTTACGCATCGGCGCCGACTTGGCGCGAACAGGGGGGCGACTGTGTGGTCGGGTCCTGGCGCGGCGCGAGCGGACCGCCGCGGCTTGGCGCTTCGCAGATTGCGTTTTGGGAAGGCGTGCTATCGGCCGCGATGCGGACCGCCGAGTGGAAGTCCGATCTCGCCCGCCATTTCTGGACCGAGATGTATCTCGATGGCGTGGCGCTGCGCGACTATCTCGACCGCGAGCGCACCGCGATGCGCGCCGTTCTCAGCGGGCTCGGACTGCTGTCCGGCTAGCCGTGGCAGACCAGGCCCGCTATGGATGAGCGGCTGCCGGGCCGCAGGAGAGAAACATGATCGGACGGCTCAACCATGTCGCCATCGCGGTGCGCGATATCGCCAAGGCGGCGGAGGTCTATCGCAACACGCTCGGCGCTGACGTCTCCGCCGCCGTGCCGCAGCCCGAGCACGGCGTCACCACCGTCTTCATCACGCTGCCAAACACCAAGATCGAGCTGTTGGAGCCGCTCGGCGCGGCGTCGCCGATCGCTAAATTCCTCGAGCGCAGTCCGGACGGCGGCATCCACCATGTCTGCTACGAGGTCGACGATATCGTGGCCGCGCGCGACAAGCTCAAGGCGTCGGGCGCGCGCGTGCTCGGCGACGGCGAGCCCAAGATCGGCGCCCACGGCAAGCCGGTCCTGTTCCTTCATCCCAAGGATTTCTGCGGCACGCTGGTCGAGATCGAGCAGGCGTGAAAAAATCTGCGGCCCGCTGGGGTCGCCAGCGAGCCGCCATCGAAATCGAGACTTTGGCGTTTGCCGCAGGTCTTAATAGCGGGCGACCAGCGCCCGGCGCGGGCCGTAATAGCGCGCGGGACCCACGTAGCGCGGATAAGCGACGCGGGGCGCGTAGACGCGGGGCGCCACGTAGCGAGGGGCAACTTCATACCCGGCGGCGTAGCCGCCGTAGCCGTAACCCGTCCCGCAGCAGCCGGCGCCGTAGGTCGTGGGATAGACATAGGCGGCCTGGTAGTAGGCGCCGTAGTAGCCTGCCCCGCATCCGCAGCAGGAGCAGGATTGATAGTAGACCGGCTGCACGACGACGGGAGCCGCCGCGTAGCAACCGCCGCATTGGGCCGCGGCCGGTGCGGCCCCGAAGGCAAGACCGACGATGAGCAGAGCCGCGAAGCGGCTGAAGCTGAGGACGCGCATGATCATGGGTTTTTCTCCGTCACGCATGTTTGCGTCAATAACATCGCCGCACGCGTCATGATACGGACGCGCGACTTCGATTTGTTTTTTACCTTAATCCTCTGCCTTCTTCCAGCTCGGGTAACCAATTCATGTCTGTGACCACCGCCATCGCGATCTATTTCATCATCTGGTGGGTGGTGTTGTTCGCCGTGCTGCCCTTCGGCGTGCGCAGCCAACAGGAGAGCGGCGCGGTAGCTCCCGGCACCGATCCGGGCGCACCCGCAGTCCCGCAGCTCATGCGCAAGCTTACCTGGACGACGATCGTCGCGAGCGTCGTCTTTGCGCTATGCTTTCTGGTTTACAAATATCGGCTGGTCTCGCTCGACGACCTCGCCGCGCTGATCGGTATGCGGCTATAGCAGGCGCGCGCTCATTACGCGTGCTAATCGCGGCGACCGCGCCGGCGCGGGTCGGTGGCGGTTTCGAACGGGTTCGGCGAGCAGTATCCGCCCACCCCCGCAATCGCGCCCGGCATTGCTCGATCGCCGCAGGCCAAAAAAATGAGCAGGGTCAAGACCCTGCTCCGAATGACGCAAATCTACTGCTACGCTACGCTCACGCCTCGAGTTTGTTTGTTATCCACCGAGACGGCTGCGGCTTGGCGCCGGCTTGTCCTCCCAAGACTTGGACCGCATGGTCGAGGCGGGCGGTTGACGCTCTCCCCTTGACCGTGCACGCCGACGTTATCCGATCCGTGCTGGCTTGTCACTGGCGGTACGGACGTAAGGTCACGCGCCGGTGAACACGTCCGCGTGAATTCGACTTGCGCCTGGTGTGTCGGGAGGGCGCCGGCGGCTCCCCGCCGGGTTCCGGAGACGGGCGGAAAGCTTTGATAGCCCTTGTGTTTCCGCGGGCGATCCGGCTTCACTCTGGCGCCCGTCCCGAGGGAGCGATTCTCGAACCGCCCGCATGCGCCTGTCCCGCTATTTCTTGCCGATTTCGCGTGAAACGCCGAAGGAGGCCGAGATCGTCTCGCATCGGCTCATGCTGCGTGCCGGCATGATCCGGCAGGAGGCGGCCGGCATCTACGCCTTCCTGCCGCTGGGATTTCGGGTGCTGCAGAACGTCTGCCAGATCGTGCGCGAGGAGCAGGACCGCTCGGGGGCGATCGAGATGCTGATGCCGACCATCCAGTCGGCCGAGCTTTGGCGCGAGAGCGGACGCTACGAGGACTATGGCAAGGAAATGTTGCGCATCAAGGACCGCCACGAGCGCGACATGCTCTACGGCCCGACCAACGAGGAGATGATCACCGAGATCTTCCGCGCCTATGTGCGCTCCTACAAGGACCTGCCGCTCAATCTCTATCACATCCAATGGAAGTTCCGCGACGAGGTACGCCCGCGCTTCGGCCTGATGCGCGGCCGCGAGTTCCTGATGAAGGACGCCTATTCCTTCGATCTCGACCAGGCCGGCGCCACGCACAGCTACAACAAGATGTTCGTCGCCTATCTGCGCACCTTCGCGCGCCTGGGGCTCAAGGCGATCCCGATGGTGGCCGAGACCGGCCCGATCGGCGGCAATCTCTCCCACGAGTTCATCATCCTGGCCGACACCGGCGAGAGCGAGGTCTATTGCCACCGCGATTATCTCGATTTCGAGGTGCCGGGCGCGGACGTGAATTTCGACGATATCGCAGGCCTGCAAGGCATCGTCGACCGCTGGACGTCGCTCTACGCCGCGACCTCGGAGAAGCACGACGCGGCGGCCTTCGCCAAGCTGCCGGCGGCGAAGCAGGTTTCCGCGCGCGGCATCGAGGTCGGCCACATCTTCCATTTCGGCACCAAATATTCCGAGCCGATGAAGGCGGTCGTCGCCGGGCCCGACGGCGTCGAGCATCCGGTCCATATGGGCTCCTATGGCATCGGTCCGAGCCGGCTGGTGGCAGCGATCATCGAGGCGTTCCACGACGCCGCCGGCATCAAATGGCCGGAAGCGGTGGCGCCGTTCAAGGTGACGATCCTCAACCTCAAGCCGGGCGGCGTCGACACCGACGCGGCCTGCGAAAATCTCTATCGCGAGCTCGGCGCCAAAGGCGTCGACGTGCTCTACGACGATCTCGACCAGCGGCCGGGCGCGAAATTCGCCACCGCCGACCTGATCGGCATTCCCTGGCAGATCCTGGTCGGACCGAAAGGGCTCGCCGAGGGGAAGGTCGAGGTCAAGAAGCGGGCTGACGGCAGCCGGGAGCTCATCAGTCCGGCCGACGTGCTTGAGCGCCTAGGGTCATGAACCTGTGCGTTCCCCGGCTTTGCATGGCGTGAAACGGCCAGAATCGTGTGAAATCGGGGCGCGGGGAACAGATCGATGAGCGACCCGACCGGCACCCACCCATTCGCCCCGTTCGAATGGATGCTGTCGTTGCGCTACCTGCGGGCGCGACGGCAGGAAGGATTCATCTCGGTCAATGCCGGCTTTTCGTTTTTCGGCATCATGCTCGGGGTCGCCACCCTGATCATCGTGATGGCGGTGATGAACGGGTTCCGCAAGGAGCTGCTCGACAAGATCTTGGGCCTCAACGGCCACCTGCTGATCCAGCCGCTGGAATCGCCGCTGACCGACTGGGAGGCGGTGGTCGAGCGCATTTCCAAGGTCCCCGGCATCAAGCTTGCGGCACCGATCGTCGACGGCCAGGCGCTGGCCTCTTTCCGCTCCGGCGGCGAAGGCGTGATGGTGCGCGGGATCAGAGGGCAGGATCTCGGCAAACTCGTTTCAGTCGCCCACAATGTCAAGCACGGCACGCTTGAAGGTTTTGAGGCAGGGAAGGGAGTGGCGATCGGCGCGAGGCTTGCAGAGAAACTATCGGTCGGCGCCGGTGACGACCTGACGCTCTTGACCCCCCACGGCGACATAACACCGATCGGCATCTTGCCGCGGATCAAGACCTACAAGGTAGCGGCGGTGTTCGAGATCGGCATGTTCGAATACGACGCCGCGGTGGTGTTGCTGCCGCTGCACGAAGCGCAAGCCTATTTCAACCGTTCCGGCAACGTCACCGCAATTCAGATTTTCATCGCTGGCCCGGACCAGGTCGACCGCGCCCGCCAGCTCATAGCGAATGCCGCGGGGCGACAGATTGCGATCATCGACTGGCGCCAGCTCACCACGACCTTCTTCGGCGCGCTGCAGGTCCAACGCAACGTCATGTTCGTTATCGTGACCATGATCGTAATCGTCGCGGCGTTCAACATTACGTCGGCCCTGATCATGCTGGTGAAGGACAAGGGGCGCGACATCGGCATCGTGCGCACCATAGGCGCAACCAAGGGCGCTGTGATGCGCGTGTTCGTCATTACCGGCACGACGATCGGCGCAGTGGGGACATTGGTCGGCCTCCTGGTCGGTTCGTTGATCTGCCTCAATGTCGAGTCGTTCCGCCAAATCTTGTCATGGCTGACAGGTATCAAGATATTTCCGCCGGAGCTTTATTTTCTATCCCGGCTGCCGGCCGAGATGGATACGGGCGAGACGATCGCCGTGGTGGCGGTGACGCTGTCGTTGCTGGCAACCCTCTATCCGTCCTAGCGTGCGGCGCGGCTCGATCCGGTCGACGCACTGCGCTACGAATGAGGTGGCATCTATGGGCGAGCAAAATCTTCTGCGTCAGCGCCACGCGACTGGGTCTGGGGCGATGCCGCACCCGGCATGGCACTGTGCGCTTTCCAGACCTTGCAGCCGCTGGCCGCGGTGTAAAACGGCCGGAATCGTGTGAAATTCGGGGCGCGGGGAACAGATCGATGAGCGACTCGACCGGCACCCACCCATTCGCCCCGTTCGAATGGATGCTGTCGTTGCGCTACCTGCGGGCGCGGCGGCAGGAAGGATTCATCTCGGTCAATGCCGGCTTTTCGTTTCTCGGCATCATGCTCGGGGTCGCCACCCTGATCATCGTGATGGCGGTGATGAACGGGTTCCGCAAGGAGCTGCTCGACAAGATTTTGGGCCTCAACGGCCACTTGCTGATCCAGCCGCTGGAATCGCCGCTGACCGATTGGGAGGCGGTGGTCGAGCGCATTTCCAAGGTCCCCGGCATCAAGCTTGCGGCGCCGATCGTCGAGGGTCAGGCGCTGGCGTCCTCGCCCTTCAACGCCTCCGGTGTTTTGGTGCGCGGCGTACGGGTCGGCGATCTCGCCCGGCTGCCCTCGGTCGCCAACACCATCCGGCAGGGCACGCTCGAAGGCTTCGACCAGGGGCAGGGGGTGGCGGTCGGGCGCCGGCTCGCCGATCAATTGTCGCTGCGCGCCGGCGACAGCGTCACGCTGGTTGCGCCGCGCGGTGCGGTCACGCCGATGGGCACCACGCCGCGCATCAAATCCTACAAGATCGCCGCCGTGTTCGAGATCGGCATGTCGGAATACGACGCCGCCTTCGTGTTCATGCCGCTGCCGGAGGCGCAGGCCTATTTCAACCGTGCCGGCGACGTCACCGCCATCGAGGTTTACGTCGATCGGCCGGATCAGATCGACCGCTACCGCAGGCTCGTCACCGAGGCCGCCCGGCGGCCGATCTTCATGGTCGACTGGCGCCAGCGCAACGCCACCTTTTTCAATGCGCTGCAGGTCGAGCGCAACGTGATGTTCCTGATCCTGACAATCATCGTGATCGTCGCGGCGTTCAACATCACCTCCGGGCTGATCATGCTGGTGAAGGACAAGGGGCGCGACATCGGCATCCTGCGCACGATGGGCGTCACCCAGGGCGCGATCATGCGGCTGTTCATGGTCACCGGTGCGTCGGTCGGCGTGGTCGGCACGCTGGTCGGCTTCCTGCTGGCGCTGCTGGTGTGCCTCAACATCGAATCGATCCGCCGGTTCCTGTCCTGGCTGACCAACACCGAGCTGTTCTCACCCGAGCTCTATTTCCTCTCCAAGCTGCCGGCCGACCTCGATGCCGGCGAAACCACCGCCGTGGTGGTGATGGCGCTGGTGCTGTCGCTGTTGGCGACGCTCTATCCGGCCTGGCGCGCGGCGCGCCTCGATCCGGTCGAGGCGCTGCGCTATGAATGAGACGACGACCGAGGCCGGCGCCGAGCCGGCCGCCGCCCCCGGCGCCGAAGATCCCCCGATCCTCTTTTTGCATGGGATCGACCGGCATTATCGCCAGGGCGACGTCACGCTCGAAATCCTCAAAGGCGCCGAGCTCGCGGTCTGGCCCGGGCAGTCGGTGGCGCTGGTGGCACCCTCCGGCGCCGGCAAATCGACGCTGTTGCACATCGCCGGACTGCTCGAGCAGGCTGATGCCGGTGAGGTCTATATCGACCAGGTCGCGACCTCGCGGCTCTCGGATGCCGAGCGCACCCGCATCCGCCGCATCGAGATCGGCTTCGTCTACCAGTTCCACCATCTGCTGATGGAATTCTCGGCAATCGAGAACGTGATGCTGCCGCAGATGATCCGCGGCCTGGCGCGCCAGGAGTCGATCAAGCGCGCGACCGACCTGCTGAACTATCTCGGGCTCAAGGATCGCCTGACCCACCGGCCGGCGGAGCTCTCGGGCGGCGAGCAGCAGCGGGTCGCGATTGCGCGCGCGGTCGCCAATGCGCCGCGGATTCTGCTCGCCGACGAGCCGACCGGCAACCTCGACCCGCGCACCTCGGAGCACGTCTTCAACGCGTTGACGCAGCTGGTGCGCGCCTCCGGCCTCGCCGTGGTGGTGGCCACCCACAACATGGAGATCGCCGCCCGCATGGACCGGCGCGTCACGCTCAAGGACGGGCTGGTGGTGGAGCTGCCGTAAGCGCACCGCCGGTCGGGCGGTCGTCCGGTTACACGATTTTTATTGTGTGTCACCGAATCGTCACAGCCCGTACTGGCATCCGATGTTAGGGTGCAACCAAACGTTTGTTCAACGGGGGCGGGTCATGAACAAGCTGTTGGTTGCAAGCATTGCATTTGCCGCATTGGGAGCGGTGACAGCGAACGCTGCCGATATGCCGGTTGCGCCGGCCTACAAGGCGCCGCCCGTCGTGGCGGCTCCGTCCTGGACAGGCTTTTACGCTGGCGCCAGTGTCGGCAAGCGCTGGACCAAGGCCGACGAGACCACGACGTCTTTTTTGGAGTTGGGTACTCCCCTCACGTTCCCCATCGTTGCGGTGCCGTTCAACGGCGACGCATTCAGGTTCGCCGGTCATCTCGGATTCAATTGGCAGCTTGCGCCGCGATGGGTGGCGGGGGTTGAGGTCGATTACGGCTCGGCCGACACCACGGCGACCCTGGTCGGGTTCATCTATCCGAACGCTTTCGGCCCCGGCTTCGCCCCCGCTGACAGCTTCAGCGTCAAGACCACATGGGATGCCAGCGCGCGCGTCCGCGCGGCTACCTGATAGATCCCGCGACGCTCATCTACGCCACCGGCGGCGCGGCTTGGCTGCATTTCGAGGCGACGGCGACCTGCAATTCCACTGCCGCTTTTGGAGTGAGCATCTGTGCCGGCAGCACTTTCATTCCGAACAGCCTCACCAACTCTCACACCAAGGTCGGATGGACGGCAGGCGCCGGCATCGAGGGCATGCTGACGCGCAACTGGCTCGCGCGCATCGAATACCGTTACGCCGACTTCGGCACCGTCACCGATAGAAACGTCCATATCGTTGCGCCCCCCACGGGGGCTTTCATCTTTACTTATGACCTCCGCGTCAGGACCCACACCGCGCTGCTCGGGCTCTCTTATCGGTTCGATTGGTTCGCCCCGGTCGTCGCCAGCTATTGACGGTCGGGTGCTTAGCCACCGCACGCAACCCGGCGCGTGCTATCTCGTTGGCACCTGCACCAGCGTCGCCAATTGCTCCTTGCTGAGCGGTGCGGGCAGGTATCTGAACTTCACCGCGTCCACCATCATGTCCTCGAGCCCGACGATGCGGGTCGGATCGATGCTGTCCTTCGGAATGTAATCGGGCGCCTGCTTGGCGAAGCGTTCCGCCAGGCCCGACCAGGCGGCATAGGCCTTGATGGCGTCGGGGCTCGCATAGAGCCAGTCGAGCGTCTCGCGGTAGGCGGTCACGTAGCGCGCCAGCACGTCCTTGCGCCGCTCGAGGTTGCCGGCATGGGCGATCCAGGCGCGGATCGATTGGTTTTGCACCTCGGGAATGTCGCCGCCCTTGGCGATGAGACGAATGCGCCCATCCTCTACCGCATCCAGCAGGAACGGCGCCTGAGCGAAGCCGATATCGATCTGCTTGGTCATGACTTGCGTGAACGTGGACGAATAGTTTCCGGTGGCGGTCGGAACGAGATTGATCCCGAAATGCTTCGCCAGCGCCAAGGCCAGCATATTGGAGCTTGATCCGCTCGTCGAAATGCCGATGGTCTTGCCGTCCGCATCCTTGATGTTGCGGATGGGGGACTCGCCGCGCACGTAGTAGAGCTGATCGCGCGCGCCGGTAAACGACGCGCCGATCATCCGGATCGGGGCACCCTTCGAAAAGGCGCCGAACACCGCGTGCGTGCCGGGGCCGATCCCGATATCGACGCTGCCGGAGAGCACGATCTGAATGGTCTCGCCGCTGCCTTGCGTGTAGAGCGCCTCCAGCACCAGGCCGTGCTTTTTGAAGATCCCGGCGTTCTGGCCGAGCTCCGACACGCATTGCTCCCAGCCGCCGCGCTGGCCGATGGCGATCTTGAGCGCATCCTCAGCGCCGGCGGGAAAGTGGAAAAGCAGCAGCGATACCGCCAAGCCCTGGCGCAGCAGCGATGGAAACATTGCGTCCTCCGGCGCGGGGTCAAGGGTCAAATCCCTAGCACAGCCCGGCGCGGCGGTGGTGCCCGTTAAGGCGCGCTTAATTGTGATCGCGCCGCTGCAAGATTGCACTGGAATATGGACTGCGACCGGGTGTTCAATCGAGCGGGGTGGCAACGGTTGGAGATTCGCAATGAAAATAATCCGCCCGCTCTTGGGCCTGCTGGCGCTCGCGGCGCTCGCCCCGATCGACGCCACTCCCGCTGACGCCCAGACCTACAACTGCCGTCCCTGGTGCGTCCATTACGGCGGCGGTGGCCGCGGCGGCGGAACCAACTGCGGCTTTACCTCCTACGAGCAATGCATGTGGACGGCGCAAGGCAACGACGTTTGCCTGGTCAACCCCGCCTGTCTGCCGCAAGGCGCGCGAGGCAGCTGGCAAGGCTACGACAACCGGCGGCGATAGCGCGCATCCACGGCCCGCAATCGTCGGAGAGCCGTCATGACGCTGGTGCGAGCACTCGGGGCCGCGCTTACGCGCGTCGCGCTGATCCCGATCGGTATTGCTCCCGCTGCCGCGGAGATCGCCCCCTGCCGTCCCTGGTGCATCCATTATGGCGGCATCGGCGGCGGCGGAGGCGGCACGAACTGCGGCTTTATCTCATTGGAGCAATGCCGGCAGACGGTGCAAGGCTCGGACGTTTGTCTGCCCAATCCGGCGTGCTTGCCGCCGAGCGGACAGGGCGGCCGCCAAGGCGACTCGGGCCAGGGCGAGCGCGGGCGGCGCTAGCGCGTTCTGCGATCGCTTGATCCGATCCTCCTGGGTGCGGGGCTAGGCCCCGCACCCTTTTTGCGCGCGTGTGGATCGGCGCCGATCGGCCGCGATGTCATCGACCCGCGTTGATGGGATGGTGAAGCATGTGACTGCGATCCATAGTCCGTGGCCGCAGGCGGCTTGCCATGAAGGGTCAGCCGCGCAAGACTTTTGAGCGGTGGTCAAGGCCCCGAAAGCCGGGCCGTAGTTGATAGTTGAACAAACTCGGCGGGAGGTCGGTGATGGAAAGTCCCGTGTATGACGGAGCAGCCTCCGGCCATTTTAGCAACTCGGCTGCATTGAGCTGGAAGGATCTGCGCGATTGGATCGCGCTCCTGGAAGCGCATGGGCAGCTCAAGACCATCACGGCGCCGGTCGATCTCGACGAAGAGCTTTCCGCGATTACGCTCCTGGCCTCGCAGCAGGGCGACACCTCTCCCGCGTTGCTTTTCGAAAACATCGATGGCGACAAGATGCAGTCGCGCGTCCTGTCGAACATGCTCGGTGCCAGCAAGGAGCGCTACGCGCTCGCCGTCGGGCTCGATCCGTCCTTGCCGATGAGCGACATGATCGCCGCATCGCGCGACCTGATGAACCGGCGCTTGCCTCCGGCGTTCATCCGGAAAGATCACGCGCCGGTCAACGAGGTCATCCTGACCGGCAAGGATATCGACCTCACTGCTTTTCCGGCACCGAAGTTCTGGCCCGGTGACGGCGGCCGCTACATCGGCAGTGGCGACATCACGTTCACGCGGCCCCCAGGCTCGGATCGCATCAACGTCGGGTGCTATCGCCAGATGCTGCATGGGCCCACGCGGGTCGGAATGTATTGCTCGCCGGGCAAGCATGGACGGCTCGACCGCGAAGCGTGGTGGCGCGAGGGCAAGCCGTGCGAGGTCGTGGCAGCCTACGGGATCGATCCGGTCCTGTTCATGGTGGCGGCGCAGAGCCTCGGTGCCAAGCAGTCCGAGCTCGACGTCGCCGGCGGCATCATGGGGCGTCCGATCGAGCTGACCGAAGCGGAATTCGTCAGCCTTCCGATCCCGGCGAATGCGGAGATCGTGATCGAGGGATTGCTGCACCCCGGTGATAACGAGCTGGAAGGACCGCTGGGAGAGTTCACCGGCTACTACGGCAATGAGCGCGCCTTGCAGCCGGTGATCGAGGTCAAGGCCATTCATTACCGCAAGTCACCGATCCTGACGGCGGCGCTGATGGCCAAGTTTCCGTCCTGCGAGATCGGCGCCTATCAGGCGATCATGCGGTCGGCCAACATCTTGAACGATCTCGAGCGCATCGGTGTCGGCGGCGTCGTCTCGGCCTATGCGCATCCTGCCGCCGCGTCCGGCTGGGGCATCGTCACCGTCGCCCTCCAGCAGCAGCATGCCGGTCACGCGGCGCAGATCCTGGCGTTGACGGCGCAATGTCCGGCCGCGGCCTATTTCACGAAATGGATCATTGCCGTCGACGAGGACGTCGACCCGACCGATTTTCACCAGGTGATGTGGGCGCTCAGCACGCGCTGTCATCCGTCGGAGGACCTCGATGTGCTGCGCAACACCTGGTCCACGGGCCTGGATCCGAGCCAGTTTCCGCCGGAATTGCGGCCCTATGGGTCGAAGGTTCTCATCAACGCCTGCAAGCCGCATCGCTCGATGAAGCACTTTCCCGCAACGACGATGCTGCGGCGATCGACCTACGATCGTGTCGTGCGCCGCTGGTCGGAGCTTGGATTCTCCGACACCCCGGCCAAGCAGCCGGCGTTCCATCCCGACGAGGCTTGAGGCGACACACGCACAGGCACCCAAAATCGCGGAAAGACCATGCGCCAGCGATAACGGGATCAGCATGACCGGAACATCTCCTTGGCCAGACCTCCCTCTGTCCGCGTGGAGCGAGACCTGTGAAACGCTTCATCGATGGACCCAGATCGTGGGCAAGGTCCGGATGGCTTTGGCCCCGTTGCTGAATCATTGGTGGAACGTCACTTTGTATGTCACCTCTCGCGGGCTTGGCACGTCGGCCATCCCTTATGGCGCGGGATCATTCGAGATCATTTTTGATTTCGTCGAACATTGCCTTCTCATCGAATCCAGCGACGGCCGCGTCGAAAGCATCGCGTTGGCGCCAATGTCGGTAAAGGACTTCCATTCCGAGTTCATGCTTCGATTGCAGCGCCTCGATATCAACGTCCACATTTGGACCATGCCGAGCGAGATCGAGAATGCGGTGCCATTTGACCAGGATCGAACTCATGCTCAGTACGATCCGATATATGTGCAACGCTTTTGGCGCTCCTTGCTGCAGGCCAATCGGGTGATGAGTGCCTTTCGGGCACCCTTTGTCGGGAAGGTCAGTCCAGTGCATTTCTTTTGGGGGAGTTTCGATCTGGCTGTGACCCGCTTTTCAGGTCGTCCGGCGCCACCCCCCACAGGGGTTACCCCCAATGTGGCCAACTGGGTGATCGCGAGGCCTATTCGCACGAGGTCAGCAGTTGCGGCTTTTGGCCGGGCAATGGCGGTTACGGACGAGCAGCCTTTTATGTTTACGCGTATCCAGAGCCACCAGGCTATGGTGAGACTCGTTTGCACACGGCCGAGGCCTTCTATGATCAGGGTCTTGGTCAGTTCATTTTGCCCTATGACGTCGTTTGCTCCTCGCGTAATCCGGACGCTCTGCTGCTGGGATTTCTGCAAGAGACTTACGAAGCCGCCGCCGATCAGGGTCGCTGGGATCGTCAGGCGCTGGAACGTTCAAAGAATGGCTTCTAGTGTCTAACTGCCACGATGCCCGTCTGGTATGGCGGCCCTTCCTTCGGTCGGTCCGCGCGCTTCTGTCCGGAGTCCGACGTTGGGCGCGCGCTCCAGGATGGGGTCCGGCGAGTTTAGTCTAGGTCGTCCTAGCTCAGGGGGTACACGATGCGTGCACGTACAGGGATCGTGACGGGGGCCACGGCAACTTTGACGGCCGAGCTTCTTCCCAGCAGATAGCATCCCGCACCTGCTCGTCCCGCGAGTGCACGACTGGCGCCGCGCCGTTGACGGATCAAAACGCGCTCAATAAGCTTTGTTGGATTGCACACAAAATAGAACGGGGGCACGCTATGGCCGTCACTCGACGCATCCTGTGCGCGTTGTTGGTCCTGCTCGGCACACTGGCGACGCCGGTTGCGGCGACGGCGCAGACCAAGCTCCGGCTCGGCCTGCTGCCCTTCTCGGAAGTTCTGGCAGCCGTCGTCGCCGACCGGCAGGGCTTCTTCAAGGCCGAGGGGCTCGACGTCGAAATCACCAAGTTCGAAAGCGGTGCCGCCGCGGTGCCGGTTCTGCAGTCCGGGCGCCTCGACATCGCGTTCAGCAATACGGTGTCCACATTGCAAGCCATCGAGCAGGGGCTCGATGCCATCGTGCTCGCCCCCGGCGCGGTGGTGCGCAGCTCGCCTCCCGATACGACGACCGCCCTCATCGCGCTCAAAGGAGCGTTGAAGACGCTCAAAGACCTCGAGGGCAAGCGTGTGGCGATCAACGTCATCAACAGCTCGGCATGGCTGCACGCGGTCGCCGCGCTCGAAAAGCACGGTGTCGATCGAACCAAGGTCCGGTTCACCGAAGTGCCGTTTCCGCAGATGAACGACCCGCTTTTGAACGGCCAAGTCGACGCCGTCGGCCAGGTGGAGCCTTTCCGCTCGGCGCTGATGGCGACCGCCAAGGCGGAGATCATGAGTTGGACCTACGTCGAGACCGCTCCCAAGTCGGACATTACGCAGTACATCGCGCTGACATCGTGGGTCGGGAGGAACCGTGAGACCGCGATCAAGTTCGCGCGTGCCGTGAACAAGGGCGCGCAGTTCGCCAATTCGAACGAAGCAGCCACGCGCGACGTCAACCTCGCCTATACCAACCTCAATCCCGCGCTCAAGGACAAGGTGCTGCTGCCGGAGCTCGGGACGGCGGTGAACGTCGCCGGGATGGCGCGCACGATGGAGCTGATGCAGAAGTACGGGTTGCTCAAGACGCCGATCGATATCTCGCGCCGTGTATTGACGGTTCCCTGAGCCGTCATCGATGGCGGCCCCGTCGTTCCTGCGCGTTCGCGGCATCAGCAAAGCATTTGCCGCGCCGGGCGGCACGACGGTCGCGCTCGACGGCGTCGATCTGGACGTTGCGCGCGGCAGCTTCGTCTCCATCGTTGGTCCCTCCGGGTGCGGCAAGTCGACGCTGCTGCAGATTATGGCCGGGTTGCTCGCCCCCACGTCCGGCGGGGTGTTCCTCGAGGACCGCAGGGTGGAAAGTCCTCCGCCAACCGTCATCTACGTCTTTCAGCAGTACACCCGCTCGCTGTTTCCTTGGAAGACGGTGGAGCGCAACGTCGCCTTCGGGCTGGAGAACCGCGAGCAGCTGCCGCGGGACGCGGTGGCCGCGCGCACGCGCGAGATCATCGGGCTGGTGAAGCTCACCGGCTTCGAGCGGCACTATCCATGGCAGCTCTCCGGCGGCATGCAACAGCGCGTAGCGATCGCGCGTGCGCTCGCCTGCCGCCCGGCGGTGCTGCTGATGGACGAGCCGTTCAGCGCGGTCGATGCTCTCACGCGCGTCGGCCTGCAGGAGCTGCTGCGCGCCCTGTGGCGCGAGCTTGGCCTCACCATCATCTTCGTCACCCATGACGTCGACGAGGGCGTCTACCTCTCCACCCGCGTCGTCGCACTGAGCCGCGCGCCGGGCACCGTCGCGGTCGATCTGCCGATCGAGCTGCCGCATCCGCGCGACCAGATCGCGACCCGCGCGCTGCCGCAATATCTCGACTACCGTGCCAGGCTGCTCGCGCAGCTGTTCGCCGATGAAGGGATTGTTGCGACGGAGGCTGCGTGACCGATACCGCGGAAACCGAGAGCGCCGCGCTCGCCGCCCCGGGTGGAAAGCGTCCAACCCGCCTCGCGATGCTTTGGAACAGTCGCTGGTTCGGCGTCGCGTTCATCGCGGTCCTGCTGGTCGTTTGGGAGGTCGCGGCGGCGAGCGGCGTGATGCCGGCGATGAGCTTTCCGCGCATGAGCGCGATTCTCACAACCTGGTGGGGGCTCGTCGTCTCGGGCGAGCTGTTCGGCGAGCTGCTGCCCAGTCTCTGGCGGATGTTCGCGGGCTACTTCATCGGGGTTGCCCTCGGCGTCGGCCTCGGACTGGTGATGGGCTACTTCCGCTTCTTCTACAATTTGCTCGAGCCGATCACCGAGGTGCTGCGTCCGATCCCGAGCCCGGCCTATCTTCCGATCGTGATCCTGTTTCTCGGCATCGACGACGAGATGAAGATCTTCATGATCGCGTTCGCGTCGCTGTTTCCCGTGCTGCTCAATACCTATAGCGGCGTGCGCAGCGTCGACCCGATCCAGCTGCAGACCGCGCGCACCTTCGGCGTGACCGGCCGCAAGCTGTTGTGGCAGATCGTGCTGCCCGCGGCCTCGCCCTACATCTTCACCGGCATGCGCGTGAGCCTCGCGATTGCGCTCATTGTCATGGTCATCAGCGAGATGGTGGCGGCCTCGAGCGGGATCGGATACTTCATCCTGAGCGCGCAGCGCGGCTTCAAAATCCGCGAAATGTTCGCCGGCGTGCTGACTTTGGCGGTGCTGGGCTATCTCTTGAATCGCCTGTTCCTGGTGATCGAGAACCGCGTGCTGGCGTGGCACTACGGCTATACGCAGCAGCTGCGCAATTGACTTTGAACCAAGGCTGACGCCCTGATGCCTCGTATCGTCGACCTCACGCTCCCTGTCGCCACCGGCATGGCGGGCATCCCGAAGATCGCGTTCTACGAGCAGCATCCCGTGAAGGTGCAGGCGGTTACGGTCGTCAACGACGAGCAGCGCGCGATGCTCGTGCGCGAGGGTGTCGATCACCTGGCCGACGCGCCTGCGATCGGCAGCATGAACACGGTGCTGACGTTGAACACCCATATCGGGACGCATATCGACGCGCCCCGCCACTTCTATGCCGACGGCGGCGCGGTCGACGACTTGCCGCTCGACCGTCTGGTCATGCGCCAAGCGGTGGTGCTCGACGTCAGCGGCAAGCCCGCCGGCGCGGGAGTGACCGCTGAGGATCTCGAGCGCACCGGCGTCAATCCGGAGCCCGGGCAGGTCGCGGTGATCAAGACGCTGTGGACCGACCGCGCTTGGGGCAGACCCGAGTTCTGGGGCGATACGATCCATCTCGACCCGAGCGTCGGCGAATGGACCGCCGCGCGCGGGGTCGCCGCGGTCGCCATGGACTGCTTCCCGGAGAAGCCGTTCTGGCGCATGACGCTCACCCCGGCGGAGCGTGGCGCCAACCACAAGCGATGGCTCAAGGCCGGGATCCCGATGATCCAGCTCCTCACCCATCTCGATCGCATCGGGGCCCGCTTCACGCTGGTCGCATTGCCGCTCCGGCTCACGGGCATGGACGGCGCGCCCGCCCGCGTCGTGGGGATCGAGGACTGATGCGCACGCCGCGCCGGCGCAAGCTCAGACATCTCTGCCGGCGACGAAGCGCAGGGAGAACGCTGCGCCGGCGCTCGCGATGGCCGCCACGTGCGGAGCGCCGAAGTGCACGGGAAACAGCAGGGTCTTGTGCTCGGCGCAGTGCTCCAGCACCCGATGGCGCGTGGCGCGCGCCTGGTCCGGCCGCTCGCAGAATCGCGAGTTCCAGTGCGGCGCGTAGATCTGCAGCGGATGGTGCACGACGTCGCCGCAGAACAGCGCGCGTTCCCCTTGATCGGCAAGCTTGAGAACCACGTGCCCCGGCGTGTGCCCGGGCGCGGGCTCGATCAGCATCGCGTCGTCGATGGCATGCGTGCCATCGAGCAGTACCGCCTGACCGGATTCGATCACCGGAAGTACGCTGTCGCGATAGGCGCGGCCGCGCTGCGGGTCGGCGTCGGCCGCGGGATTGCGCCGCGGGTCGCCATGCTCGTTCTCGCTGCGCGAGAACAGGTACTTGGCGTTCGGAAAGGTCGGCACCCAGCGGCCGTCACGCAGCATCGTGTTCCAGCCGACGTGATCCGCGTGCAGGTGCGTGCAGAGCACGATGTCGATCGCCTCGGGCGCTACGCCCGCGTCACGCAGGCGCTCGAGAAACGGAGTATCGAGTTGATGGAAACGCGCGAGGCCGGGCCGCTCCTTGTGGTTGCCGGCACAGCAGTCGATGAGGATCGTGTGTCGCGCGGTGCGCACGAGCCACGCATGCACGCTGGTGATGAGCCGATCGTGCTCGGGCGAGTAGTGATGGGGATCAAGCCAAGCCAGATGCCGCTGCAGCAGCTCGCGCTCGAATCCCGTGAGATACTGCTCCGGAGGGAAGCTCGCATAACCGATCTGCTCCTCCACGCGGGTGACGCTCACCGCGCCGATGCTCCAGGTCGCCATGCAGGCTTCTCCTCGTTCGCGCGCGCCGTGGCGCACGCGGACACTTACCGAAATCCCGTGCTTCCCACGGCCAGCGCATCGAGCATGAACGTTGACAGCGCGCAGGGCTTTCCCGATAGTCGCCGTCGACGTGTTCCTCGCGAGCCCGACGTGCCGACCATTCAAGCGAATGGCTGCGACTTTTACTACGAGCTCGAGGGACAGGGTCCCGACCTCGTCTTCATCCACGGTGAAATCCACGGGCTCGAATACTGGGAGCACCAGATCCCGGAATTCGCGCGCGAGCATCGCTGCTTCGCCTACAACCGGCGCGGGCACGCGAAAACCGAGCTCACGAACTACGGCTTCTCGCTCGTCAATCAGACCCGCGATCTCGCGCAGCTGATCGATCATTTCGGCATGGAGCGGCCGGTGATCATCGCGGTCGCGTTCGGCACCACGATCGCCGCCAACTATGCCATCCAGTATCCCGACCGCGTGAAGGGCATGGTGCTGGTCGCCTGGAGCGAGTTGCACGATTCGATGCAGTACTTCCAGCGCTGGAAAAAATACAACGAAGAAGCCGCAGAGGTGCTCGCGACCCGCGGCCGCGATGCGTTCGTGTCGCTGTTGCGCGCGGATGCCGGCAAGCGGATCTACCGCGTCATCCCGCTCGATTCACTGGTGCGCGAAAAGGCGATCCAGATGTTTGCCAGCCATCCGCTCGAAGAGTATCGCCACGGCATGCTCGAGTTCGGCTCCTCGGTCCCGGACCTCGTCCCGGCGTTTCGCGAGCTCGATCTGCCGGTGCTCGGCCTGTGCGGCGCAAACGATCCATACCCCGACCAGCCGGAGGTTCTTGCCGGCATGAAGAACTTCCGCGAGGCGCCGGCGATTGCGGGCGCCGGCCGTTTCGTGCATTGGGAACAGCCGGGCGAATTCAACCTGGTCGTGCGGGGGTTTCTGCAAACGCTCGCGTGAGCCTGAGCGGCTCTCGTTGCAGTCGTCGGGCTCAACGTCGTAGACCAGATGGCGCCAGGTACGTCCACCCACACGAACCAAGGATATGTCGTCGCCGTCGACGTCGGGGGCACCTGCACCGATTGCGTCGTATCCGGCGATGGCGAGCCCATCCGCTTCGGCAAGGCGCTTTCGACTCCGCCGCGGTTCGCGCTCGGCGTGTTGGACTCGGTCCGCGTGACCGCCGCCGGCATGGGATGCGGGCTCGACGAGCTGCTGGGGAAGACCCGCTTGTTCATGCACGGCTCCACCGTCGTCGACAACGCCATCTTCACGCGCGAAGGCGCCCGCACCGGCCTCATCACCACGGCCGGATTCGAAGACACCCTGCTGGTGACGCGCGGCGCCTATGGCCGCTGGGCCGGCCAACCGGAGGAGGCGATCAAGCACCCGGTCGCATCGAACCGGCCCGCGTCCCTGGTGCCACATGCGAGGATCGCCGGCGTCCGCGAGCGCGTCGACTACAAGGGCGCCGTTCTGTGGCCGCTCGATGAGCGCGACGTCGAGGTTGCGGTGGAGAGGCTGGTCGGCAAGGAGGAGGTCGAGGCCATCAGCGTGTGTCTGCTCTGGTCGTTTCGCAACTCCGCGCACGAGCAACAGGTCCGCCAGATCGTTCGCCGATTGGCCCCGCATGTTCACGTCGCGATCTCATCGGAGGTGGCGCCGGTTCCCGGCGAATACGAGCGCACGTCCGCGACGGTGATCGATGCCTATGTGGGCCGGGTGACGCAGGCCTACCTTACCGAATTGACGCAGCTTCTCGGCGACAGCGGCTATGGCGGTCCCGTCCTCGTGATGCAGGGCTATGGCGGCCTGGTGCCGATCGCGGAAGCGGCCGCCCGGCCGGTCGGAATGATCGAGTGCGGTCCCGCCGCCGGCGTCGTGGGCGCACAGCATCTCGCCGGCATTCTCGGCGACAAGAACGTGATCGCGGCCGACATGGGCGGCACGACGTTCAAGGTCGGCGTGATTCAGGACGGGCGGTTCGAGTACGCACGCGAGCCGATGGTCGACCGCTATCACTATATCGCGCCGAAGATCGACCTGTTGTCGATCGGCGCCGGCGGCGGCAGCATCGTGGACGTCGATCGCCGCACGCTTCGCCCGACCGTCGGCCCGGCGAGCGCTGGTGCGCGCCCAGGCCCGGTCTGCTACGGGCTCGGCGGGAAGGAGCCGACGCTGACCGACGTCGCCGCCATCATGGGCTACATGGACCCGGACACGTTCCTGGGCGGCACCATCCGTCTCGATATCGACCGCGCGCGCGACGTCTTCGCCGATCGGATCGCGCGCCCGTTGGGCATGGCGGTCGATGAGGCGGCGATGGGCATCTACCGGGTGGCGGTGGCGAAGATCGCCGACCTCATCCGCAACGTTACGGTGGAGCGTGGCCTCGATCCGCGCGAATTCGTGCTGCAGTCCTTCGGCGGCAGCGGCGGGCTGTTCGCCGGCGCCTACGCGCAGGACCTTTCCATCCGTCGCGTGATCATTCCCCACACGGCGGCGGTCCTCTGCGCCTTCGGCATGGTTGCGGCCGACGTGTTGCACGACTATTCGGTCGTTCGGCCGATGCCGATGCCGGTCGAGCCGGCCGAGGTCGATGCCGTGCTCGCTCCGATGGCGGAGCGGGCGCGCCGTCAGCTTGTCGGGGAGGGGTTCGAAGCCGAACGTATGGCGTTGGAATGGATCGTCGAGATGCGATACCGGCGTCAGGTTCACCAGGTGAGCACGCCGTTGCGTGGCGATCTGCCGATCACCGCCGCCGCGCTGGAGCGGCTGCAAGCCGATTTCGAGCAACTCTACGAGCGGCGATATGGTCCCGGCTCGTCCTACCGCGCGGCCGGCATCGAGCTCGTCACCTTCCGCCTCAAGGCGCACGGCCTGATGCAGCGCCCGCGGATCGAGCCCGGCCGGCTCGGCGGCTCGGACCCGTCGCACGCGGAGCGCGGACGACGGTCGATCCTCGTCGTCGACGCCGGCGGCATGCGGCCGGTGACGATGTATGATTTCGAGCGGCTCATGCCCGGCAACGTCGTGCGCGGCCCGACCGTCATTCATTCTCCGATTACGACCGTCGTCGTTCACGGCGGGCAGATCGGCCGCATGGATGCTCTGCGCAATCTGATCTTGGAGGCGGCATGACGGTCGATCCCATCACCTTCGAGATCGTCCGCCACCGGCTGTTCCGGGTGGTCGAGGAAGCCGTCATCACGCTCAAGCACGTCTCCGGCAGCGCCATCACCAACGAAGGCCACGATCTGATGGTGTCGCTGTACACCGCGGACGGCGGACTGCTGATGGGGGGCGTCGGATTCCTGCACCACCTGAGCTGCGCCTCGGAAGCGTGCAAAGCCATTCTCCACCGTTTCGGCGGACGCATCAATGAAGGGGACATGTTCCTCCTCAACGATCCGTACACGGCCGCGCTCCACACGTCGGACGTCTATATCGTCTCGCCGATTCATTTCGGCGGCGAGCTGGTCGCCTGGTCGGCCTGCTTCGTCCATGTCAGCGACATCGGCGCGATGAACCCCGGCGGCTTTTGCCCCGAGGCACGGGAGATCTTCACCGAAGGATTTTCGTCCCCCGGCCTGCGCATCATCGATCGCGGCCAGGTCTGCACGGACGTCTTCGATACCATCCTCAACATGGTCCGCGTGCCCGAGCTGGTCGCGCTCGACTTTCGCTCGATGATCGCCTGCAACAACGTGGCTCGCCAACGCCTGCAGGCGCTGTACGAGAAATACGGCACCGATGTCGTGGCGCAGGTGAGCCGCATGCTGATCGAGCAATCCGAGCAGCTCCTGCGTGCCCGTCTGCGCGAGTTGCCCGACGGCCGCTGGATCGCGCGCCAATACATGGACGTGGCGGGCCGGCCGCTGGAGATCCGTCTGGCCATGACCAAGCGAGATGACACGCTCGCATTCGATTTCGCGGGCACCGATCCGCAGACCGACCGCGGCGTCAACTGTACCCGCTGGGGAGCGTGGGGCGGACTGCTGGCGCCGCTCTTTCCCTTGCTCTGCTACGACATCACTTGGAACGAAGGCGTGCTCAAGCCGGTGAGCATGGCGGCGCCGGAGGGCACGATCGTGAACGCGACGCGCCCGGCCCCGGTCTCGATTGCCACGGTGGGTGCCATCCAGGCGGTCAACAACGCATCGCTGATCTGTCTGTCGAAGATGCTGGCCGCAAGCCCCCGATATGCCGGCGAAGCGACCGCGGTCTGGCAGGGCAGCCATCTCTGCATTCACCTGTTCGCCCGCAATCAGCGTGGTCAGGACGTGATCGGATCGACGACCGAGACCTTCGCCGGCTCCGGTGGCGCCCGCTGGAGCGCGGACGGGATCGACCTGGGCGGGGAAATCCCCAATCCGATCTCGCGCATGGCGAATGTCGAGGCCAACGAGGCGATGTATCCGATCCGCTACCTGTTCCGGCGGCGCATGCGCGATTCCGGGGGAGCGGGCGAGTTCCGCGGCGGCACCGGCGGCGAATATGCCATGGTCCCGCATGACGCGCCGACCGGGGAAGTGGGCTTTGTCGTCAGCGGCAAAGGTGTCGACTTTCCCATGAGCCACGGACTTGCCGGTGGTTACCCCGGCATCCCCGGCCGCTACGTCGTTTGCCGTGGTGCGCGCCCCCCTGGCGGGGTCGCCGCAACGCCGCTCTCGCTCGGAGAAATTGCCGGACAGCACGAGGTCGTCTCGTTCGGCGTCTATCGCGTGCGCAACGAGGATGTCTTCTATGTCCGCTGGAATGGCGCCGGCGGGGTCCGCGATCCGCTGGCGCGGGATCCGCAAGCGGTCGGGCGAGATGTCGCCGAAGGCGTGGTGTCCGCGGCTGCGGCGCGCGAGCTCTACGGCGTGGTCGTTTCGCCGGATGGCGGCGTCGATCTCGACGCCACCGACAAACGGCGGATCGCCATGCGCGGCGACCGGAGCCGCACCAACATCACGGCACTCGCCGCGTCAGCCGGCATCCGTCGCCCCGGTTGCAAAGACCAGGCCTGTCCGGCCAACGGCGACGCCGAGGCGCGCACGATCGGCATTCGCGAGCGCCTGATGTCGACTATCGGGCCGGCCTATACGACTGGCCCGAAAACGACGCTGTCCGAAATGATCTGCCAGCAGTGCGGCGCCTTGCTCGATGCGCAGGTGACGATGCAGGGAGCGGAGCCGCTATTCGACGGCTGAGAGCCGGAGGGGTCCCACGCATGAACGATTTGGCACACGCGTCTTCCACGGACGGCACCGCGGCCCACAAAATACGCGTCGAGGCGCGCCCGGAACCGATCGAGTTCGCGCCGGCGCAGACCGCCGTCGTGGTGGTCGACCTGCAGAACGGTTATGCCTCGCCCGGTGGCTACCGCTCGCTGATCGGACAGGATGTCGGACCCGCCCGCAAGGTGATCGAGAACTCGCTGCGACTGCTCGACGCCGCCCGCGCGGCCGGTCTGACCGTCATTGTTCTCAAGAACGGTTGGGATGCCGAACTCAAGAGCGCCGGTGGTCCCAACTCACCGAATTGGCACAAGTCCAATCCGCTCAAAACCATGCGGGCGCGACCCGAATTGGCGGGGAAGATCCTGACCCATGGATCATGGGATTACGAGCTGGTGGACGAGCTCAAGCCGGCGCCGGGAGACATCGTCGTGCCGAAAGCCCGCTACAGCGGATTTTGCGGGACCGCGCTCGACAACATCTTGCGTGCGCGCGACATCCGCCATCTCGTGTTCGTCGGCATCGCCACCAATGTCTGCGTCGAATCGACCATCCGCGACGCCTATCACCGTGAGTTCTTTTGCATCCTCGTTGCCGACGCGACCTCGCAGTCGGGCCCGGGCTTCATTCAGGATGCCACGGTCTACAACGTGGAGCGGTTCCTGGGCTGGGTGACGACGACCGATGCCATCTGCTCGGCCCTGGCGCGGAAGCAAGCGAAGCCGTGATCTGCGCATCCAAGACTCGGGCACGGGGACGCAACATGCGTAGCGCTCCTCGTTGTTGATGAGTTACTTGCGTCGCGCTCGCGCCAGCTCGCGCGAGACGCAGGCGTCGAATGCACCACCTCTATTCGTGCCACCAACCCCGCGCAGCCCATAGACCCATCGACCTGTCTGGGGATCACACTGACCCCCGACCTCGACCGCGCATCGCGCCTGAATACTCGAGCATTTATCCGCAGCCGAGGCGGCCGGAATTACACTCGCCGAGAACATGCCGATGGCGGCAATCGCAATAAAGCCTGTCCTGACCATGGTGGGTGCCCCCTCCAAAGGGAGATATTCTCTGAAATTAGAGCGAGGCTGTAAAGCGGTCGTTACACAATTAAAAATTGAATTGGTGCGCTATCGATTTTGGGAGCAGAGCGCCTTGGGTAGTGGGTCAGTTTGATTTTTCTGTCAGTCGGCGACGGCCGGGGCGGCGGGTCGCGCGGTCGGCCTCGATCCAATCTTCCGCCGCGCCGGGTGAGACAAAGCCGAACACGGTTTGAGGTTCGCCATACCGGACCAGCTTGCGGACCAGATAGCCGTCGCCGATCCGCTCACGCTTAACCTGATACTCGACGCCAGTAGCCGCGCGATCCGCTTCCCATGCCTCGACCATGGCGATTAGATCGGACATTTCCCAAAGCTTGTCCGTGACGCCAGCGGCCATCGCCGGGGTGATCTTTAGCGTCTGATGGATACGGACAAAATTGTAATACATCTGATGGAGCGCGACCGAATAAGCGTGGTGCTCTAGCTTCTTTGAGAACGCATTCGTAAGCCGAGTGAAGCGGCGCATGTGCATCCGCATGGTGAGGTTCTGGCGTTCGGCATAAGACGTGCTGACGTGCTTGGGATCGGGAGTGCCGCTCACCACGCGCTTGACCGCGCCAAGGCACTTGGCGGGGCTGTAACGCTTCTCGGCAACCGGATCAGCGCCATAAATCTTCTGTAGTTGGGCGTAGTCGGCATCTTCGCCGAACACCGTATCCATGGCCGCAAGATAGGGCCGATGGCCGTCGCTGGTCACCTGCACGCGATTGGCAAGACGCCAGCGCAGATCATCGACAAAGTGCAGCGCATAGTCCGTGTTGCGCTGCCCGACCAGCGTGGTGATTAGAAGCTTGGTATCAGCGCAGATCGCGGTCCAAGTCCAAGCATCGCCCGCATTGGCCGGGGCTGCTTTAGCCTTCCGCACGTTGTCCTGTTTCGCATAGACGAACGACCAGATTTCATCGAGCTGCACGCGCTTACAGGGCAGATCGCGAAGGACCTTGTCCTGGTACTCGGCACAAGCGCGGCCGACATCCGCCAACAGCTTCGCAATGGTGTTCTTGCTGGCCCCTGTAGCGCGGGTAATGGCCCGGATGGCCATGCCCTCGCAAAGCAGGGTGATGATCTGGGCGCGGGCCTTTGGGTCGAGCTTGTTCATGGCTCGACTATATGACCCTTTATGCTTAGCGTCAAGCATAAAAGATCGGTTTGATGTGACTATGCGTCGGTTTGTTGCTTGTTTACCACAGGTTGAATGAGTCAGAATGACGCAGTTATGGGGGTATTGACTTATATGTCAAGAGACCAAATACTGGCTCGCTTGTGCAGCGGGCCGCGACCCAAGCTGTTCAACTTGAAGCCTATGTGGGGCGAGAAGGACAAGACGACGCCGCGCACCATGTATGTAACATCAGATGTCTTGGCAGCCGTGGCATTTCCGTTCCCCGACACTCTTGAAGGGGATCGCCTTGGTAAATTTCGAGGGTTGCTCGACGACTTTGTAGGCGGTTCCAGAATTTCGGTTTCAGAAGACCCGGACGACAAGCCATGGTCAACGATGCTGGCAAGAGTGCATGAAGTCAAAGATGAGTTCTGGAGTATTCGTGTCAATGAACCCCTCGAAACAGCAGGCATTCGTTGTCTGGGCGCATTCTGGGCCCTCAACACTTTCGTCGCTATCACATGGACAAAGCGCGAGAGCATCCAGGCGGGAGAATTTGATGAGGCCGTAAGCGACGCCCAAGAGAAATGGCGAGATTTGTTTGGGACGGAATCTCCTCACAGTGGAGACGACCTCAATGAGTACCTCACAAGACACTACCGGGCTATCTAGACCAACGACAGATGAAAAAATTTCTCTCGGAACACTAGGATACGTCAACGCGCGAAACAGGCAGCGCGCGTATGACATTGTTATCGACGAATTCGAAGCCAGCAACATCTCGCAGGCTACCTTGGCTAACCGCTTGGGAAAGCCGCCTGAGGTGATTTCAAGATGGCTCAGTAGGCCCCAAAATTGGGAGTCCGATACTTTCAGCAGCCTCCTATTTGGGATATCGGGCGCAATTCCGAAATATGATCTCGACTACCCTCTTGGCAAACCAGAATTTGCACAGAAGCCAGAGTTCGAAGTTCAAGCCAAAACGAGTGCTCAGATAATCAGCCTCGCAGACTTCACAGACCCTCTAAAAATCAAAACAATGGTCGCCTGATGCATTCTTGGAGTGCTGTCGGGCTCTTCTGTGAAGATATCCGAGAAGAGAATAGAACTCTTCTCGGAATCTTCACTGACCACGTGGAGTTTCCGAAGCTGCCGATTGCCATGCCTAAGATGGTCATATACGTGCGGGTCAATGTAGCCGCAGACACTCCGGCCAAAGACATCTTTGTTTATATGCGGATTACGGGCGGAGAAGAAACTCAACTAGCGCGCTTTGAAGCCGATTTTGTCGCAAAAAACCAAGCAGATAGCCGCAGCAACAATCTTCCCCTGGTTGGCTTCGTAGTGATAGCGGTTGCTATGCCGATGACGTTTTTTCAACCCGGACAGCTTCATTTAGTAGCGCGGTTTGGAGATGAAGAAACGATCTGCGGAAACTTGCGGATCGTGCCGCCACCAGAGCCTACTTCTTCCATCGAGTCTCAGCCGCCCGCTTAGCGATTGCTTGCCGTTGAGCCTTGCTCAAGCCGGCCGCGCGCGCCTGTCCGCCCTTGCGCCCCAAAGCGCTAGCCGCCGGGTCCTTCCCCTGTTCTTCCGGGGTTGGCGGCCGGTCCTCAACCTGGCCGGTGGCAATGCCGATTATGAGCTTCCCAAGCTGGTTGGGGTCGCGGGGTCGCTTGCGATGATCTTGGCCCATGCTGCCAATATGGCCCGAATCGCGTGAAATCGCGACCCCCCAGTCAAGGCCGGGATTTATCAAACTGACCCACTACCGCGCCTTGACATGAGAACATAAAGTGAACTATGTTCTTCTCTTGTTCTCGTTTTCGGGGAGAAAGACATGTTCCGTGCTTTGGTCGAAGAAGCCGCCGCGCTGGCCTCGCTGGCGCTGTTTCTGGGGATGATCGCGATCTGGGCTCAAATCATCGCCGCGCTCGGGCAGGTGCCAGAAGCCTGGGGATAAGCCGCCTCGAATTTCCAGCACCCGCGCCCCGCGGTCGACAGCGCGCGCGGTGGCCCGCACCATCGCCCGCATAAAGAATCGCGAGGGTTTATGGCCGAGCCCGGCTTCGTGCACCTGCATGTGCACTCGTCCTATTCGTTGCTCGAAGGCGCGCTGACCATCGCGCGCCTCGCCGAGCTCGCCAAGGCCGATCGCCAGCCGGCGCTGGCGCTGACCGACACCGACAACATGTTCGGGGCGCTCGAATTCTCCGACAAGATAGCGGGTGCCGGCATCCAGCCGATCGTCGGGTGCGCGCTCGCCGTGGATTTCGGCGACCAGGACGGCGGGCCCCGCGCTGGCGGGCCGCTGCTCGAGCGCCCGCGCATCGTCCTCCTGGCCGCGCGCGAGAACGGCTACCGCAGCCTGATGCGGCTCAATTCCCGCGCCTTTCTCGACACGCCGCCGCACGAGCGGCCGCACCTCAAGCTCGCCTGGCTGGCGGGCGAGACCGACGGGCTGATCGCGCTCACCGGCGGGCCGGGCGGGCCGCTCGACGCCGCGATCGTCGCCGGCCAGGGCAGCCTTGCGGGCGCGCGCTGCGAGGCGCTGGCGCATCTGTTCGGCGACCGGCTCTATGTCGAGCTGCAGCGCCACGGCACCGCACCCGAGCGGCTGGCCGAAGCGGCGCTGATCGAGCTCGCCTATGGGCGCGGCCTGCCCCTCGTCGCCACCAACGAGCCATTCTTCGCGATGCGGGAGGACTACGAGGCCCACGACGCGCTGATCTGCATCGCCGAAGGCCGGCTGCTGGCGGAGACCGATCGGCGCCAGCTCACCGCCGAGCACCGCTTCAAGTCGCGCGCCGAGATGACCGCGCTGTTCGCCGATGTGCCCGAGGCCATCGCCTCGACGGTCGAGATCGCGCGACGCTGCGCGTTTCGCCCACGCATTCAAGCGCCGATCCTGCCGCGCTTCTCGGTCGGCGAGGGCGGCGCCGCCGTCGACGAGGCGGCGGAGCTGCGCAAGCGCGCCGAGGCCGGGCTCGATCGCCGCATCAAGATCCACGGAGTCGCGGGAGGCCGCACCGTCGAGGAGTACTGCGAGCGGCTCGCCTTCGAGCTCAACGTCATTGAAGGCATGAAATATCCGGGCTACTTTTTGATCGTCTCCGACTTCATCCAGTGGGCGAAGGCGCAGGGCATCCCGGTCGGGCCCGGACGCGGCTCCGGCGCCGGCTCGCTGGTTTCCTATGCGCTCACCATCACCGATCTCGATCCGATCCGCTTCGGGCTCCTGTTCGAGCGCTTCCTCAATCCCGAGCGGGTGTCGATGCCCGATTTCGACATCGACTTCTGCCAGGACCGCCGCGACGAGGTCATCCGCTACGTGCAGGAGCGCTACGGCAGCGACAAGGTGGCGCAAATCATCACTTTCGGCACGCTGCAGGCGCGCGGCGTGCTGCGCGACGTCGGCCGCGTGCTGCAGATGCCGTACGGGCAGGTCGACAAGTTCTGCAAGCTGGTGCCGCAGAACCCGCTCAACCCGGTCGCGCTCGGCCGCGCCATCGATGACGAGCCGCGGTTGCAGGCGGCGCGCGACAGCGACCCGGTGGTGCGGCGCGCCTTCGACATCGCCCAGAAGCTCGAAGGCTTGCATCGCCACGCCTCGACCCATGCCGCCGGCATCGTGATCGGCGAACGCCCGCTCACCGAGATGGTGCCGCTCTATCGCGATCCGAAATCGCTGATGCCGGTCACCCAGTTCAACATGAAATGGGTGGAGCAGGCGGGCCTGGTGAAATTCGACTTCCTCGGCCTCAAGACGCTGACCGTGCTCGAGACCGCGGTGGGATTCGTGCGCAAGCACGGTATCGACATCGAGCTCGCGGCGATCCCGCTCGACGACGAAAAGACCTACGCCATGCTGGCGCGCGCCGAAGCGGTGGGTATCTTCCAACTGGAAAGTCAGGGCATGCGGCGGGCCCTGCTCGACATGCGGCCGGACCGTTTCGAGGACATCATCGCGCTGGTCGCGCTCTACCGGCCGGGCCCGATGGCGAACATCCCGACCTATTGCGCGCGCAAGCACGCCCGCGAGCAGGCCGACTATATCCATCCCAAGCTCGAGCCGGTCCTGCGCGAGACCTTCGGCGTGATCGTCTATCAGGAGCAGGTTATGCAGGCGGCGCAGATCCTCGCCGGCTATTCGCTCGGCGAAGCCGATCTGTTGCGGCGTGCCATGGGAAAGAAAATCCGCAAGGAGATGCAGGCGCAGCGCCAACGCTTTGTGTCCGGCAGCGTCGAGCGCGGGCTCGATCGCGCCCAGGCCGAGGCGATCTTCGAATTGCTCGAGCGCTTCGCCGATTACGGCTTCAACAAGAGCCACGCCGCCGCTTATGCGCTGGTCGCCTACCAGACCGCCTATATGAAGGCGAATTATCCGGTCGAGTTCCTGGCCGCCTCGATGACGCTCGACATGGGCAATACCGACAAGCTCGCCGAGTTCCGCGCCGAGGCCGAGCGCCTCGGCGTCAAGGTCGAGCCGCCCTCGATCAACCGCTCCGGCGTCGCCTTCGAAGTCGACGGCAATACCATCCATTACGCGCTCGCCGCGCTCAAAGGGGTGGGCGCACAGGCAGTCGGGGCGATCGTCGAGGCGCGCGGCGAGCGGCCGTTCGTCGACCTCGCCGATTTCACGGGCCGCGTCAATCCGCGCGCCGTCAACAAGCGCGTGCTGGAAAGCCTCACGGCGGCCGGCGCCTTCGATGCGCTGGAAGCCAATCGCGCGCGGGTCTTCGCCGGGGTCGATGCCGTGCTCGCGGCCGCGCAACGGACCCACGACGACGTTGAAATCGGCCAGTCCGAGCTGTTCGGCGGGCCGTCGACCCGCGCCGCACTGCCGCTCCCCGCGGCCGAGCCGTGGCTTCCGGCCGAGCGGCTGCAGAAGGAATTCGACGCCATCGGTTTCTTCCTCACCGGCCACCCGCTCGACGATTACGCCCCCGCGCTCAAGCGCATGCGAGTGCAGTCCTGGGCCGAGTTCGCGCGCGCGGTGCGCGCGGGCGCGAGCGCCGGCCGCGTCGCCGGCACGGTGGTCGCGCGCACCGAGCGGCGCACCCGCACCGGCAGCAAGATGGGCATCATCGGGCTCTCCGATCCGTCCGGACATTTCGAGGCGGTGCTGTTCTCGGAAGGGCTGCAGCAGTTCCGCGACCTGCTCGAGCCCGGCGCAGCCGTCTTGCTGACGCTCTCCGCCGAGCTGCAGGGGGACGACGTGCGCGCGCGCATCCAGCTGGTCGAGCCGCTCGATCAGGCGGCCGCCAAGCTCTCGAAGGGGCTGCGGGTGTTTCTGCGCAGCGAGGCGCCGGTCGAGAGCGTCGCGAAGCGGCTGGAAAAGCCGCCGGCCGGGGCTGGCCGATCGGCGCCGGACAAGGCTGACGGCGAGGTCTCGCTGGTGCTGATGCTGGGCGAAGGCACCGAGGTCGAGGTCAAGCTCCCCGGCCGTTTCAAGGTCTCGCCGCAGATCGCCGGCGCCATCAAGGCGGTGCCCGGCGTGGTCGCGGTCGAGGCGGTGTAATCCCGTCCGCATCCGCGCTACTCTCGGAGCACGTCTGAGGCAAAGACTTCAGCGGCTGCTCGGGAGGACCCCATGAAAATGATGATCACGTGGCTGGGTGCTGCGATGGCGGTACTCATCGCGAGCGTAGCGTCGGCCCAGAACCCGGGCACGGTGCCGCAGTTCCAGGTCGAGCCGTTCTGGCCGAAGCCGTTGCCCAACAACTGGATCCTCGGTCAGGTCTCCGGCATCGCAACCGACAAATACGACCGGCTGTGGGTGGTGCATCGGCCGGGCTCGCTGACGCCGCGCGAGCGCGCCGCCGAGCAGAATCCGCCCGAAGCCAAGTGCTGCGTCGCGGCCCCGCCGGTGCTGCTGTTCGACCAGTCTGGCAACCTGATCCGGCACTGGAGCGGCCCGGGCCAGGGCTATGAGTGGCCCGAAAGCGAGCACGGCATTTTCGTCGACGACAACGATTTCGTCTGGTTCGCCGGCAACGGCAAGAAGGACGGCCAGCTGCTCAAGTTCACCATGGAGGGCAAGTTCGTCCGGCAAATCGGCAAGCAGGGCCAAGGCAACGACAGCAACTCGACCGAGCGGCTCGGCTCGCCGGCCGACGTTGCAGTCGACGTCGCGGCCAAGGAGGTGTTTGCCGCCGACGGCTACACCAACCGGCGTGTCGTCGTGTTCGATTCCGAGACCGGCGCCTACAAGCGCCATTGGGGCGCCTACGGCAACAAGCCGAGCGACGAGAAGACGCCGCGCTACGATCCGGCCAAGCCCCCCTCGCAGCAATTCGGCAATCCCGTGCACTGCATCCGGCTCTCGCAGGAGGGATTGATCTATGTGTGCGACCGCACCAACAATCGCCTGCAGGTCTTCGGCAAGGACGGCACCTTCGTCTCGGAGCACATCTACGAGAAGGCGACGCGCGGCAACGGCACCGTCTACGACCTGGTGTTCTCGCCCGACAAGGAGCAGAAATTCATCTACATGATCGACGGCATGAACGGCGAGGTGCGCATCGTCGACCGCGCGTCGAAGGAGACGCTGACACGCTTCGGTCGGCCCGGCCGGCAGGTGGGCATGTTCACCGCGCTCCACAACATCGCCGCCGACCGGCAGGGCAACATCTACACCTCCGAGGTGAATACCGGGCAGCGGGTGCAGAAGTTCCGCCGCGTCGATTTACAGAATTAGCTGGTGCGGCCGCCGGAGCGGAATCTATCCGTCGTCATGGCCGGGACAAGCCGGGCATGACGGTAAACTAGGATGCGATCGGACGGCTTAAGGGAGGGTGTCATGCGGTTGTTTGCGGCGTTGCTGACGGTGGGCGTAACCGCAACTGCGTCACTCGCCGCCGATTATGATTGTCCGCGCGTCACCATGATCGTGCCCTATCCGGCGGGCGGCGCCGCCGACGTGGCGGCTCGCCTGATCGGCGATCGCCTGGAACCGTTGCTGAAGAAGAGCGTCGTGGTCGAAAATCGGGCCGGCGCCACCGGCAATATCGGCACCGTCGCAGTGGTGAATGCCAAGCCCGACGGCTGCACCCTCCTGGTCAACGCCGCCGTGATCGCGACGTTCCCGTCGAGCTTCAGTAAGCTCGCTTACGATCCGCTCAAGGACCTCACGCCGGTCGGCGGCATCGGCATCACGCCGACCTTGCTGGTGGCTGCCAAAGCGGTGCCGGCCGACGATCTCAAGGTCCTCGTGCAATTGAGCAAGCAGCGGCCCGAGGGCCTCAATTTCAGCACCGCGGGCTACGGGCTGCTCCAGCATCTCGCCGTCGAGGAGATGGCGCAGCGCGCCAGCGCCAAGTTCGTGCACGTGGTCTACAAGGGCGGCGCCCAAGCCGCGACCGATCTCGTCGCGGCGCGGGTCGATTTCGGCAGCTTCGCGGCCGGCTCCATGATCCAGTTCGTGAAAGCGGGGCAGCTCAAGCCGTTGGCCGTGATCCAGGAGACGCGCTCGGCCCTGGTCCCGGAGGTGCCGACCACGGCCGAGCAGGGGCTGCCCGGCCTCGACGCCGGCGTTCATTTCATGCTCTACGCGCCGGCGGCGACGCCCAAGGACGTCATTTCGATGCTCAACGCCGAGCTCAACAAGATCGTCGGCGACCCGGCATTGAAGGAGCGTTTCGCCAATGTCGGTTTCGATCCGACCGCGATTTCCTCGGAACGGGCGGGAGCGATCATGCGCAAGACCGGCGAGGACTGGGCGCCGCTGATCAAGCGCCTGAATATCAAGCTGGATTGAGGTCCTGGCGCTTCTGTCGGTATCCTTGCATCCACCGATTCATGCCTATATAAGCCCGGCATCTCACACGCGGACCTTGGCCTTAAACAGCCGTCCGGTGGCTCGTTCCGACCGTAAGGAAGGGGAGCTCACGGGTCCGCGGCGGCTCAACCGGAGAACGACAATGTCGCTTCCTGACTTCTCCATGCGCCAGCTCCTGGAGGCTGGCGTTCATTTCGGCCATCAATCTCACCGCTGGAATCCGAAGATGGCGGAGTACATCTTCGGCGCCCGCAACAACATCCACATCATCGACCTCGCCCAATCGGTGCCGATGATGCACCGTGCCTTGCAGGCGGTGAGCGATACCGTCGCCAACGGCGGGCGCATCCTGTTCGTCGGCACCAAGCGCCAGGCGCAGGACGCCATCGCCGAGGCCGCCAAGAAGTCGGCGCAGTACTACGTCAACTCGCGCTGGCTCGGCGGCACGCTCACCAACTGGAAGACCATCTCCCAGTCGATCAATCGGCTGCGCAAGCTCGACGAGATGCTCGCTTCCGGCGAATCCCAGGGCTACACCAAGAAGGAGCGCCTCACGCTCCAGCGCGAGCGCGACAAGCTCGACCGCGCGCTCGGCGGCATCAAGGACATGGGCGGGCTGCCCGACCTCCTGTTCGTGATCGACACCAACAAGGAGGACATCGCGATCAAGGAAGCGCGGCGCCTGGGCCTGCCGGTCGCCGCCGTCGTCGACACCAATTGCGATCCCGACGGCATCACCTACGTGGTCCCCGGCAACGACGACGCCAGCCGCGCCATCACGCTCTATTGCGATCTGGTGGCCAAGGCCGCGATCGATGGCATCTCTCGGGCGCAAGGCGACAGTGGCATCGACGTCGGTGCCGCCGCCGAGCCGGTTGCCGAAGAGGTGCCGGCGGCGGCCGAAGGCCCCGGCTACGAGGTGCTATCGGGTCCGCGCGGCGTCGCCGACGATCTCAAGAAGCTCGCGCACGCCTCGCCCGCGATCGAGAAGAAGCTCAACGACCTCGGCATCTTCCATTACTGGCAGATCGCGGGGCTGGGTCCCGACGCCGCGCACAAGATCGGCGAGGAAGTCGGTCTCCCCGGCCGCATGGAAGGCTGGATCGCGCAGGCCAAGGAATTGACCGCAGAGTGATCTGTCGTGCCCCGCACCAGCGGGGCGTCCCATAGTCGCCGCGCTTGCAATCGTTCTTGGAGGACACAGGATCGCACCCGAACCACGAGTTCGGGCACGTTGAGAGTGCAGGTCCGACCTCTCCGACTTGCGTCCAGGCCGGGCGACCACGGCCCAGCGGCACGGAAGGAATTTTGCAGATGGCCAACATCACCGCACAGATGGTCAAGGAGCTCCGCGACAAGACCGGCGCGGGCATGATGGATTGCAAGGCGGCGCTCGGCGAAACCGAAGGCGACATGGAAGCGGCCGTCGACTGGCTGCGCAAGAAGGGGCTTGCCAAGGCCGCCAAGAAGGCCGGCCGCACCGCCGCCGAAGGCCTGGTCGCGGTCGCGCTCAAAGGCAGCAAAGGCGTCGTGGTCGAAGTCAATTCAGAGACCGATTTCGTCGCCCGCAACGACCTGTTCCAGGGCCTGGTCAAGATGATCGCCGATGTCGGCCTCGACGTCGGGGCCGACGCCGAGAAGATCAAGGCCGCGAAGGCCGGCAGCATCACCATCGCGGAGGCGATCGCCGATACGATCGCCAAGATTGGCGAGAACATGAACTTGCGGCGGGCGGCCGGGCTCACCGTGGGCAAAGGCGTGGTCGCGGGCTACGTTCACAACGCGGTCACCGACGGCCTCGGCAAGATCGGGGTCATCGTCGGGCTCGAATCGGCCGGCAACGCCGACGAGCTTGCCCGTTTCGGCCGCATGGTCGCGATGCACGTGGCCGCCGCCAATCCGCAGGCAATCGATTCCTCCGGGCTCGACCCGGATGCGATCCGCCGCGAGAAGGAGGTGCTCGCCGACAAGGCCAAGGCGCAGGGAAAACCTGCGAATGTCGTCGACAAGATCGTCGAATCAGGGCTCAAGACCTTCTACAAGGAGGTCTGCCTGCTCGATCAGACCTTCGTGCATCCCCCGGAGCGAAGCGTGGCGCAGGCGGTGAAAGAAGCCGAGGGCAAGGCCGGCGCCCCGATCAAGGTCACGGGTTACGTGCGTTACGTGGTCGGTGAAGGGGTCGAGAAGCAGGACTCCGAGTAGATCTCCGCCCGACAACGCCGACCGGCTGCGTGGCGGCCGGGCTGTTGGGCACAGGTGGCGGCGATCCGAGAGCGCACCATGGCCAAACCGATCTACCGACGCGTCGTGGTGAAAGTCTCCGGTGAGGCCCTGATGGGGCCGGACAGCTTCGGCATCCACCAACCGACCCTGGAGCGGATCGCGGCCGATCTCGTGGCCACGCACGCGCTCGGCGTCGGCATCGGCATCGTGGTCGGCGGCGGCAACATCTTTCGCGGCGTGAAAGTCTCCGAAAAGGGCATTCCGCGCGTGACCGGCGACATGATGGGCATCCTGGCGACCGTCATGAACGCGCTCGCGCTCGAAAGCGCGCTCGAACGGGCGGGGGCGGCGGCCCGCACCCTGTCGGCGCTGGCCATGCCTGAAGTTTGCGAGACCTACGAGCGGCAGCGGGCGCTCCGCCACCTAGCCGAGGGCCGCATGGTTCTGCTCGCGGCCGGCACCGGCAATCCGTTCTTCACCACTGACACCACCGCGGTGCTCCGCGCGGCCGAGCTCGCCGCCGAGGCGGTGCTGAAAGCGACCGACGTCGACGGGGTCTACAGCGCCGACCCGAAGAAGGACAAAAAGGCCAAACGCTACGACCGGTTGACCCACCAGGAAGCGATCGAAGGCAACCTCAAAGTCATGGATGCCACCGCCTTCGCGCTTGCCCGGGAAAATCGTATACCTATCATCGTGTTCTCGATCCGGAGCAAGGGAGCGATCGAGGCGGTGCTGCGGGGAGAGGGGCGCTCGACCGTAGTCGGTTTTTGAGACGTCGTGCGCCCCGATCATCGGAGCGGATCGGGCAAGGAATGCGAGCGGTCGCATGATCGACCGAACGGAGGGGTCGCCATGGCACAGGCAACACACGATCTCAACGAGCTCAAGCGCCGCATGCAGGGCGCAATCGGGTTGTTGAAGCAGGAGCTGGGCGGCCTGCGCACCGGCCGGGCTTCGGCCAGCTTGGTCGAGCCGGTGCAGGTCGAGGCCTACGGCACCCACATGCCGCTCAACCAGGTTGCCACCGTGAGCGTGCCCGAGCCCCGGCTGATTTCCATCCAGGTCTGGGACAAGTCGATGGTACATGCCGTGGAAAAGGCCATTCAGGCTTCGAATCTCGGGCTCAATCCCTCGACCGAAGGGCAGGTGCTGCGGCTTCGCATCCCGGAGCTCAACGAGGAGCGGCGCAAGGACCTGGTCAAGGTCGCGCATAAATATGCCGAGGCAGCACGGGTCGCCGTGCGGCACGTCCGGCGCGACGGCCTCGACGTGCTCAAGAAGCTGGAAAAGGACCACAAGATCGGCGAGGACGAGGGCAAGCGATCGTCCGAGCAGGTGCAGAAGGCGACCGACGAGGCGATCGCCGAGGTCGACAAGATGCTGGCGACAAAGGAAAAGGAGATCCTCACCGTGTGAGGTTGATCGGGATGTCGAAGACCGAGCCGCTGCGGACTGCCCAGATCGGCGGAATTGCCGTGCCGCAGCACGTCGCCATCATTATGGACGGCAACGGGCGCTGGGCGGCGGCGCGCGGCCTGCCGCGCGGGGAGGGGCATCGGCGCGGCGTCGAGGCGCTGCGGCGCACGGTGCGTGCGGCCGGCGATCTCGGCATCGGGATACTGACCATTTTCTCCTTCAGCTCGGAGAACTGGTCGCGGCCGCCGGCGGAAATCCGCGAGTTGATGGGGCTGCTGCGCCGTTTCATCCGCCACGACCTGGCCGAGCTTCATCGCAGCGGCGTGCGGGTGCGCGTCATCGGCGAGCGTGAGAATCTCGACCCCGATATCCGGAACCTGCTGGAGGAGGCTGAGGACCTGACCAGGGGCAACGACAAGCTCATCCTGGTCGTCGCCTTCAATTACGGTGCCCGCCAGGAAATCGCCCGCGCGGCCCAGCGTATGGCCGCCGCCGTCGCGGCCGGCGATCTGGCCGTGAGCGCGGTGACCGCCGACAAGCTCGCCAATTACCTCGACGCGCCGGATCTGCCCGACCCCGATCTCATCATCCGCACCAGCGGCGAGCAGCGGCTTTCGAATTTTCTGCTGTGGCAGGCGGCCTACAGCGAGCTTGTGTTCGTCCCCACCTACTGGCCCGACTTCGACCGCACCACGCTCGAGAACGCGATCACCGAATATTGCCGCCGCGAGCGTCGGTTCGGCGGCCTGGCCGCACGAACCGGATCGTGATCGTGGCGGAAGCGGATCATCCATCGATCGCTACGCGGCCCGCTGCCGAGCTTGCACTCCGGGTGGGCTCGGCGCTGGTGCTGGCGCCGCTTGCGGTCGTGGTTGCGTATGTCGGCGGCTGGCCGTTCGCGGTGTTCTGGGGCGGCGCGGCGATGGGAGTGCTGTGGGAATGGACCGCGCTGGTGGCGGAGGGCGATCGGCGCTCTGTGCTCATGGCCGGCGCGGCGTCGATTGTGCTGGCGGTGGCGCTCGCGCACACCAACCATCTCGTGGCGGCGATCATCGTTCTGGCAATGGGGGCGCTCGCCGCCGCGGCATTGGCGCGGGCCGAGCGCCGCATATGGGTGGCCGCCGGCATCCCCTATGCCGGGGCGCTCGGGGTCGCGCCGATCGTGCTGCGTTCCGACGGCGAGAATGGCTTCCTCGCCATCATGTTTCTGTTCGCGATCGTGTGGGCGACCGACATTCTTGCCTATTTCGTCGGACGCGCCCTCGGCGGTCCGAAGCTCATGCCGCGGATCAGCCCGAAAAAGACCTGGTCGGGCGCGTTCGCCGGTGGCGTCGCGGCGATCCTCGCGGGCGTCGCCATCGCCAAGTCCGCCGGCCTTGCCGGTCTCGGCCCGGTCGCCATCATCGCGGTGCTGCTGTCGGTCGTCGCGCAGGCCGGCGATCTCTTCGAATCGGCTCTCAAGCGCAGGTTCGGAGCGAAGGATTCGAGCCATCTCATTCCCGGGCACGGCGGGCTGATGGATCGCCTCGACGGTTTCGTGACCGCCGCGCTGCTTGCCGCCTTGATCGGATTGGTGCGCGGCGGCTTCGAGGCGCCCGGCCGCGGTCTGTTGCTGTGGTGAAGCGATGAAGTCGGACACCGTGCGTGCAAAGTCCGATCGCCTGGCGTCGGCGTTTGTCGAACGCAAGGTGACGCTGCTCGGCGCGACCGGCTCGATCGGCGCGAGCACCATCGATCTGCTCAAACGCGCGCCCGAGCGTTATCGGGTCGAGGCGGTCAGCGCCAATCGCAGCGCCGCTGCGCTTGCCGCGCTGGCGCGCGAGCTCGGCGCCCGTTTCGCGGCGGTCGGTGACCCGTCGGCCTATGGCGAGCTCAAGGATGCGCTTGGTGGCACCGGTATCGAGGCCGGCGCCGGCGAGAGCGGGCTGCTCGAGGCGGCGCAGCGGCCGGCGGAATGGGTGATCGGGGCGATCACCGGTGCGGCCGGACTCAAGCCTACGCTCGCCGCGGCCGAGCGCGGGGCAATCGTCGCGCTCGCCAACAAGGAAACCCTGGTCTGCGCCGGCGGCCTGTTCATGCGCCGCGCGGCGGCAGCGGGCGCGACCGTGCTGCCGGTCGATTCGGAGCACAATGCGCTGTTCCAGGCGATGAGCGGAAGCCGCCGCGAGGATGTGCGCCGCGTGATCCTGACGGCGTCCGGCGGCCCGTTCCGGACCGCGAGCGCCGAGGCGATCCGGACCGCGACGCTCCAACAGGCGCTCAAGCATCCCAATTGGTCGATGGGGCCGAAGGTGACGATCGATTCCGCAACCCTGATGAACAAGGGGTTGGAGTTGATCGAGGCGCATCATCTGTTCGGACTCCCGCCCGAGCAGATCGACGTGTTGGTCCATCCGCAATCGATCGTGCACAGCCTGGTCGAATTCTGCGACGGCTCGCTGATTGCACAGCTGGGAAGCCCCGACATGCGCATTCCGATCGCGTATTGCCTGGCTTGGCCCGGACGTATGATGGGGCCGGCGCCGCGGCTCGACCTGGCGCGCGCGGCGACCTTGACCTTCGAGGACCCCGACCCGGTGCGCTTCCCGGCTCTGGCGCTTGCCCGCCGTGCGCTCGAGGCGGGCGGAGCGGCGCCGACCGTGCTCAACGCCGCCAACGAGGTGGCGGTCGCCGAGTTCATCGCCGGCCGGCTGAATTTTATGGGGATATCGGCCCTGGTCGAGGCGACGCTCGAGGCTGCGGTGCGCCGAAATTGGACAGTAGAGCCCGAAAGCGTCGATCACGCACTTTCTGTTGACCATGATTCAAGATTGTTAGCGCGCGGACTCTTGCCCGAAATTGCCGCAAAGGCATCCTAGAAGGTCTGGCCCGGAGGGACACCAGGGGATGGGCGGGGATACGGACTCATGAGTTTCAATTTTTTGTCTGGAATCAACGCGCTAGGTTTGAGCGCGCTGGGTTTTTTGTTCGTTCTGACGCTGGTGGTGTTCTTCCACGAGTTGGGCCATTTCCTGGTCGCCCGCTGGTGTGGTGTCAGGGTAATGGTGTTCTCCATTGGATTCGGCCCCGAATTGTTCGGGTTCGACGACCGTCATGGCACCCGGTGGAAGATCTCCGCAGTTCCACTCGGCGGATATGTAAAATTTTTCGGCGATGAGAATGCGGCCAGCGTTCCCGATCAGGCCGCGATTGCCGCCATGAGCGCGAACGAGCGCCGGCAAAGCTTCATCGATCAGCCGGTGGCCCAGCGGGCGGCCATCGTGGTGGCCGGACCGCTGGCGAATTTCCTGCTCGCCATCGTCATTTTTGCCGGTCTTGCGATGATTTTCGGCAAGCCGATCACATCGCCGCGGGTCGATAAAGTGCATCCCGAAAGCGCCGCTGCGGCGGCCGGATTCCAGCCCGGCGATCTGGTTTTGACGATCAATGGGCGGCAGATCGAAAGCTTCAACGACATGCAGGAGATCGTCAGCACCAGCGCTGGCGAGACCCTGATTTTCGAGGTCGACCGCGGTGGCACGCGCGTCACGCTCAAGGCCGTTCCTGCGCTCAAAGAGGTCAAGGACCGCTTCGGCAATGTCAGCCGCCAGGGCCTCCTCGGCATCGAAAGGTCGACCGCGCCGGAGGAAAAGCACTTCCAACCGGTTGGGCCGTTGCAGGCGGTCGTGATCGGCGTGCAAAGGACGTGGTTCGTGGTCGAGCGCACGTTCTCGTTCATCGGTGGGGTTTTCTCCGGCCGCGAAGCGGCCGATCAACTGGGCGGACCCATTCGGATCGCTCAGGTGTCAGGCCAGGTGGCCGCCGAGGGCCTGTTGCCGTTGTTCAGTCTGACCGCGGTGCTGTCGATCTCGATTGGCCTGCTCAACCTGTTTCCGGTGCCGCTGCTCGATGGCGGTCACCTTTTGTTCTATGCGATCGAAGCGGTGAGGGGAAAGCCGCTGTCGGAGCGCGTGCAGGAGATGGGGTTCCGGATCGGGTTCGCGGTGGTTGTGATGTTGATGATCTTTGTAACCTATAATGACATTCTGCACATCGCGGCCCGCTGGACGGAGTGGTGGACGGCGTCCTAGCAGGGGCGAAATTGGGGGCGGAAGGGGACATTCGGGGGGAATGGGGTTGGTTGCACAACAGGAAAAAGCCTGTAAAAGCGGCCTGGGGATAGTGACGACCTTTCTCGTGGGTGCCCAAGTCTCGCGGGTGCCCAAAGGGGACGATAAAGGGCGCGTAGCGAATGAAACTCTGTAGGTGGCTGGTTCGAGGGCTTGGCATCGTCGGCCTTGTCCTCGCGGGGATCGTATTGAGTGCCTCCGTCGTGTCCCTCACGGCGGAGCGCGCCTATGCGCAGGCGATCACGGTCAGTTCGATCGTCGTCCAAGGCAATCAGCGGGTCGACGCCGATACCATCCGCTCCTACTTCAGGGCCGGGCCAGGCGGGCGGCTCGACGCTTTTGCGATCGACGAAGGCGTGAAGGCGCTTTACGCCACCGGCCTGTTCCAGGACATCCGCCCGAGCGTCGAGCGCAACCGGCTGGTCATCACGGTGATCGAAAACCCGGTGATCAACCGGATCGCCTTCGAGGGCAACAAGAAGGTCAAGGACGAACAGCTCAAGGGCGAAATCCAGTCGAAGGAGCGCGGCACGCTCTCTCGTCCGGTGGTGCAGGCGGACGTGGCGCGGCTGATCGACGTCTACCGGCGCAGCGGCCGCTTCGACATCCGCGTCGAGCCCAAGATCATCGAGCTGCCGAACAACCGCGTCGATCTCGTGTTCGAGATCACCGAGGGCGCCAAGACCGGCATCAAGAGCATCGACTTCGTCGGCAATCGTTACTATTCGTCCTACCGGCTCAAGGACGTCATCAAGACGTCGCAAACCGGCTTACTGTCGTTCCTGCAGACCACCGACATCTACGATCCGGACCGCATCGAAGCGGATCGCGAACTGCTGCGTCGGTTCTATCTCAAGCACGGCTTCATCGATGTGCGGGTCTTGTCCGCGGTCGGCGAGTTCGATCCGGACCGCAGGGGATTCGTGGTCACTTTCACGATCGAGGAAGGCGAGCAGTGGCGCGTCGGCGCGGTCGATATTCAGTCGACGGTGCGCGCGATCGATCCATCGTTGCTGAGGGGCAGGCTGCGGGTATTCGCGGGGGATGTCTACAACGCCGAGGCGGTCGAGAAGTCCGTCGAAGACATGACGATCGAGGCCGCGCGGCAGGGCTTTGCCTTCGCATCGGTGCGTCCGCGCGCAGCACGCAATATGCAGGCGAGGACGGTGGACATCATCTTCGTGATCGAAGAGGGACAGCGCGCCTATATCGAACGGATCAATATCCGCGGCAACACGCGCACGCGCGATCACGTCATCCGACGCGAGTTCGACATCGCGGAAGGCGATGCCTACAACCGAGCGCTCGTCAGCCGCGCCGAAAGGCGCTTGAAGAATCTGAGCTATTTCAAGAACGTGAGGATCACGCCCGAACCGGGCTCGGCGCCGGATCGCGTCATCCTCAATGTCGATCTGGAGGAGCAATCGACCGGTGAATTCTCCGTCGCCGGCGGATATTCGACCTCCGACGGGTTCATGGGCGAGGTCAGCATCGCCGAGCGCAACCTGCTCGGCCGCGGCCTGTACGGCAAAGCCTCGCTGCAGTACGGCCAGTACTCGCGCGGCGTCCAGGTTTCGTTCGTGGATCCCTACTTTCTCGGCTATCGGGTGGCGCTGGGTCTCGATGTGTTCTACAAGGAGCAAAGCGCGACGAGCTACGTCTCATACTCGACGAAAACGATGGGCTTCTCGACCAGGCTCGGATTTTCGCTGCGTGAGGATCTGGGTCTGCAAGTCCGGTATTCGCTCTACCGGCAGGAAATCAACCTGCCGTTCCAGCTGAGGAATTGCAACAACATCAATCCGGACGGCGTGAACACGTTTCCGACGCCGGACCAGGCCGCCAACTTCCCCGCCATCCCGGCAAATTGCTATGCCGATGGCGAAGCCTCGCTGGCGGCCAAGACCGAGTTGGCGGGAGGCCCGGTCCTTACCTCCCTGGTCGGCTATTCGCTCACCCACAATACGCTCGACAACAACAAGAATCCGACCTCCGGCATCCTCGTCTCTCTCAATCAGGATTTCGCCGGGGTCGGCGGCGACGTGAACTTCATCCGCACGACCGGCGATTTCTTCAGCTATCACGAGGTCATACCGGACGTTGTCGGTCTGCTGAAGCTGCAAGGCGGCTACGTGACCGGTTGGGGCAGCCGCAGTCTGCGGATGCTCGACCACTTCCAGATGGGTCCGAACCTGGTGCGCGGATTCGCCCCGGCGGGAATTGGTCCACGCGATCTGACGCAGTTCCCGTTTACCGGGGTGCAGGGCGATGCGCTCGGCGGCACGCTCTATTGGGGCGCCAGCCTCGAGTTCCAGACGCCGGTCTACTTCCTGCCCAAGGACACCGGGATCAAGGTTGCGGCTTTCGCCGATGCCGGCTCGCTGTGGAATTATACCGGCCCGACCACGTTCCCAGCGACCGGCGAGGTGCTTTCGGGCTCGATCTGCGCGACGCCGCCGTGCCCGGTCGACAACGCCATGCATGTGCGCTCGTCGGTCGGCGTCGGACTGCTGTGGGAGTCGCCGTTCGGACCGCTCCGCTTCGACTACGCGTTCCCGCTGACGTCGCAGCCCTATGACCGAACACAGCGGTTCCGCTTTGGCGGCGGGACGAGATTCTGATCCTGGCTGCGGGCCACGGTAGCGGTGGCATGACCGAGCCGTTTTTTTTCAATCGTGGAGACGGGCTCACGCTACGCGAGATCGCCGGGCTCGTGGCGGCCGAGCCGCATCGCGCCGCTGAGCTCGACCGGCGCATCACCGGCATAGCGTCGCTCGATCGTGCCGGTCCCGGTGATCTCGCCTTCCTCGACAAGGCCAAATACGTCGATGAGTTCTCGACGACCGGCGCCGGTGCTTGTCTGACCGTCGAACGCTTCGCAAGCCGCGTACCGGACCACGTCAGCGTGCTGTTCGTGCGCGACCCCTATCATGCCTTCATCGAGGTTGCGTGGAGGCTTTTTCCGGACGCGGCGCGACCGTCCTCGCTGTTCGAGGCGCGCGGCGTGGCGGCGGACGCCTTCGTCCATCCGACGGCGCGCGTCGAGAGCGGCGTGACCGTCGACCCAGGCGCCGTCATCGGACCACGGGCCGAGATCGGCGGGGGTACGCTGATCTGCGCCGGCGCCGTGATCGGACCGGACGTCCGCATCGGCCGCAATTGCTCGGTCGGCGCCAACGCCTCGATCACTCATGCCTTGATCGGCGATCGGGTGATCATTCATCCCGGCTGCCACATCGGCCAGGACGGGTTCGGCTACCTGATGGGAGCGACCGGCCACCGCAAGGTGCCGCAGATCGGGCGCGTCATCATCCAAGACGACGTCGAGATCGGGGCCGCGACCACGGTCGACCGCGGCGCCATCCGCGACACCGTGATCGGCGAGGGAACCAAGATCGACAATCTCGTGCAGATCGGACACAATGTCTCGATCGGTCGCCGCTGCGTCATCGTTTCGCAATGCGGCATCTCGGGCAGTGCGGTGATCGAAGATCACGTCATTCTTGCCGGACAGGTAGGCCTTCCCGACCATGTGACGATCGGCGAAGGCGCGATCATTGGGGCCAGGAGCGGCGTCATGTCGGATGTGCCGGCCCGCGAGAAATGGCTCGGCTATCCGGCCATGCGCGGTCGCGAGTTTCTTCGCGGCATGATGAGATTGCGCCGGTGGGTGCAGGAAGATATGGCGGTTCGAGGCGGCGACGATGCAGCGGCTGAGGATGTATCAAGGCAGGGCGGCGGCGATGACGACCGGGGAGGTCAGGACCGATGAATGAGGCCGCGACCACGCTCGAGGCGGCCGACATCGCGACCATTCTGAAGGCGCTGCCGCATCGCTATCCATTCCTGATGATCGATCGCATCATCAATATGCGCGGCGACGAGTCAGCGATCGGGATCAAGAACGTGACGATCAACGAGCCGCAATTCCTCGGCCATTTCCCCGGCAATCCGGTGTTTCCCGGCGTGCTGGTGATCGAGGGCATCGCGCAGACCGCGGGCGCGCTCTGCGTGTTGTCGAAGCTCGGCGGCGATCGCCCGAAGCACGTCTATTTCCTCACCATCGACAAGGCCAAGTTCCGCAAGCCGGTGCTGCCCGGGGACACGATCGAATATCACGTGACCAAGATCGCCCGCAAAAAGAACATGTGGTGGTTTCGCGGCGAGGCGAAGGTCGCGGGACAGATGGTCGCCGAGGCCGAAGTCGGCGCCATGGTTCCATGAGGCCGGCGATGGCCGCAATCGATCCAACCGCGCGGATCGAGCGGGGAGCGCAGATCGGGCAAGACGTATCGATCGGGCCTTATTGCATCGTCGGGCCCAATGTCGCGATCGGAGACGGTTGCCGGCTCGTCGCCCACGTCCATGTCACCGGCCACACCAGGATCGGCGCGCGCACCGTGATCTATCCGTTCGCGTCGCTCGGCACCCCGCCGCAGTCGGCTTCCTACCGCGGCGAGACGACCCGTCTCGTCATCGGCGCCGATTGTGACATCCGCGAAGGCGTGACGATGAACGTCGGCACCGAGGACGGCGGCGGAGTGAGTGAGGTCGGCGACCGCGGTTTCTTCATGGCCTACAGCCATGTCGGCCACGATTGCCATGTCGGCAGCGATGTCGTGTTCGCCAATTGCGCCACGCTGGGCGGACATTGCGTCGTGGGCGACCATGTGTTCATCGGCGGGCTCTCCGCGGCGCACCAGTTCACGCGCATCGGTGCGCACGCGATGATCAGCGGCGTGACCGGATTGCGTGGCGATGTGATTCCCTTCGGACTTGCCGCCGGTGCCTTCGCGCGTCTCAGTGGTGTGAACGTGGTCGGCATGCGACGGCAAAAATTTTCGACCGAGACGATTCGCGCGGTCCGGCGCGCCTATCGACTGCTGTTTTTCGGCGAGGGCGTGCTCGCGCGCCGCCTCGAGTCCGTCGAAGCGAAGTTCGGCGGTGACGCGGCCGTGGCGCAAATCATCGCGTTCGTGCGCGACGCTCGCCAGCGACCGCTCTGCTATCCGGGGAGTCATCATGAGGCCTGATGCCGGATGAGCGGGCCCCACGACCATCGCCCGGACCCCGCCGTCGATAGATCCCCGGTCGGTATCGTCTGCGGCGGCGGCAGCCTGCCCTTCGCGGTCGCAGGCGCCGCCGCCGAACGCGGCCGCCGTGTCGTGCTGTTCGCGCTGCGCGGATCGGCTGATCCGGAAAAGGTCGCCTCATATCCGCACCATTGGATCACGGTCGGTCAAGTCGGAGGTCTTTCTCGCCTTGCGCGGCAGGAGGGCTGCCGCGACTTGGTGTTCATCGGCGCGCTCGTGCGGCCCACGATCGGGCAGTTGCGGCCGGACTTCGAGACGTTGCTGCTGCTGCCGCGGCTCGCCGGCATGTTTCGCGGTGGAGACAGCCGGCTGCTGTCGGGGGTTGCCCGCATCTTCGAAGAGCGCGGGTTCCGAGTGATCGGCGCCCATGAGCTCGCGCCGCAGATCCTCATGCCGGAAGGGCCACTGGGCCGCTGCCAGCCGAGCGAGGCCGACCGAGCCGACATCGCGCGAGGACTGGCGTTGCTGCGCGCGATCGGACCGTTCGACGTCGGCCAGGCCGCGGTCGTCGCCAACAACCACGTCCTCGCCGTCGAGGCGGCGGAAGGAACCGATCACATGCTCGCGCGGGTCGCCGAGTTGCGCGGTGCCGGGCGGATTCGTTCCACCGGCGGCGTCCTGGTCAAGGCGCCGAAGCCCGACCAGGACCGGCGTATCGATCTGCCCTCGATCGGGCCGTTCACGATCGAGCGTGCGGCGGAGGCGGGACTCGGCGGAATTGCGGTCGTCGCCGGCAGTGCGATCGTCGCCGAACCGGAGCGTATCGCTCAGCTGGCGGATCGTGAAAAACTCTTTGTCCTCGGCGTGCGCGACGAGGGGCCGGAGCGATGACCAACCGGGCGCCGCCCGACCGGCGATCGACGACGCTCGAGGTGTTTCTCGTGGCCGGCGAGGAGTCCGGCGACCGGCTCGGCGCCGACCTGATACGCGCCCTGCGGCAACGCACCGGCGATAAGGTGAACTTCGCGGGCGTCGGCGGCCGCGCCATGGCGGCCGAAGGCGTCACCAGCCTCTATTCGATCGACGACCTTCCGATCATCGGGTTCATGGCGATCCCGCGGCGCCTTCCGAACATCCTGCGGCGCATGCGGCAGACCGCCAAGGCGGTGGTGGCGGCACGGCCGCACGTGCTCGTGATCATCGACAGTCCGGGCTTCACCCTCGGGATCGCGCGGCGGGTGCGCGCCGCCGATCCAAAAATCCCGATCGCCGAATATGTCTCGCCCTCGGTCTGGGCCTGGCGGCCGGGCCGCGCCCGGGTGATCCGGGCCTATGTCGACCACATCCTCGCGCTGCTGCCGTTCGAGCCTGAGGTCCATCGACGACTGGGCGGCCCGCCTTGCACCTATGTCGGACATCCGCTCGCCGAGCGCGTGGACGATCTGCGGCCGAACGCGGCGGAAGCGCAGCGGCGACTCGCAACGCCCCCTGTGCTGCTGGTGCTGCCGGGAAGCCGGGCGGGGGAAATCCAACGGCTGCTGGGGTCCTTTGGCGAAGCCGTCGCCCTGGTGACGCGTCGGATCGGGGCGGTCGAGGTCGTGGTGCCGACCGTGGCGCAGCTCTTCGATCCGATCAGGGACGTGACCGCGCAGTGGCCGGTGCGCCCGCGGATCGTCGTCGACGCCGCCGACAAGCACGCGGCGTTCCGCGTCGCGCGGGCGGCCTTGGCGAAGTCCGGAACGGTGACGTTGGAGCTGGCGCTCGCCGGCGTGCCGATGGTCGGCGCCTATCGGGTCTCTTGGCTCGAGGCCGTGGTGGGAAGACGCGTCGTTCGCGTCCCGTCGGTGATCCTGGCCAATCTGGTGATCGGACAGAACATCGTGCCGCAATTCCTGCAGGAGGCCTGCACCGCCGAAAACCTCGCCGCGGCCCTCGTGCCGCTGTTCGGCGATACTCCGGAACGGCGGGGTCAACTCGAGGCGTTTTCTCGGCTCGACGCGATCATGAAGATCGGGTCGCTGGCACCGGCCGCCCGCGCGGCCGACATCGTGCTCGGCGTGGCGCGCGGGAGCGATCCGAGTTGCGAGCGGGCCGACGCCTGAAACGGGGGCAGCCGCTCACTTGCGCCGCGAGATCGGCACGTAATCGCGGTGGGTGGCGCCGGTATAGAGCTGGCGCGGGCGCCCGATCTTCTGCTGCGGATCCTCGATCATCTCCTTCCATTGCGAAATCCAGCCGACGGTGCGGGCAACCGCGAACAACACCGTGAACATGGTGGTCGGGAAGCCCATCGCCTTGAGCGTGATGCCGGAATAGAAGTCGATGTTCGGGTAGAGCTTCTTCTCGATGAAATAATCGTCATGTAATGCAATACGTTCCAGCTCCATGGCGACGTCGAGCAGCGGATCGTCCTTGATCCCGATCTCGTTGAGCACTTCGTGGCAGGTCTTCTGCATGATCTTGGCGCGCGGGTCGTAGTGCTTGTAGACCCGGTGGCCGAAGCCCATGAGCCGGAAGCTGTCGTTCTTGTCCTTGGCGCGGCGGATATATTCCGGGATGCGCTCGGGCTTGCCGATCTCGGCCAGCATATTGAGCGCCGCCTCGTTGGCTCCGCCATGCGCCGGCCCCCACAGGCAGGCGCAGCCGGCCGCAATGCAGGCGAACGGATTGGCGCCCGAGGAGCCGGCGAGCCGCACCGTCGAGGTCGAGGCGTTCTGCTCGTGGTCGGCGTGCAGGATGAAGATGCGGTCCATGGCGCGCGCCAGCACCGCGTTGGGCTTGTAGTCCTCGCACGGCACCGCGAAGCACATGCGCAGGAAGTTGGTCGCGTAATCGAGCTCGTTCTTCGGATAGATGAACGGCTGGCCGATCGAATATTTGTAGGCCATCCCCGCGAGCGTCGGCATCTTGGCGATCATGCGCAACGACGCCACCATCCGCTGGTACGGGTCGGAAATGTCGGTGGAGTCGTGATAGAAGGCGGAGAGCGCGCCGACGCAGCCGGTCATCACCGCCATCGGATGGGCGTCGCGCCGGAAGCCCTGGTAGAACCGGCTCATCTGCTCGTGCACCATGGTGTGGCGCGTGACCCGATTGTCGAAGTCGGCCTTCTGCGCGGCGGTCGGCAGCTCCCCATAGAGCAACAGGTAGCAGGTCTCGAGGAAGTCGCCGTGCTCGGCCAGCTGCTCGATCGGATAGCCGCGATACAGCAAAATGCCTTCGTCGCCGTCGATATAGGTGATCTTGGACTCGCAGCTTCCGGTCGAGGTGTAGCCGGGATCGTAGGTGAACATCCCGGTCTCGGCGTAGAACTTGCCGATGTCGATGACCGATGGACCGATCGTTCCCTCGAAGATCGGGAACGACGTTTCCTTGTCGCCGACGATAAATTTGCCGGTCTTGATATTGGCGCCGGTCTTCGCGTCCATGATCGAGCCCTCGGTTGTGTCGCCCGGCGGACCGCACTCCCGCTGGAGCGGTAGCATCGCTTGCTCAGCTGCTTCGGTCAGCCCGCGGGGGAGGCCGCTTTTTGCGTAGCCCATCCTAGTGTGCACTGCAAGATGGCGCGCGTCGGCCGGTTCCGACGTCGTTTCTGCGTGATCACTGGGCGGCGATGTGGGCACTGCCGCTGGGGGACGCTTGGTCGCCCAGACGGGCCAAGCTCTCGCGCTTCCCCAGCACCGTGAGCACGTCGAAGATCGGCGGCGAGGTGATCCGCCCGGTCAGCGCGGCGCGCAGCGGCTGCGCGACAGCGCCGAGCTTGACGCCCTTGCGCTCGGCGAAGGCGCGCACGGCGTGCTCGGTCGCCTCGGCGCTCCACGGCTCGACGCCTTCGAGCTCCGCCGCGAGCTCGCCGAGCAGGCTGCGCGCCTCGGCCGTCAACAAGGCGGTGGCCTTGTCGTCGAGCGCGATCGGCCGGTCCGCGAAAATGAAGCCGGCGCCGTCGATGAGCTCGACCAGGGTCTTGGCCCGTTCCTTCAACCCGGGCATGGCGGCGATGAGCTTCGCGCGCAGCTCCGGCGTCATCCGGGTGGCCAGCGCGGCTCCACCGGCGACGTGCGGCAGCACCCGCTCGATCTCGGCCAGCAGATCGGCGTCGGGGGTTTGGCGCATATAGTGGCCGTTGATGCTTTCGAGCTTGGCGAAGTCGAAGCGCGCCGGCGAGCGGCCGATCTGCGGCAGGTCGAAGGCCGCGATCATCTCCTCGGTGGAGAAGATTTCCTGGTCGCCGTGGCTCCAGCCGAGCCGGACCAGGTAGTTGCGCATGGCGACAGGAAGATAGCCCATCGCCCGATAGGCATCGACGCCGAGCGCGCCGTGGCGCTTGGAGAGCTTGGCGCCGTCCGGCCCGTGGATCAAAGGAATGTGCGCCATGACCGGCACGGTCCAGCCGAGCGCGTCGTAGATCTGCTTCTGGCGGGCGGCGTTGGTGAGGTGATCGTCGCCGCGGATGATGTGGGTGACGCCCATGTCGTGGTCGTCGACCACGACCGCGAGCATGTAGGTCGGGGTGCCGTCCGAGCGCAGCAGCACCAGGTCGTCGAGGTTCTCGTTCTGCCACACCACCCGGCCCTGCACCTGGTCCTCGACCACGGTCTCGCCGGTGAGCGGCGCTTTGAGCCGGATCACCGGTTTTACGCCGGGCGGCGCCTCGGCGGGGTCGCGGTCGCGCCAGCGGCCGTCATAGAGCTTGGCGCGGCCTTCGCTGCGGGCCTTTTCTCGCATCTCGGCGAGCTCTTCGGGGCTGGCATAGCAGTGATAGGCGCGGCCGGCGGCCAACAGCGATTCGGCTACCTCGCGGTGGCGCGCCGAGCGCGTGAACTGGTAGACCGTGTCGCCGTCCCACTCGATGCCGAGCCAGGCGAGCCCGTCGAGGATGGCGCCGATCGCTGCCTCGGTGGAGCGCTCGCGGTCGGTGTCCTCGATCCGCAACAGCATCTTGCCGCCGCGGCCGCGCGCATAGAGCCAGTTGAACAGCGCGGTGCGGGCTCCACCGATATGCAGGAAGCCGGTGGGCGAGGGGGCAAAGCGGGTGACGACGTCGGTCATGCAGGGTGAAATTCAGGAGCCGGCCATTAGGTTGCGGACCCCTCTACCATAGCTGCACGGAAAGGTGTCAGGACAATTCACCCTTGATGCATGAAGGCCTTGGCGCATGAGCGCTTATTTGGCACATAGGCCCCACTTCGCCGCGGGTCGCGGCATCGGCACTGGACCAACGCAGAATGACGACGGTCGAAACGGCGGTAACCGAAGCGGGACGCGATTTCATTCGCGACATCATCCAGGCCGATCTGGATGCGAAGCGGCACCGCACGGTGGTCACGCGCTTCCCGCCGGAGCCGAACGGCTACCTGCACATCGGCCACGCGAAGGCCATCGGCCTCAATTTCGGCGTGGCGGAAGAATTCGGCGGCCGCTGCCACCTGCGCTTCGACGACACCAATCCGACCAAGGAGGAGCAGGAATATATCGACGCCATCGAGCGCGACGTGCGCTGGCTCGGCTTCGATTGGGGCAAGCACCTCTATCACGCTTCCGACTATTTCGAGCAGCTCTATGAATGGGCCGAGCATCTCATCCGCCACGGCAAGGCCTACGTGGACGATCAGCCGCAAGACGAGATGCGTGCCAACCGCGGCACCCTGACCGAGCCTGGGAAGAACAGCCCTTTCCGCGACAGAACGGTGGACGAAAACCTCGACCTGTTTCGGCGCATGCGCGCCGGCGAGTTTCCGAACGGGGCGCGGGTGCTGCGCGCCAAGATCGACATGGCGTCCGGCAACATCAACCTGCGCGACCCGGTGCTCTACCGCATTCTGCACGCCCGCCATCCACGCACCGGCACCGCCTGGAGCATCTATCCGAGCTACGACTTCGCGCACGGCCAGTCGGACGCGATCGAGGGCATCACCCATTCGATCTGCACGCTCGAATTCGAGGATCATCGGCCGCTCTACGACTGGTTCCTCGATAACCTGCCGGTGCCCTCGCGGCCGCGGCAGTACGAGGTTGCGCGCCTCAACCTCACCTACACGGTGCTGTCGAAGCGCGTGCTGACCGAGCTGGTGCGAGGCCACCATGTCGAGGGCTGGGACGATCCGCGCATGCCGACGCTGGCGGGGCTGCGCCGCCGCGGCGTGCCGCCGGAGGCGATCCGCGACTTCGTCAAGCGGATCGGGGTCGCCAAGGCCAATAGCGTGGTCGACGCCGCCATGTTCGACTTTTCGGTGCGCGAGGTGCTCAACAGGAAAGCGTTGCGGCGCATGGCGGTGCTCCGCCCGCTCAAGGTCGTGATCGAGAATTATCCCGAGGGCCAGAGCGAGGAGCTCGAAGCCGTCAACCACCCCGACGATCCGTCCGCCGGCACGCGGCGGGTCCGCTTCGGCCGCGAGCTCTACGTCGAGCGCGACGACTTTATGGAGAACCCGCCCAAGAAGTTCTACCGGCTGTCGCCGGGCAAAGAAGTTCGGCTGCGCTATGCCTATTTCGTCACCTGCCGCGACGTGGTGAAGAACGCGGCCGGTGAGGTGATCGAGCTGCGCTGCAGCTACGACCCGGCGACGCGCGGCGGCAACGCGCCGAATGGGCGCAAGGTGCAGGCGACGATCCATTGGGTCGCGGCGGCGGACGCGGTGCCGGCGCAAGTCCGCCTCTACAACCCGCTGTTCACGCGTCCCGACCCGAATGCCGGCGACTTCGCCCCCGATCTCAACCCCGCCTCGCTCGAGGTGCTGGCCGACGCCCGCGTCGAGCCGGCCCTCGGCGCCCTGCAATCCGGCGTGGCGGTGCAATTCGAGCGCCAAGGCTACTTCTGCCTCGACACCGACTCGGCGCCGGGCCGCCTCGTGTTCAACCGCACGGTCGGCCTGCGCGACACCTGGGCGAAGGTGCAGGGCGGGAAGGCCCCTCCGTAAGTTGGGTCTTCAAGAGACCCAACACTTCGAAGCCGCGCCATGCGATCCGGCGTCCGTTGGGTCTCGCTGACAGCTCGACCCAACCTCCGGTTCCCGCCTGTGAATGCATCGCGTGCGGCCATGTTCCAACGCACGCGGCTCGTGTAGCATGCGGTGAGGCGTAGCGCGCGAGTGTGAGGGGCCGCGCGATGGCAGAGCAGGGCAGATCGCGCGGCCGGGCCGAGGCATGGCGGCCCTGGAGCGCGGCCGGGCGCAGGCCCGCGCCGGCCTGGCTCGACGACCTCGTCGATCTCGCGCAGCGCCTGGCGCGTCGCATTCGCGACTGGGCGCAGGTGGAGGTTGGGCCGGGCCGGCTGGTGCCCTGGCTTGCGATCGCGTTCGGCTGCGGGATCGTCGTCTATTTCACCGCCGACCAGGAGCCCGCGCCATGGGCGGCGGGTGCGCTGTTCGTCGCCGCGACCACGGTCGCGATCCTGGCGCGGCGCCGGCCGGTGGCGTTTCCGTTGCTGCTCGGACTTGCGGCCGCGGCCGCCGGATTTGCCACCGCCACCATCAAGCGCGCCGTCATCGCCCATCCGGTGCTGTCGGCGCCGGTGTGGAACGTCGAGATCGCCGGCTTCGTCGAGGTGCGCGAGGAGCGCGAGCGTTCCGACCGCGTCGTCGTGCGGGTCGACCGCATCTCGGCTCCGCGGCTCAACGAGCAGCTCGAGCGGGTGCGGGTGTCGGTGCGTAAGGGAACGGCGCCCGCGGTCGGCAGCTTCGTTACGTTCAAGGCGCGGCTGTCGCCGCCGCTCGAGCCGCTGCGGCCCGGCGGCTACGACTTCGCGCGCGACCTCTATTTCCAGCGCATCGGCGCCTCGGGTTTCGTGCTCGGCCGCATCCAGACCGCCGAGGCGCCACGGGCGCCGGGCCTGTGGCTGCGCTATGCCAGCGCCGTCGACGGCATGCGCGAGGCGATCGACAAGCGCATCCGCGCGGTCATTCCGGGCGACAAGGGCGCGATCGCCTCGGCGCTGATCACCGGCAAGCGCGACGCCATTTCGACGCCGGTGAACGAGGCCATGTACATATCGAGCCTCGCCCACGTGCTCTCGATCTCCGGCTACCACATGGCCGTGGTGGCGGGCATCGTGTTCTTCGTCGTGCGCGCGCTGTTCGCGCTGATGCCGGCCTTTTCGAGCCGCTATCCGATCAAGAAATGGGCCGCCGTCGCGGCCTTGGGAGCAGCGGCGTTCTACCTGCTGCTGTCGGGCGCCGAGGTCGCCACCCAGCGCTCGTTCATCATGATCGCCATCGTCCTCATCGGCGTCATGGTCGATCGCCCGACCTTGACGTTCCGCACGCTCACCGTCGCGGCGCTCGGCGTGCTGTTGCTGGCGCCCGAGGCGGTCGTGCATCCGAGCTTCCAGATGTCGTTTGCGGCGACGCTGGCGCTGGTCGCCGGCTATCAGCAGGGGCTGCCCTGGATGACGGCCGGCGCCGAGACGCCGCTCGGCGCGCGCATCGCGCTGTGGGGCGGGCGCGAGATCGTCGGCCTGGTGATCGTGTCGCTGCTCGCCGGCACCGCGACCATGCCCTACGCCGCCTACCACTTCCATCGGCTCGCGCCCTATGGCGTGCTCGCCAACCTCTTGGCGATGCCGGTGGTGTCGATCTGGGTGATGCCGGCGGGCATCCTCGGGCTCTTGGCGATGCCGTTCGGGCTCGACGGCTTTTGCTGGCGGCTGATGGGCGACGGCATTGGTTGGATGATCGCGGTTGCGCTCTGGGTCACCAGCCTGCCGGGCGCCATCGGCCGCATGGCGGCGTTCGGTACCGGCCCGTTGCTGCTCTGCACCGCCGGCCTCGTGGTGCTGTGCCTGTTCAAGACCTCACTGCGGCTCATCGGCGCGTTTCTGATCGGCTGCGCTGTGGTTTGGGCGATCCGGACGCCGCAGCCCGATGTGCGGATCGCGGCCGATGGGGGTGCGTTCGCCGTGCGCGGTCCTGACGGACGGCTGGCCATGATCAAGACCGGCAACGACAGCTTTGCCTTCCGCGAGTGGCTGGCTGCCGACGCCGACGCGCGCACGCCCAATGACAAGGCGCTCGCGGACCAGATTCGATGCGATGAGGCGGGCTGCATCGCCAGGCTCGCCGACGGCTCGCTGGTCGCCATTGCGAAGACGATCGAAGCCTTCGAGGAGGACTGCCGCCGCGCCGTCCTGGTGCTGAGCCCCCGCGAGGCCCCGCCCGCTTGCGCCGCGCTCGTCGTCGACCGGCCGGTCTGGCGGCGTACCGGCGCGTTGGCGCTGCGCCGCCTCGGCCAAGGCTTCGAGATCACTGCCGCGCGGCCGGCCGGCCACGACCGCCCCTGGGCGCGTGCCAGCGCGCAACCGGGCGACGCGCCGGAGGCGGCGCGCCCGGCCCCGGCGCGGCCGCGCGACGCGACCCCGCGCGAGGAGGATTTGGAGGCTGGAGACTGAGCCGTCAGTACCGTCGAAACAGCCCCACCAGCTTGCCCTGGATGCGCACGCGGTTGGGCGGCAGGATGCGCACCTCGTAGCTGGCATTGGCGGGCTCGAGCGCGATCGAGGCGCCGCGCCGGCGGAAGCGCTTCAGGGTGGCCTCCTCCTCGTCGATCAGGGCCACCACGATGTCGCCGGTATCGGCCGCGTCGGTCTTCTTGATGAGCGCGGTATCGCCGTCGAGGATGCCGGCCTCGATCATGGAATCGCCGCGCACCTCCAGCGCGAAGTGGTCGCCGCTGGTCAACAGGTCGGGCGGCATGTTGATGACGTGGGTCTTGTTCTGGATCGCCTCGATCGGCGTGCCGGCGGCGATGCGGCCCATGACCGGCACCGCGACCGGGCGGCCGCCGTCTTCGTCGGAGCTGGTGCGCACCCGCCCGAGATTGCCCTCGATCACGCTCGGCGTGAAACCGCGCGCCCGCCCAGCGGTGATGCCGTGGGCGACCGATTCGGGCAGCTTGATCACCTCGATCGCGCGCGCGCGATTCGGCAGGCGGCGGATGAAGCCGCGCTCTTCGAGCGCGGTGATGAGCCGGTGAATCCCGGACTTCGAGCGCAGGTCGAGTGCGTCCTTCATCTCGTCGAAGGAGGGCGGCACGCCCGCTTCCTTCAGGCGTTCATGGATGAAGCGCAGCAGCTCGAATTGCTTGCGGGTCAGCATCTCGCGTTTTTCCCCGGGCTGCGGCGGGCCAAAGCGACTCGCCGAAACAAATCATGAACAGACACTATATGTTCCATATGTGTTCCGCAACCATTTAATTTGGCGTGAACAAGTCGAAAGAACGCCAAAAGGCGCGCTTAACGGTCGGATTGCGCGGCTGGCCGCCGCTCCTATGGCGCGAGCCGGATGATGGAACCCATTTCGCCGGCCTTGGCGGCCGGCGCATGCGGCGCGCGCACGAGCAGGCAGTCGGCGCGGGCGAGCGGGGTCAGCATGGAGCTGTCCTGGATTGAGGCGGGAGTCGCAACCGGCATGCCTTGGGGGCCGGGCGCGAGCGTGGCGCGCAGATAATCCGCCCGCTCGTCGTTTGCCGGCAGGTCGCAGCCGAGCCGCGCAGATTCCAGCTGCGGCTCGACATCGACGCGGCCGGCGAGCCGCCGGATCAGCGGAACCAGGAACAGCACCGCGCACACATAGGCCGAGACCGGGTTGCCGGGCAGGCCGAGCACGTGCATGGCGCCGAGCCGGCCATGCATCATCGGCCGGCCGGGGCGCAGCGCCACCTTCCAGAACGACAGTTCGAGCCCTTCAGTCGCGAGCGCCTTCTGCACCAGATCGTAGTCGCCGATCGAGGCGCCGCCCGAGGTGACGAGAATGTCGGCCCCAAGGTCGCTGGCGCGGCGCACCGCGGCGGCGGTCTCGGCCAGGCGATCCGGCACGATGCCGAGGTCGAGGACCTCACAGCCCTCGCGGCGCGCCAGCGCCATGGTGGCGTAGCCGTTGGAGTAGACGATCTCGCCGAAGCCCGGGTTGGAACCCGGCATGACCAGCTCGTCGCCGGTCGCCAACACCGCCAGCTTGGGACGGCGATGCACCGGCACCATCGGGTGGTTCATCGCGGCGGCAAGTGCGAGGTCGCGGTCGGTGAGGCGGCGGCCCTTGGCGAGCAGCACCGCGCCGCGGGCGAAATCGAGGCCCTCGACGCGCACATGCTTGCCCTTGCCGGTGCCCGCGGTGACCAGCACGACCTCGCCCTGCCGGGTAGTGTTCTCCTGGATGACGATGGTATCGGCGCCGGGCGGCAGCACGCCGCCGGTGAAGATGCGCGCGGCCTCGCCGGCCCCGATCGTGCCCTCGAACGGATGCCCGGCTGCCACTTCACCGACCAGCTTGAGCCTGGCCGGCACGGCGGCGACGTCGGCGGCGCGCACCGCATAGCCGTCCATGGCGGAGACGTTGGCCGGCGGTTGCGTGCGCAGCGCCGCGACCGCGTCGGCGAGCACCCGGCCGTGCGCGTCGACGAGCGGCGCCGCCTCGGCCGGCAGCGGCTCGGCTCCCGCGAGCACGCGTTCGAGCGCCTCCGCAACCGGCATCAGCGCCACGGTTCACTCCTCCGCCCGATAATGTCCCGACTTGCCGCCGCGCTTCTCGATCAGGCGGATGCCCTCGATGCGCATGCCGCGCTCGACCGCCTTGACCATGTCGTAGACGGTGAGGCAGGCGACCGACACCGCGGTCAGCGCTTCCATCTCGACGCCGGTCTGGCCGCTGACCTTGACGGTCGATCGTACCCGCAGGCCCGGCAACGCCCGGTCGGGCTCGATGTCGACCGCGATCTTGGAGACGGGGAGGGGATGGCAAAGCGGGATCAGCTCATGCGTGCGCTTCGCCGCCATGATGCCGGCAATGCGCGCGGCACCGAGCACGTCGCCCTTCTTGGCATTACCTTTGAGCACAAGGTCGAGGGTCTTCCGCGCCATAACCACGCGGCCCTCGGCGACCGCCACGCGTTCGGTCGCCGCTTTCTCCGACACGTCGACCATGCGCGCCTCGCCGCCCGCGGCGAGATGAGTGAGCTTGCGCGCGCGTGCCACCGGCTACTCCGCGGCGCCGAGGCGGCGCGCTTTGCGGTCCAGGAGCGCGCGGGTGGCGGCTGCGACGTCGCGCTGGCGCATCAGGCTCTCGCCGACCAGGAAGGTCGAAATGCCCACGCCGGCGAGATAGTCGAGATCGGCGGGCGACGAAATTCCGCTTTCGCCGACCGCAATGCGGCCTTTAGGAATCCGCGGCGCCAGCCGCTTGCTGGTGTCGAGGGTGGTCTCGAAGGTCTTGAGGTTGCGGTTGTTGACGCCGATCAGCCGCGAGCGGCGGCGCAGCGCGCGCTCGAGCTCCCGCTCGTCATGGACCTCGAGCAGCACGTCCATGCCGAAGGCCTTGGCGGTATCCTCGAGATCCTGCGCCACGCGGTCGTCGACCGCCGCCATGATGATCAAGATACAGTCGGCGCCCCAGGCGCGCGCCTCGACCACCTGGTAGATTTCATACATGAAATCCTTGCGCAGCACCGGCAAGCCGGACGCCGCGCGCGCGGCGGTCAGGTGCTCCGGCTTTCCCTGAAACGATGGTGTGTCGGTGAGCACCGAAAGACAGGTTGCGCCGCCAGCTTCGTAGGCGCGGGCGAGCGCCGGGGGACTGAAGCTGGCGCGGATCAGTCCCTTCGAAGGACTCGCCTGCTTGATCTCGGCAATCAGCGCGTAGGCTTTGTCGGCCAGCCGGCGTTCGATCGCTCTGACGAATCCGCGAGGGGCAGGGGCCGCCTTCGCCTCGGCCTCGATCGTGGCGAACGGCCGCGCGCGTTTGGCGGCGGCGATCTCCTCGCGCTTATAGGCCTCGATCTTGGCGAGGATGTCGGCCATCGGGCTCACTCAGTCTCGGTCTGCAAGCGTTGTCATCGTCCCGTCCTTCACGCATTCGAAATGCTGACCAGCCGGTTGAGCCGGCCCTCAGCCTCGCCGGAATCGACCGACTTCTCCGCCAGCACAATCGCCTGCTTCAGATCCTTGGCCCGGCCGGCGACGATCAGACCGGCGGCGGCGTTGAGGAGCGCGACGTCGCGGAAGGCGCTCTTCTTGCCCTTGAGCACGTCGGTGAGCGCCTGCGCGTTGTGGCCGGCGTCGCCGCCGCGCAGCGCCTCGGGCTTGACCCGCGGCAATCCCACCTCCTCTGGCGTGATCTCGAAGGCGCGCACCGCGCCGTTTTCGAGCGCGGCCACGTGGGTCGGGCCCGACGTGGTGATCTCGTCGAGGCCGTCGGAGCCGTGCACCACCCAGACGTGCTCCGAGCCCAAATTCTTGAGCACCTGGGCGAGCGGCTCCACCCATTGGCGCGAGAACACGCCGACCATCTGCCGCTTCACGCCCGCCGGGTTGGACAGCGGGCCGAGCAGGTTGAAGATGGTGCGGGTGCCAAGCTCGACCCGGGTCGGCCCGACATTCTTCATCGCCGGATGATGGGCGGGCGCGAACATGAAGCCGATGCCCGCCTCACGGATGCAGCGCGCGACGCCGTCGGCCGTGAGCTCGAGGTTGACGCCGAGCGCGCCGAGCACGTCGGCGGCGCCCGAGCGCGACGAGAGCGCCCGGTTGCCGTGCTTGGCGACCGGAACCCCGGCGCCGGCCACGATGAAGGCCGCGCAGGTCGAGATGTTGAACGACCCCGACGCGTCGCCGCCGGTGCCGACCACGTCGATCGCACCGGCAGGCGCCGAGACGCGCAGCATCTTCTCGCGCATCGCCGTCACCGCGCCGGTGATCTCGTCGACGGTCTCGCCGCGCACCCGCAACGCCATCAGCAGGCCGCCCATCTGCGAGGGCGTCGCCTCGCCCGACATCATGGTGTCGAAGCCGCGCGCGGCCTCCTCGCGGCTGAGCGCCGCTCCGGTCGCGGCCTTGGCGATCAGTCCCTTGAATTCGTCGGTCACGTTCGACCCTCAAAGCACCCGGCGCGCCACCGGAGCCGGCCGCCGGCCGCTCGATGCGTTCCAGGCCGCGGCGATGTCGAGGAAGTTGCGCAGGATGAGATGGCCGTGCTCCGATGCGATGCTTTCGGGGTGGAATTGTACGCCGTGCACCGGCAGCATGCGATGGGCCAGCCCCATGATCAGCGCATCGCCGGTTTCGGCCGTCACCGCGAGGTCGGACGGCAAATTCGTGCGTCCGACCACGAGCGAGTGGTAGCGCGTCGCCCGGAACGGCGCATTGATGCCGCGAAAGACGCCTTCGCCATGATGCCTGATGTCGGAGAGCTTGCCGTGCACCGGCAGCGGCGCGCGCACCACCTCGCCGCCGAACGCCTGCCCGATCGCCTGATGGCCGAGGCAGACCCCCAGCATCGGGATGGTCGGCGCCGCCTTGGCGACGAGGTCGAGGCAGATGCCGGCCTCGTTCGGCGTGCAGGGGCCGGGCGAGAGCACGATGGCGTCCGGGTCGACCGCCAGCACCCGGTCGGTCGCGATCTTGTCATTGCGGTAGACGAGCACATCCGCCCCCAACCCGCCGAGATAGTGGAACAGGTTGAAGGTGAAGCTGTCGTAATTGTCGATCAGGACGATCATGGTTTTCGTGCCCGCTCAAGCTCTTAGACGCGGGTCTTGAAGGAATCAAGGCAGACGGGGCAGGGGTCTAGCCGCAGCCCGTCGGGCGGGTTGGGCGCCTTCGCCGTAACCCGCCGCCGCACGTCGAACGGCGGATTACGCCATAGCGCGACGATAAGGGCGTTGACGCCCGTCTTCGCGGGCTATGGACGCGCGTGAACACGCTTAAGGCCAATCCGCCCTACGCGCTGTGGCCTTCCGACGACCTGACCAACCTTGTATTTTGCACGCACGGACGTCGCGTTCGTCCGAGAGCTGCCAGCGGGACGTGCCGAAGTCCCAGTTTCTAACGGTAGCGCCGATGCCGGCGGCCGGCGAGCACTCTGAACTAGAGCCCCTGGGAGGACGCCATGACCACGACGCGGTTCGTTTCCATCATATTCGTTGCCGCCTTCGCCGCCGTGCAGGCCGGCGCGGCGCAGGCCGAGATCAAGAAGGAGTGGGTCGAGTACACCCACGGCGACGCCAAGCTGAAAGGCTATCTGGTCTACGACGACGCCATCACCGGTAAGCGGCCCGCCGTGCTGATGATCCACGCGCGCCAGGGCATGTCGGCGATCTCGATGAAGCACGCCGAGACGTGGGCCAAGCTCGGCTACGTGTCGTTCGCGGCCGACATCTTCGGTTACGGCCAAGGCATCCTGCCGAAGGACGTTCCGGAAATGCAGGCACAGACCGCGATCTACAACAAGGACCGTGCGCTGATGCGGGCACGCGCCCAGGCGGGGTTCGATACCCTGATCAAGAACCCGATGGTCGACGCCTCGAAGGTCGCCCTCGTCGGCTATTGCTTCGGCGGGACGGTCGGCGTCGAGTTCGGCTCAACCGGCGCGCCGCTCGTCGGAAATATCGCGATCCACGGCTCGTTCCACGACCATCCGGCGGGATGGGCGCAGAAAATCAAGGGCAGGATGCTGATCCTGCACGGCGCCGAGGACGTGCCCTATCCGCTCACGCAGGTCGATCTCGTGATCAAGGAGCTCCGCGCCGCGAAGGTCCCCTTCCAATTGGAAGTCTACAGCGGCACGGGCCACGGTTTCTCCACGCCCAAGAACAAGGACGAGGAGCGCGCCAACGCGCAGTCCATCGCGTCGAGCGCACGATTCCTGAAGGAGGTCTTCAACGCCGAGTAGGGCACCTTCGCGCCGATCTGCTTGACGAGACCAGCCCGGGGCGCGGTCGCGTCACGCAGCATCTTGTCGAACGAAGTGGGGCAAGGTGGTGAAGTTCTCCGGCGTCAGGCCGGAGTGATGCCAACCGTTTTTGGTAATCTGCGCCGTGCGCGTAGGGCGGGTTAGGCGTCTTCGCCGTAACCCGCCGCTTCACGCGACTTCCGGGGAACCGATCCGTTTGCTAGCATTAAAGGTGCACCAAAGTTGACCTGGGGAACATGGGTCACGGGGGAAACATCGCTCCACAATTCATCCAGGAGGGTCGGTCATGATTGGGAAGAAGCTCGTTCTGCCGTTGCTCTTCGCCGCCATATTCGCGTCGGGCTTCATCTTGGGAAGCACCACGGCAAGATCGTCGCCAAGATCGAATCCGTGTTCTTGAGCCCCACCGGCTATTCCGCGCTGAAATAGCCGGCGTCCCTGCGGTGAGGTCCACGGCCCGAGTACTCGCGGCGGCCGTCTCGGCATCATCGGCGCGGGTCGGTTTGCCCCCCGTTTGGAGTCGCAACGTGAAGATCACCGTCGAGGTGCCTGATGGCCTCTACCGCCGGGCCAAGGCGGAAGCGGCGCTGCGCGGCCGCAAGCTCGAGGACCTGGTCGAGGAGGGATTGCGCCTCGTTCTCGAAGGGCTGCGCCGGGCAAATCCTCCCCCAAGCCTTCCCGAGCTCATGAAGAGTGCGCGCGGCGTCGTGGATTCAGGAGTTCCGGATCTCGCTTCGAACCCCGAGCACCTTGCGGGCTTCGGCCGCGATGCGCGCCGCCATCGTTGATATGCTTCGCATGCTGGCGACTCGAAGGATTCCGTTAATGCGCCAGATGACCTTGGTCGCCTTCCTGCAGGCGCAGAACTGCACCAATCTCGCGATGTCCTGGCGCCATCCGCTCTCGCGCACGGACAGCTGGTCGCCGGATTATTACCGGCATATCGGCCGGGTGCTCGAGGAGGGCAAGTTCCATCTCGGCTTCTTCGACGACCGCTTGTCGATGCCGGACATGTACGGGCGCAACCACGCGCATACGGTCCAGCACGGCATCCGCTGCGTGAAGCTCGACGCCGTCACCGTGCTCACCGTGATGGGCATGGCGACCGAGCGCCTCGGGCTGGGCGCCACCTATTCGACCAGCTACTACGAGCCGTTCCACGTGGCGCGGGTGTTCGCCACCCTCGACCTGATGACCGAGGGGCGCGCGGCCTGGAACGTGGTCACCTCGCTCAACGACGGCGAAGCCCAGAACATGGGCCGCGACGAGGTGGTCGCGCACGATGAGCGCTACGACCGCGCCGACGAGTTCATGGAGGTCGTGCTCGGCCATTGGGACGCTTGGGAGGACGACGCCATCGTCCAGGACAAGGCCACGGGCCTCTTCGCCATCCCGGAGAAAGTCCATCGGCTCGACCACCAGGGCCGCTATTTCCGCTCGCGCGGGCCGTTCACCGTGCCGCGCTCGCCGCAGGGTCGCCCGGTCATCATCCAGGCCGGCCAGAGCGGCCGCGGCAAGCGCTTCGGGGCGCAATGGGGCGAGTTGATCTTTGTCGTCTATCCCAGCATCGAGGCCGGCAAGCGCGACTATGCGGAGTTCAAGGCCAACGTGGCCGGCGGCGGCCGCGAGCCGGAGCACGTCAAGATCACCCAGCTCGTCAACACCGTGTCCGCCGCCACCAAGGCGGAGGCCGAGGACAAATGGGCGGTGATCGAGAAGCTGCCGCTCGAGGTCGACGCGCTGTCGCTCCTCTCCGAGGCGCTCAACTTCGACTTCGCGACCAAGGCGATGGACGAGGCGTTCACCGACCGGGAGATGGCGGAAATCTCCGGCCTGCAGGCGATCCGCGACCGCGTCGTGCGCACCAGCGGCAACAAGAATCCGACGGTGCGCGACTTCATCCATTTCAGCGGCCGCGGCCGGGTGCACAACCCGGTGGTCGGCGGCCCCAAGGAGATCGCCGACCGGCTCGAGCAATGGTTCGTCGAGCGCGGCTGCGACGGCTTCGTCATTCCGGCGACCCATGTGCCCGGCGCCTACGAGGACTTCGTTCGTTTCGTGGTGCCGGAGCTGCAGCGCCGCGGCTTGTTCCGCGAGGACTATGCAGGCACCACCTTGCGCGAGAATCTGGGCATGCCGGTCCCGTCGGTCGGCGAATGGCGCCGGATGCGCGCAGAACGTAGGATGGGTTGAGCGAAGCGAAACCCATCCTACGCACCGAGGCCGCGAGGGAGAGCGCGATGAAATCCCTGACCTTCCTGCTCGTCGCGATGGCTGCCGCCGGGCTCTCGACCCCTGCCGCGGCCCAGCCCTATCCGGGAAAGCCGGTGCGGGTCATCACCGCCAACAGCCCGGGTGGGACCAGCGACATCTTCGTGCGCGCGCTCGGCGACGAGCTACAGAAGCGCTGGGGCCAGCCGGTGATCATCGAGAACCGCTCCGGCGGCGGGATGAACATCGCCGGCCGCGCTTGTGCCGATGCAGCGAACGACGGCTATACCATCTGCATCCTGCCCAACGAGACGCTGACGCTCAATCAATTCACCTACAAATCGATCCCCTATGATCCCGAGAAGGATTTTGAGCCGATCACCAATGCCTTCATCAACACCCAGGTGCTGGTGGTGAGCGCCGCGCTCAACGTCGGCTCGCTCGACGAGCTGGCGGCGCTGTCCAAGGCCAGGCCCGGGACCTTGAGCTACAGCGCGTTGGCCATTCCCATGCAGATCACCATGGAGAGATGGAAGCAGAAAACCGGCGCTGATCTGGTCAGCGTCCCGTCGCGCGGCGGCGGCGATATCGTGACCGGGCTGTTGACCGGAACGACGCCGGTGGCGATCGTCGGCTTGCCCAACTTCATCCCTCATATCCGCAGCGGGACCGTCAAGGCGCTGGCCGTGGACTCCGATGCGCGCTCGCCGTTGTTTCCCGACGTGCCGACGCTGAACGAGCTGGGCTTTCCCAACCTGGCGCCGGTCTATTTCGGCTTCGTGGCCCCGGCCGGTACGCCTAGGCCCATCATCGCGAAGCTGCACGAGGAGATCACCCGCATCGGCAACGAGCCGGCGTTTCGCCAGAAGCGCCTGATCGACATCGGCATCCAGCCGATTTTCGACACGCCCGAGCAATTCGGCCGCTACCTGAAGGAACAGCGGATCAATGGCGCGCGGCTGATCGCGGAATCCGGCTTTCAGCCGCGGTAGCCGACCTTTACTGCCCGCGCCTCGCCGCGCTGGCGAAGCGCTTCGCCTCCTCGGCGGCGCGGAACAGCGCCTTGGCCTTGTCGACGCATTCCTGCTGCTCGGATTTCGGATTGGAATCGGCGACGATGCCGGCGCCGGCCTGGACGTACATGGTGCCGTCCTTGATCAGCGCGGTGCGCAGCACGATGCAGCTGTCGAGCTCGCCGGCGGCGGAGAAATAGCCGACCGAGCCTGCATAGAGCCCGCGCTTCTCCTTCTCCAGCTCGTCGATGATCTCCATCGCCCGCACCTTGGGCGCTCCCGAGACGGTGCCGGCCGGGAAGCCGGCCGCCAGCGCATCGAGCGCGTCGTATTTGCTGTCGAGGTTGCCCTCGACATTGGAGACGATGTGCATCACCTGGCTGAAGCGCTCGATGAAGAACTGGTCGGTCACCTTGACGGTGGCGGTGCGGGCGACGCGGCCGACGTCGTTGCGGCCGAGATCGAGCAGCATTAGATGCTCGGCGCGCTCCTTCTCGTCGGCGAGCAGCTCGGCCTCGAGCGCCCTGTCCTCGGCGGGCGTCGCGCCGCGCGGACGCGTGCCCGCCAGCGGTCGGATGGTGACAGTGCCCTCGCGCACCCGCACCAGGATTTCCGGGCTCGATCCTGCGATCGCAAAGCCGTCGAAATCGAGGAAATAGAGGAACGGCGCCGGGTTGACCCGCCGCAGCGCGCGATAGAGCGAGAACGGCGGCAGTTCGAACGGCGCCTGGAAACGCTGCGACAGCACCACCTGGAAGACGTCGCCAGCGGCGATGTAGTCCTTGGCGGCATTGACCATCCGCTCGTATTCGGCGGGCGCCGTGTTGGAGGACGGCCACACCGTCACCGGCCCGGCTTTGACGTTGGGCGGCGAATGCGCCAGCGGCGCGTCGAGCGCATCGACGATCTCAGACAGGCGCTCGCTCGCCCGCGTGAAGGCGGTCTCGGCCGCGATGCCGCTTTCCGGGCGCACCGGCGTGACCACGGTGATCGCGTCCTTCACCGCGTCGAACACGACCACGAGGGTGGGGCGCACCAGCACCGCGTCGGGAATCCCGATCGGGTCGGGATTGGGCGCCGGCAGGTCCTCCATCAGCCGCACCATGTCGTAGCCGAGATAACCGAAGATGCCGGCCGCCATCGGCGGCAGCACGTCGGGAAGCTCGATCCGGCTCTCGGCGATGAGCGCCCGCAAGGCCGCGAGCGGCGCCTCGTTGCAGGGCGCGAACGCGTCGCGGGCCCCTCGCGCCGCGCGATTGATCTCGGCGCGCCCGCCGAGCGAGCGCCAGATCAGGTCGGGGTCGAGCCCAATGATCGAATAGCGCCCGCGCACCGCGCCGCCCTCGACCGATTCCAGGAGGAAGCTCATCGGCCGGCCGCTGGCGATCTTGAGAAACGCCGATACCGGAGTTTCGAGATCGGAAACCAGCGTGGTCCAGACCACCTGCGGTTCGCCGCGCGCGTAGCGCCTGGCAAACGCTCCTGCCTGCGGCTCGATCTGCATGGAAGGTCAGTTCGTGTTGCCGGCCGCCCCGCCGCTGACCACCTGGTTCAGGGCGCTTTGATTGATGCTGACCCCGACTTCGCTTTCGAGCCGGCCGATATATTCGGCGAAAATGTCCTCGGACAGCGAGCGGTTGAGCGTCTCCTGGGTGCGCTTGGCGTCTTCGGAGGCGGTGTCGAGGTTCGGCACCGCGATGTCGGTGACGCGGAACACCAGTTGCTCGGCCGGCTGCGCCGCCTCGGCGCTGCCGACCGCGCCCTTGGCGGTGCGGAAGATGGCATCGACGGACGAGGGCGAGAGCGGGGCAGGCGGCTCGCCGCGCTTGATCCCGGTCAGGGTCACAGGCTTGAGCCGGTCGGCCGCGGCGATGTCGGCGAAGCTCGATCCGGCCTTGAGCTTGTCGAGGATTTCGGTGGCCTTGGCTTTCAGGCGGGTGGCGATTTCCTGCTCGCGCCAGCGCGCCTCGACCTGATCTTTCACCTCGTCGAGCGGCCGTTCGCGTGACGGCGTGATGCCGGCGATCTCGTACCAGATGTAGCCGCCCTCGACCTGCAGCGGATCGCGGTCGACGCCGATCTCGCTCGTGAACGCCGTCGCCAGCAGTCGCTGGGCATCGGGGAGGCCGGTGACCGGCGCGCCCGAAGGATCGCGGCCGGAGCGATCGATCGCCTCAATGGTGCGGGAGGCGAGCTTGAGCGCGGCGGCGGCCTCGGCCAGCGTCTTCCCCTCCGAGCGGGCGTCCTCGATCTTGTCGTAGATGCCCAGCACCTCGGCCTTGGCGCGCGCGGCCGCAAGCTCCTTCTTGAGCTCCGCCGCCACCTCCTCGAAGGAACGAACCTGCTCGGGCTCGATCTTGAGGACTTGCACGAGTGCGATGCCGAAGCGTCCCTGGACCGGCGCGCCGACCTCACCCTCCTTGAGCGCGAAGGCGGCGTCCGCCACCGCCCGGTCGATCACGGCGGCTTTGGCCAGCGTGCCGAGATCGATGTCCTTGTCGGTGAGGCCGCGTTCCTTGGCGATCTCGGCGAAGGTCGCGCCTTTGGCGATGCGATCCGCCGCGGCGCGCGCCTCCTCGGCGTTGGGAAAGACGATTTGCCGGATATGGCGCCGTTCCGGCGTCGCATAGCGGCTGCGGCGCTCCTCGTAGGCCTTCTTCGCGTCCGCATCGGATATCTCGATCCAATGCGCCTGCTCGGAGGGAATCAGCGCCACGATCACGAGCTTGCGGTACTCGGGCGCACGGAACAGGACCTTGCGCTCGTCGTAATATTTGGCGAGCACTTCCGGCGTCGGCGCCGGGATCTCGCCGGCCTGGGCGCGGTCGAGCAGCAGATATTCGATCGAACGCTCTTCGTTGCGGTAGCGGTTCGCCGCATCGAGCCAGGCGTTCGGCACGCTCAATCCCGCAGCCACGGTGCCCTGGAGTTGGCCGCGCAGCATCTCGCGGCGCCGTTCGGCGACGAAGCGGGCTTCGGTGTAGCCGGCTTGGCGGATCATCTGCTCGAAGCGAAAACGGTCGAACTGCCCGTTCGGTCCCCGGAAGGCAGGATCGTTGGTGATCCGGCGGGCGACCTCGGCGTCGGACAGGTTGAGGCCGAGCTTGCGGGCGCGTTCATCGAGCAGGATCTCCGAGACGACCTGGCCGATCACAAGCCGGTCCAGTCCCATCGCGCGGGCCTGATCCATCGTGATCGGGCGGCCGATCTGCCGCGCGATCTGCTGCAGCCGTTCATTGTACAGCACGCGGAACTGCTCGACGGTGATCTCGGTCCCGCCGACCTTGGCGACGGTCGAGCGCCCGAACCCGCGGAAAATGTCGCCGATGCCCCAAATCGCGAAACTGATGACCAAAAAGCCGACGACGGCGGCCATGACCGCCTTGCCGAGCCAGTTGGAAGAGGCTTTGCGGATACCTCGAAGCATGCGCCAACCTTATGATCGAAAGCCCTTTTGGCCGGCCTCCGACCACGGGCCGCGCATCATAGGGAGGCCCCCCCTGCACCGCAACAATTGGAAAGCGCGACAAAAGCGGAGCCATAGCGTTTTCCGGCGAAAGCCTGCCCCGGACTTGATCCGGGGTGGGAACCGGTTCGCCGCAGAAAACGCGTAAAAAGCAACAACGCTGGCGTGCTAGGCGGTGGCAGCCAAAGCCCGGAACGACTAAGATGGGGCTGGAACACCTGCTATCGGGGAATTGCAGCGAAGTTGCCGAAATATCCAAAATTGAAGGTGAAATTGACGGTGAAATCGACGGTGTTTGCGTGTCTCAGCACCTCGGATTGACGCTGCCGGCCGGCCGTGTCCCGGTCGATCCCGGCGTGGCGCCGGGCCCCGTTTGCCTGATCACGCCGCCGTCGTCATTTCTGCTCGACGAGCGCGTCTTCGTCAGCCTGGGCATTCTCAAGGTCGCGGCCAGCCTGGAGGCGCGGAACTATCCGGTCAACTTCCTGGACCTCTCCGGGGTCGAGAACTATCTGGCTGCGCTGTCGAGGTATGTCGCCGATTGCACGGACGTGGCGATCGGCATCACCGCGACCACGCCGCAACTCCCGGCGGTGATGAAAATAGCGCGCGCGATCCGCGACTTGCGTCCGGACCTCAAGCTCATCCTCGGCGGGCCGCACGTGACGCTCGCCTATTCGGCGCTCAAGCTCGAGCGCAAGCGCGGGCTTTCCGGCGGACGCGCGCAGCGAGCGGTCGATCAGCTCGAGGCGATCTTCGACGTGCTCTGCAGCGGCGACGGCGAGCTGGCGATTTTCGAGGCGCTGCGCGGCGATGCGCCCAAGCTCATCGACGGCGACGATCCAAAGGGCGGCTTGTTCTTGAGCGACCAGCTGTTCGACGAGCTGCCGCTGCCGGCCCGCCATCTGGTCGACCTTCGCTCCTACCACTACAGCATCGAAGGCCACGGCGCGACCAGCCTGATCGCGCAGCTCGGCTGTCCGTTCGGCTGCGGCTTCTGCGGCGGCCGCAACAGCAAGAGCCTGCGCCTCATCCGCAACCGGTCGGTGTCGTCGATCGTCAACGAGGTGGAGCTCCTGCACCGAGAATACGGCCACACCGGATTCATGTTCTACGACGACGAGCTCAACGTCAGCCGCAGCATGGTCGAGCTGATGAACGCGTTGAGCGACCTGCAGTCGCGTCTCGGCGTCGACTTCCGGCTGCGTGGTTTCGTCAAGGCCGAGCTGCTCAACGAGATCCAGGCCGCCGCCATGTACCGGGCCGGCTTTCGCTGGCTGCTGTGCGGTTTCGAGGCCGCCAACGAGCGCATCCTGGAGAACATCGACAAGAAGGCGTCGCTCGACGACAACACGCGCTGCGTCGAGATCGCCAAGAAGCACGGTCTCAAGGTCAAGGCGCTGATGTCGTGCGGCCACCCGGGCGAGAGCGAGGACAGCATCGGCGACATCCGCGACTGGCTGATCCGAGGCGAAGTCGACGACTTCGACTGCACGGTGATCGCCACCTATCCCGGCACGCCTTATTACGATCTCGCGCTGCGGCACCCGACGCAGCCGAACGTCTGGACCTATACCCAGCCGCGGACCGGCGACCGGCTGCACGCCTACGAGGTCGACTACAGCGTGTCCGCCGACTACTACAAGGGCGACCCGAACGGCGGATACAAATCGTTCGTGTTCACCGATCACCTGAGCTCGGAGCGGATCGTCGCGCTGCGCAACCAGTTGGAGACCGAGGTGCGCTCCGCGCTGCGTATCCCGTTCAATCCCTCGGCCGCGGCGCTGCGTTACGAGCATTCAATGGGGCAGGGCCTGCCCGATTTCATTCACCGCGTGAGCAACGGCGCGCCGCCCGCGAACGCGTCTGCCTTCGCCTGACCGGCCGATCCAGCCATGGCTTTGCGATCACGCCGCCCGCTGGTTGCGGGCAATTGGAAGATGAACGGGCTGCGCGCTTCGGCGACGGAGCTTGCGAACATCATCCAAGGTGCGCGCGACCTCGCTGCCGCCGTCGATCTGATGGTGTGCCCGCCCGTCACGCTCATTGCGCAATTTGCGGCGCACGCATTGTCACTGAGCTCTCCGCTGCTGATCGGTGCACAGGACTGCCACGCGCAAGCCTCCGGCGCGTTCACCGGCGACATTTCGGCGGAGATGCTCGAGGACGCCGGCGCCAGCGCCGTCATCGTCGGGCACTCCGAGCGGCGGACCTATCACAAGGAAACCGATGCCGAGGTGCTGGCCAAGGCCTTGGCCGCCCGCCGTGCCGGCCTTCTCGCCATCGTCTGCGTCGGCGAGACGCGGGCCGAGCGCGAGGCCGGCAAGGCACCCGCGGTGGTCGAGACCCAGCTCGGCGGCTCGCTTCCGGACGGCGCGACGGCGGCGACGCTTGTCGTCGCCTATGAGCCCGTTTGGGCAATCGGCACCGGCCTCACCCCGACGCCAAGCGACGTCGCCGAGATGCATGGATTGATCCGCCAACGGCTTTCTTCGCGCTTCGGGGAAGCAGGGCAGGGCATCCGCATTCTCTACGGCGGCTCGGTGAAGCCTGCGAACGCCAAGGAGCTGATGAGCGTCGCCGATGTCGACGGCGCGCTGGTCGGGGGCGCCAGCCTCAAGGCGGACGAGTTCCTGGCGATTGCGGCGGCCTGTCGATAGCCCGCAATTCGGGCAGGGTTGCCCCGCTTCAGTCCATCCAGACTGCCAAATGGGTTGCCGAGCACCGCCTGCAATCGGTCGTGAAAGCCATTCATTTGGCGTCGTGAGACCAAGATTTTTCCTTATTTATCAATACACTAAAGTTTAATCTTTCGGGGATCATTCTCGCTCGTCCGGGCTGAAAAAGCGAACGCCGTTGCGGCCCTGGGGAGGGCTGCGCCGGGGTCGGATTGCGGGGTGGTGCCGTCGGTTTGTGGCGTGCGTGCGGGGGCTCCAACATGGTCGCAAGTCGCGCGATCGCGGTGAGCGTCGGGCATCCGGCTGCGATGAGATTGCAGCGGCCGGCAAGGCCATTGTACCGGCCGGCAATGCCGTTGCGGCGAGTCGCGCCTCGGCGGCAATCGGGATGGTTTCTGCCGGCCGCCATATTGGCGCTCAAGCTCATCGCCAGCGCGCTCGCAGGAGCAACCGTCACCCTGGTGCTCTGGCAGGACGACCGCAAACCCGTTGCACCGCATTCAGTCGCGTCCGACCGCTTCGTCACGGCCTTCGCTCCGGATCGCCAGGACAGCAGCGCCTACCGCAGCGCGCCACAGCCGGGCCCCGCCCGCGGCTCCGAGGCGGAGTCGATGGAAGCGGCGCTCGACCGGGGGATCCCGTCGAACTATCCGCGTCGGGTCCAGACGGTGAGATTCACGCCGCCCGCGCAGCACACCGCATCGCTACCCGCTGCCAACGTACGCATCGGCCCGGCTGTCAACGTGCCGGTCGGCCCTGCCGCCAACGTACCCGTCGGCCCCGCCGGCAACGTGCTCCATAGCGCGTCGAAGACGCGCGTGGACGCGCTGGAGGGCAAGCCGCTGCGATACCTGATCGGGACGCAGGCATCGGGGCCGGGACGCGACGACGAGGTGACGGTGGTGTCCTACAGCACGACCCAACCGGTCAAACGCGGCGTCAGCATCGCCTACGGCAATCTGTTCGACGAGCACAATACCCGGCGCTATGGTCCCTACCTGCACACGTCCGACACGGCGGCGCAGTACAACGAAGGCCAGATCGACCCGCGCGGGCCGGGCTGGGAGAAGAACTTGCGCGAGCAGTTCGAGCGCCGCAAGAAGCAGGGTTTCGAGTATATCGAGCTCGACAATCCGGACGCCTATTCGATCAAGGACGTGATCGGCGCGATCGACTTGGCGGCCAGCTACGGCCTCAAGGTGATCGCCAAGAACCCCGGTTTGATGGGGGGTGGGGCAACGGCATACGTCGCGCATCCGAACGTCTATGGCATCATCGTGGAGAAGGGCGCGGGCAATGCCGGCGACATGGATGCGCTGCGCCGCAAGGCCGGCAAGCCGACGCTGCCGGTCTGGTTCGTTGCCTTCGGTTCCGGGCGCGCATGGGCAGGCAGCGTCGCGAACGCCGCCAAGCAGTACCGCAACATGGGCGTGACCTATTCGAGCGCCGGCGAATACGGCAACGCGATCGATATCCTTCCGCCCGCCTGAGTCGACCTGATCGGAAGGGCTTTGCGGTTTCGCGACCTGCGGCCGTCGGTTCGCGTCGTGGGCGGTCACGCCAGGCACCGCGCCAGGCTTGCGGATGGTGTGGTTTTTCGGCTCCTGAAGATGTTACGCTGGCTTTCTTTCGGGGATAGCCATGCGGAATGCGGCCGTCGTCGCGCTGCTCGTAACGTTTGCCGGGCCGGCGCAGGCGCAGTCCGTGCAGGCAATGGGAAGCTCGGCTACCTCTCGGAATGGGAGGTATCAGCCCAGGTCATTGAAAACGTGTCCTCGGGCAAAAGGAATTCTCCGGACCGCTCATCCTCAGGCATATCGGTGTCTGCGCGCCCGGACGCGAGGTCGAGATGTCTGGCGAAATTCGATACCGGATCACCGGCTGGATGACGCCCCGGATGCAAGCGACCTTGGTGATCGAGGGTGTCGAATGCGGCTTCGACGGAAAATTGTCGCAAGCCTATGACGGCGCGATCTCCTGCGACAAGTGGCGCGGGGTGCCGCTCAGCCTGTCAAACACAGGCGGCAAGAAAACTGCCGCTCCACGGAAGACGGCGTAGATTCTGAATGGCCGATTCTGGCTGCAAGATTGTTGCGAGGAGCCTTCAGCAATGCCCGACATCAAGGTCTTGAGCACCAACGGCGTCGCCACGCTGCTGCACGAGCTTGCGCCGCAATTCGAGCGCACCAAGGGGCACAAAGTCACGATCGCATTGGGCCCGACCGCCCGCCTGAAGAAGGAGATCGGCGAAGGCGCGGCGTTCGACGTCGCGATCCTCACGGCGGAAGCCGTCGACGACCTGATCAAGCACGGAAAAATAGCGGGCCCGCGCACCGACCTCGCCAAGTCGGGCGTCGGCATGGCGGTGCGCGCCGGCGCGCGCAAACCCGACATCGGCACCGCCGAGGCTTTCAAGCGCACGCTGCTCGACGCCAAGTCGGTGGCCTACAGCGCCCAGGGCATGAGCGGCGTCTATTTTGCGAGCTTGCTGCAGCGCCTCGGGATCGCCGAGGAAATGAAGCCGAAGGCCAGGGTGCAACAGGGGGTGCCGACCGCCGAGCTGGCCGCCCGCGGCGAAGCCGAGCTCGCCGTCCAGCAAATCAGCGAGCTGTTGCCGGTTGCGGGCATCGAGCTGGTCGGCCCGTTTCCGGCCGAGCTCCAGGTCTTCACCGTATTCTCCGCGGGTCTCGGCGCGCAGGCCGCGCAAAAAGAAGCCGCCAGGGCGCTGATCGACTTCTTGTCCGCGCATATGGTCAACCCGCTGCTCGCGGCCAAGGGCCTGGAGCCAGCCTGAACCTCATAACCAGCGGGGAGGACGCCATGACGATGCACGCGATGGTGAAGGCGGCGACACGGCTGGCGATGGTTGCCGCCTTCGTAGCCGGCGCCGCGGCAAATGCGGCGGAGATCAAGGTCCTGAGCTCCAACGCATTGAAGACGACGCTGCAGGAGCTGCGACCGCAGTTCGAGAAGGCGACCGAGCACAAGCTCGTGATCACCTTCAACGCGGCCGCCATGCTCAAGGCCGAGATCGAGAAGGGCGCGCCGTTCGATGTCGCGATCCTCGATGCGCCGGCGGCCGACGACCTCATCAAGCAAGGCAAGCTCGTTGCCGCGACGCGCACCGAGATCGCGCGCTCGGTCGCGGGCGTCGCGGTCAGGAAGGGCGCGCCGAAGCCCGACATCAGCACGACCGACGCCTTCAAGCGCGCGCTGATCAATGCGAGATCGATCGCTTATGTCGAGCAAGGCGGAACCGGCATCTATCTCAAGGGGCTGCTCGAACGCCTCGGCATCGCGGAGCAGTTGAGGGCCAAGACCAAGCTCTTGCCGTCCTCCAACCCGGCGGCGTTCGCGGCGGCCAACGGCGAGGCCGAGATCGGCATGACCCAGATCAGCGAAATCCTGCCCTATGCGGGCGCCGAGCTGGTCGGGCCGTTGCCAGCGGAGATCGGGCTTCACACGGTCTATCCGGCCGCGGTCGCGACCGGCGCCAAAGAGCCTGAGGCCGCCAAGGCGCTGATCAAGTTCTTGGCCGGGCCGGCCGCCGCGCCTGTGCTCAAGGCGAAGGGTCTCGATCCCATCTGAAGCTCGAAGCAGGCGTCGGCCGCGTAGCCCGCATGAAGCGCAACGCAATGCGGGATTCCTGCCGCGTGGTGAGACCGCCCCGGATTTCGCTGCGCTCCATCCGGGCTACCAACTTCGGTTAGTCCTCTGCCGGGACCGCGAAAAGCGCGGCAATTACCAGCGTGAAGCTGCCGAGAACCCAAACGGCTGTAAGTGCGATGGTCATTGTTGCCCCCTTGGCCGCTCGTCGCGGCTTCAGGGATTGGTCGTGTCGGGAGGGGGGTAGGTTCACCCGTCGCTGCGGTCTGGCTCGCCACTGTGGGAAATTTGCATCACTTGGAAGTCGGGGACCGCAGCCGCCGGCCCTCGGAGTGCGCGGCGCCGTCCTTCATCGGCCGAAAACCTTGAAAACAGCGGCCATTTTCCTTTCGAATGCGGAACTAGTTGGTTGACACAGAGGTTTTGACCGATTGAGCGCGGGGTCGGAATCCAGTCGGGAATGGGTCAATGATCATTGGGCTTTCACCCATTGGGTTCGTTTGGCCAAAATGGTGCGAACGACGTTGACCGCTTGCCGACCCGTTTGCATCACGACGGGCTCGATCGCAGCTTCGCATGGATCCGGCCGGGAGCTATTCGACCAATGCGCCGGGTCGGGCGTTGTAATCATTGGGCTTTCACCAATGGGTTCGTTCCGCCAAAACGCCTGTTGGGTTCGTTTGGCCAAAACGCCGGCCGGCGCATCGTTGGACCGTCAATCCCGCGCTGTTCGGGGGTGCGGAAAGTGCGGAAAGGCCCATTGCCGACGCGGCGCAGACAGGGCGGAGGGGCTTTCCGCACTTTCCGCACTTTCCGCAGCATAGAGGCGGCATGTCGCAGTCACGGCAGCATCGGACGCATACGGCCAGGGTGCGATGTGGTAGGTTTCGCCGGGCGCTGCCAGCCTCGGCCTCGGGGGCAAATGAAACGGCGCGATTTCATCACCCTCCTCGGCGGCGCGGCGACTGGATCGGTCGTTTGCCCGCTCCCCGCGCGCGCAGCAGCCGGCGATGCCGGTGATCGGGTTCCTCGACCCCAGATCGCCCGACACGATTACCGACCGTCTGCGCGCGTTCCGCCAGGGCCTGAAGGAGACCGGCTATGTCGAGGGCGAGAACGTGGCGATCGCATACCGCTGGGCCGAGAATCAAATTGATCGACTGCCGGAGCTGGCGGACGAATTGGTTCGCCGCAAGATCGCCGTGATCGCCACGGCCGGCGATGATGTGGCTTTGGTGGACAAAGCGGCAACAACGACGATCCCCATTGTTTTCATCGCCAGCCGAGACCCGGTCGGGCTTGGTTTGGTCGCCAGCCTCGCCCGACCGGGCGGCAACCTGACAGGCATCAATTTCTTGACAGGCGAGTTGGCGGCAAAGCGGTTGGAGCTCCTGCGCGAGATGGTGCCCGGAGCGGCTCGTGTGGCCGTGCTCGTCAATCCCGCCAATGCAACGATTGCCGAGTCGACGTTGCGAGACCTGGAAGCGGCTGCTCGCGCCACGGGCTGCAAATCCAGCTCCTCAACGCCGGCACCAGCCGCGAGATCGATGCGGCCTTCGCAACGCTTGCGCGCGAGCGGCCCGACGCGCTCTTCATCGGCACCGACACCTTTTTCTCCAGTCGGCGCGTGCAATTGGTCAACCTGACGACGCGCCACGCGATCCCGGCGACATTTCCCAACCGCGAATCTCCCGAAATCGGCGGACTGATGAGCTACGCAAGCAATATTACGGATGCGTGGCGTCAGGTCGGCGTCTATGCCGGCCGCATCCTCAAGGGTGCGAAGCCGGTGGACCTGCCGGTCGTGCAGGCGACGAAGTTCGAGCTGGTCATCAACGCCGAGACCGTCGGGCTGCTCGGCCTCACCGTGCCGCCGACACTGCTCTCGACCGCCGACGAGGTGATCGAATGAAGGCGACGGTATTTCACTCCGAATTGATGGTGCTACCGGCCAGGAATTGAATTGGAGCTGCTGCCCCTCCCGCGCGGGCGCAAATCGGATTACTCTCCACATAATGGAATGAGATCGTCGCGTGGCGGCAACAACCTCCGCGCGCAGAGCCCGCGATCGATCGCCGATTTTTTTCCTGAAGGAGCAACCGCGGTGGCGGATCCGGTTCCACGCCGTCGGTTTCTGCAGGCGATGGGTGCCGCCGGCACGGCCAGCATGTTGTCATCGCCAAGCCTCTCGACACCCGCGCAAGCACAAGCGTCGACGGCACCGGCCAATGCCGGCCGCGATCCCGCCGATCTCGTCTTCAAGAGCGGCAAGGTCATCACCGTCGATGCCGCGTTCACGATCGCCCAGGCGGTCGCCATCGCGGGCGAGCGGATCGTCGCGGTCGGTCCGGATGCGGCGATGGCCGCGCATACCGGGCCGGCGACGCGGGTGATCGATCTCAACGGCAAAACCGCTATTCCCGGCATCACCGACGGCCACGCCCATATGGACCGCGAAGCGTTGCGCGAGGTCTTTCCTTCGCTCGGGCGCGTTCGCTCGATCCGCGACATCCAGGACCGGATCGCCGATCTCGCGCGCGCAAAACAGCCGGGCGAGTGGATCGTCACTATGCCGATCGGCGATCCGCCCTACTATTTCGACGTGCCCGACATCTTGGCGGAGAAGCGCTGGCCGACGCGACAAGATCTCGACGCGGCGGCGCCCCACAATCCGGTCTATATCCGCTCGATCTGGGGTTACTGGCGCGGGACCTTTCCGCTGGTCTCCTGCGCCAACAGCGAGGCGTTGCGGCGCGCGGGCATCACCCGCGACACCGTGGCGCCGGTTGCAACGCTCACGATCGAGAAGGACGGCAACGGCGATCCGACCGGCGTGATCGTCGAGCGCGAGATGCAGCCGATGGCCGAGCTGATCTGGTTCCGGCAGGCCTCGGCCTTCACCCACGCCGACCGGCTGCGCGCCTTGCCGTTATCGGCGCGCGCCTATCATGCGTTCGGCACCACCAGCGTGTTCGAAGGGCACGGCGTTGCCGCCGAGTTGTTGCGCGTCTACAAGCAAGCCTATCGGGAAGGCACCCTGACGATGCGGGCCTCGCTCGCGTTCAGCCCGAACTGGAAGGCGACCGGCGATGCGCCGCTCGGTCCATTCGTCGAAGCCTGGGCCGGATGGCTGGGCGAGCCCGGCTTGGGCGACGACTGGCTCAAGATGAGCGGGCTCTACGTGCACGTCGGCCGCGAGGCGACGGATGATCTGCGCGCCGGCGCCGCGCCCTATACCGGATGGGCCGGATTCAATTACAGCCACGGCTTGCCGCGCGCGCAAGCAAAGGAGCTGCTGCGCCATTGCGCGAGGAACGACATCCGCGCGGTCATGATCGGCTCGCGCAATCTCGACCTCTACGAGGAGGTCGACCGGGAGATTCCGCTCGCGGGGCGGCGCTGGGTGATCAGCCACATCAGCACGATCTCGCCGCGCGAGATCGAGACGATCGCCCGCATGGGCCTGGTGCTGACCACGCACACCAACAATTATCTCTACAAGGGGCTGCGTGAGTTGGCGCAACGGCTGCCGCCGGAACGCCACCAAGATATCAATCCGTTGCGCTCGCTGCTCGCTGCGGGCGTGAAGGTGTCGCTGGCGACCGACAACGTGCCGGTGTCGCCGTTCCTGCCGATCTCACAGACGGTTGCCCGCAGGAGCTACCCGAGCGGGGAGCAGGTGGCGCCGAATGAGGCGCTCTCGCGCGCCGATGCGCTGCGCTGTGCGACCGCGAACGGCGCCTATCTCACTTTTGACGAGGACAAGAAGGGCTCGCTCGAGCCGGGCAAGCTCGCCGATCTCGCCGTGCTCAGCGCCGACCCGCTCACGGTCGAGGAAACGGGCCTCGCCGACATCCGCGCGCTGATGACCATGGTGGGCGGGCGAATTGTGCATGAAACGCCGAATTGGCTGGGATGATTGCGCAACGACGCGGGAGGAGACGCTGGCCGGCGTGAGTCCACCTTCATCAGGTCGGACTGGCACTGTGTGCTTGTTGTAGTCAGACGCAGCCTGGCTTTTTTGCCAGAATGGATTGCAGTGCGGAGCGCCTGACTTATTGTCCTGCGTAGCCCGATCTCGGACATAAGCAACGGCGAGCTGAGCAGATGGCTTACCGGCGAAATCGTACCATTAACCTGCCGGCGCCCTATCTCAAGCGGGTGTGGCTCGACTCGTCACGGGTGAGCGATCCGGCGGCCTATCCGTTCTGCCTGCCGTTTCTTCAGCGCGAGTTCGATCTCACCTTCGATCACGCCATCACCATCATCGTCGGTGAGAACGGCAGTGGGAAGTCGACGCTGCTCGAGGGGATCGCGGCACTCGCAGGCTACGACGAGGCCGGCGGCGGCAAGGGCTACATGCCGGTCGATCATTCCCGCGCGCTTGAAGCGATGGGCGGGCGCCTGTCGCAGGCGCTGCGCGCAAGCTGGCTGCCGAAGGTCACAACTGGATGGTTCTTTCGCGCGGAGAGCTTCTTCTCGGTCGCGCGCTATCTCGACCAGGCGGCTATGGAGAGCGGCGGGCGCCCGCCGGACTTCCTGTCGCATTCGCATGGCGAGGGCTTCCTGCGGTTCTTCGAGGAGCGATGCCGACGGCAGGGTATCTTCATCTTCGACGAGCCGGAATCGGCCCTGTCTCCGTCGCGGCAAATCGAGTTCCTGAAATTGTTGCACCGTATGGATCGATCCGGGATTTGCCAGGTCATCATGGCGACCCACTCGCCCATGCTCATGGCCTATCCGGGCGCGCGCCTGTTGCGGCTATCCAAGTACGGCTTGGAAGAGGTCACGGTTGAGGATACCGATCATTACCGGCTCATGCGCGAGTTCTGGGCCGATCCCACGGCGTTCATCGCGACGATGCTGGAGGAATGACTTGAATTGTCCACGCTAGACTGTTCCGACGCCTCGGTTCTTGCTTTCGGCTTCACTCCAGCATCGGCCGCAAATTTTCGGGTCAATTGGCCCGCATCCCCTCCCGCGCTCGCTCAAATCGGTTTAGTCTTATTCAAAACAACGAACACCGCGCGGCACGCGCCCCCGCGGTAAGCGCCGCTCATGCGGCGCGCAAGCAACGGGAGGTCGCCATGACTGACGGCAAGAAGCCGGACGACAGCAATCCGATTCCACGTCGCAGCTTTCTGGTCGGAGCAGGCACCGCGGTCGCTGCGGGCCTGGCGCCGGCGGAGCCGGCACAGGCGCAGCAGCCGAAACCTGCGGCCGCCGCGCCGGCGGCGGCGAGCGAGCCCGAGGCGTATCTCACGCTCACCGCCCCGGAAGCGGCGTTCTTCTCGGCCGCCGCCGATGCGTTCATTCCAGCCGATGAGCTCACGCCGTCGGGCACCGAGTGCGGCGTGGTCACCTTCATCGACCGGCAGCTTGCCAGCGCTTGGGGCGGCGGCGCCAAGATGTACCGCAGCGGCCCGTTCCGCAAAGCCAAGCCCGAATACGGCTATCAGCTGCCGCTGACGCCGCGGCAGTTCTTCGCGGCCGGCATCGTCGCCACCAACGCCTGGACCCGCAAGCTCCATGGCAAGGACTTCGACCGGCTCGCGGCCAAGCAGCGCGACGATGCGCTCAAGGCGCTGGAGCAGGGCAAGGCCGAGCTCGTCGATTTCGACGGCAAGCCGCTCTTCGAGGCGCTGTTGCAAATCACCATGCAGGGCTTCTTCGCCGACCCGATCTACGGCGGCAACCGCAACAAGGTGTCGTGGAAGATGGTGGGCTTCCCAGGCCTGCCGGCGGTCTACGCCAACCTGATCGAGGAGTATCGCACCAAGCGCTACGTCGCCGAGCCGCAATCGATCGCCGATTTCTCGTGAGGAGGGCGCAGCAATGACAACCCGATTGAAGGAAGTCGATGCGGTCATGGTCGGCATGGGCTGGACCGGCAGCATTATGGCGCGCGAGCTCACGAAGGCTGGGCTGCAGGTGGTCGGGCTCGAGCGCGGCGAGGACATCACGCCGCGCGAGCATTTCGCCCTGCCCAACGTTCGCGACGAGTTGAAATACTCGCAGCGACTGGAGCTGATCCAGGACCCGGCACTGGAGACGGTCACCTTCCGACACCGGCCGTCGGAATCGGCGCTCCCGATGCGGCGGATGGGATCGTTCCTGCCGGGCAACACCGTCGGCGGCGCCGCCAATCATTGGGGCGGCCTGCATTGGCGCTATCACCCGACCGACCACCTCACCCGCAGCCACATCGTCGCCCGCTACGGCGCCAAGGCCATCCCCGAGGACATGACGATCCAGGACTGGGCGATGACCTATGACGAGCTCGAGCCCTATTACGACAAGTTCGAAAAGCTGTGCGGCACCTCCGGCAAGGCCGGCAATCTGCGCGGCCAGAAGATCGCGGGCGGCAACGTCTTCGAAGGGCTGCGGCAGAACGAGTATCCAAACCCGCCGCTGAAGATGACCGAGTCCGCGCTGATGTTCGAGAAGGCGGCGAAGGAGCTCGGCTATCACCCGTTCCCGCAGCCGATCAGCAACGCCAGCCGAGCCTACACCAACATCGAGGGCCTCACCCTCGGCGCGTGCCAATATTGCGGCTTCTGCGAGCGCAACGGCTGCGAGGCTAATGCCAAGGCGGGTCCGCATGTCTGCGTGCTGCCGCTCTTACGCCTCGATCCGAAATTCACCCTGCGGGCCCGCTCCTGGGTCAGCCGGCTGATCTACGACAAGGCGGCGCGCAAGGTGACGGGCGTGGTCTACACCGACACCCGCACCGGCGAGGAATACGAGCAGCCGGCCGGCCTGGTCGTGCTCTCGGCCTATGTGTTCGGCAACGTCTCGCTGTTGTTCCACTCCGGCATCGGCGAGCCCTACGACCCGGCAACCGGCAAGGGCGTGGTCGGCAAGAACTACTGCTACCAGCTCTCCCGCATGGGCGTGACGATGTACTTCGAGAACAAGGAGTTCAACCCGTTCATGGGCGCGCCCGGGTCGGTGATGGCGCTCGACGACGTCGACGGCGACAATTTCGATCACGCAGGGCTGGGCTTCCTCGGCGGCTCGCGCATGGCCTGCGGCCACAGCGACGGCCGGCCGATCAGCTACCGGCCGGTGCCGCCCGGCACCCCGCGCTGGGGATCGGCATGGAAGAAGGCGACGGCGAAATGGTATCGCCACACGGTCAACATCGGTGTTTCGGGCTCCAATTATGCCAACCGCAACAACTATCTCGACCTCGACCCGACCTACAAGGATCAGCTCGGGCGGCCGCTGTTGCGCATGACCTACAATTTCGTCGAGAACGACTACAAGGTGGGCGAATACACGGTCGGCGTCGCGGCCAAGATCGCGCGGGCGATGAATCCGACCATCGTGGGCCCGGCCCGGTGGCGCCGCGGTGACTACGACATCGTCCCCTACCAGTCGACGCACAATACCGGCGGCACCATCATGGGCACCGATCCGAAAGGGAGCGTGGTCAACCGCTACCTGCAGAACTGGGACGCCCACAATCTCTTCATCATGGGCGCCTCCACCTTCCCGCAGCAGCCGGCCTACAATCCGACCGGGCCGGTCGGTGCGCTGGCCTATTGGTCGGCCGAGGCGATCATCACCAAGTATCTCAAGAGCCCCGGTCCGCTGGTGCAGGCGTGATCCGGGCGTAGGGGCAAGAGCCATGCGTCACGCGGCTTCAGGCGCCTTGGCCGGCGCCGCTCTCCTTCTCGTGTTCTCCGGCTCGGCAATCGCTGCCGACGCCGAGCACGGCAAGGCCCTGTACCAGGCTTGCGCTGCCTGCCACACCGAACGGCCCGATGCGCTCGGACCCAGCCTCAAGGGCGTGTTCGGGCGGAAATCGGCCGCGCTCGAGGATTTTCGATATTCGAACCCGATGCAGCGGGCCAACCTGGTCTGGGACGAAGAAAACCTTCGCGCCTACATCATCAACCCGCAGGCCAAGGTGAAAGGCAACCGCATGCCCTATGGCGGCCTGAGCAATCCCAAGGATGTCGACGACGTGGTCGCCTATCTCAAAATCTACAAGTAGCCGGCATGTGCGCCGTCGCCACACCATGAGCCTCCGTCTCCTGGCGGCCATCGGCGTGGGCGTGCTGGCGGTCGCCGGCGCGCAGGCGCAGGACTATCCGAGCCGGCCGATTACGCTGGTGCTGCCGTTCGGCGCCGGCAGCGGCATCGACCCGACCGCCCGCATCGTCGGCGACGAGCTCGGCAAGGCGCTCAAGCAGCCGGTCGTCGTCGACTACAAGCCGGGCGCCAACGGCGCGATCGCGGCGAGCGCCGTCGCCCGCGCCGCGCCCGACGGCTACACCCTGTTCATGACCACGGTGAGCACGCACTCGGCCAATCCGAATCTGCTCAAGAGCATTCCCTACGACCCGGTGAAGGATTTCGCTGCCGTGGCGCGCGTCGGCAATCTGCCGTTCATGCTGGTCATCGATCCCAAGATACCGGCGGCGTCAGTGCCGGAGTTCATCGCCTATGTGAAGGCGAACCCGGGCAGGCTCAGCTATGCCAGCAGCAACGCGACCGGCCTGGTCGCCGGCGCGACGCTCAAGCGGTTGGCCAACCTCGATCTCGTTCACGTGCCGTACCGGAACTCGCCGCAGGCGATCAACGACGTGATGACGGGCCGTCTGGCGATGATGTTCGTCGACTTCGCGCTCGGCTCGCCGCAGGCGAGGGCCGGCAATGTGCGGGCGCTGGCTGTCACCACCAAAGAGCGCAGCGCGCTCCTGCCCGACGTACCGTCCATGACCGAAGCCGGGCTTCCGGCGTTCGACCTCATCCCCTGGAACGCGATTTTTGCGCCGGCGGGGACGCCCAAGCCGATCGTCGAGCGCCTCAACGGGGAGCTGCGCCGGATCATCGCCGATCCGAAGATCAAGCAGCGGCTGGCGGCGATCGGCTTCGACGCCTTTTCGAGCACGCCCGAGGAACTGGACGCCTTCGTGCGCGCGGATCTGGCGAAGTGGACCAAGTGGGTCAAGGACGCCGGAATCGAGCCGGAATAACGGGACCAATGGTCCGGTAGAAATACCGCGGGGGATCGTGTAGACAGCCCCGCGACACCCTATATGAACCGGGAGCGAACGGCGGGGGCCGTTCCCGGAGCCAAATCGAGCAGGCCCATGCAAACCGTCGTTATAGTCGTCCATCTGATGCTTGTGCTGGCGATGGTCGGCGTCGTGCTGCTGCAGAAGTCGGAGGGGGGCGGGCTCGGGATCGGCTCGACCGGCGGCTTCATGTCGAGTCGCGGCACCGCCAATGTGCTGACCCGCGCGACCGCCGTCCTGGCGGCCGGCTTTTTCGTCACCAGCCTGGTGCTGTCGATCCTGGCCGGCTACGACCGCAAGCCCAAGTCCATCATCAATACCGGGGCGCCTGCCGGCCAGCAGGCGCCGGGCGCACCGGCGCCGGGCGGCGGCGTCCTCGATACCCTGCGCCAGCAGGAGCAGGCGCCCGCGGGGCCGCAAGTGCCGCGGTCGCAATGACCTTCGGCACGGGCCGGGCGACCGGCCCTTCGCCTTTCAGGTGCTATGCGCCGGGCGAATAGCAGACCCGGAACCCACATCAATAAAGCGACGTAAGTATTTGTAGGATCATGAAGACCCGTTGGTATGTGAAAAGCGCATGGAATTCCGGCGGAGGCGGCACTTCGCCCCTCGTCGAATCGCCACCCACGCGCTAAACGGTAGGTCCCATGGCGCGGTACATCTTCATCACCGGCGGCGTGGTCTCCTCCCTCGGCAAGGGTCTCGCTTCCGCAGCGCTCGGCGCGCTCTTACAGGCGCGCGGCTACAAGGTGCGGCTGCGCAAGCTCGACCCCTATCTCAACGTCGATCCGGGCACCATGTCGCCCTACCAGCACGGCGAGGTCTTCGTCACCGACGACGGCGCCGAGACCGATCTCGACCTCGGCCATTACGAGCGCTTCACCGGCCGGCCGGCGAGCCGCCAGGACAACATCACTACCGGGCGCATCTACCAGGAAATCCTCGCCAAGGAACGGCGCGGCGATTACCTCGGCGCCACCATCCAGGTCGTCCCCCACGTCACCAACGCGATCAAGGACTTCATCCGCGAGGGCAACGAGGGCTACGATTTCGTGCTGTGCGAGATCGGCGGCACCGTCGGCGACATCGAGGGCCTGCCGTTCTTCGAGGCGATCCGCCAGCTTGGCAACGATCTGCCGCGGCGCCAGGCGATCTACATCCACCTCACGCTATTGCCGTTCATCACCGGCGCCGGCGAGCTCAAGACCAAGCCGACCCAGCACTCGGTCAAGGAGCTGCGCTCGATCGGCATCCAGCCCGATATCCTGCTGTGCCGCTCGGACCGTCCGATCCCGAGGGAGGAGCGGCGCAAGCTCGGCCTGTTCTGCAATGTGCGCGAGAGCGCGGTGATCGAGGCGCTCGACGCCGACAACATCTACGCCGTGCCCGAGGCCTACCACCAGGCCGGGCTCGACCGCGAGGTGCTCGCCGCTTTCGGCATCGAGCCCAGGGGCGAGCCCGATCTCGCCCGCTGGCGGCTGATCAACGAGCGCATCCGCAACCCGGAAGGCGACGTGACCATCGCGATCGTCGGCAAGTATACCGGGCTCAAGGACGCCTATAAGTCGCTGATCGAGGCGCTCTCCCACGGCGGCATCGCCAACAAGGTCCGGGTCAATCTCGACTGGATCGAAAGCGAAGTGTTCGAGCGCGAGGATCCGGTGCCCTTCCTCGAGCACGTCAACGGCATCCTGGTGCCCGGCGGCTTCGGCCAGCGCGGCGCCGAGGGCAAGATCAGGGCGGCGCGGTTCGCGCGCGAGCGGCAGGTGCCGTATTTCGGGATTTGCTTCGGCATGCAGATGGCCGTGGTCGAGGCGGCGCGCAATCTCTGCGGCATCGAGGAGGCCAACTCGACCGAGTTCGGCCCGACCGCCGAGCCGGTGGTCGGGCTGATGACCGAATGGATGAAGGGCAACGAGCTGCAGAAACGGGGCATGGACGGCGATCTCGGCGGCACCATGCGGCTCGGCGCCTATCCGGCGATGCTCCAGCGCGGCAGCCGGGTGTCGAAGATTTACGACGGCGCGACCGAGATTTCCGAGCGCCACCGCCACCGCTACGAGGTCAATACCGGCTACAAGGGCCGGCTCGAGCAGCATGGGATGCGGTTTTCCGGGATGTCGCCCGACGGGCTACTGCCGGAGATGATCGAGTACGAGGACCATCCCTGGTTCATCGGCGTGCAGTTCCACCCCGAGCTCAAATCGCGGCCATTCGAGCCGCATCCACTCTTTGCCTCCTTCATCGGCGCGGCGGTGGATCGCAGCCGGCTGGTTTGATAACCAGGCGCACAAATCTCGCCTCGATCATGCCCGGCCTTGTGCGGGCATCCACGTCTTGCTTTGTTGCGTTTGCAAAGACGTGGATGGCCGGGACGAGCCCGGCCATGACGTGGAGAGTGTCGAGCCTGATTGCCTTTCTCTGCCGCACCGTTAACGTCGGAAGCCTCGCGTAGCCACCGAAGGGGCGACCATGATCTATGAATTGAGGATTTATCACTGCGTCACCGGCCGGCTGCCGGCGCTGCTCAAGCGATTCGAAAACACCACGCTCGAGCTTTGGAAGCGGCACGGCATCCGGCAGGCCGGATTCTGGACGGTCATGGTCGGCGACGGCGGCAACCAGGATTTGCACTACCTGCTCGCCTGGGAATCGCTCGCCGAGCGCGAGACCAAATGGAGTGCGTTCGCGAGCGACCCCGAATGGCTCGCCAAGCGCGCCGAAAGCGAGCGCGACGGACCGATCGTCGCCTCGATCAAGAACATGTTCCTGCAGCCGACCACGTTCTCGGCCGTCAAATGACGCGCCTCGGCCGAGCCTGAGCCATGTCCCGCGGCCTCGACCATATCGTCCACGCGGTGCGCGATCTCGACGCCGCGGCCGCGCTCTATCGCCGGCTCGGCTTCACCGTCGGCGCGCGCAATCGGCACGCCTGGGGCACGCACAACCACATTATCCAGCTTCCGGGCTTCTTCGTCGAGCTGCTCACCGTCGCCGAGCCGGAGAAGCTCGGAACCGACGGGTTCTCGGCGCTGTTCGGCACCTTCAACCGGATCTTTCTGAAACAGCAGGAGGGGCTGTCGCTCCTGATCCTCGAAAGCCGCAATGCGGCCGCGGACGTCGCCGACTTTCGCGCCGCCAAGATCGGCGTTTCCGACGCGATGCATTTCGAGCGGGAGGGCAAGCGGCCCGATGGCTCGCCCGTGAAAGTCGGGTTCTCGCTCGCCTTTGCGCGTGATGCGGGGGCGCCGCAGATCGGCTTCGCCGCCTGCCAGCAGCACTATCCGGAGAATTTCTGGAATCCGGCCTTCCAGCAGCACGCCAACACCGTGAGCGGCGTCGCCGGCGTCGTGCTGGTCGCCGAGAATCCGAGCGACCACCACATCTTTCTGTCCGCCTTCAGCGGTGTGCGGGATCTGCACGCCACGTCGAGCGGCGTCACCGCGGCGACGCCGCGCGGCGACATCAAGGTGATGGACCCGGCCGCCTTCCGCAGCCATTTCGGCACCGCGCCGCCGGAGGTTTCCGCGGGCGCCCGGCTCGCGGCCCTGCAATTTCGCGTGCGCGACCGCGCCGCGCTAACCGCGGCGCTCGATGCCGGCGGGATCACCTCTTTTTCCCACATGGGCGCGACCATCATCGCGCCCGAGAACGCCATGGGCGCAACCCTCGTATTCGAGGCCACGTGAAGGCCTGACGGCCGTTGACCGGCCGACTTAAGGTCTTCATGGTCCGGCCGCGAGGCACACGATGCTGCAAATCGACCCCAGCCCCAGCCCGATCGTCACCGTCGGCAAGGCGCGTTTCGGCAATGCGCTGCCGCTGGCGCTGATCGCGGGTCCGTGCGCGCTCGAAAGCCGCGACCACGCGTTCGAAATGGCCTCGGCGCTCAAGGAGATCGCCGGCAAGATCGGCATCGGCCTCGTCTACAAGACCTCGTTCGACAAAGCCAACCGCACCAGCGCGAAGAGCGCCCGCGGCATCGGGCTCGAGGGAGCGCTGCCGATTTTTGCGGACATCCGCCAGAAGCTCGGCGTGCCCATCCTCACCGACGTGCACGACGCGCAGCAGTGCGCGCGCGTCGCGCAGGTGGTCGACGTCCTGCAGATTCCGGCTTTTCTCTGCCGGCAGACCGATCTGCTGGTGGCGGCGGCCGCGACCGGCCGTGTCATCAACGTCAAGAAGGGCCAGTTCCTGGCGCCCTGGGACATGGCGAACGTCGTCGCCAAGATCACCGGCGCGGGCAATCTCAACGTGCTGGTGACCGAGCGCGGCGCGTCCTTCGGCTACAACACGCTGGTCTCCGACATGCGCGCGCTGCCGATCCTGGCGCGCACGACCGGCGCGCCGGTGGTCTTCGACGCCACCCACTCGGTGCAGCAGCCGGGCGGGCAGGGCACCTCCTCGGGCGGCGAGCGCGAATTCGTGCCGGCGCTGGCGCGTGCGGCAGTCGCGATCGGTGTTGCCGGGGTGTTCATTGAGACCCACCAGGACCCCGACCAGGCACCGTCCGACGGCCCCAACATGATGCCGCTCAAGGAGATGGAAGGCCTGTTGCGCCGGCTGATCGAGTTCGACCGGCTCGCCAAGAACTGAAAACCAAGAACTGAACCAAGAACTGAACCAAGATTTGAATCAAGAACTGAACGTCAAACGAGCCCGGCCATTCTGCCCGTCCTGAAAATCGTCGGCCTGGTGGTGTTCGCGCAGACGCTGTTCACGCGCGCGGTCGATCCAGTGATCCCGCAAATCGCCGCCGATCTCCTGGTCGACGTCAGCACCGCCGCGCTGCTCTCCTCGGCGTTCGCGTTTCCGTACGCTCTGGTGCAGCCGGCACTCGGCACGATCGGCGATTTTTTCGGCAAGACCCGGCTGATGAATGCGTGCCTGCTCATCGTCACGCTGGCCGCGCTCGCCGGCGCGGTCGCGACCAGCTTCTCATTCCTGGTCGCGATGCGCGTGGCGGCGGGAATCGTGGCGGGAGGCGTCTTTCCGATCGCGATGGCGCTCATCGGCGATCTCGTGCCCGTCAATCAGCGCCAAGTGGCGATCGGCCGACTGCTCGCGGTCGGCCTCACCGGCAACCTGGTCGGTTCCACCTTTGCGGGCGTGATCGGCGACGTGTTCGGCTGGCGCGGCGTCTTCGCGATCCTCGGGCTGTTCGGGCTGATCGTAGCGATCATGGCGTTCTTTGCCTTTCGCAACGTCGTGACGGCGCCGCCGGTGCCGTTCAACCGGGCGGCCGTCATGGCGAACTTCCGCAGCATCTTCGCCGATCCGCGGGCCAAGGTGTGCTTCGGCGCCGTCTTCCTGGAGGCCATCTTCATCCATGGGCTGTTCCCCTACGTGGCGCTCCTTCTGCTGCAGACCGGCGAGACCCGGGCATCCATCGCCGGCCTGCTGATTGCCGCCTTCGCGGTTGGCGGCGTGGTCTATTCGTTCGTGATCCCCGTTCTGATCGGCCGCGTGCCGGAGCGCGGCCTGATGATCATCGGGGGCGCCATCGCGGCGACCGGACTCATCCTCACCGCGCTGAATTTTTCCTGGTACGTGCAGATCGCCATCTATGTCGGGTTCGGGCTCGGTTTCTACCTGCTGCACGGCAGCATTCAGCTGCATGTGACCGAGCTCTCGCAGACCGCGCGCGGCGCGGCCGCCTCGCTGCATTCGTGCTTCTTCTATCTCGGCCAAGCGGTCGGCCCGGTGATCTACGGCATCGGTTTCGCCCATGGCGGCCCGGAGCCGACGCTGCTCGCGGGCGCCGCGGTGGTGATGGGGGTTGGCCTGGTTTGCTCGCGGCTGCTGCGCCACCGGATTGTTTCCCAGTAAGCGCGCCGCTGTTGTCAGCTTGGCTGGCTGGGCAGGAGCTCGCTTGGCAGCCGTAGACAGAGCCGTTACGCTTAAGCTTCCAGCTTTGGGCGAGCGGATCTCGGAGATTGTCCATGAGTATTGCGGGGAGATTCATCACGCTGGCGATCTCGCTTGGCATTTTGGCGGGGCTATCGGGCCCGTCCGGCGCGGAGGCACTGAGGGCCGACCGGCTCGTGCTCGACGTGCCGGATGGCGGCATGACGCAGTCAGGGCCGCCGGGATCGGTGTCGGCATTCAAGCACCGATTGTTTGACCTGACGGTCACCGCCGAGGTGGCGGGCGCCAATAGCTACGAGCACTTGGAAAGGGCCTGCACGCCGGGAAAAAACAATCCGGATGCCGCAGCCGCGTATCAAGTCGGTCCGCTCGCGCGGACTGATCAATACCTCTATTCCAAGATCTCGAGGTCCTCGAAGCACGGCATCTCCACGCCCAGGGGATCCTGGTTGGAGCATTGCTTGGTGTTCCGCTCCGGTGAGCTTGCCACGAGGATCACCATCGATCTTGCCAAATCGGCCCTCGAAAAAGGCGAGATCACCGCGGCGGAGATCGAGAAGGTCTTTGCAAGCGCGCGATTGACGGCTGCTTCCGTCGAGGATCGCGGCACGAGCGACCCTCGCATGGTGCTCGAGATGCCGGACGATTTTGTGCCGTCAGGTCTGCCGACCTTCACCTTCCGCTTCAAGCACAATCGTCTGCCATTGGGCATCAACGCCACGCTCAGCGATCCAAAGACCTACGAGACGGATAAACTATTGAACAGAATCAGCGCGAGGGTTTGGAAGGTCGGCAGCCTCGCGCGGACCGACGAGTATTTCTATTACTTCGTGTGGCCCGACGCCTATCCCGATTTCGTGCTGGGTTTCCGGGCAGCGGGCGTCACCGCCCGGATTGGCGTGAGTGTCAGTAAATCGTCGCTCGATAGGGGCGACATCACGGTGGACGACATCGAGCGTATCCTTGCGAGCGCGCGAATGATACCCACCGGCGAATCGGGCAAGAACTAAGCAAAAGGCATGCTGCGCCCGCATACGCCGTGGAGCAGCCTTTTTCGGCCCGCGGCCATCCTGTTCGTCAGTGAATGCTCTTGTGCCAGGGCACGAAAATCCCCATCATAGGCACAGACGGCCTGGGGTGCCGCGGCGAACGCGGCTGAGATCAAACCCACTGAACCTGTCTGGGTCATTCCAGCGAAGGGAGCCGCCGGTTGCCGAACCGCCTCTCACGCAATGTCGCAAGGCCCAACGTCGCCATCATCGGCGCCGGCGTGATCGGGCTCGGCATCGCCTGGCGGCTGGCGGCGCGCGGCGCGTCGGTTGCGGTCTTCGACCGCGGTGCTGCCGGCGCCGGCGCCAGCCATGCCGCCGCCGGGATGCTGGCCGCCTGCGCCGAGGCCGAGCCGGGCGAGGAGGCGCTCATCGCGCTCGGGCGCGAAAGCCAGGCGCGCTGGCCCGCCTTCGCGGCCGAGCTCCACCAGGCCTCTGGGATCGACGTCGAGCTGCGGCGCGAGGGCACGCTGGTCGTCGCTTTGACCGCCGACGACCAGGCGCGGTTGAACCATCTGCTGGCGTTCCAGCAGAAGCTCGGCCTGCCGTTGCACTGGATTTCGGCGGCCGAGACGCGCCGGCGCGAGCCGCACCTCGCCGGCAAGCTCGCCGGAGCGGTGTGGAGCCCCGAGGACACCCAAGTCGACAATCGCAAGCTCGCCGCCGCCTTGCGCATCGCGGCCGAGCGGGCCGGTGCGGGTATCCATGAGCATCAGGCCGTCGCCGAGATTGCGAGCAAGGGCGGGCAGGTGAGCGGGGTCGTGCTCGCCGACGGGACAAAAGTTGCGGCCGACGTGGTCGTGCTGGCGGCCGGCGCCTGGTCGCGAACGATCGCCGGTCTTGCACCCGAGCTGCGGCCGCCGGTGCGGCCGATCAAAGGCCAGATGCTGGCCTTGCGCATGGATCCGGCTGCGCCGCTCATCACCCATGTGGTCTGGGCGCCGGGCGCCTATATAGTGCCGCGCCGGGATGGCCGCCTGCTGATCGGCGCGACGGTCGAAGAAAAGGGCTTCGACGCGACGCTGACGGCCGGCGGCCTGCTGACGCTGCTCGAGGCGGCTTGGCGGGCAGTGCCGTCGGTCGAGGAGCTGCCGATCGAGGAGATGTGGGTCGGGCATCGGCCCGGCAGCCGCGACGACGCGCCGATCCTCGGCTCGGCACCGCTGGAGGGTCTGATCTATGCCACCGGCCATTACCGCAACGGCATATTATTGACGCCGGTGACCGCCGACGCCATCGCGCGGCTGGTGCTCGACGGCGTGATCGATCCGGCGATCCGCCCGTTCGGGATCGAACGGTTCGTATCCGATGTCGGGTTTACCCCACATCGGCAAGTAGGGGGCGCACGGGCCGCCGCCGAGTAGCTGGAGGATGTCATGGCGCAAGCCGCCGCTGTCGCATGCATTCGGGTGAACGGCCAGGACGAGCCGCTCGGCGTCGCCACGCTTGCGGCATTGCTGGAGGAGAAGGCGGTCGACACCGGCCAGCGCGGCATTGCGGTCGCGCTCAATGGCACGGTCGTTCCGCGCGCCGCCTGGCCGCAGACACTGCTGCGGCCGGGCGACAATATCGAGATCGTGCGTGCGCTCAAGGGCGGCTGAGGAGGCTTCGAAATGTCCGATCCCCTGATCATCGCTGGACGCGAATTCCGCTCGCGCCTGTTTCTCGGCACCGCCGGTTATCCGAACCGCCAGCTGATGCTCGACGCGGTCGCGGCGAGCGGGACCGGGATGGTGACGGCGTCGATCCGGCGCATCAGCCTCGCCGGCGACGACGAAAGCCTGGTCGACCTCATCCCGAAGCACATCCATTTCCTGCCCAATACCGCGGGCTGCCAGACCGCCAAGGACGCCGCGCTCACCGCCGAGCTCGCGCGCGAGGCGCTCGAGACCAACTGGATCAAGCTCGAGGTGATCGGCGACCGCGAGCTGCTCTATCCCGACACCGAGGAGCTGGTGCGCGCCACCGAGACGTTGGTCGCGAAAGGTTTCGTCGTGCTGCCGTACTGCACCGAGGACCCGGTGGTCTGCCGCAAGCTCGCGGACGCCGGCGCGGTCGCGGTGATGCCGCTCGGCGCGCCGATCGGCTCGGGGCTCGGCATCTGCAATCCGCATCTCATCGAATTAGTTTGCGCGCGCTCGCCGGTGCCGGTGGTGCTCGACGCCGGCATCGGGACCGCCTCCGACGCCGCGCTCGCCATGGAGCTCGGCTGCTCGGCCGTGCTGCTCAACACCGCGGTGTCGAAGGCGCGCGATCCGGTGCTGATGGCGAAGAGTATGCGCGCAGCCGTGGAGGCGGGCCGCTGCTCGCGCCTCGCCGGGCGGATTCCAAAGCTCGCCCATGCGGAGCCGTCGAGCCCGCAATTCGGTCTCGTCGGGACGTGAACCTCCCCGATCCGCCGCTGCTGCTCGTCACCGACCGCCGGCAGGCGCGGTTGCCGCTCGCCGATGTGGTGACGGCGGCGCTGGTGGCTGGGTGCCGATGGGTCAGCCTGCGGGAGAAAGATCTGTCGGAGGACGATCAGATCGCGTTGGCCGGGATGTTGTTGCGACTTGTCCGGCGCCATGGCGCTCACCTGACGCTGCATGGCGATGCGGAGCTGGCGAACGCCTGCAGCGTCGACGGCGTGCATCTGCCGGCGGGCAGCGATCCGGTGTCGGCGCGCAAGCTGTTGGGGCCCGACAAGCTCATCGGCGTGTCGATCCACACCGTCACCGAGGCCGAGGCGATCGATCCGAGCGTCATCGACTACGCCGTCGCGGGGCCCGCCTTCGAGACGCCGAGCAAGCCCGGTTATGGCCCCGAGATCGGCCGCAAGGGCTTGGCGCAGATCGCCGCGGCGGCGCGTGTCCCGATCCTCGCCATCGGCGGCCTCAATGCGACGCGGACGGCGGAGGTGCTGGCCGCCGGTCCGGTCGGCATCGCCGTCATGGGCGGCGTCATGCGCTCGGCAGATCCGGGCCGCGAGGTGAGGGGACTGTTGAGCGTGCTCGCGCAGGGCCGACCGCGAGCCGCAATCTGAGCATTGTCGATCACGGACACACCGGACATGAGCAGGACGACGGAGAGCCTCTTTTCACGCGCGGCTTGGGATCGAAACGCCCGCACCTACGACGTCATCCGCACGATGCCCTTCAACGCCGAGCTCGCGGCCGGCACGCTGAGCGAAGCGCGCTTCAAGCACTACATCACGCAAGACGCGCACTACCTCATCGGCTTCGGACGGGCCTTGACGCTGGCCGCCGCCAAGGCGCCGAACCCGGACCGGATCGTACAGTTTGCCAAATCTGCTGAAGAGGCGATCGTGGTCGAGCGCGCACTGCACGGTTCGTTCTTCGAGCAGTACGGCATCACGCCTGCGGCTTTCGCGCAAACGCCGCTGTCGCCGGCGTGCCACCATTACGTTTCGTTCCTTCTGGCAACCGCTTATGCGGAGCCCTACGAGGTGCTGCTCGGGGCGCTGCTGCCGTGCTTCTGGATCTACGCCGAGGTGGGGCGCGATATCCACGCCCGCGCCGCGCCGGCGAACCCGTATCAGGCCTGGATCGACACCTATGCGGGCGAGGAATTCCACGCCGCCGTACGCGTCGTGATCGCAGCCACCGACGAAGCCGCCGAGGGCGCCTCGCCGCAGTTGCGCGAGCGCATGCACGCCGCCTTCACGCGCGCGACCCAGCTCGAATGGGTATTTTGGGACTCGGCCTTTCGGGTGGAGACCTGGCCGGTCTGACTGATACTGGCCGCTCCGCTGGCGGCGCAAGGCGAGGCTCATTACAATCGGCTGCCAACAGCGACTGATGAGAATGTCTATGCACCCTCCTCGCGCGGTTTTGTACACCTTAATCGCTATCGCGGCGCTCGCTACGACTGTGAACGACAGGGTGTGGGCACAGGCGGACGTCGCGGCGAACTATCCGGCTAAACCGATCCGCGTCATCGTCGGCTTTGGCGCCGGCGGCGGCAACGACCTGCTCGCGCGCATCGTCGGCCAAAAGCTCGCGGACAACATCGGCCAACCCGTCGTGGTCGAGAACAAGCCGGGCGCCGGCGGCCGGCTTGCCGTGGAATACGCCCAGGGCCAGCCAGCGGACGGCTATACGCTGATCGTGGGAGCGACCGGCCAGCTGGCGATCGCGTCGGCGATCTATCCGAATCTGCCGTTTCATCCGACCAGAACCCTCATCCCGCTCACCATGATCGCCTCGTATCCGCTGATCATTGCAGGCCCGATGAACGACACGATCAAGTCGGTCATGGACCTTGTCGCTTGGGGCAAGGCGAACCCTGACAAGTCGAATTACCCGACGTCTTCGCCCGCGTTCACGATTCCGACGGAGCTCTTCAAGCTCAAGACCGGCATGCCCGCACAGGCGATCCCCTACAAAAGTACCAACGAGATGATGCTCAGTATCGTCGGCGGCCAGACCTTATTCGGTATTGCCGACCCCTCATCGACCGTGCCCCTGGCGCAAAATGGCAAGCTCCGCGCGCTCGCCGTCAACGGCGCGGTGCGGTCAACGGAACTGCCGGACGTGCCGACCATGGCCGAGGTCGGGCTTGCGGACGTCGACATCAGGCTTCAGTGGAGCGGCGCATTCGTGATCGCCGGCACGCCGCCTGCGATCGTCGGCAAGCTCGAAGCCGAGCTGCGCCGCGTGCTGGCGGACACCGGCGTGCGCACCAAGATCAAAGCCATTTCATATGATGCGGGGGGCGGGCCGGGCGACGAGTTCGCCCGGCAGATCAACGCCGACATCAAGGCTTATTCCGATGTCGTCAAGGCCGCGAACTTGAAGTTCGAGTAGAGCGAGAACCGAAAGCGGCCGCTCGTCTCGCACACAACGGCCATTACTACCCGCTGGGGTTGGCGCGCTGGTAGGCGTCGATGATCTCGCTTCCGGTGGCAAACCAGACACCGTCATTCTTTTTGATATCGGCGAGGGCGCGCTCGAGATATCTGGCGCGCAAAGGCTGGCCGATGATCATTGGATGCAGCGGAATGCCCATGACCCTCGGGTGCTTCTTGCTGTCGGCGTAGAGTCCCTCGAACTGATCCATCACGGACCTGTAGTACTGCTCCCCGGTGTAGCCTTTTCGGAGGAAGAGCGGGATGTCGTTGATCTCCATGCAATATGGAATGGAGAAGAGCTTCCCTTTCTTGACTTTCATCGGATAGGGCTGATCGTCGTTGTTCCAATCGCCGCAGAACTCGACTCCCTCTTCCGCCAGAATGTCCAGTGTATTGTAGGTTTCCGCGAGACCGGCTCCCAGCCATCCTCGCGGCCTTTTTCCGGTGGCTTGCTCGATCGTCTTCAGAACGGTCTGGATGACCTCCCTCTCTTTGTCGATCTCCAGCCGAGCCAGGCTCTCACTGTTGGTCGTGCCGTGACCCATGAATTCCCATCCGCGTTTTTTCATTTCTTCCACGGCCTTGGGGTGGGCCTCGCACACCGCCGAATTGAGGGCAACGCTCGCCTTGACGCCCGCCGCATCCAACACATCGGCAAGCCGCCATAGGCCTACTCTCATGCCGTATTCTCTCCAGCCGTAATTGATGACGTCCGGCACGACGTTTCCGAAATTCGGAGACACGCCCACGCCCACGGGTGAATCAAAATTCCAGACCTCCACATTGGGGGCGACCCAGACCGCGAGCGTCTTGTTGCCAGGCCATGTGAAAGCCTTCCTCTCGAAAATATACGAGTCTTCATAGCGATCCGGTCTGCGCACCGCCCTTCCCACGGTCTGGGCGGCCGCGGTCGATGCCAACCCAGTCGTCAGAAGACCCGCTGCTCCACCGAGCAAGAGAGCCTTCTTGATGAAATCCCTGCGGTCATGACCTCTTTGCATGAGTCTTGCCCTCCGTTGGCGGACTGTAATTCTGTTGCGCCGGTCTTGCATGTTAGCAAACGGGACGTTTCCCCGAAAGCCATGGCCTCCGTCATACCTCGGCCTGCGTTTACCGGGCTCAAAACCAACAGAGCGAAAGAGCGGACGGACTATGCGGTGAAAATCGGAAAAAGCCTCACCGTCGGGCAAATGCGGCACGACCTTGCACCGCGGCAGGTCTATCGGCGGCCATTCGATCGAGATGTGCGATCACTTCGTCAACATGCATGACGTCGATATATTTATGATGCAGGTCGAACAGGTTGACCTTGTGAGTGAGCTCGGCGCGGTCGAACGTGCACTCCTCGACGAGCGAGACATGGAAGCCGCTGGAATAGGCGTCGACGCAACTCGCTCGCACGCACCCCGAGGTGCTCTCGCCACAGACGATGAGACTGTTCACGCCCAGCATGGTCAGGTGCGAGACGAGCGGGGTGCCTTGGAAAACGCTGGCGCGCTGCTTGCGGATGACGATGTCGGAATCCTGCGGCGTGAATTCCCGATAGATATCGTAGTCATCGTTCTCGCAAGGCATCGACATACCCTGGCGCCGAGTCGAGACGGCGCCGGAAGGCCGGTTGTTCGGCCGCGTTTCCTGCGTGCAATAAAAAATGGGAATTGCCGCACTGCGCGCGGCGGCAAAGAGCCGTTTCGTCGGCTCGACTGCGCGGTGAGCGTAAAGTCCGCAGCTGTTGGGATAAACAGGATCGAGCTCGTAGGGCGAGCGCGGGCCGCCGCGATAAACAATGTTGTAGAGATCGATGGCGAGGAGCGCCGGACGCGGCCCGACATAGGTGGCACGCGCGTAGCAGGAATAGAGCTTCATGTCTGCGGCCGGTACCACGTCCTTCCAGCAGTGATCCTCGAACTTCTCTTTCGACGCCATCTCGGTCTCCCCCTCGATTAGCCGTGACGCAGGCTCGCGGAACATTCCAAGCGAAGCTGGGCCCTCGCGCGTTCGAGCATTTTCCGGAATGGTGGGCACCGGTTTTCGGCGGAAAATGCGACCCGCTAGATAAGCTGAAGCGCGTTGCCGATGCAACCTATCGGAACGCACTCTCGCGTGAGCATTGCAATGGCGCGGCATAAGGGCGGATGGTTGTCACTCCCTCGGCCCCATGCTACCGACGACACGCGCGCGTGAACCACCGCCCGGGAGAATGAATCGCGCTCCCGGCGCGGCGACGGGTATTGGATACCGGCGAAATTCAGAATGGCGCCGCTCTTGCGGGTCGAGAATCTGCGCTCCTCGTTCTTCACGAGCGACGGCGAGGTACGCGCGGTCGATGGCGTCACCTTCGACATCGAGGATGGCGAAACGGTCGGGCTGGTCGGCGAGTCCGGCTGCGGCAAGAGTGTGACCGCACTTTCGATCGTCCAACTGCTCCCCAAGGGAACCGGCCGCATCGTCGGCGGAGAGATCCTGTATCGTGGAAAGGATCTCGCCAGCCTCCCAGGGGAGGAGATGCGGCGTATCCGCGGCAACGAGATCTCGATGATCTTCCAGGAGCCGATGACCTCGCTCAACCCCGTCATGACCGTCGGCGATCAGATCGCGGAAACCGTGCGGCTGCATCAGGGCGCCAGCCGACGCGAGGCACGTAAGCGCGCGGTCGAGATGCTTGGCCTGGTCAAGATCGCCGAGGCCCGGAAGCGGATAGGAAGTTATCCGCACGAGCTTTCCGGCGGGCAGCGTCAGCGAGTCATGATCGCGATGGCGCTCGCCTGCACTCCCAAGCTCCTCATCGCCGATGAACCGACGACCGCGCTCGACGTCACGATCCAGGCGCAGATACTGGAGCTGATCGGCGAGCTCCAGCAGCGGCTCGGCATGGCGGTCCTGCTCATCACGCACGATCTGGGTGTCGTCGCGGAACGCGCCGACGAGGTGGCGGTCATGTACGCCGGCAAGATCGTGGAACGGGCGAAACCCGAAGTCATCTTCTCCCGCCCGATGCATCCCTACACGGTCGGGCTGTTGAATTCGATGCCGGGCCGCGGCGCCCCGAAGAAACGGCTGCAGGCGATTCCGGGAATGGTCCCCAATCCGCTCGATTGGCCGACGGGCTGCCATTTCCGCGACCGTTGCGTGCGCGCCGACGCCGCCTGTGCGCAGGCGCAGCCGCCGCTGATCGAGGTCGAGGCACACCATCGCGTCGCCTGCTTCAAGGTTGCGTAAAATGCCGCTGCTCGAGATCAAGGATCTGAAGAAATACTTCCCGGTGCGGACCGGACTGCTCGGGGGCGCGCGCGAGCACGTCAAAGCGGTCGACGGCGTAAGCCTCGACGTCGAAGACGGCGAGACGGTTGGTCTGGTCGGCGAGTCGGGCTGCGGCAAGACCACCCTGGGACGCTGCCTCGTCCGGCTCATCGAGCCGACCCGCGGCACCATCACCTTCGAGGGACGCGAGCTGTCGTCTCTGTCCGGGTCGGCGATGCGCGAGATGCGCCGCAAGATGCAGATCATCTTCCAGGATCCGTATGCATCGCTCAATCCGCGCATGCGGATCGGCGAGATCATCGGCGAGGGTCTGCGCATTCACGGCCTCGCCAAGGGTCCTGATCGCAAGGCGCGGGTGGTGGAGCTGCTGGCTCGGGTCGGGTTGCGTGCGGAATATTACGGACGATATCCGCATGAGTTCTCGGGCGGACAACGCCAACGTATCGGTGTTGCCCGGGCGCTTGCGGTGAACGCCAAGTTCATCGTCGCCGACGAGGCGGTCTCGGCGCTCGACGTTTCGATCCAGGTCCAGATCTTGAATATGTTGCTCGATCTGCAGCAGGATTTGGGCCTCACCTATCTCTTCATCTCCCACGACCTTCGAGTGGTCGAGCACGTCAGCGACCGCGTGGCGGTGATGTATCTCGGCAAGATCGTCGAGATCGCCCCTGCCGGGAAGCTCTATCGAGAAGGCCAGCACCCCTATACGCGAGCGCTACTCTCCGCCGTGCCGGTGCCCGATCCAACACGCAAAGGCGAGCGCATCGTGCTGCAGGGGGACGTGCCGAGTCCGATCGACCCGCCGTCAGGATGCAGTTTCCATCCGCGCTGCCCGTTTGCGCTAGCGCGCTGCGCCGAGGAGGAGCCACCGCTCGAATTCGACGGCAAGCACGGCGTCGCCTGCCATGTCTTCGGCCCGCGCGGAAAGAAATAGCAGCTCGTTGGCACAATTTGGGCGATTTGTCGCATCAAGCAAGCCGCACGATGGACTTGCCGCAGAGAATGCGAGTTGCCGGCATTCTTTTTGTGGGCATAAAATGAATGCTGCTACGTCATATCCGACAGGATGGCGTTCAAGCGCACTCGGACCGCGGGTTCGAACCGGGTATCATCAGTGGCCCATGGCGCCGCCGTCGGACCGAGTTGCGAAAGCCAGCTGATATCACGGGATCACCAATCGCCCGACCGCTCCGCTGGACAGCCACGTTGTGGGGAGATCAAGATGAAGACGAGGTCAGGACGCATCGCGCCGATCATGACGGCGTCGATTGCCGGTGCGGCAATTTTCGGCCTTTGCGCCGGCAACGCGGCGGCCAAGGGCCAAGTCACCGTCGGCGTGACCGAGACGATCGCCAGCTTCAACCCCTACGCCGACAGCGTGTCGCTCGCCTACGGCATCTGGTGCCAGGTCTTCGGCTGTCTCGGGATCTATGATTTCAACAAGGGCGAATATGTCGGGATGCTGGCCGACAGGTGGGAAGTCGATAAAACAGACAACAATGTGTGGACATTTCATCTCAAGCGCGGCGTCAAGCGCCAGAACGACGGCAAGGAGTTCACCGCCGACGACGTGGTGCATTCGGTCACGCGGATCAACACCGACCCGCAAAGCAAGCAGAAGCAGAACATCGGACCGATCAAGGAAATTGTCGCGCTCGACAAATATACGGTGAAAATCGTTACCCATCAGCCGACGGCGTCGCTGCTCGAATACCTGTTCGACCGGGTGATCATCACAGCGAAGGATCTTTACGACAAGCACGGTGCCCGCGACGCCGATCGCAGATATCCCTGGGGGTGGGGGCCCTACAAGCTCAAGGAGCTGGTGATCGGCCAGCGTATTGTGCTCGAGAAAGACAGCAGCCATCCGGCGACCAAGCCGCAAAACCCGGACATGCTGATCTTCACCATCATGCGCGAGGCGGAGCAGCGCGTCACCGCCCTGATCAACAACGAGATCCAAATCGCACAGTTCATTCCGCCGCATCTCGCCGAACGCGTCAGTCAGGCGTCCAACGCGTCGCTGCATCCGACCGGCTCGGTCGAGATCATGTTCCTGGCGCTCAGCCCCAAGTACAAGCCATGGGACAATGTCCAGCTGCGCCAGGCGGTCTGCTACGCCATCGACAGAGACCTGATCATCAAAAACGTGCTGAAGGGCCAAGCGGAACGGCTCGATGGACCGATCGGCCCCGGCCAATACGGCTTCGACGCCGAATACGCCAGGAAGAGCCTTTTCATTCCGTTCGATCCGGCGAAGGCCAGGGAACTGGTCAAGGCCTCGGGATACACCAACGAGCCCGTGTATCTCGATACTCCTGTCGGCCGCTACATCAACGACAAGGAAGTGACCGAAGCGATGATCCCGATGCTCAACGCGGTCGGCATCAACGCCAGGCTGCGCACGCCGGAATGGGCGACGCTCTGGGCCGACGTGCAGAGGGGCAAAACGCCGTTCTACTACATGGGCCGCGGTTCGGTGGTCGATCCGTCGGTCGCGCTGTCGCAATATTTCGAGACCGGCGGGTCGCCGCGCATCGGGATATCCGACCCGAAGATCGACCAGACGCTTGCCGCCGAGCGTGTGACCTTCGACCCAGCCGATCGCAGGAAGGCACTCAATGCCGCGTTCAAGGCGATCGAGGATGCAGCGCCGGCGTGCTTCATGTGGAGGCATCACATGCTGTACGGCGAGAGCAAGAACATCGAGCACAAGCCGACACCCTCGGGCCGCATCTTCGGCACTGACATCATCGTCAAGCAGTAGTTCCGGACCGGAGGGGACGACCGCTCCCTCCGACGCCTCGCGCGAACGAGACAGTTCGAGCTCAGTCGATGCTTCGATACCTGCTCCGCCGGATCATCGCGACCATCCCGGTCGTCGTGCTGATCTCGCTGCTGGTCTTTCTTCTGATCCATGCGGCGCCCGGCGATCCGGCGGACTTGCTGCTGTCGGAGGAGGCCTCGCCGCAGGACATTGCCGATGCGCGGCGCCGGTGGGGCCTCGATCAGCCGATCTACATCCAGTACCTGCGGTTTCTGGCAAATATCCTATCGGGCGATCTGGGCACGTCCTTCCGGTATGCGGATCCGGTGATCACCTTGATCGGCGAACGGCTGCCGGCAACCATCGAGCTCGCCATCGCCTCTCTCCTGATCGCGATCATGCTCGGCATCCCGCTCGGGGTTTGGGCCGGGGCAAAGCCGAATTCGTGGGCCGACAATCTCGGCTCGGTGTTCGGCTTTTTCGGTATTTCGATGCCGAGCTTCTGGCTCGGCATCATGCTGATCCTGGTCATATCGGGGTATTTCAACTGGCTTCCATCCTCCGGCCGGAGCACGTACGGCATCGCCCAGGGATTCGAAACCGGCTTCTACATCATCCAAAGCCTTGCTGCCGGCAACATGAAAGCCGCATGGGACGGCATCAAATACGTCATCATGCCAGCCATCGCGTTGGGGACGGGCATGATGGGATTGATCATGCGCGTGACGCGCTCATCCGTGCTCGAGATCATGGACGAGGATTACGTGCGCACGGCACGTGCGAAGGGCCTCGGCGAACGCACGGTTCTATGGCGGCATGTGCTGCGCAACGCGCTCGTTCCGATCATCACGGTGGTCGGACTCGAGCTCGGCACTCTGCTGAGCGGATCGATCATTGTCGAGACAGTGTTCGCATGGCCGGGCAGCGGCTCGCTGTTGATCGCCGCGATCCAATCGCGGGATTATCCGTTGATCACCGGCACCGTGCTCACCTACACGATCGCGTTCGTGGCCATCAATTTCACGATCGATATCCTGTATGCCCTGATCGATCCGAGGATCCGCTTTGGGAAATAGCGCAACCCTCGAAGCCGACGTCATCGGTCGGCCGCGTTCCGGCCGAACCCGGCGCTTGCGCGGTGCAATTCGTCCATGGCTGATGCCGAAGGTCGTGGTCGGCGGTATCATCGTCGTGATCCTGATAGTCGTCGGGGCCTTGGCCCCGTGGATCTCGCCCTACGATCCAAATGGCCAGAATCTCGCCCGCGTGCTGCGGCCCCCCGACTGGTTGTTCGGGCCGCACCTGCTCGGCACCGATGCGGTCGGGCGCGATATCCTTTCGCGCCTGTTCTACGGCGCCCGCATCTCGCTGGTGATTGCGGTCATGGTGGTAATCATCTCGGGCGTCGTTGGCATCGCTCTCGGCGCAATCTCCGGCTATTTCGCCGGGACGACCGATTTTGCAATACAGAAGCTCGTCGAAGTCGTGTGGGCTTTCCCGCCGCTGCTGCTCGCGGTCGCCATCATGGCGTTTCTCGGCCAGGGGCTCGAAAATCTCATCCTTGCGTTGGTCAGCCAGCGCTGGATTGCCTATTGCCGGGTGTCGAGAGGGCAGGCGCTCTCGCTGCGGACGCGCGAGTTCGTCGAGGCGGCCAGATCGCTCGGTGCCGGCCATACCCGCATCATCCTGCACCATATCCTGCCCAACCTGTTCCCGTCGGCGGTGGTGATCGGTACGTTCTCCATGGCCTCCGCCATCATTTCCGAGGCGGCGCTGAGTTTCCTCGGCCTCGGCGTGCCGCCCGAGATTCCGACCTGGGGTACGATGCTGGCCGACGGGCGGACCTATATCAGCACATCATGGTGGCTGGCGCTGTTTCCGGGCCTGTGCATCTTCTTCACGGTGCTCGGAATAAACCTCCTCGGCGACGGACTGCGCGACATCTTGGATCCGCGGCTGAAGCGGTCGGGGGCCGGCATCGGCTGACTTGACCGGGTCTCTCTCGCGCGTGCGCGCCGGCAGCCCTTACGCGGGCTCACAGCCTTTCTCGCTAGCCCGAATGGAGCGGCAACGGCGCCTGGAATCAACTCTGTTCGGCCGGACCGCGCACGCCAAGGTGATTTCTATCTGGCATCGACAGGCGTGATTCGCGCACTGGAAATTATGGAACGTCCGGCCGCGCCCCAAATCAGTTCGGCTTCGCGCCGGAGAACTTGACCACCTTGGCCCACTTTTCGGTATCGGCGGCGATGATCTTGCCAAATTCCGCGGGCGAACCCACGATCGGCGGCGCGCCCAGATCGGCGAACCGCGCCTTGATTTTGGGGTCAGCGAGGGCCGTGTTCACTTCCTTGTTGAGCGTTTCGATGATTTCGGTGGACGTGCCCTTTGGCGCGCACAGGCCATTCCAGGAGCTCGCCTCGTAGCCCGGCAGGACATCCGCGAGCGGCGGCACCTCCGGCAGGGCGTCCGACCGCGTTGCCGTGGTGATGGCCAGCGGGCGCAGCTGGCCGGCTCTGATGTACTGGATCGACGAGCCCACGGTGGCGAACACGACCTGCACCTGTCCGCCGAGCAAGTCGGTCAGCGCCAGCGCCTCGCCGCGATACGGCACGTGAACCATTTTGACGCCGGTCATCATCTTGAACAGCTCGCCTGATACATGGCCCGTTGCGCCGTTGCCGCCCGAGCCCATGTTGATCTTGCCGGGATTGGCCCTGGCATAGCCGATGAATTCGGCAACCGTCCTGGCCGGCACCGATGGATGGACCTGCATGAGAAGCGGCGAGCGCATCAGGATGGCGACCGGCGCCATGTCGATGGTGAAGTTGTAGCTGAGATTTTCATACAGCGTCGTGTTGATCGCATTGACCGTATTGGCCATGAAGAGCGTGTAGCCATCGGCGGGCGCTCGCACGGCCGCCTCCGTGCCGATATTGTTGCCGCCACCCGGGCGGTTCTCGACGACGAACGGCTGACCTAGCCGTTCCGTCAACCACTGCCCGATCACGCGGGCCACGATGTCGGTCGTGCCGCCGGCCGAGGTCGCAACGATGATGCGCACCGGTCGCGTCGGGTAGGTTTGCGCCCTTGCCACACCCGACAGTGTCGGAAGGCTCGCAGCAGCGGCCGCCAGATACAGAAACCGGCGGCGCGGAATGTTCATGGCGTTCCCTCCCTTCCACCCGACCGACCGAGAGACGGAAACAGGCCGTGCTTGGTGAGAAATTCGATCATGAGACGGTTGAACAACCAGGGTTGCTCGATCTGGCAGGCATGTCCAGCCCCCGGCAGCGTCTTCATTTCGCAGCCTGGAATACGCGCCTTCAAGGCAAACGCGCTTGGATGGGTGGCGTCTTCGCTGCCGCTGAGGATGATCGTTGGGCAAGCGATCCGTGCTTGGTGATCCTCGGCATCCGGCTTCGCGTGCGCCTCGAATTGATAAATGATGGTCTGCAGATCGGCATGAGAATTCCGCTCGGCGAACATGTCGGCGAAAAAACGCGCCATCGGGGTTGCCCTGAAGGCGGGGCTGAGATCATCGAATGTGTAACCCCAGCGGTATTCGATGCCCTGTTCCTTGTAAGCCTTGATGCGGCGAGCGGCGAACTCCTTGCCGGGGTTATAGCCGGTGCCCGATAGCACCAATGCTGCCGTTTGTTGCGGGCGCCGGTGATGCATGTAGGTCACGACCGCGGAACCGACGGAACATCCGACAAGGATGGCCCTCTCACCCGGGAGCGCCTCGTCGATCGCCTCCCAGCAGCCCTGCGCCGTATCCTGCATGGTCAAGCCGGCCTGAGCTTTTGGTGAGCGACCGTAGCCGGGGATGTCGATGGCTATACAACGGCACCAAGTGGATAGCTGCGCCATCTGAAAGATCCAGCATGACAGATCCATCGGATTGGGATGCACGAAAGCCATCACTGGACCGGTGCGCCCCATCCGCTCGTAGTACAGCGGTCCATCAATGTGCTCTGCCATGTTGCGGTTCCTTCGGTTTGGTTTGTGGCCACTTAGGGCTCCAAGACGGGCTCTGCCAAGCCGTCCCAGGACGTGTTTATGAGTTCACGTCCCAGGTCGTAGGCAAGAATAGACGCAAAGTCGGCACAATCTCGTCCTAATGGCTTGGGCGGGGTAGGCATGAGCCATGCAATTGCGCGGGCACGAAAACTCCAGGCGAAATCTCCGGGTTGGAGCGATCATCTTGCTGATCCTCGGAGCCGTCGCGATCGGCGCGGGCTCCGTCGGCGACGCCGTAGCGATCGATCGGCCGAAGCATTTATCCAAGGCTTTCAAGAAAAAGGAGCTCAGCAAGGCCAAAGGCGTCGAGCTTGGCCAAAATCCATCCACAGCCAATCCAATAGCCGGCCAGAAGCGCGAGCCAGGAGCGGCGGCGCTGAGCAAGAACGCGCTCGGCAAGGACGCGCTCAACAAGAACGCACTTAGCAAGAACGCGCTCAGCAAGCACACGAATACGGCGTCCACGATCGAGCGCCGCAGGCTCCAGGTCGAGCACCGAAGAGAGATTTTGACCACACGGCTCAGGCTGCCGCACCGGCCATTGCCCGGAGAACGGGGCTTCACCGGCGTGCCACCCCTCGGCGAGACGCGGTTCGTGTCCACCGAAATGGTGTTTCAGGTCGGCTCCAACGTGTCGCGACAAACCATCGAGAACGCGGTGCGCAGGCTCGGCCTGAGCACCATCGCCTCTCAGAATGTCGGCCTTACCGGCGGAACCCTGTTCCATTTTCGAATTGCCGATGGCCGAGCGATCGCCGACGTGGTTCGGGCCCTGGAGGCGGAGAACATCGGCATCGCGCAGCCGAACTACGTGTACCAACTCCATCAAGACGCGAATTTGGCGGCTCGAACGAATGCCGGCGACTCCAGTCAGTACGTCGTGAATAAATTGCGGCTTGGCGAGGTGCACCGGGTGGCAACCGGCAGCAATGTGCTCGTCGCGGTGATCGACTCCGCGATCGATATCAAACACCCCGATCTCGCCGGCGCGGTTGTCGAGCAATTCAATGCCGTCGGCCGTCCCGACAAGCCGCACACGCACGGGACCGGAATGGTCGGCGCCATTGCGGCGCATCGCAAGCTGCTCGGCATCGCACCGAAAGCCAAGATCCTCGCCATCCATGCCTTCAGCGCCGACGCCAGGCAATCGCCGGAAGCAACCACCAGGCACATCATTGCGGGGCTGGAGTGGGCGATCAGCAAAGGCGCCCGCGTCATCAACATGAGCTTTGCCGGGCCCTATGATCCCATGCTGCAGTTGGCGATGAAGAACGCGCATGCCAAGGGCGTGGTGTTGATCGCGGCGGCGGGCAATGCGGGGGCCAAGTCTCCGCCGCTCTATCCGGCGGCCGATCCGCACGTGATCGCAGTGACGGCGACCGACCAAAACGACAAGTTGTTCGGTCAGGCCGTTCAGGGCCCCCATCTCGCAGTCGCGGCTCCGGGCGTCGACATCACGGTGCCGGCTCCCGACGACGCCTATCAAATCACCACCGGGACGTCGGTTGCCGCGGCGCATGTGAGCGGCGTTGCCGCGCTGCTCCTCGAGCGGCATCCTTCCGTTGACGCCGCGACCATCCTCGAGGTCCTGACCTCGAGTGCGAAGAAGCTCGGACCGAAGGGGCGAGACGATCAGTTCGGCTGGGGCCTGGTCGATCCGTCGAGCGCGCTCACCGAGCTCGATGCTCGAATAGCGGACGCCAAAGTGGCAACCCCCGCGAAGCCGTCCGCCCCGAGGACAGGAACGGTTTCTTCGCGTTAGAGCGGTTACCGCTAGTGTGGTCGTCATCGTCGGGCTTCTCACCGCAAGTCGGGTTTACCCGACTTGCGGCACTCAATAGTGCAGAACTCGGGCAAGCCCGAGTTCTAATGCCATCCACGTCTTTGTTGCTGCTCCACCGGATGGCTCAATACCGACCCCGGTCTATTGTGCAGGATGGGACAGTTTTAGGTGCCGCCGCTGGGACAGCTTAAATCTTGCGAACACAATGACTTAGTGGCCCTGTCCCGCTGTCCCACGCCCCTAGGCGCTGGGACAGTGAGACAGCGCTCCCTCGCGGAAGGACGATGTCTGCTGCGCAGTGCCGACCTTTCGGGGTCGACCCAGAAATATTTAGACTCTCTAACTTAGCTAGGTCGCAAGCAAAGGTGATGGCTCCGCGCTGGTGGCTTCCATCGGCGGCAAGCGATAGAGCTCGCCGTACTTTCCGCGGAGATACGCGAGGTAAGGTGCCATGCTCATCGGGCTGCCGGTCGCCCGTTCGACCAGCTCGTTCGGCTGATATTTGCGTCCATGCTGGTAGATCTGGTCGCGCAGCCAGGCGTGTAGCGTGCCGAACGTGCCTTGCTCGATCTCGCGCGGAATCTCGGGATGCGCCGTGATGGCGGCGGCGTAGAATTGCGCGCTGAGAATATTGCCGATCGTGTAGCTCTGAAATTGACCGCCGATGCTGCCAAAATACCAATGCATGTCCTGCAGGCAGCCGTCACGGTCGTCGGGCGGCACCAGGCCGAGGTCGGCGCGCATTCCCTCGCGCCAGGCTTCGGGCAAGTCTTTGACCCGCAGACGGCCGTCCAGCATTTTCAGCTCCAGGTCGAATCGTAGCATGACGTGAAGATTGTAGGTCACCTCGTCGGCGTCGGTGCGGATCAGCGAGCGTTCGACCTTGTTGATGGCGCGATAGAAGGCGTCGAGCGGCACTTGGCCCAGTTGCTCCGGAAATGTCCTCTGCAGCGGGCTGTAGAAGTACTTCCAGAACCCGCGGCTGCGGGCGACCAGGTTTTCCCAAAGCCGGGACTGGCTTTCATGCACGCCGGATGATGCCCCGCGTCCTAGCGGCGAGCCTTCGAGCGCGCGGCGCACGCCTTGCTCGTAGAGCGCATGGCCGGCCTCGTGCAGCGTCGAGAACAGCGCCTGACCGATGTCGTTCTCGTTGACGCGGGTCGTGATCCGCACATCGCCGGCCGAAAACTTCGTGCAGAACGGATGATGCGTCTGGTCGAGGCGCCCGCGTTGCAAGTCGTAGCCCATCCGCTTGGCCACCGAGAGACCGAAATCGAGCTGCGCCGCTTCGCCGAAGACGCCGCGCAGGCAGCCGTCGTCGGTCGCCGGTTGATCGGCTATGGCGCGCACGATCGGCACCAGCTCTCTCTTGAGCTCCGAGAACAGCGTCCGGATCGAGGCTGTGGTCATGCCTTCGTCGGCGTCGTCGATCAGCGGATCGGCGACATGGTCGTAGGGGGCGAAAAAATCGGCGTATTCGCGACTGAGATCGAGGGCCTTTTCCAAAAATGGCCGCATGGTCGCGAAGTCGTTCGCGGGTCTCGCCCGCGTCCAGGCGTCGAAGGAGGCCGAGCCGAGCGCGTTGGCGCGCGCGATGTAGTCGGGAGGCACTTTGATGGCCTTCTCGAAGTCGCGTCCGGCAACGCGGATCAGGCTGGCGTCGTCGGCGTCGTGGGGCAAGCCGTCGGCATAGGGCAAAAGCTCGTCGATGAGTTTGCCCAGCGCCGGATCGACGGATTGCTCATGGGCGAGCCTGCGCATCATCGCACCCTGGCGAGCCCGCGCGCCGGCGCCGCCGGTCGGCATGTAGGTGGCCTGGTCCCAGTCGAGCAGGGCGCCCGCTGCCTCGAGATCGCTGATCTCGAGCAGTCGGCGCTTGAGCTCCGCGAGCTTGATCTCGGCCGACCGGCGATTGCGTTTGGATCTGCCGGCCGACGCTCGCGCCTTGCCCGCGCCGACCTTGGCCGTGCGGGACTTGATCCTGCGGGTCTTGGTCATGGGCGACGACACTAGCTACCGATCTCAAGGTTATGTGAAGCGCTCGCGGATCTGGACGATCGCATCCCTGATACCCAAATAGATGGTCTGTGACACCAGAAAGGCACGCCCCCTCATGTCCATTCGACCAGTCAAGCGGATCGTCAAGTCCACGCCCACGATCGAAGGCGCCGGGGTGAAGCTCCACCGCGCCTTCGGATTCGGCGACACCGGCGAGTTCGACCCGTTCCTGCTGCTGGACGATTTCCGCAACGATCGGCCCGATGACTACCGCGCCGGGTTCCCGTGGCATCCGCACCGGGGCATCGAGACCATCACCTATGTCCTCGCCGGCACGGTGGAGCACGGCGACAGCCTCGGAAACAAGGGCAAGATGGGAGCCGGCGACGTGCAGTGGATGACCGCCGGCAGCGGCATTCTCCACCAGGAGATGCCGCAGGGCGATCAACAGGGCCGGATGCACGGCTTCCAGCTGTGGGCGAACCTGCCCTCGTCGCTCAAGATGACCGCGCCCCGCTACCAGGACATTCCGGCGAAAGAGATTCCGGACGTTGTCGATGACGACGGCACCCGGGTTCGGGTGATTTGCGGCGAGTTCTGGGGCAAGCGCGGCCCGGTGGACGGAACCGCGGCGGAGCCGCGCTATCTCGATATTTTCGTCCCGCCCGGCCGCCGCAAGAGCTTGCCGGTGGAGACTGGCCGGCACGCCTTCGCCTATGTGTTCGAGGGTTCGGGACGGTTTTCCGCTGCGTCGCAGCCGTTCGGCGTTTTGACCGAGAAGGAGACGCCGGCCGGCGACGCGCTGATCCGCGAGCAGACCGGGAACCGCTCACTGGTGCTGTTCGACAGCGGCGACGAGGTGACCGTGCAGGCCGGCGAGGAGGGCATCAGGTTCCTGCTGGTGTCGGGCAAGCCGATCGAGGAGCCGGTCGCCTGGTACGGGCCGATCGTGATGAATACCAACGCGGAGCTGCAACAGGCCGTCGTCGAGTTGCGCAACGGGGCCTTCATCAAGCACGGTTGACCGGCCAGATCTCCGACACAGCGCGGTCGAGTACGGGATACGGATTTCGGCCGCTCACCGCCGTCCATCATCAGCATTTGGACTTGGCGCGGCGTCTCTTGGATCAGCTATCGTCACTCCCATGCAGCCGATCATCTCCATCGCCAATCTCTCCAAAACCTACGCCTCCGGTTTTCAGGCGCTCAAGGGCATCAACCTCACCATTCGCCGCGGAGAGATTTTCGCCCTGCTGGGCCCGAACGGCGCCGGCAAGACCACGCTGATCAACATCATCTGCGGGATCGTGACGCCATCCGCAGGCGCCGTCTCGGTCGACGGTCATGACATCATCACGGACTACCGTGCCGTCCGATCGCTGATCGGTCTGGTGCCGCAGGAGCTGACGACCGAACTGTTCGAAACGGTCTGGGCGACCGTGACCTTCAGTCGTGGGCTGTTCGGCAAACGGCGCGATCCAGAGCACATCGAAAAGGTGCTCAGGGAGCTGTCGTTGTGGGATAGAAAGGACAGCAAGATCATGACGCTGTCCGGCGGCATGAAGCGGCGGGTGCTGATCGCCAAGGCGCTGTCGCACGAGCCGCAGATTCTGTTCCTCGACGAGCCGACCGCCGGCGTCGATGTCGAGCTGCGCAAGGACATGTGGCAGGTGGTGCGATCCCTGCGCGCTTCGGGCGTGACCATCATCCTGACCACCCATTACATCGAAGAGGCCGAGGACATGGCCGACCGGATCGGCGTGATCCATAAGGGGGAAATCATCCTGGTCGAGGACAAGGCCGAGCTCATGCACAAGCTTGGCAAGAAGCAATTGGCGCTCCAGCTGCACAACAGGCTCGACGCCATACCTGACGAGCTCGCCGCGCATCGGCTGACCTTGACGCCTGACGGCAGCGAGCTGGTCTACACCTATGACACCCAAGGCGAGCGCACCGGCATCACGGCCCTGCTCGGGGCTCTCAACCACGCGGGCATCAGGTTCCGGGACCTCCACACGACGCAAAGCTCGCTGGAGGACATCTTCGTCGATCTGGTGAGACAGCGAAAATGAACCTTCGGGCGGTCCGCGCAATCTACACATCCGAGATGGCGCGCACCGGGCGCACGCTGCTGCAAAGCATCGTCTCCCCGGTCATCTCGACGTCGCTATACTTCGTGGTCTTCGGCGCGGCGATCGGCTCGCGCATCACCGAGATCGAGGGAGTCAGCTACGGCGCCTTCATCGTGCCCGGACTGATCATGCTGATGCTGCTGACGCAGAGCGTCTCGAACGCGTCGTTCGGCATCTACTTTCCCAAATTCACCGGAACGATTTATGAAATGTTGTCGGCGCCGGTTTCGTATGTCGAGATCGTGCTCGGCTATGTCGGCGCGGCAGCGACCAAGTCGGTCGTCCTGGGGCTGATTATCCTGGCCACGTCTGGCCTGTTCGTGCCGCTCCGGATCGCCCATCCGGTCTGGATGCTCGCATTCCTGGTGCTCACCGCCGTGAGCTTCAGCCTGTTCGGCTTCATTATCGGCATCTGGGCGGACGGCTTCGAAAAGTTGCAGGTCATCCCTCTGCTCGTGATCACGCCGTTGACCTTCCTGGGCGGTAGCTTCTACTCCATCAGCGTATTGCCGCCGGTCTGGCAGACGGTCACGCTGTTCAATCCCATCGTCTATCTGATCAGCGGCTTCCGCTGGAGCTTTTTCGAGATCGCGGACGTGACCGTGGGCATCAGCCTGGCGATGACGCTCCTGTTCCTGGTCATATGCCTGACGATCGTGTGGTGGATGTTCAAAACCGGCTATCGACTCAAGAACTAGTTCCACTGTTCGTTTAGCCCAACTTTCTCAACTCGCAGAAAAAAGTGAGTTAGATCAAGGGCTGGATTGCCAAGGTCTCCACTACATTGCGGTGGTTGGGGAGTGCGCGCGCTTTCCCGGTGCGGTGATGCGTGGGGGCGGCTGCGGTGGCA
>WNGB01000258.1_pt1 | contig 152068 bp, 139 predicted proteins | sample 5400681 | NCBI WGS metagenome assembly WNGB01 (sample SAMN13153367, study PRJNA577476) | soil metagenome | isolation source: 115 cm soil or saprolite under grassland replicate 2 | place: USA:California | collected 2016-06-15
ACCCAGTGTCTTTGGCACGGTACGCCACTGGATTCCCGCCTTCGCGGGAATGACGATCAACTCGCCTTCGCGGGAATGACAAGCTATGAGCCCTTGCCGAACACCTCGTTCGACTGCTGCGTCACGCGGATGAACGTCGTGCGCTTCGACAGCTCGCGCAGCCGCCGCGCGCCGACATAGGTGCACGCCGAGCGCACGCCGCCGAGGATTTCCTGCACGGTGTCAGATACCGGCCCGCGCAGCGCTACCAGCACTTCCTTGCCCTCTGCAGCGCGGTAGTGCGAAACGCCGCCCGAATAGCGTTCCATCGCCGTGCGGCTACTCATGCCGTAGAACCGCTGGAATCGCGTGCCGTCGCGCTCGACGACGTCGCCGCCGCATTCGTCGTGACCGGCCAACATGCCGCCCAGCATGACGAAATCCGCACCACCGCCGAACGCCTTGGCGATGTCGCCCGGCGTCGTGCAGCCGCCGTCGGCGCAGATGTGGCCCTCGAGGCCGTGCGCGGCGTCGGCGCAGTCGATGATCGCGGAGAGCTGCGGATAGCCGACGCCGGTCATCTGTCGCGTCGTGCAAACCGAGCCTGGACCGATGCCGACCTTGACGATGTCGGCGCCCGACAGGATCAGCTGCTCGGTCATCTCGCCGGTGACGACGTTGCCGGCCATGATGACGAGCTTGGGGAACGCATCGCGGATCTTCGCCACGAAGCGGCCGAAGCTCTCGGTGTAGCCGTTCGCGACATCGATGCACACGTAGCCGATCGCGTCTCCGGCCGCTTGCATGACGCGGCGGAACTTCTCGTCATCCTGCTTGGTGATGCCCATCGAGTAGAACGCAGCCGACTTGCGCTCGATGGTGCGGAAGAAGCCGACGAGCTCGTCGATTTCGTAATGCTTCATCAGCGCGGTCGACAGCTTGAACGCATCGAGCGCACGCGCCATCTCGAACGTTCCGGTCGTGTCCATGTTCGCAGCGACGATCGGAATGCCCCCGTATTCGACCTTCGAGTGGCGAAAACGGAACTCGCGCGTGATGTCCACGTCGGAACGCGTCGTCAGCGTGGAGCGCTTCGGGCGGATCAGCACGTCCTTGAAGTCGAGCTTGAGCTCGGTGTCGATGCGCATCGCACCTCCGGACGCGAAAAACGCCGGGCTCGTGCCGGCGTTGTCCGATTATACGCCGGGCCGGCTCGCGGCCGGGAATCGCCGCCCGCCGCGAGCGGTCGGCATGATTCGCAGCCATCCCGCCGCAATGCAATGCCGATGTCCTCGACCCGCCACCTGCTCGACCGCAACCCCGCCCGGGCCGCGCAGGCCGAGGCCCGCGACCCCGGCTTCTTCCGCCACCTCGCCGCGCAACAGGCGCCGCGCTACCTGTGGATCGGCTGCGCCGACAGCCGCGTGCCGACGAACGAAATCGTCGATCTCGAGGCGGGCCAGCTGTTCGTCCATCGCAGCGTCGCGAACCTACGCTGCGCCGCGCGCGGTCACTTGCCGCTGATCGGCGTCAGCGGGTCGTCCAGATGCAGGTCCGTGTCGTTCTTCTCGACCGTGTTGTCCCCGCGGGTGAGGAAATGGCCGTTGAAGTCGACCCACAGGCCGACGAGGTTGCGAGTGACAGTGTTGCGGCTCGCGATCAGTGTCGCGTAGGTCCCCGCGCGCAATCCAGCGAGCGTGTTCAAGCTGACGTCGTTGTCGGTTGAGCTCAATACTCCCTTGAGCGCGTTGCTGAACGCTTCCACGTATAGTCCATAGCCGTTGCGAGTGATCGAGCTGCGGACGACGGAAACATCGGTGGCGTTTCCGTACGAGCCGGCGCTCGCGTAGACGCCATAACCGGCGTTGCGCTCGATGACCGATTCGCTGATCGCGACTACGGTGCGACTGTCGGCAGGCGCCGATCCGTAGTTGATTTCCACGCCCGTGCTGTTGCCGGACACGACGCTGTCGTGAATCGTCACGTTGGTATTGCCGGAAATACGCACGCCGGCGATGCTCTTGTGAATGTGCAATCGCTCGACCGTCACGTCGGCGCCGTCGATTTCCACGCCCGCGTAGGCGTTTTCGCGTGTGGCACCGTCGATAATCGACACGTCCGTCGGACCGGTTATCTTGATGCCGTCGTTCGACATCCCCGAAACGACGCAGTTGTCGATATACACGCGCGCCGCGCTCTGGACGCTGATGCCGTCGGTGCCGCCCACCCCGGTGATCGTGAGTCCGCGCAGCACGACGTTCGCGCCCGCAGCGTTGACGACGACGCCCTGTCCCGACGACACCGAAATCCCCGCGTAGACCCCGGAAGGCGCGATGATCGATGCCGCCTGTGTGATGTTGACGGCGCCGTAGCCGGCGGAATCGAGAACGAGCACTTCTCCGCCGACCGCGGTCGCCGCGAGTGCCGCGCCGAACGTGCGGCACGGGGCTGACACCGAACAGGGATTCGCGTCGTTACCGGTCGATGCGACGAATGTGCGTGCCGCCGCTAGCGCCTGACTGGCGCACAGCGCGAGCGATGCCGCCACCACCGCGGCGCAAAGGATCTGTCGTCTCATGCTTTCCCCTGGATATCGAGCGATAAACGAATTCTGGGCGCCCGCGAACGCGAGCGCCGCCGGCGTCGACGCCTCGTTTGACCTCGATCAAACCGAGCTGCGCGGATTTGTCGCAGGGAGACGATGCACTCTTGTTGTCATCCCGAGGCGCAGCCGAGCGTCTGCTTTTGCTCCTACAGCAGATTCCTCGCTTACGCTCGGCATGACGCGCTCGATATGCGCCCGCCTAGTGGTGCAGGATCTTCGCGAGGAACTGCTGCGCGCGCTCGGAGCGCGGCGTGCCGAAGAAGTCGTCCTTGGTTGCGTCCTCGACGATAAGGCCGTGGTCCATGAAGATCACGCGATGCGCGACCTTGCGCGCGAAGCCCATCTCGTGCGTGACGACCATCATCGTCATGCCGTCCTTCGCAAGCTGGACCATCACGTCGAGCACTTCGTTGATCATCTCGGGGTCGAGTGCGGACGTCGGCTCGTCGAACAGCATGCAGATCGGATCCATCGATAGCGCACGGGCGATTGCGACACGCTGCTGCTGGCCGCCGGAGAGCTGACCGGGGAACTTGTCCTTCTGCGCGATCAGGCCGACGCGGTCGAGCAGCTTCATCCCGCGCTCACGCGCCTCGTCGGGCTTGCGATCGAGCACCTTCACCTGAGCGAGCGTCAAGTTCTGCGTGATCGACAGGTGCGGGAACAGCTCAAAGTGCTGGAACACCATGCCGACGCGCGCGCGCAGCTTCGGCAGGTTCGTCTTCGGATCGTGCACCGGTATGCCGTCCACGGTGATCTGACCCTTCTGGAACGGCTCCAGCGCATTGACCGTCTTGATCAGCGTCGACTTGCCCGAGCCGGAAGGCCCGCACACGACGACGACCTCGCCTTTCTCGACCTTGGTCGTGCAGTCGGTCAGCACCTGGAAGCTGCCGTACCATTTCGAGACGTCCTGGATGTCGATCATCGGCATTGCGGGTCCCCTCAGCGGATCACGGCGATCTTCTTCTGCAGCCGCTTCACCAGATGCGACAGCGTGTAGCAGAGAACGAAATAGACGGCGGCGACGAACAGGTACATCTCGACGAGTCTCGAATCGCGCTGCGCGATTTTCGACGCCGCGCCGACGAAATCGGTGGCCGAGATCACGTAGACGAGCGACGTGTCCTGGAACAGGATGATCGTCTGCGTCAGCAACACCGGGATCATGTTGCGAAACGCCTGCGGCAGGATCACGAGCCGCATCGACTGCCCGTACGTGAGGCCGAGCGCGTACGCCGAGTAGACCTGACCTTTCGGGATCGACTGGATCCCGGCGCGCATGATCTCGCAGAAATACGCCGCCTCGAACATGATGAACGTGATGTACGCGGTGCGCTCGGCGCCGACTTGCGGCGGACGCTCGGCGCCGGTGATGCCCTGGGCGATCAGCGGCACCAGAAAGAAGAACCAGAAGAGCACCAGCACCAGCGGGATCGACCGCATCAGGTTCACGTAGCCGGCGGCGAACATCGCAAGCGGCTTGATTGGCGAAAGGCGTGCGAGCGCGAGCAACGTGCCGAAGAAAAGTCCGCCCACCGCGGACGTTGCCGTCAGCTGCAGCGTGTACTGCATTCCCTTCCAAAGGTAGGGAAGCGCACCCGATACGACGCCGAAGTCGAGGTTCATCACGCGCTCACTTGGCGCCGCCGACGATAAAACCAGGCACGGAGGTTCGTCGCTCGACCACGGCCATCACGCGATTGGCGGTCATCGCGATCACGATGTAGATCAGCGTCGCCGCGGTGAACGCCTCGAAGAAGTTGAACGTGTACTCACCGATCTCCCGCGAGCGGAACGTGAGCTCCGCGAGGCCGATCGTCAGCGCGATCGACGAGTTCTTGATCAGGTTCATCGTTTCGCTGGTGAGCGGCGGGATCACGATCCGCAACGCCATCGGCAGCAGCACGTAGCGGTAGACCTGCGGCTGCGTGAGTCCGACCGCCATGCCGGCCATCCGCTGGCCGCGCGACAGCGATTGGATGCCCGCTTTCACCTGCTCGGCGATGCGCGCCGACGTGAACAGGCCGAGGCACAGGATCGCGGAGAGGAACTGCGCGTGCGCCGGATCGGCGGCGACGACCCAGCGCTTCAGAGGCGGGATGAACTCCGGCACGACGAAGTACCAGAGGAACATCTGGACGAGCAGCGGGACGTTGCGGAAGAACTCGACCCATGCGTTGCCGAAGCGGACGAGCCACGGTTGCTCCGTCGTGCGGATCGTGCCGATGATCGCGCCGAGCGCGATCGCGATCACCCACGCGACCGCCGACACTGCGAGCGTCCAGTAGAAGCCGCCCAGCAGCAACTGCCAGTACTCCGTTCCCCCTTCCGGCGTTTCCTGGAAGAAGACGCCCCAGTTCCAGTTGTATTTCATCCGCTCTCCCCGCGGCTGCACCGTGCGGCGCCGCGTCCCCAGCCGGAAGCTTGCCCGAAAACGTTACGGGCCGGAAGCGGCGAAGCGCCCGGCCCGTTTACGTGCCCGGCCGCAGCCGGCTTCTATGTGGTTAGACGCCCTTGTCGTTCGGGTTCGAGAACGCTTCCTTGATCGGCGGCGTCATCGGGAAGTTCATGTTGACGTTGCGCGGCGGGATCGGGCTCGTGAACCACTTGTTGTAGATCTTCTCGATCTCGCCCGACTTCATCACCTGCATGAACGCCTTGTCGACCAGCGCCTTGAACTGCGGATCGTCCCTGCGCAGCATCGCGCCGTACGGCTCGGTGCGAAGCGACTCGGGAATGATCGTGTAGTCGCCGGGCGACTGCGAGCTCGCGATCTGGCCGGCGAGCAGGATGTCGTCCATCACGAACGCCGCCGCGCGGTCGGTCGCGAGCAGCTGCATCGATTCCGCGTGGTCCTTGCCGTAGATCTCCTTCACTTCGACGTGCTCGGTCTTGCCGTACTTCTTGAGCAGCGGCACCGATGTCGTGCCCGACGTGGTCGAGATCGTCTTGCCGTTCAGATCGGCGAGCGTCTTGATGCCGGAATTCTTCTTCACGGCCGCCGTCACGTTGATCACGAAATACGTCGGGCTGAACGCGACCTGCTTCTGGCGCTCGACGCTGTTGGTCGTCGATCCGCACTCGAGGTCGATCGTGCCGTTCTGCAGCAGCGGGATGCGGTTCGACGAAGTGACCGGCTGGTAGTTGACCTTGAGGTTCGGCATCTTGAGCTCGGCCTTCACCGCGTCGACGACCTTCATGCACAGGTCCATCGCGTAGCCGACCGGCTGCTGCTTGTCGTCGAGATAGCTGAACGGGATCGACGCTTCGCGGTGGCCGATCGTGATCGCGCCGGTCTCCTTGATTTTCTTCAGTGTGCCCGTGAGCTCCTGCGCGCTCGCTGTCAGCGCGAACGCGGCGACGGCGAGCGCCACTGCGGCGTTGGTGCGAAACATCATCGAAACCTCCTATGGGGCAACCCCGAGGGCTGCGGTGGATCGAGACCGCCCGCGGAACGCCGGCGGAATTGAAGGGCCCGGCCACGCGACGCGGCCTGAATTCGCGGGCTAGTTTAGCGGCGGGGGCGTTGGTTTGTCCATTTTGGCGACGAGGGTGCAATGCGTCCGCGTCAGGGCGCGGAGGGGCCGGGCCTATAATCCGCCGCATGACCGCGCCGGTGCTTGTTCCGATCTACAGGACCGCCGAGCTGCGGGCCATCGAAGCTTCAGCGCACCGGCTTCCCTTGATGGAACGTGCCGGCGCCGCGGCCGCGCAACGCGCGCGCGAGCTTGCCGGCGATTGCGGCGGCGCGGTGCTGGTGCTTGCCGGACCCGGCAACAACGGCGGCGATGCGTTCGTCGTCGCTCGCTGGCTGCGCCAGTGGTTCTTCGATGTCACCGTCGCCTTCGCCGGGGCGGCCGAGCGCCTGCCGTCCGATGCAGCCGCCGCGCACCGCGCGTGGCTCGACACCGGAGGCACGACGACCGATCAATTGCCGCGCGGTTGGCGCGGCGAGCTGATCATCGACGGACTGTTCGGCATCGGACTGACGCGTCCGCTGCTCCCCGAGCACACCGCGTGGATCGCGTGGGCGAACGGCGCCGGCACGCCGATCCTCGCGCTCGATGTTCCGAGCGGGCTCGACGCCGATACGGGGACAACGCGCAGCGCGTGCATTCGCGCCAGCGCGACCGCGACATTCATCGGCTGCAAGCCGGGGCTGCTGACCGCCGATGGGCCCGACCTTTGTGGTGACGTCTCGATCCATTCGCTCGGCGTCGAGCCGCAGGCGGATACGCAGGCGCAGGGGCACCGGCTCGACTGGGCGCCGCTCGCATCGGCGCTTCCTGATCCGCTGCAGCGTCGCGAGCGCAACGTCCACAAAGGCACGTTCGGCACGGTCGGGGTCATCGGCGGTTCAGCCGGCATGGTCGGCGCACCGCTTCTCGCCGGACGCGCGGCGCTCGGGCTCGGCACGGGAAAAGTGTGGATCGGCTTTGCCGCCGAGCACCATCCCGCCGTCGATTGGGCGCAGCCCGAGCTCATGCTGCGCGAGGCCGACGCGGTGCTCGCCGACGGACCCGACGTCGTCGTGTGCGGACCGGGGCTCGGCGCAACGGCCGCCGCACGTGGGCTCGTTGCGAAAGTGCTCGCGATGCCGGTGCCGGTCGTGCTCGATGCCGATGCGTTGAATGCCATTGCCGCCGATCCGGCGCTCGCCGCGACCACGCGCGCGCGCGGTGCCCCCACGCTTGCGACACCGCATCCTGCCGAAGCAGGTCGGCTTCTCGCCCTCGCAACGGCCACTGTCCAGGCGGACCGCTTGGGCGCAGCGCTCGCGCTCGCCGACAAGCTGCATGCGCATGTCGTCGTCAAAGGCGCGGGCAGCGTGCTCGCGCATCCGGATGGCACGTGGGACATCAACGCGACCGGCAATCCGGCGCTTGCAACCGCGGGCACGGGCGACGTGCTCGCGGGCATCGCGGGCGCACTGCTGGCACAGCACGTGGAAGCGAAGGACGCGCTTCGGCTCGCCGTCTGCGTGCACGGCGCAGCCGCGGACGCGTGCGTCGCCGCCGGAAACGGCCCGGTCGGGCTCGTCGCGAGCGAATTGATCGGCGCGGCGCGCGCGCTGATCAACGCCGCCGCCAACTGCGCTACGGAATAAGCAGCACCGAGCCCGTCGTCTTGCGCGACTCCAGATCGCGGTGCGCCTGCGCGGCGTCGGCGAGCGGATAGGTCGTCTTGGTGTCGACGACGATCTTGCCCGACTGCACCATCTCGAAGAGCTCGCGCGCCATTGCAAGCAGGTTCGCGCGCGATGCCGTGTAGGTGACGAGCGTCGGTCGCGTCACGTAAAGCGAGCCTTTTTGCGACAGCAGCAGAATGTCGAACGGCGGAACGGAGCCCGACGCGTTGCCGTAGCTTATGAACAATCCGCGCGGCGACAGGCAATCGAGCGACGCGGGAAACGTGTCCTTGCCGACGCCATCGTAGACGACCGGAACGCCCTTGCCGCCGGTCAACGCCTTCAGGCGCTCGACGAAATTCTCGCGCGTGTAGACGATCGTGTGCGTGCAGCCGTGCGCCTTGGCGAGCGCAGCTTTCTCGTCGGAGCCGACGGTGCCGATCATCGTCACGCCGAGCGCGCGCGCCCATTGGCACGCGATCGTGCCCACGCCGCCGGCAGCCGCGTGGAACAGGATCGTGTCGCCGGATTTCAGCACGTGCGTCTGACGGAACAGGTACTGGACCGTCAGTCCCTTCAGCATGATCGCGGCCGCCGTGCGTTCCGGAATGCCGGGCGGCAGCGGCACGAGCCGATCGGCGGCGATAAGACGCACTTCGCTGTACGAGCCGATCGGGCCGCCCCCATACGCGACGCGATCGCCCGGTTTGATGTCGGTGACGCCGGGCCCGATCGCTTCGACGACACCCGCACCCTCGGACCCGATCGTCGCCGGCAGCGGCAGCTTGTACAGCCCGCTGCGGTGATACGTATCGATGAAGTTGACGCCGATCGCCGTGTGGCGGATGCGCACCTCGCCCGGACCGGGATCGCCGACCTGGACGTCGTCGAGCTGCATCGCTTCGGGACCGCCGGTCTTGTGGATGCGAATCGCGCGGGACATGGCGTGACCTCGAGGAACGGAAACCGAAAGTTTAACAGGCGCGTGCTTCGCCGGAGCGTCAGCCGCGCAACGTCGCGACGAGCCGCGCCGGCGTCATCAACACGTCGAGCGCATCGCGGATATCGGCGCATGCGATGTCGGCCGCGGCGAGCGTCTGCGCCGCGCAGCCCTCGCTGCCGATTACCGCGATCGCAAGCGCGGCATGGGTGAGGATCTCGCGATCGTTGCGTCCGTTGCCGATCGCGACGACGTGCTGTGCGCCGAGCGCCTCGAGCAGCGCGAGCTTGGCGGCCGCCTGTTGCTCCTGCGGCATCACGTGCAATTCGACCGGCAGCGCCGCGAGAACGACGGGCGCGGTTCCGGTCGTATTGCCGGTCGCGACGTGGATCGCAAGGTGCGTGGCGAGCGCGCGAAGGCGCTCGGCGACGCCGTCGATCAACTGCCCGTCGCACGCGAGCGTGCCGTTGAAATCGACGAGCGCGTAGCGAAGCTCGAGAACGGGCCCGCTCGGTACGGCGATCTCGATCACGCTTTCAGCGGAATGCGCACGACGGTGACGGCGCAATGCGCATACGCCATCACCTGCCGCGCGACCGAGCCGATCAGGAAACGCTCGAACAGCGTGTGGCCACGGTGACCGACGACGATATGGTCGATGCCGTGCGCTTCGGCATAGCGGACGAGCTGGATCGCCGGATGGCCTACGGCAACTTCGCAATGCGGCACGACGTCGAATGCGTGCGCCTGCTCCCGCAGCGCGTCGAAGTCGCGCGCGAAATGCTCCTGCGCGCGCTCGATCTCGGCTTCGGTCTCGACGTCTTCGGCAGGCTCCGGCGGTCGCGCGACGGCGAGCACGTCGAGCGTGGCGCCGAATTTGGCGGCGAGCGTGAGCGCGAACGCGAAGGCGCTTCGCGCGGATTCCGATCCGTCGTACCCGACGAGAACGCGCTTCATCGTTTGACCTCCGGCACGGGCGCGGCCGCGTCGCCCGCACCGGCTCCGGCACGTGGCAGCAGGTGACGTGGCAAGTAGAACGCGTTTGCGATCAACGTCGGCACGACGGCGCTGCCGATCACGGCGGCAATGAGGAACGAATATTGTGCATCGTCGACGATGTGGTGCGAAAGCCCGAACAGCGCCGAGATGCTGCCGAACGTAAGCCCAGTCGACATCAGCAACGTCGTGTACATCGCCTCCCGCTTTGGCGAGGCGAACGCCCGGGTCACCGGGTAGACGCCGACGAATTTGGTCGCCATCTTCGCCGCGAGCAACAGCAGGAACGCCAGTGGCGCAGCGACGAGCGCCTGCACCGAGACGAACGCACCGGCGCGGATGAAGTAGAACGGCGTCAGCAGGCCGAACGTGAGTGTGCGCAACCTTCGCACCAGCGCGTGATCCTTGCCAACCGTGCCCGCCAGCACCATGCCCATGACATAGGCGGGCAGCACCGCCTCGCTGTCCGCCCACTGCGCGAGCGCGCCCAGCGCGAACAGGCACAACAACAGGAACTTCGCCTCGAGCTCGGAGGGCCTGTTGCCGAACCGTCGGAAGAATCGCGGCGTCGTCCACGGCAATACGGCGAACGCGGCGATGCTTGCACCCACGAAGACGAGCGTGCGCACGGTGAACGGCGAGAACATGAGCCCCAGCGCGACGACCGTCGCGAGATCATTGATGAAGCAGGCCGCGAGCACGGTCTTGCCGTAGTCGGTGCGGTTCAGACCGAATTCGAGCATGACCGCGTAAACGACGGCGACCGACGTTGTCGACAGCGCGATGCCCGCGAGCCAGCTCGCGTCAACCGACCAGTGCAGCAGCCAGTAAGCAGCAGCCGCGCAGCCGAGGAACGGCGCGAAGAAGGCGATCAGCCCGATCGCCGTCGTTTCCTTCCAGCGCGAGCGCAGCACGTCGGGATCGAGCTCGGCGCCGGCGAGAAAGGTCAACATGACGGCGCCGGTTCCCGCAAGGAACCTGATCCACGACTGATCGGTGCCGAGCGTCGCCGCGCCGACGAGCGCGCCGATCGCGAGCTGCGCGACCATGCCGATGACGATCTCGGACATCGCCGTTGCGATGCGAAGCCAGATCGACAGCAGCGTCGCGGCGAGCGCGAGACCGAGCCAAAGCGCCGCGAGCGCGTAGATGTCGGTCATGGCGCGTGTCCGCCTACCGTTCGCCTTCGATGACGCCGAACTCGGTTATCACTTTCGAGTAGAACACACGGATCCGTTCGTCGCGGACTCGCGCGAGCAGGCGATCGGCTTCATCGGCCGTGACGACGAACTCGACTTCGACCGTCATGTCCGCGGCGAGCTCGAAGAAGTGCTCCTCGTGCAGCACGCCATGGCGGCCGAATCCGGCGATCGCGCGGAAAGCGGATCCGCCGTGGATCCCGATTGTTTTCGCCTGCTCGAGCAGCCACTCGTAGAGCGCGATATGCCGGTGCTTGCGGTTCTCGTGAACGTAGAAGCGCAGCAGCACGCCGTTCATGCAGACCCCCACAAATAGAGCGCACGAATCGCCAATATCCCGATTATCGTCATCGCGACCGAGCCGACGACATGCGTCGCGATGGCCATCGAGCCCCACAGGTATTCCTTGCGCAGCAGCAGCGTCACCACTTCGGCCGAGAATGTCGAGAATGTCGTCAGGCCGCCAAGGAAGCCGGTCGTGACGAGCAGACGGACTTCGGGCGCAAGCACTGCGTGCCGCGTCAGCAGCTCCATCGCGAAGCCCATCAACAGCCCGCCAGCGAGATTCGCGACGAGCGTTCCGAGCGGCAGCGTCGGGAAGATCGGATTGAGCAGCGCGCCGAGTCCCCAGCGCATCCACGCACCGACGGCTGCGCCGCCTCCGACCGCCATCACACCGCCCCAAGCCATCCGGTCTCCTCCGGGCCGCGACGTTTCAGCGGATGAAGCGGTCGACGAAATCGGCGCCGAGACCGGCCGCCTGATAGTGCTTGCGGCACATGTCGATCTTCGTCCACACGTCCTCGTAACCGGTCGTACGGCCGCGCTCGTCGACGTAGATCATCGCGCCGCTGATGTTGAAGAACGTGATCATTTCCGTGCAGTCGGCGGGAACGGTCAGCGTATGGATCTCGCCGGGCGGCTCGTAGATGAAGCTGCCCTCCTCGGCGGTCCAGTCGTGCTCGAGGTATTTCCAGCGCCCTTTGATGACGTATCCGACGACCACCATCGGGTGGCGATGCCGCGACAGGATGCCCGATTTGCGCACGCGCAGCAGATTGCACCATCCACCGGACACGGTGTTCAGCAGCAGCGGACGGAACCACACGTCGGGCGCCTGCGGCACCCAGACACGCTCGTCGTCGGGAATCGCGGCGAGCGCGAGCTCCGGCTGGATCCCGCGCAGCACGGCGCCGGCTGCTGCGCTCATGCGTGCGTGGATCGGCTGCTCCGCTTCGCGGGTGTGACGCGCGGCGCAGGCTCGCGCAGCGAGGCTTTCAGCGCGGCGATCTCCGCACCGGCGTTGTCGAGATGCGGAAACGCGCGCCGCGCGCGTCGGTACCAGTACTGGGCATTGGGAAGGTCGCCTTCGAGCAGATGCACGATCCCGTGCGCCCAGCAGCCGCGCGCGGTCGAATCCTTCTGCACGATCTCATGCGCGGCTTGCCAGTTGCCGGCTTCGAGATGGGCGACCGCCTGGGCCAGCGATGTCGTCGTACGCATTCGTATCCCCCGTTCACACTCGTTGTCGGCGGCGCGTCATGGGCGCCGTCCGTTGTGCAAGCCCGCACGCGGCGAATGGCTGCGCTCAGGCGATCAGGTAGCCTCCGTCGATTGCAACGATCGCGCCGGTGATGAACGCGGCCGCGGGCGAGCACAGGAACACCGCGGCACCTGCGACGTCCGCCGGCACGCCCCAGCGCGCAAGCGGCGTGCGCGCGAGGATCCCCTGGCTTCGCGCCGCATCGTCGACCAGAGGCTGCGTGAGCGCCGTAGCGATCCAACCCGGGGCGACCGCGTTCACGCGAATGCGATCGGAAGCATACGCGATCGCGAGCGACTTGGTGAGCTGGGCAACCCCTCCTTTGCTCGCCGAATAACCGGGCACGAGCCCGCCGCCGAAGAACGACAGCATGGACGCCGTGTTGACGATCGCGCCGCCGGTGCGGGCGAGCAGCGGCCGCGCGGCCGTGCACAGGCGCATGGTTCCGGCGAGATTGATGTCGACGACCTCGGCGAACACCGCCGGGTCGTGCTCGGCGCCTCGGCGGATCGTGCCCGCGCAGTTGACCAGCGCGTCGAGGCGCGGCAGGTCGGTCATCAGCGCGCCGATCGCGGCGGTGTCGCGGACGTCGAGCGCAAGCGCATCGCGACCGCGAAACGTCGGCGCCGCGCGGGCGGCTTCGGCCTCCGTCTGCGTGGCGCCCGTCACGGTGACGACGGCGCCCAGCTCGGCGAACGCGTCGGCGATCGAGGCGCCGATGCCGCTGGTACCGCCGGCGACCAGTACGACCTGACCGGCGAAGAGATCGTCGCGGAAGGTCGCCTTAGTGCTCATCGCAATGCGACCCACGTGAAGGCGAGGCTGTCCCGCTCGGGGATCGTCACGGCGCGCTTCCCGCCGGCGTCGAGGCCTTCCAGGCGGCGGCGTACGCCATCGCAGCGGTGCGAACGGATTGCGTCGATGCGCCGGGCTGGTACAGATTCGAGCCGGTGCCGAAGCCGTTCGCGCCCGCCGCACGCCATGGCGTCATCGTCGAGGCATCGGGCTTGATGCCGCCGACCGCGAACACGATCGTGTCGCGCGGCAGCACAGCGCGCCACGCTTTGAGCGCCGGCGGTCCGAGCGCCTCGGCGGGAAAGAGCTTCAGTGCGTTGGCGCCCGCCGCGAGCGCCGCGAACGCCTCGGTGGGCGTCGCCACACCCGGAATGCAGATCATGCCCTGGCGCTTCGCTTCGCGGATCACCGCGACGTCGGCGTGCGGCATGACGATCAAGCGACCGCCGGCCGCTGCGACGCGCGCGACGTCCGCCGGATCGATGACGGTGCCTGCGCCCGCGAGCACCTCATTTCCGCAGCGCTCGGTCAGCAAGCGGATCGATTGCAGCGGCTCGGGCGAGTTGAGCGTCACTTCGAGCATTCGGAAGCCCGCCGCAATCAGCGCGTCGGCAACCGACGGCAGCTCGTCCGGCGTGATGCCGCGCAGCACGGCGACGAGCGGCAACGGCGTGAGGAACGAAGCAATCGACGTGGTCATGATAGGGATGCCGTCAGACGATCAAATGCGCGCGGCGCGCGATCTCGGCGAGTCCCCGCGCGGCGGCGCCCGGCGGCGACGGTCGTGCATCGATTCCCGCCTGCGTGAGCGCGTTGACGTAACGCGCCGTCAGCGCGTGGTCGCCAATCACACGCACCCGTGCCGCGTCGTCGCCGCCGTGCTGCGCCCACATGCGCGCGCTGCGGATCTCGCGTCCGATCAGCACGCCGGACAGCCAGTCGGGCACGTCGTCGCTCGTGAGCTCGCCGGCAAGTGCAAGCGTGCGCGCACCGAATACGTGATGCAGCAGGCCGCCACTGCCGAGGCCGCGCGTAACGCCGCGCTCGAACGCCGCGCCCGGCTGCATCGGGCCGCGACCGGCCATTCGGCCGAGGATACTGTGCGCGAGCAGCAGCGAGTACAGCTCGCCGGTCATGTACGTCAGGAACGATTCAATGCGCCCGCGCGAGACGCGCGCCCATTTGCTGTGCGTTCCGGGCAGCACGGCGAGCACGCGCTCCTCGCGGGCGTCGATCGCGCCTGCGAGCTGCGTTTCCTCGCCGCGCATGACGTCCGGGATGTCCGCATCGTCTCGGCATGTCACGCCCGGCACGATCGAAAGCTCGCCGCCCGGCGTGCGAACGAGCGCGCTCGCGAGTGACGCGAGATCGACCGGACACTCGAGGTATGGCGCCTCGATCCATCCCTGCCGGCTTCCGATCATTCCGCAAGCAAGCCGCGGAACGCTCTCGGCGGACCAGGAGCCGAGCAGCGAATGGAGCGCCGACGCGAACGCGTCGTCGCGAACCTGCGAAATTCCCAGCGGCGCGTCGCGCTCGTCGAGGATCGCGCCGGCCGCATCGACGCGATAGGCACGCGCGGAGGTCGTTCCCCAATCGATCGCGATGAGCGCGGCGGCGGACATACTGCGCGTGTGCCGCTCGCAGCGCGTCAGCGCCGCGGCACGACCGAGGGGGTTTCCCAGCGCGCTGCGGCGTCCTCGTCGCTCGCGCGCGCCTCGACCCAGCGCGAGCCTTCGGCGGTGTGCTCGCGCTTCCAGAACGGCGCGCGCGTCTTGAGGTAATCCATCAGGAACTCGCACGCGGCGAACGCCTCGCCGCGGTGCGCGCTTGTTGCGGCAGCGAGCACGATATGATCGGCAGGCCCGAGAGGCCCGACGCGATGGACGATGAGCGCGTCGAAAATGTCGAACCGCGACTTCGCCTCGTCGATGATCTGCTCGAGCGCCTTTTCCGTCATGCCCGGATAGTGCTCGAGGGTCATCGTCGTCACGCGGGCGTCGTCGTTGACGTCTCGCACCGTGCCGATGAATGCGGCGACCGCGCCCACGCGCGGATCGCGAGCGCGCAGCACCGCGAGCTCGCGCGTGACGTCGAAGTCCTCGGTCTGCACGCGAGCCGGCATCGCGCGAATCTCAGCCGCCGGTCACCGGCGGAAACAGCGCGACCTCGTCGCCATCGCGCACCGGCGTCGCCGCATCGGCGAGCGTGTGATTGACCGCGATGCGCACCGCACGCCCGGACGCGAGCTCCGCGGCCCACGCGCCGCCACGCGCGGCGAGCCAGCCGCGCAACGCCGCAACGGTGTCGACGTCCGCAGGCAACTCCACCCGCTCGCTCGCACGGCCGAACGCCTCGCGCAGCCGGGCGAGATAGACGAGCGTGAGCGTGGCGGTAACGGTGTCGCGCATCGGGAGATCGATCGGGCGCGCGTCACGAACGCGCACGCGCCGATCACGAAAACGAGTATTTTAGCGCGCCGAGCGCGGGCGCGAGGGCGCGGCGCTAAAAGCGAAGCTGCAGGCCGACGCTCAGCTGGTCGGATTCGGGCAGCGTCGACGAGAATTCGCCGGCGAAGCGACCGAACCGCGCGTATTCGAGCTTCAACCCAAGCGAGCGGCTCAGATCGTAGCGCAGGCCGACGCCGTAGTTCATGCCTTCGCGCAGGCGCCGCGGGTCGCCGAGATTGATCGCGGCGCTGCCGAGCGGCGACGGATCCATCTGCGCGTATCCGAGGCGTCCGTACAGCGCGAAGCTGCGCAGGAACGACCAGCTCGTCACGACATCGACGTTCCAGCTTCGCGACGGAAGATCCGCGAACGAGCGCGCGCCGCTCGCGAGGCTGAGACCCACGCCGCGGGCGTCGGCCGCATCCAACGGCCGCAGTGCGTACTTGTCGGTGGATCCGAACGACGCCTCGACCGATACGTCGTTCGAGAAGCGGTAGCCTCCGAACAGCGTCGAAGAACGTGACCCGGTTTCGTCGCCGCTCGTGATGTTGAACCGGGTCGCGAACACGGGCGCCGGACCGAATGTGAGGCCCGGTGTCTGGGCGCCGCGATCGCGTATCGACACGCCGCCATAGAAACCGCTCGCGCCAGCCGCCAATGGTTGCGCGACTGCCTGCACCGCGGCGCCGAGGGCCAGTGCAAGCGAAATCGAGATAACCTTGGCAAGCGTTTGTTTTATCATTGGAACGCTTCCCGTATTGCCCTGCTTGGCTGGGTCGGCCTGCCTGCCGATCCCTGCGCCATTGGGCAGCCTATCGCGGGTATGGTTTCAACCTACTCGTCGGGTACGTTGAAGTCAACGCCGAGCGGCCTTCGCGACGGCCCGTTCGTCGACGAATGTTGCGATGGCGTCGTAATCATCGAGCGCAAGCACCGGCAGCCGCGCAGTGGACGACAGCGCGCGCGGCTCGTCGGTCGCGATGCCGACGATGTGTGGGTCCTGCGGATGCAGCAGCGGCTTGCCGAGGCCGGCGCGAAAGATCTCGAGCTTCGGAATCGGCGCGGCCTTGTAGCCTTCGATCAGCACCAGGTCGCACGGCGCGAGGAGCGCGAGCGCGCCGTCGAGCGAAAGCTCCGTGTCGCCGCGAAGCTCGTGCATCAGCGCCCAGCGCACCGCCGAGGTCACGAGCACTTCGCGGCAGCCGGCATGCCGATGCCGGTACGAGTCCTTGCCCGGCTGGTCGACGTCGAACGCATGATGCGCGTGCTTCACCAGCGCGAGCGTCAGGCCTCGCGACACGAGCCGCGGGATCACCTGCTCGATCAGCGTCGTCTTGCCGCTGCCCGACCAGCCGGCGAAGCCGAAAATGCGCATCAGCGTGGGAGCGTTGCGACGGCGATCGTCAGTACGCCGAGTACGAGGTTGAGCGTCACCGCCATGCGTATACGGGCGAGCGCGGCTGCGCCATCGGGCCACTTGTTCACGGCGACGGCCGCCCGCAACTGTGGAAAGGGAACGACGCGCACATACGCGTAAATCGCCGTCATCGCGAGGCCCGCGCCGGCCATCGCGTGGATGTCGGGGCCGACGTGGCCGAAGCCGCCGAGGCTCGCGATGAGGAAGAACCCGCTCGCGACGACGGCGATGATCGCCGCCGTGAGCAGCGAAAAGAAATGCGCGAGCGCAGCGGACATCAATGCGAGCCGCTGCGGCGGCTCGAGCGTCTCGGCCGCGGCGGGACGCAGCGCAGACAGTGCAAACGTCATTCCGCCGACCCAGACGGCCACGCCGGCGATGTGAATGAATAGCGCGAGCGAGGCGAGCGAAGGCATCGGGAGCGTCCTGAGTCGCGAAAGCCGGCATTCTACCGGCCCGCGATCCTCGGCCGGACGCACCATCGACAGCATTACCCGCGCAGGCTACAGTCAGCGGCAGGCCTGTCGCAGGGGTCCGCGCAAGGATTCCAGATGAACGCATTGAGCACCACCCGCAGGTCCGACGCCGCCGAAGAGGTCGGCAACGTCATCGAGCGCGTCATCGCCGACGTGCCGGCGCCACACACACACGCCGTCGAGGACGCATCCACGCAGGCCGAACGCCTCGCACGCGAGGCCGCACGCCGTGCCGCGATGCTTTCGGGCTCGCTCGCACTGCCGCCGGGCCCGCTCGGCATGCTGACGGTGCTGCCCGACCTGTATCTGATCTGGCAGCTGCAGCGCCAGATGGTCTCCGACATCTTCGCGTTGCACGGCCGCACCGCCGAGCTCACGCGTACGCACATGCTGTATTGCCTGTTCCGCCATCTCGCGAGCCACGTCGTGCGCGACGTCGCCGTGCGCGCCGGGCAGCGGCTGGTCGTCCAGCAGGTTTCGGCCGGCGTGCTGCGCTCGATGCTCGGCGGCATCGGTGTCATCGTCTCGCGGCGGCTCGCGGGCTCGGCCGTGAGCCGCTGGATCCCGCTCGCAGGTGCGGCGGCCGTCGGCGCGTATGCCTACTGGGACACGCTGCAAGTCGGCAAGACCGCGCAGAAGCTGCTGGTCGAGACGGCGTCGGTTCCCGCGGCGACCGACGCCTGAGCGCCATCCGACGCCATGTGCGGACGCTACGAGCTCCACACGCACCCGGCCGCAATCGCGCTCGCGTTCGAGCTTGCGCATGCTTCGTCGTACGAGCCGAGCTACAACATCGCGCCGATGACCGACGTGCCGGTCGTGCGCGTCAACGCGAACGGCGAGCGCGAGCTCGTGCGGATGCGATGGGGATTCGTGCCGCGCTGGGCAAAGGACACGTCGATCGGCAATCGGATGATCAATGCGCGCGGCGAAACGCTCGCCGACAAGCCGACGTTCCAGATGGCGTTCCGCCGTCACCGCTGCCTGCTTCCGGCGGACGGATTCTACGAATGGCAGTCGCTGCCGCTCGCGGCCGGCGAATCCCCTCGCAAGCAGCCGCTGCACATCGGGATGAAGGACGCCACGCCGTTCGGGCTCGCGGGCCTGTTCGAGCGATGGCTTTCGCCGGACGGCGAAGTGCTCGACACGTGCACGATCGTGACCACCGATGCCAATGCGCTGCTTGCGCCGGTGCACGACCGGATGCCGCTGATCATTGCGCCGGAGCAGTACGCGCGCTGGCTCGACCCGCACGAGGACGATGTGCGCGACCTCGTCGTGCCGTTTCCGGCAGAGCGGATGACGCACTATCCGATATCGACGCGCGTGAACAACGTGCGCCACGATGACGACAAGATCATCGAGTGCGCGGAGCCTGTGACCGTCGCCGCGCACGAGCCCGAGCAGGTCGCACCGCCGGAGCCCGAGCAGGAATCGCTGTTCTAGCTTCGCACCCGTCGTCCCCGCGAAGGCGGGGATCCAGTGTCGTCAGCGCAACGACACTGGATTCCCGCCTTCGCGGGAATGACATCAGTCCAGGAGCAGCGCGACTCCCGCAGCGCGGAAATAGTCGCCGACGTGAAAAACGGCCTCGTATCGGCCTCGCGAAAGCCGTTGCCGATCGATCGGGCCCAGCGGCGTCGCGCCGGTCTCGTCGACCGTCCCTTCGGCAAGGGGCGTGCGCACGGGATCGAGCGCGAACAGCTCGACGCGCAAGCCCGCGGCCGGCACGCCGCGCGCGACATCGACGACGTGGATCGAAAGGCCGGGCACCGTCAGCGTCCGAGCTGGCGCGTAAGGCCGGCGAAGCGCTCGGCGGCTACCATCAACACGATCGTAAATGCGATCAGCACACCGGACACCGCCGCAGTGCGCACGTCGAGGTCGTTCTCGATGATCTGCCACATGTGGATCGGCAACACCTCGGTGCGCGCATCCGCGAGGAAGAGCGAAACGGGCACATTGTCGAACGACGCCATGAACGCGATGAACGCGCCGGCGCCGATTCCCTTGCCGATCAGCGGCAATGTGATGCGTCGAAACGTCATCGACGGCGGCGCGCCGAGGCTCTCGGACGCCTCGACCAATCCGGGGTCGAGTTGCGCAAGCGAGGCGATCGTCGTGCGCATCACGTAGGGGAAGCAGACGACGGTGTGGCCAACGATCAGCAGCGGCACCGACGGCGCGAGCCCGATCAGGCTGAAATAGACGAGGCATGCGAAGCCGAACGCAAGCGCCGGCAGAACGAGCGGCGACATCAGCAGCGCATCGAGCGCACGCGCCCAGCGGGCGCGGCTGCGCGCCACTGCGAGCGCGCCCGCCGTGCCGAGCAGCACGGAGAGCGCCGTCGTCCACAGCGCGACGACGACGCTCGTCCACGCGGCGCGGCCGATCTGGTCGGCGTCGGCAAGCGCGGCGTACCAGCGAAGCGAGAATCCCTGCGGGGGGAACTTGAGCGTGGCGGAGCTCGTAAACGATGTCATCAGAACGACGATCGTCGGCGCGATGAGGAACACGATCGTCACCGCGGCGATCGCGCCGAACACGAGCCGCAGCGACAGAGCGTCCCAGTCGCGATGACGCGGCACCGGCGCAGACGCGGATTCAGCCATACAGATGGCCGCGGCTCGCGCGACCCGCGGCAGCGAGCAAGCCCACCACCGCGAGCACCGCGAACATGAACACGATGCTCATCGCCGAGGCGAACGGCCAGTTGTTCGCGCCGACCGCTTGCTGGTAAATGTAGAGCGGCATGTAGACGAGCCGGGCGCCGCCGATCAGCGTCTGCGTGACGAACGCGGTCACACATGCGGCGAACGCGAGGATGCAGCCGGCGACCATCCCCGGCACCGACAGCGGCAGCGTGACGCGAAAGAACGTGCGCCACTCGCCCGCCCCGAGCGCCGCGGAAGCAGCCGCGTAGTTCGGGTCGATGCGCGCGAGCGTGGTCATCAGCGGCAGCACGACGAGCGGCAGCTGCACCTGTGCCAGCACGATCACAACACCCGTTTCGGTGAAGAGCAACTTCATCGGCTCGTCGATCAGCCCCAGCGCTGCAAATGCAGCGTTGAGCACGCCTTGCTTGCCGAGGATCACGATCCACGAGAACGTCCGCACGACAACGCTCGTGAGAATCGGCAGGACGATCAGGAACACGAGCGCCGTGCGCCATGTCGCACGTGCGCGGACGGCAAGCCACGCGAGCGGGTAGCCGAACACGAGACAGACGGCCGTCGCCTTGACGCCGAGCCACATCGTCTCGCCGAGAATGCGCAGATCGAACGCATCGCCGAGGAACTTCCCGTACTGAGCGAGCGACCAGACGCGCATCTCGTTGTCCGCGTGCAGGCTCATGGCGACGAGCACGGCGAGCGGCGCGACGAAGAATGCCGTCATGAACAGCACGAGCGGCAGCGCGAGCTTCCATTCCGACGACGGACGCGCGAGCGCGCGGCCGGCGGCCGCCGGCGCGGCGTCCGTCAGCGTCGGGCCGATCGCGCCCGCGTCCACTGCAGCCTCGGTCAGACCTTGATCTCGCGATTGAAGCGCTCGATCGTGGCGCTGCGTCCTTCGTTGATCTTGCGCCAATCCTGAAAGATCAGCTTCGAAAGATCCGCGGGCGTGCGCGCGATGCGCTGCTGCATCACCGGCGTCATCGCGACCTTGGTGTGCGTCGGGATCACGTCGTACGGCGGCTTCGCTTCTTCCGCCTGCACCTCCGGCGCGATCGCGCCTTCGATGTACTGGAACGCGAGGTCCGGCCGTGCGGCGTTCTTCACGATGTGCATGCTCGTGCGCCACGCGACCGGGCCGCTGTCCGGCACGACGAATTCGACGTCCACACCCTTCGCCTTCAACGTCTCGACGAAGTTGAAGTTGTACGGCGCGATGTCGATCTGCTCCTGCTGGAACAGCGTCGCGTGCGCACCGAGGTTCGCCGAGATCGCGCCGACGTTCGGCAGCAGGTCACGCAGCGCCTTGAACGCCGGTTCCAGATTGGTCTCGCTGCCGCCGCGCAAGCGCGCCATCTCGACCATGAACGCCATGCCGAGCGTGCTGTTGAGCGCGGTCAGGCCGACGCGACCCTTGTAGACGGGATTCCACAGGTCGTCCCACGACTTGGGCGGCGTCTTGACCTTCTTCGGGTTGTAGCCGATGCCGATCACCTGCATCGAGATCTTCGGACCCCATTCGTCCTGAAACATCGGATAGAGCGCCTTGTAGTTCGCCGACTTGTCGACCGGATACTTGACGAACAGGTCCTGCTTCAGCGCATCGAGCAGCGGCCCCTCGTCCATGATCGACACGTCGAAGGGGGGCTTACCGCCGGACGCCGCAAGCTTCGCCACCTGGTCGGTCGCGAGCTGGATCGTCAGCGTCGCATCGGCTTTGCTCACCTTGCGGAACCACGGCACGAGCACTTTCGTGTGCGCTTCGTTCCATGTGCCCGGGAACGTTGCGGCGACGAGCGTGTCGGCGGCCCATGCGGCGCGCGATGCAATTCCGGCGGCGGCCGTCGAAAGCCCGGCTGCGATGAATGTCCTGCGTGTCCAATGCTTCATGCGATCTCCCTGCGTATGAAATCAATGCGTCGTGAAAAGTTGCCCGGCGTTTGCGTCGGCCGGCGCGATGAAGATGCGCGCGCCGACTTCCAGTGTCGCGGCGTGCTCGTCGCGTGCCTGATTGATCTTGATCGAGCTCGCCCCCGCTTCGGCCTCGTACACGGTGATCGGCCCAAGCGGCAGCACCGCGCGGATCGTGGCCGCAATGCGACCGCGCGAGGCGTTGTCGTCCAGGCGCAGCCGCTCGGGACGAATCGACCAGATCGCGCGCGCTCCCGGCAATACCTCGGTGTTCGCGACGGCAGGTCCGCGCAGATCGAACTCGGCATCGCCGAAGCGGAACGACACGGCGTCGCCGTTTCGGCCGACGACCGTGACCGGCAGCAGATTCGTCGTGCCGACGAACTGGTTGACGAACAGCGTCGCCGGGCGATCGTAAATCTCCACCGGCGGCGCGCATTGCTCGACATTGCCGTGGTTCAGCACGGCGATCCGGTCGGCCATGCTCATCGCCTCTTCCTGATCGTGCGTCACCAGGATCGTCGTGATGCCGTACGCGCGCTGCAGCCGCTTCACCTCGATCTGCATGTCGAGCCGAAGATTCTTGTCGAGCGCACCGAACGGCTCGTCGAGCAGCAGGATCTTCGGGTCCGTCGCGAGCGCGCGTGCGAGCGCAATGCGCTGTTGCTGGCCGCCGGACAGCTGCCGCGGCAGCCGTGTCGCGAAATCCTGCATCCGAACGAGCGCGAGCATCTCGCGCACCTTCGAGCGGGTCGCGTCGCGCGGCGTGTGCCGCGCCTGCAGGCCATACGCGATGTTCTCTTCGACCGTCAGATGCGGGAAGAGCGCGTAGTTCTGGAACACGATGCCGACGCCGCGCTTCGACGTCGGCAGCTGGTCGACCGCAATACCGTCGAAGCGCACGCTACCCGCGGTCTGGGCGATGAAACCGGCGATGATCCGCAGCAACGTCGTCTTGCCGCAACCGCTCGGTCCGAGTAGCGCGACGAGCTCGCCCGCGCCGACGTCAAGCGTGACGTCGTGGGCGGCGACGACGTTGCCGAACCGCTGCGTGATGCCGGCGAGCGACAGCGTATGGCCGCGCTGCGTCGCATCGGACGCGGTAGCGGCCGGTTGCGGCGGCAGCGACGCTGCGACGGCGCTCATGATCCGCGGCTAATCGAGCGGCAGCCCGACGTAGTTCTCGGCGAGCGACAGCGACGCGGCGCGCGAGCTCGCGACGTACTCGAGCTCCGCGCGCTGCCGGCGCTGGTCGAACGCGTTGTCGCTGTCGAACCGGTGCAGCATCGACGTCATCCACCACGAGAAGCGCTGCGCTTTCCAGACGCGAGCGAGGCAGTGATCCGAGTACGCGTCGAATCCGTCGGTGCCTCCGCTGCGGTAGAAATCGGCGAACGCACGCGCGAGCACGCGGATGTCGGCGACGGCGAGGTTCATGCCCTTGGCGCCGGTCGGCGGCACGATGTGCGCGGCGTCGCCGGCGAGGAAAAGGCGCCCGCAACGCATCGGCTCGGCGACGAAGCTTCGCATCGCGGTCACGCCTTTTTGCAGGATCGGGCCTTCGATGAGCCGCCAGCCGCTCGCGTCCTCGAGCCGCGTATGCAGCTCAGCCCAGATTCGCTCGTCGGGCCACGCGGCGAGATCCTCGTCCGGCGTGCATTGCAGGTAGAGCCGCTGGATGTCCGGCGAGCGCATCGACAGCAACGCGAACCCGCGATCGTGGCGCGCGTAGATCAGCTCCTCGGACGAAGGCGGCGCCTTGGCGAGGATGCCGAGCCACGCGAACGGGTACACGCGCTCGTACATCGTCAGCACGCCCTGCGGGATCGACGGCCGGCAGATGCCGTGGAAGCCGTCGCAGCCGGCGATGAAATCGCAGGCGAGCTCGCGCGGCTCGCCGCCTTCGCGGAAACGGATCGTCGGCGTGTCGCCGTCGAAGCCGTGGATCGAAACGCCCGAGACCTCGAAGCGGATGTCGCCGCCCGCGTCAAGTCGCACCTTGATCAGGTCCTTGACCACTTCGTGCTGGCCGTAAACGGTCACCGCCTTGCCGGGCGTGAGCTCGGCGAAGTCGATCCGGTGCGTGCGGCCTGCGAAGCGCAGCTTGATGCCATGATGAACGAGCCCTTCGCGGCGCATCCGGTCGTCGACTCCGATTTCGTTCAGCAGATCGACCGCCTGCTGCTCGAGCACGCCGGCGCGAATGCGCTCTTCGACGTGTTGTCGGCTGCGGTCCTCGAGCACGACCGATTCGATGCCCGCGAGGCTCAACAGATGCGACAGCAGCAGACCCGACGGGCCTGCGCCGACGATGCCGACCTGCGTGCGAGGCTTCGTCATCGCAGCGTCGACTCGTGGCCTTGCACGATTCGCCAGCCGGCGGCCGTGCGCACGACGAAGAGCGTGATCGCGTAATCACCGGTGGCGTGCAGGCCATCGCGCGTCGTGCGCTCCGAATGTCCGCTCGCGGTCAACACGGCGCGGTCGGCGCCGATCATCGCGACGCGCGGCTCGCCGGTCACGAAGCGCGCACTCGCGAGCCGTCCCCACGACGCGACGTGCCAGTCGCGGACCTCGGCAACGCTCGTCGTGGTGCGGCCGTCGAACGTCCATGCGAAGCCGGGGCTTTCGTGCAGGAACGCGACGAAGCGCGCGGCGTCGAGCGAGGACGCCGCCGCGTCGAGGTCGGCGAGCAGTGCGGCGAGCTCGCCCGGTGTCGATGCGGACGCGGTTGTCATTCGAGGTGAGCGGGACGCACGCAGCATACCGGATTGCCGCGAGCCGGCAACGCACGACGCGAAATCGCCCGAACGCCCGCGAAGATGATCGGTCCAACCGCTGCGGTTGGACGGAGCAATGCAATGGCCAGAATCAGCACTCGTTGGCAGGATCTCGCAAACCTCGCGCTCGGAATCTGGATCGGCGTTTCGCCGTGGCTGCTCGGCTTCGAGGGCGAGCTCGATGCGGCGACGTGGAACGCGCTCGCGACCGGCGCAGCGGTGGTCGTGTTGTCGGGCATCGATCTCGAGACGCCGTCGCGGTGGGAAGAGTGGGGTCTGATCGCACTCGGCACGTGGCTCGTCGTTTCACCGTTGCTTCTCGGCTTCGCCGACCATCGCGTCGCGGCGATGGACATGCTGGTCACTGGCGTTGCGATCGCGCTGCTCGCTGGTTGGGCGTTGCTCGTGGCAAGGGGCATCGGCGCGCATTCGGAGCGCGCTCCCAGCCATTGAGCGCGTCGCGCGCGCCGGATCGTCCGATATCCAGCGTGACGGCGCGACGAGCAGAGGGGATGTTCAACGGATCTCGTCGTGGAACATGTCGATGTTTGGGCGGCAACCATTGCGGACAAACCGGGCGGGCTGGCCGGTGTGCTCGCGGGTCTGCACGAAGTGGGAGCCGATCTGCAGTTCGTCATCGCGCGGCGGGCCCTCAGGAACCCGGGAAAGGGGTGGTTTTCGTCACCCCGCTCCAAGGCGACAGGGAAATCGCCGCCGCCGCGGAGATCGGTTTCAATCCCACACGGAGGCTGCACTCCGTTCGCATCATGGGGCGGGATCGGCCGGACGTCGCCGCGCATTTGGCTCAGAAGCTCGCTGACGGGGGCATCAACCTCCGCGGGTTTTCCGCCTGCGTGATCGGCACGCAGTTCGTCGCGTATGTGGCGTTCGACTCGTTGACCGATGCCGGCAAAGCAACGGACATCCTGACAGCCGCCTGAGGCGGCGTCACCGGCCTCGCTTCGTCAATCCCGGCGCGCGACGTGGAGCGCCGTCATTGTGCGACTCGCACAATGAGTGCTCGGTGTCGCCCAAAGGAACGACGACCATAATTCCCTGTCAAATTTGTGCCCAATCCCGGCAAAACCTGTTGGGGGGTATCGATGAGCCACTTACGTTGGCAGGACATGGTGAACCTGCTGGTGGGGCTCTGGATCGCCACGTCGCCGTGGGTTCTCGGATACGGCGAGGGCATGAACCCGGCGATATGGAACGCGCTGCTCTTGGGCGGCGTCATTCTCGTCATCGCGTTGGCGGACATCGACTCGCCGACCCGTTGGGAGGAATGGACGCTCGCTGCGCTGGGCGTTTGGTCGATTGCCTCGCCGTGGGTGTTCGGCTACAGCGGGCACTCGATGGCGATGTTGAATAGCGTCGCGGCCGGCATCGTGGTCGCCGTGCTCGCAGGCTGGGCGCTGCTCGGCCAGAGAAGCTTCAGCCAGCACAACGATCACGCCCACGGCCACTGACGGGGCGTAGCGCCAGCGGAACCGCGTCCTCTGTCGCGATTCCGCCTGCGTGCGAGTGGCGAAGTAACGGAGCCGCTGTTACGCGGCGGGCGCCGGAGCTATGCGCTGGGCTGCGGGCGCCGCGTCCCTCGTCGCAACGCCTCGCGCAAGCCCGCGCCGTCGCAGCAGCAGGTAGGCCGCCGGAATCACCAGCATCGACAGCAGCGGCGCGGTGATCATGCCGCCGACCATCGGCGCCGCAATTCGCTGCATCACTTCACTGCCGGTGCCGTGGCTCAGCATGATCGGCAGCAGGCCCGCCATGATCACGGCGACCGTCATCGCCTTCGGCCGCACGCGCAGCACCGCACCCTCCTCGATCGCATCGAGCAGCGCCGTCTCGGTTGCGGCGACGCCCGCCGCGAGCCTCGCCTCCCACGCGTGGCGCAGGTAGATCAGCATGACGACGCCGAACTCCGCGGCGACGCCGGCGAGCGCGATGAAGCCGATCGCCGTGGCGACCGACGTCGAATAGCCGAGCAGCCACATGAGCCAATAGCCGCCAACCAGCGCGAACGGCACGGCGAGCATGATCGTGAGGGCCTCGTCGAGCCGGCGGAAGGCGAGATAGAGCAATACGAAGATCACGAGCAGCGTGAACGGCACGACGTACGCGAGCCGTTCCTTCGCGCGCTCGAGGTATTCGAACTGGCCCGACCACGAGATCGAGTAGCCGGCCGGCATCTTCACGTCGCGGGCCACCGCCGCCTGCAGATCGTGCACGACCGACACGAGATCGCGTCCGCGCGCGTCGACGTACACCCAGCCGGACAGCCGCGCATTCTCGCTTCGCAGCATCGGCGGACCGTCGACGATGCGAACGCTCGCAACGGCGGCGAGCGGAATCTGCGCGCCCATCTCGGTGACGATCGGCAACATGCGGATGTCGTCGACCGAGGCGCGCAGCTCGCGCGGATAGCGGACGCTGATCGGGAAGCGCGCGAGCCCCTCGATCGTCTCGCCGATGTTCTCGCCGCCGACTGCCGCGGCGATCACGTCCTGGATCTCGACGACGTTCAAGCCGAATCGTGCAGCGGCCGCGCGATCGATCGTAACGTCGATGTAGCGGCCGCCTTCGAGCCGCTCGGCGAGCGCCGACGTGACGCCGGGCACATCCTTCGCGGAGCGCTCGATCGCGCGCGTCAGCCGATTGACTTCGGCGAGGTCGGTGCCGGCGACCTTGATCCCGATCGGGCTCTTGATGCCGGTGGCGAGCATGTCGATGCGGTTGCGGATCGGAGGTACCCAGATGTTCGAAAGGCCCGGCACGCGGACCGTGCGGTCGAGCTCGTCGACGAGCTTGTCGGTCGTCATGCCCGGCCGCCATTCGCTCTTCGGCTTGAACTGGATCGTCGTCTCGATCATTTCCAGCGGCGCGGGATCGGTCGCCGTCTCCGCGCGACCGATCTTGCCGAACACGCTTTTGACTTCGGGGATCTGGCGGATCATCCGGTCGGTCTGCTGCAGCAGCTCGGACGCCTTGCCGGCGGAAAGACCCGGCAGCGCGGTCGGCATGTACAGCAGATCGCCCTCGTCAAGCGGCGGCATGAACTCGCCACCGAGCTTCATCACCGGATAAGCGGTCGCGGCGAGCACGACCGCCGCGAGCGCGAGCGTCGTCTTCGGCCACCGCAGCGCCCAGCGCAGCTGCGGCCGGTACCCGGCGATGAGCCAGCGAATCAGCGGATTCGCGTGCTCGCCCGGGATGCGGCCACGGATCACGTAGCCCATCAACACGGGAACGAGCGTGACGGCGAGCGCAGCCGAAGCCGCCATCGCATACGTCTTCGTGTACGCGAGCGGCTTGAACATCCGGCCCGCCTGCGCTTCGAGCGCGAACACCGGCACGAACGAGAGCGTGATGATCAGCAGGCTGAAGAAGAGCGCGGGACCGACTTCGACCGATGCGTCGACGATCAGCTTCCAGCGCTCGTCCGCAGAAGGCTCGCCGCCGTGCGCGTGCTTCCACGCCTCGAGCTTCTTGTGCGCGTTCTCGACCATCACGATCGCCGCGTCGACCATCGCGCCGATCGCGATCGCGATGCCGCCGAGCGACATGATGTCGGCGTTCACACCCTGCGCACGCATGACGATGAACGCGGCGAGCACGCCGAGCGGCAGCGACACGACGGCGACCAGCGCCGAGCGCAGGTGGAGCAGGAATGCGAGACAGACGACGGCGACTACCGCGAACTCCTCGGCAAGCTTGTCGCGCAGGTTCGACACCGCGCGCTCGATCAGCGCCGAGCGGTCGTACGTCTCGACGATCTCGACGCCCTGCGGCAGTCCCGGCTTCAGCTGCTCGAGCTTCGCCTTCACCGCCTGGATCGTCTGCCACGCGTTCTTGCCCGAGCGCAGTACGACGACGCCGCCGACGACTTCGCCTTCGCCGTCGAGCTCGGCGATCCCGCGGCGCATCTCGGGCCCGAGCTGGATGCGCGCGATGTCGGCGAGCAGCACCGGTGTGCCGCCTTCGCTCGTCTTCACCGGGATCCGGCGAAAGTCGTCGAGCGTGCGCAGGTAGCCTTTGACGCGGACCATGTATTCCGCTTCGGCGAGCTCGAGCACCGAGCCGCCGAACTCGCGGTTCGCGTCGCGGATCGCCGCGACCACCTTCATCACCGGCAGGTTGTATGCCTTCAACCGCGCCGGATCGAGCACGATCTGATACTGCCTGACCATGCCGCCGATGGTTGCGACTTCGGCGACGTCGGGCACGGTCTTGAGCTCGTACTTCAGGAACCAGTCCTGCAGCGTGCGAAGCTGCGCGAGGTCGTTCCTGCCCGTGCGATCGACGAGCGCATATTCGTAGATCCAGCCCACGCCGGTCGCGTCGGGTCCGAGCGACGGCTTCGCACCTGGCGGCAGTCGTCCCTGCACCTGGTTCAGGTACTCTAGGACGCGCGAGCGGGCGAAGTAAATGTCGGTGCCGTCCTCGAATAGTACGTACACGAACGAATCGCCGAAGAACGAGTAGCCGCGGACGACTTTGGCGCCGGGCACCGAAAGCATCGTCGTCGTCAACGGGTACGTGACCTGGTCCTCGACGATCTGCGGCGCCTGCCCCGGATAGGTCGTGCGGATGATCACCTGCGTGTCCGAGAGATCCGGAATCGCGTCGAGCGGCGTCTGCCGCACCGACCACACGCCGGCCGCGGCGACGAACACCGCTGCGAGCAGCACGAGGAAACGGTTGGCGACCGACCAGCGAATGAGCGCGGCGATCATGACTTGCCTCTGGCTTTCGGTGATGCGGAGGCTGCTGCGATCGATGTCAGCGCAAATTCGCCGCCGGGCGTGATCACGAACTCGAAATCGACGCGCGTGCCTTCCCTGACATCCTTCGGCATGCCAGCCGTGGGCGCCTTGTAGGCCATCGTCATCGGCCCCATCCCGGCGCTCGCAATCGCGTCGTGCTGGATCAGCACCTCGCCGCCGCCGACGTCGCGCACGAGGCCGGAGCCCTTGTGCCGCACGGCGCCCGCCGCGGCCGGCGTGTGAGCGGCGTGCGGATCAACCGGTTTGGTCTCGCTCGCTGCCACATCACCGGTGTTCATTCGTGCGAGCACGCCTTTCAGGCTCGCCTCCGAATCGATCAGGAACTGACTCGACGTGACGACGCGCGCTCCGGCGGTAAGCCCCTTGCGGATCTCGGTGAGGTCGCCGCTTTCGCGGCCAACCTCGACGTCGACCGGCGTGAACGTGTTCGCGCCTGCGGCAACGATCACGACATTGCGCGTGCCCGTGCGAATGACCGCTTCGGACGGCACGAGCACAGTCTTGACGGACGTCGGGCCGCTGAATGCGACGTTCGCAAACATCCCCGGCTTCAGCGCGGCGCCGGGATTGGCGACGACGATCCGCGCGCGCACCGTGCGCGTCTGCGCGTTCACTTCGGGCAACAGCGTTGCGACCGAGCCCTTGAACGTGCGGTCCGGAAACGCCGTTGCGCGCACTTCGACCGGCGCGCCGACGACGAGCGATCCCGCCTGCGCTTCGGGCACTTCGGCGATCACCCACACGCTGCCGAGCCCCGCAAGCCGGTAGATCGTCGTGCCGGGCATCACCGCCATGCCGTCACGCGCGCCGATTTCCCAGACGATGCCGGACTCGGGCGCGGTAATCGTCACGCGCGCGGCGGGCTTGCCTTCGCGCTCGACGCGCGCGATTTCCGCGTCCGGCATGCCGAGCAGCCGCAGCCGCTGCTTCGCTGCGTCCGCAAGCGCGGCCGCACCCGGCTGCGCACTCGCCTTCAACGCGAGCCATTCTTCCTGCGCCGCGAGCCACTCGGGGACATACAGATCGGCGAGTGGCTGTCCCGCGCGAACGCCGTCGTACGTCGCGCGCACATGCAGCCGCTCGATGTAGCCCTGCACGCGCGATTGCACGGCGACGATGCTGCGCTCGTCGGCGGCGATGGCGCCGACCGCGGTGAAGCCGCTCGCGAGCGAGCCTTCCTTCGCTTCGACCGTTCGCACGCCGAAGCTTTGCGCGAGCCGCGGGCTGATCGTGACGCCGCCCTGGTCGGCGGCCGCGTCGGCGTACACCGGCACTAGATCCATGTCCATGAAGGGACTCTTGCCCGGCTTGTCGAACTTCTGTCCCGGCACCATCGGATCGTGCCAATACAGCACGCGGCGACCGGTTTCATTGGCGAGCGTCTTGCCGCCGTTCGCATCGGCGACGACGCCGACGGTCGCTGCCGCATTGGGCGCGGTCGAGTTCGCCGGATGCGAACGGCCGATCCAGAAGCCAGTGGCCGCGGCGATCGCGGCGACGGCAAGCGTTGCGACGATCAGGAGCGGCTTCGCGCCGCGCTGGCCAGAGGTCGTGTTCATGATTGTCCTTCCGCAACGATGACGTTCGCGAGCCACGCCCACGCTTTCGCGGCGGCGAGCTCCATGTTGAGGATCGCGATGCGCGCGTCGAGCTGCGCGCGCCGCGCGTCGAGAACCGCAGCGAGCGGCCCGGTGCCGCCGCGATAGGCGGCAAGCGCGGCGTCGATGCGCTGCTGCGCGAGCGGCAGCAGCGCATCGCGCATCCGCGCCGCCTGCGCACGCGCCGCTTGCCATTCGACCTGCATCTGCTTCACTTCGGCGTCGCGCATGCGCCGGACGTCGTCGCGCATTGCGCGTGCGGCGTCCTGCTCGGCGAGCTTCGCCGCGTATTCACGGTCCTGCCGCGTCGAAGGCGACCATGGCAGGTCGACGCGGACCATCAGCGATACCATGTTCGGGAATCCACTGCCGCGGATTCCGTACGACAGCTCGGCGCTCCAATCCGGCAGTTTCGCCGCGCGCGCGACGTCGGATTCCGCTGCCGCGACGTCCTCTTGCGCCTGCGCAAGGCGGACATCGGGCTGTCGATCGACGTCGGCAAGTGTGGCGGCGTCGAGCGGGACGCGCGCGAGGTCCGGCGCATCGCCGAGCGGACGATCGGCGAGCGCGCCGACATAGCGTGCGAGCGCGATGCGTGCGCGCTCGCGCTGCATCGCCACCTCGGTCTGCCGGTTCTTCAGCTCGATCGCCATCGCCTGCACCGCGAGCAGTTCGCCTTGTGATCCGCGACCGGCGCGGTACGCGGCGTTCGCCGTCTCGATCGCGAGGTCGACTTCGCCGACCTGTTCGCCGATCGCCCGCTCGGTCGCTTCGGCGTAATAGCGGGCGAGCCACGCCGCGGCCGCTTCGCGACGGACCGACGCCGCGCTCGACGCGACCTGCGCCTCCGCTTTCGCCGCTTCGCGCTCGGCGCGCCGCACGCGAAGCGCACGTTTTTCGGCACGCGGAAACTCCTGCATGACACCGACGCGCGTCATCGTCATGAAATCGCGCGTCAGGCTCCAGCGATCCGCGCCCTCGGTCGGGACGTTGTCGACGCCTGCGATCAGCTTCGGATCGGGCAGCTCGCCGGCGGGAATCGTCATTTCGCGCGCCGCCTTGATCATCGACTGCTGCGAGGCGAGCTGCGGAGACTGCGCAACGGCGGCGCGCACGGCCTCGGCGAGCGAAAGCGGCGGCTCGGCGGCGCGCGCAGTCGGCGCAAGCGCGAATGCGATCGCCGCGAGACCGATCAGGGCCCGCTGTTGCACGGCCTTGGGCGTTGAATACGACATGCGACCTCCACGAACGCAATGAACGGAACGACCGGCGCGCGGTGCGCGGCCGGGTTCAGGCGTGCGTGAAGATCAGATCAGAAAGCGGGCGAACAGCAGCCGCGCCGGTGGCGACGCGCATTTCGCGGCGAGCGGAGATCCGTTCGCATGATCGACGATAGCCGCTTCGGCGAGCGGCGCCGAGAGCCATCCATCGGGAATCGGCGCCGCAACGGCGACGACCATCGCGTCGGGCTGCGCGGCGTCCTGGCAACGCACTTCGCAGAAATTCGGGCTCGGCGTCGGCGCACCGTCGGCGCCGACGATATGACCTGCGCAATGCTCGGATGCGTCGGCTGCGCTCGTCGGCGCTGCCGGCGCGGAGTGCCGCTGCAGGGCAGCGTCGAGCGGCCATGCCTGCGCCGCGACCGCGATCTGCGCGAATGCGATCACGCAGGCGGACAGCACGGCAAACCGGACGCGCAGTGATCTTTTCATCGTCGAATCAATGCTACGGCGCCAGTATGCCGGAAGGGTTGATCCCTATCAACGAAGCGCCCGTTCACCGGCCGAGCAACTTGCCGAGCGCTTTTGCAACGTCGTTGGCGGACTGCGGCGCCGCTTTGCCGCTCGAAGCCGTCTGCGACGACGGCGCGGGCTCGCGCGGCGCGCGGCCCGCCGCAACGTCGCACGTGTTGGCGTCGCCGCTCGGCGCTTTCAACAACGCCATCGCGCCGGCCGACCAGCCACCGGTCGCGACCGCGGCGCCGATGCGTGCGACGGTCCCGGCCGTGGCTGCGGTATCGACGTGGACTGCCGGCGACTTGAACGTGCCGCCGACGCGCACCAGGTCCGCGAGCTGAACGAGGTCGATCGGAATGCCCTGCTTCACGTGCGGCTTCACGGCGAGGTCGAGCGTCTCGTTGCGAAAATCGAGCGCACCGCTCGCGGCGACGCCGAGCTCGCGCGTCTCGAGCGCGAGCGTGCGATCGACGTGCGCGACGCCGTTGCGGATCGGCATCCTGATCACGGCGCACTTGAGCTCGGTCGAAGGCTCGACTTTGCGGAACGGATTGACCGCATGCGCGAGCTGATCGAACGCGGACGCCTCGCTTCCCTTGACGTTGACTGCGGTGGCCGGACCGACGGTCGCGGCGACGTTGCCGCTCGCGCTCGCCACCCACTGCCGGGGCGACGCGCCGCGCATCGCGAGATCCATCGTCACGTCGGTCTTGCCGCCCTTGATGTCGCGCGCAACGCCGGCCGCGAGTGCAAGCGCGCCGAGGTCGAGCCCCTTCGCGTCGACGGCGAGCGCGACCGCATTGTCCGGATCGCGCGACGTGTCGACACGCAGCTTCATCGACGTCGTGCCACCGAACGCGACCCACTGCGCCGACGGGATGTCGAGCACGCCGTCATGCAGTGCGATCTTCGCGTGCACGGCGTCGACGTGACGACCTTCGGGCAGCAGCAGCCGTTCGATCGCGATCTCGCCGTCGGCGTCGATCGTGCGCATCGCCGCGAAGCTCACCGGCTTGTCGTCGAAAACCCAACGCGAAGGCGGTGCGCTGGCCTTCGCCTTCACGTCGGCAGCGCGCACCGGAATCGGCAGATCGGCGAACGAAAATGTCGGCGCGGCGAGCTTGAACGTGATCACGGGCCGCGGACCGCCGGTGGCCACCGTGAGCTCGCCCGTCGCGCGGCTCGGACCGAACGACACGGCGACTTCGTCGAGCCCGATCATGTTGTCCTTCGCGTGCACTTTGGTCGCAACGGACGCGCTCTGGCCATTGACGTCGCCCTCGAGCGTGATCGGGTACGGCCACTTGCGCTGCGCGAGCGCGTCGAGCGGGCCGAGGTTGCCGGTCACCGCGATCGCGACGCCATCGACGTTGCCGCGAAATTCGGCGTTGACCGGAGACGACGGCGTGCGCGAATGGAGCAGCAGCCGTTCTATCGCCACATTCGTCGTCTTGCCCGACGCGCCGTCGCGATAAGTGAGGACACCCTTCTCGATTTCGATGTTGCCGATGCCGAACGCCGCGAGGCCGGAATCGGCACCGGTCGCGCCACCGCTCGTCGGCACCGCTTCGCCGCGGCGGAAATCCCAGTTGCGCTGGCCCTGCGCGTCGGTCTCGAGCGCGATCGTCGGCTCGATCAGCGTGAAGCGGATGATCTCGAAGCGCCGTTGCAGCAACGGCAGCAGCGCGACCTGCGCCTCGACCTTCTTCGCCGTGATGAGCGCAGGTGCCTTCGCCCATGGGGCGTTGCCGAGCGTCACGTCCGAGACGACGAGCCGGGGCTCGAGGGAGAGCTTCAAGTCGATGCCGCCGCGGATCGCGAGATCGCGGCCGGTTTCCTGCTTGACGCGCGCCTGGATCGGACCGACGAACGAATTGAGGTCGATCGTGCTGACGGCGATCGCGACCGCGATCAGCAGCACGACGATGATGCCGACTGCGAGCGCGAGGATGCGCAGGAAGATCCGCATCCGCCCGATTGTAGCGCGGCGTCGAGCGGCGCGTGCGAATGCGCCGAAGCTCAGTGCCGCCTCTTGCTGTCGGGAATCGGCGACGCCAGCTGCTTGCTCGACACGCGCGTCGAATGTACAGGCGCCGCCGCGAGCGCTTCGGCCCACACGCGGCGCGGCAGATAGGTCTGCATATGCCCGATCGCGCGGTCGACGAGCTCGGGATGCGGAGCGTGGCCGATCCCCGGGACGATGTCGGCGGTGACATCGCCGCCAAGCGCGACGAGCCGCGTCGCCGCTTCGACGGCGAAGCGCGCGGGCACGACGCTGTCGTCCTTGCCGTGCGCGAGATGCAGCACCGTGGCGGCAGGCGCTCGCTCCGGCAGCGTCGCGTAGCGTGCGGCGATCGCGACGACGCGGCCGGCGAGCGGCGGCTCGAGCTGCGCCGCCTCGAGCGCGACGATGCCGCCCTGCGAGTAGCCGATCAGCGCGGTGGATGGTGATCCGACGCCGAAGTGGTGCTGTGCGGCGATGACGAGCTGCGCAAGCTTCGGCAGCACCGCGGCCACGCGTTGCGGCCGATTGTCGTCATCGAGGCCGCGCACCGAGAACCACTGACGTCCTTCACCACCGAGATCGTACGCCTCGAATCCGTCGGGCAGCAGATGCACGGCGCGCGGAAACGCCGCCGCAAAACGCTCGGCAACGGGCACCATCGCGAGCGGCTGCGCTCCGACGGCATGCAGATGGATGAACAGCAATTGCGGTGGCGCTTCGCGCGCCGGCAAGTGAAGCAGATCGGCGACGTCGATCATCTTCGCGCTAGTGGAACGCGAAGGCGTCCATCGCGAGCGCGCCATGCGTCGTGCTCGAGTGCAGGTGCTCGACGCGCGACTGCGAGCCGCCGGCGCCGTACGCGACGAGCAGCGGCTCGAAATGCTCGGCGGTCGGATGCGCGCGCGTCGCGTGTGGCGCTTGCTGCCGCCAGTGGGCGAGCGCGTCGTCGTCATGACGTTCGAGCGTGCGCACGATCCAGTCGCCGAACTCGCGTACGTACTCGGGCGTCGCCGCAGCGGCATCGGCGCGTTGCATCTCGCGCAAATTGTGCGTGAAGCTGCCCGAGCCCATCACGAGCACGCTATCGTCGCGTAGCGGTTCGAGCGCGCGGCCCATCGCGATGTGCATTGCCGCGTCCATCGAAGCCGTGAGCGCAAGCGCGACGACGGGAATGCGCGCATCGGGATACATGAGCTTCAATGGCGCCCAGATGCCGTGGTCGAGGCCGGGCTCGTCGTGCAGCGTCGCCGCGATTCCGGCGTCGGCAAGGCGCGCGAGCACATTGCGCGCGAGCGCGGGATGGCCGGGAGGCTCGTAGCGCAGCTCGTAGAGCGCTTGCGGGAAGCCATAGAAGTCGTGCACGGCTTCGTGGATCGGCGCGGCGCCCACCGATGGCGCGCGCGCAACGTCGTGGCCGGAAATCGCGACGATCGCTCTGGGTGTGCCGAGTGCAGCGGGCAGTTGCGTGAGGAACGTACGCGCCGGCACGTCCTCGAGGATCAGCATCGGCGAGCCGTGGGAGACGAACACGCTCGGCAGTCGGCCCATATGTGGTCGGACTCTTGGGCTCCGCGGGAGTTTCGCGATGCCGCGCTATGCGAAGAATGCGCGCAGCGCCGCGATCGTCCGATCGACGCCGGCCGCATCGACATCGAGGTGCGTAACGAGCCGCGTGCGCGGGCCGACGAGCGCGACGATGCCGTGCTCGCGCAGATGCGCCTGCAACGCCGCGCAGCGCTCGGCCGGCACGCGCAGGAATACCATGTTCGTCTGCGCCGCCTCGACAATGAGCGCGCGAATCTCCGACAGGCCCGCGGCGAGCTGCCTGGCGTTGGCATGATCGTCGGCGAGGCGCTCGATATGATGCTCGAGCGCGTGCAGGCCGGCGGCGGCCAGAATGCCCGCCTGCCGCATGCCGCCGCCCAGCATCTTGCGTGCGCGGTGCGCACGCGCGATCACATTTTTCGGACCGACGAGCACCGTACCCGCAGGCGCGCCGAGCCCCTTCGAAAGGCACACCGAAACGGTGTCGAAGCCCGCGGTCAGCGCGTCGACCGGCACGCCGAGCGCGACGGACGCATTGAAAATTCGTGCGCCGTCGAGATGCGTGACGAGGCCGCGGCGCTTCGCGAGCGCAACCGCCGCTTGCAGGTACTCGCGCGGCAGCGCGCGACCATGGATCGTGTTCTCGAGCGCGAGCAGACGCACCTGCGCGAAGTGGGCGTCATCGGGCTTGATCGCCGCTTCGACGGTGGCGAGGTCGAGCGTGCCGTCGGGTTGATTCGGCACGACCTGCGGCACGATGCTGCCGAGCACCGCCGCACCGCCCGCCTCGTAGATGTACGTGTGCGCCTCGCTGCCGACGATCGCGGCCTCGCCGCGCGCGCAGTGTGCGATCCACGCGGCGAGGTTGCTCTGCGTGCCGGAAGGAAAGAACAGCGCCGCCTCTCGGCCGAACATATCGGCCGCGCGCTGCTGAAGCGCGATGACCGTCGGGTCGTCGCCGAAGACGTCGTCGCCGACGTCGGCGGCCGCCATGGCCGCGCGCATCGCGGCCGTCGGGCGCGTGACGGTGTCGCTGCGAAGGTCGACCAGCACTCGGGCGGTCACGCCGAGTCAGCGCAGCGAGCCGTTGATCGCGGACAGCGCCGCGGATCCGGGCACCAGCTCGCCGTCACGCAGCGCGTTGAGCGGCGTCGCGACGGTATCGAGCGCGTCGTGCAGGTCGCCGGCGTCGGGCTCGACGAAGAGCAGGCCGGTCACGAGCTCTCCCGCGGCGTTGCGCTCGGCGAGGTAGGTCATCGCGCGGATGCGATCGTGCGGATCGTAATCGGCGGCGAGCTTGCGCACGCGGATCGAACCGCCGTCGTGGAGCAGGATCGATTGCACGGTGCCGGGCTGGGGCGACGCTTCGATCGGCGCGCGCGCCGGCATGAAATCGAGCGCGTTCACCGACTCGTTATGAACGCGAACGTAGTCGTAGCTCTTGGTCGAACCGGAGTGGTTGTTGAACGCGACGCACGGGCTCACGACGTCGATGACGGCGGAGCCCTTGTGGCGCACCGCCGCCTCGATCAGCGGCACGAGCTGCGCCTTGTCGCCGGAGAAGCTGCGCGCGACGAACGTCGCGCCCAGCTGAAGCGCAACCTGCACGAGATCGATCGGCGCGTCGGAGTTCGTCACGCCCTTCTTGCTCTTGCTGCCCTTGTCGGCGGTCGCCGAGAACTGTCCCTTGGTGAGACCGTAGACGCCGTTGTTCTCGACGATGTACACGAAGTTGACGCCGCGACGAACGATGTGCGCGAACTGGCCGAAGCCGATCGACGCGGAATCGCCGTCGCCGGAGACGCCGAGATAGATGAGATCGCGATTGGCGAGATTGGCGCCGGTCAGTACCGACGGCATCCGGCCGTGCACGCTGTTGAACCCGTGCGACTGTCCGAGGAAATACGTCGGCGTCTTCGACGAGCAGCCGATGCCCGAGAGCTTCGCGACGCGATGCGGCGGAATCGCGAGCTGCCAGAATGCCTGGATGATCGCCGCCGAAATCGAATCATGGCCGCATCCGGCGCACAGCGTCGACACCGGGCCTTCGTAGTCGCGGCGCGTGTAACCGAGCTCGTTCGTCGGCAGAGCGGGATGGTGGAGCTTCGGCTTCGCGAGGTAGGTCATAGTGCCCGCCTGTCATCCCGAGCGCGAGCGAGGGATCTGCTTTTCGCAGCAACCAAACGCAACAGCAGATTCCTCGCTTCGCTCGGAATGACATAGTGAAGTGGATCGGTTGTCATCGCGCCACTTTGCGCAGCGGCGTGACGTTGAACACCGCGGCCTTCTCGGCGATCTCGCGCGAGACGAAGCGCGCGGTCATCGGGTTGCCGTCGTAGTGCAGCACCGGGACGAGCTTGTCCGGCGCAATGCCGCATTCGTTGACGAGCAGCATCCGCAATTGCGCGTCGCGGTTCTGCTCGACGACGAACACGTGGTCGTGCTCGGCGACGAAGTCGACCACCGAGTCGTGGAACGGAAATGCGCGGATGCGCATCCGGTCGAGGTAGATGCCGTCCTGCTCCAGCGCAGAGAGCGACTCGGCGATCGGTGCGCCGCTCGAGCCGAACCAGATGACGCCTGCACGCGTCGGCTTGCCGGCCTTCGCGATGACCGGCTTCGGCACGAATTCCTTCGCCGTCTCGAACTTGCGCAGCAACCGCTGCATGTTGTCGACGTAGATCGCGCCATCCTCGGTGTAGCGCGCGTAGCGGTCCTTTGACGTGCCGCGGGTGAAGAACGCTCCGCGCTTGGGATGCGTGCCGGGATACGTGCGATAGGGAATGCCATCGCCGTCGACGTCGAGATAACGGCCGAAGTCCTTGCCGGCCTCGAGCTCCTCGGCGCTCATCACCTTGCCGCGATCGAGCTTGCGCGTGTCGTCCCACTGGAACGGCGCCGTAAGCCAGTCCTGCATGCCGATGTCGAGCTCGAGCATGACGAACACCGGCGTCTGCAGCCGTTCGGCGAGATCGAACGCGAGCGAGCCCATCTCGAAGCACTCGGTCGGATCCTCCGGAAACAGCAGCACGTGCTTGGTGTCGCCGTGCGACGCGTACGCCGCCGACAGGATGTCCGCCTGCTGCGTTTTCGTCGGCATGCCGGTCGACGGGCTGCCGCGCTGAACGTCGAACACGACGGCCGGAATCTCGGCGAAATACGCGAGGCCGAGGAACTCCTGCATCAGCGAGATGCCGGGGCCCGACGTCGCCGTGAACGCGCGCGCGCCGTTCCAGCCGGCTCCAACGACGATACCGATCGACGCGAGCTCGTCCTCGGCCTGGACGATCGCGTACTTCTTCTGACCTTGCACATCGGTGCGCAGCCGCTTGCAATAGCGTTCGAACGCCTCGGCAAGCGATGTGGACGGCGTGATCGGATACCACGCGCAAACGGTCGCGCCGCCGTAGACGGCACCGAGCGCAGCGGCGCTGTTGCCGTCGACGAAGATGCGCTCGCCGACCGCGTCGCGGCGCTGCACCGAGAGCCCGATCTTCGGCAGGTTCGCGGATGCGTAGTCGAGGCCCATCCGGAACGCCTTGTGGTTCGCATCGAGCAGCGGCGCCTTGTCCTTGCCGCGGAATTGCACGTTGAGCAGCGCCTCGACGACATCAGGCTCGATGCCGAGAAGCGCGGCGAGCCCGCCGATGTAGATGATGTTCTTGAACAGTTGCCGCTGCCGCACGTCCGAATACGCTTCCTGGCAGATCGCGGTGAGCGGCATGCCGAGCGGCGTGACGTCGGCGCGTTGCCGGGCGGCGATCAGGGGCTTCGTCGAGTCGTAGAGCAGATAGCCGCCCGGCTCGATCTCGGCGAGATCGGCATTCCACGACTCGGGATTCATCTGCACCATCAGGTCGACGCCGCCGCGCCGGCCGCGCCATCCGGCCTCGCTCACCCGCACCTCGTACCACGTCGGAAGGCCCTGGATGTTCGACGGAAAGATGTTGCGCGCGGCAACCGGCACGCCCATCCGAAGCACGGATCTCGCGAACAATCCGTTCGCCGCCGCCGAGCCGGAGCCGTTGACGTTGGCGAACTTGACGACGAAATCGTTGACGCGTTCGAGCGGTCGCATGGTCAGTCTGCGGCGAGATCGGCCACCGCGGGCTCCGCGAGCTCGCGGGGCAAATGAACGCGAGGCGTTTCGCCGGCGTGCGTCACGTCGAAGAACAGCTTCTTCATGTCCCACGCGCCGGTCGGGCAGCGCTCGGCGCACAGCCCGCAGTGCAGGCAGACGTCCTCGTCTTTGGCCATGATGCGGCTGGTCTTGAGCGCGCCGGACACGTACAGATCTTGTGTGAGATTCATCGCCGGCGCGTGCAGCCGGCCGCGAAGCTCGGTTTCCTCGCCGTTGTCGGTGAACGTGATGCAATCCATCGGGCAGATGTCGACGCACGCGTCGCATTCGATACAAAGCGTGTCCGAAAACACCGTCTGCACGTCGCAATTGAGGCATCGCTGCGCCTCGGCGTAGGCGAGCTTCGGGTCGAAGCCGAGCTCGACCTCGGTGCGGATGTCCTTGAGCGCGATCACCGTGTCCTTCAGCGGCACACGGTGGCGGCGCTCGGTCGTGATCGCGCTGTCGTAGCTCCACTCGTGAATGCCCATCTTCTGCGAGATGAGCAGGAACGTCGGCGACGGCCGCTTGCGCAGATCCTCGCCGCGCGACGCGAGATCGATCGAGATCGCCGCGTCGTGCCCGTGCGCGACCGCCCAGATGATGTTCTTCGGTCCGAACGCGGCATCGCCTCCGAAATAAACGCCCGGTCGCGTCGACGCCATCGTCACGCGATCGACGATCGGCATTCCCCACTTGTCGAACTCGATGCCGAGATCGCGCTCGATCCACGGGAACGCGTTCTCCTGCCCGACGGCGACCAGAACGTCGTCGCACTCGAATGTGACCTCGGGCTCGCCGGTGGAAACGAGCTCGCGACGGCCGTTGTCGTCGTAGCGGGGCGCGACCTTGTCGAACACGACGCCGGTGAGCTTGCCGTTGTCGTGAAGGAATCGTTTCGGCACGAGGAAGTTGTGGATCGGGATGCCCTCGTGCATCGCGTCTTCCTTCTCCCACGGCGACGCTTTCATTTCCTCGAAGCCGGAGCGCACGACGACGTCGACCTTCTCGCCGCCCAACCGGCGCGAGCTGCGGCAGCAGTCCATCGCCGTGTTGCCGCCGCCGAGCACGACGACGCGCTTGCCGATCGACGTGACATGCCCGAACGACACCGAGGAAAGCCAGTCGATACCGATGTGGATGTGCGCCGCGGCTTCCTTGCGGCCCGGAATGTCGAGATCGCGGCCGCGCGGCGCGCCGCTGCCGATGAAGACGGCGTCATAGCCTTCGGCGAGCAGCGCCTTCAGACTGTCGATGCGCGTGCCGGACCGGAATTCGATGCCGAGATCGAGCACGTAGCCGACTTCCTCGTCGATCACCCGATCGGGCAGCCGAAACTTGGGGATCTGCGTGCGCATCATGCCGCCCGCGTTTGGATCGGAATCGAACGCGACGCAGTGATAACCGAGCGGGGCGAGATCGCGCGCGACGGTGAGCGACGCCGGTCCTGCGCCGACGAGCGCGACGCGCTTGCCGTTCTTCACGAGCGCCGGCCGCGGCAGCCGATCGCGAATGTCGTTCTTGTAGTCGGCGGCGACGCGCTTCAGGCGGCAGATTGCGACCGGTTCGGGCTTGGCGCTGTTCTTGCGGTGCTCGGGCGAGCCTTCCTCGACGCGCACGCGACGACACGCGGGCTCGCACGGCCGATCGCACGTGCGCCCGAGAATGCCCGGGAAGACGTTCGACTTCCAGTTGATCAGGTAGGCGTCGTCATGGCGCCCCTGCGCAATCAGTCGGATGTATTCGGGAACCGGCGTATGCGCCGGGCACGCCCACTGGCAATCGACGACCTTGTGAAAGTAATCGGGCTGCGCGATATCGGTCGGTTTCAAAAAATGCTTCTCCGGTGGCGGCCATCGGCCTTCGTATTAGACGCACCCGCGCGTAGCAGGATTCGCGCCTGGACCGATAAACGCTGCGGCGAATGCTACGCCTGACGGCCACTTTCGAAAAGGCTTGATAACAGCAGGGTTTTCTGCGGCGGCGTCAGCGGCGAGCAACGACTTCGCATGATCACGGCACGCGACGCGTGCCGTTCATGACGCCTGCGGCGTGCGCGAACGGGTCGAGCGCGTCAGCGGAACAGTTCGGCGCGCGCGGCGAGCTCTTCGAGGCCGGGCTCGTCGGGATTGCGAGGCTTGCCGGGATGGATGATCGAAACCTGGCAGCTTTCGGCCGCCTCGACGAGCTGAGCGTACGTGCCGGCGTCGGGATTCGCCACGTACGCCTGCTTGTTCTCGTTGTACGCGAACATCTTGTCGTTGATCGTCGTGCACTCGTTGCAGGTCGTGCAGCGGGCGGATTCGATGTACGGATCATCCGACGGCTTGTCGGGCACAGCTTCCGCTGCCGGCGAAACCGTCGACGGCGCAGGCGCTGCTGCAGGCGATTGCGAAACGGCGGGTTCCGACGGCGCAGCTGCCGGCGTCGCCGCCCGCGCCGCGTCGCGCTCGGCCGCCTCGGCGCGCTCGCGCGCGAGCACGCGTTCGGCGTGCGAGTTGTTGATGCCGGCGAGCTCCTGCAGGCTGTGCCACATCTCGCGCGCTCGACGCGCTTCGCGCATCAGCTTGTCGTCGACGATCGCCTTGGTGAGAACGCCGTCGGCGTCGACGAGCGGCACGGTTGGAACACGCTCGGCAGGCCGCATGCCGGCCGCGAGGCAGTCGGAGGCCGCCAGCGTGCGCGCCGCCCATTGCGAGCGTGCGACGCGCGCGAAATGCCGCGCGTGGCGTACGTCGCATGCGGCGAAATCGACCAGCGTGAATGCGAGGTTCTCGGTGACGCGCTGGTGGTCGGCGTCCTCGTAGGTGAAGCTCGTCACAGGCCAGTCCCGATCGATCTGCGGATTGCCGGAAACGTCGAACCGCGACGCCCAGTCGGTGCCGGCGGAAGGATCGTAGCTCCATACGGGAAACGCGCGCGATTCGAGCGCCGCCGCCGAAACGAGGTAAGGCGAAAGCCCGCCGAAGTTCGGGTTCGCGCCGGAGAAAATACGGAACAGTGCCGCGCCGGCGTAGGCGATCCCGCGGACGATTCCCTCGCGAGAACGGTACAAGCTCGATGAAGGCGCCTGCAGCACGAACACTTCGTTCAGGCCCATGGCCATCGTCGCGAGCGGGCGGCTCAAGCGGCCGAATCCGATATGCCCTTCGCCCGCGGCGGACGTGTCGAGCACGTCGTCGCTCGTGACGACGATCTTCATCGGCAATCCGGCGGAGAGGATCTGCTGCAGCGTCGCGTTCTCCTCGCCGTCGAGCGCGCGCGCGTTCATGCAGACGAGGTAATCCGGGAAGAGCTCGACGTCCGCGGCGTCGAGGCCGTCGTCGCCGAACGTGTCGAAATAAGCGTCGTGGCGCGACTCGTTGTATTCGCCGGCGATTTCGAGCTCGGCGATGGCGAGCGCACGCGCGAGCGCTTTCACCTTCGGCAGTCGCTCGCGGTACGCAGCAAGCGCCGTGTCGCACCGATCGAACTCGAACGTCCAGCCCGGATCGGACAGCGCGGATACCGGATGGAACTGTTGTCCCGCGAGCGTCGCGACCAATCCTTCGATACGTCGACGCCTCGAAGCGGGCATCGCCGACGACGGCACTGCCGCGGCAAGGAGCTTCGACATCGCGTCGAAGTCGAAGGCGTCCGCATGCAGCGATCCGACCGCGGCGCGAAGGCTCTGCGCGCTGCGTCCCGCGTCCGAGCGAACGAAATCGGCGCGCAGCAGATCGGACAGCTGCTGCATCAGCCGGCCCGACGCAGCGGCGAACGCGCGAGCCTTGCGCCGCTTCACTGCACGAAACGCGTGTGCGACGACGCGCGCCGGCGTGCGCGCGTCGCAGTCGATCATCTCGCCGTCGACGTCGAGCGCTGCGCGTGCCTTGGCAAGACTCGCCCGCAACGATTCGTCTGCACCGGCGCCAACGCGCGCGAGGGCGAGGTCCCACAACGATGAAAGGTTGCCGCCCGCGCCCTCCGCGGCAAGCGAGCGAATCTGCTGCTCGAGCGCCAGCACGTGCTTCGTGATCCGTTCGCCGTCCTCGCCTTGCGCGACTTGCGCGATCACGCGATCCACGATCGCCGAGAGCGCCTGCACCGGGTCATCGGCGTCGCACAGGACGAGCGGAAAGTCGTAGCGCAGCCGCGTGAGGTCGCGGTAGCGCGCGAGCAGCGCCGGTCGGCAGTCGCGCGGATCGACGGCGCCGAGGCTTGCGTCGGGCCGCTTGCCGGTGAGGTGGAACGCGACGTGGGTCTGGAGTGCGACTTCCATGGTGCTCGCCTTGTCGTTTGCGATCGCGCGGCCTAGTCGGCCCGTTGTGCGGCCGAATCGGCCGTCCCTCGGCCGAGCTCGGGAGAGCTTTGCGGCCAGACCGTGAACTTGTCGAATTCGGCCTCGAGGCCCTTGCGGATCGTCTGCGCCGTGCGCAGCTCGCTGGAACGCCTGAGGTCCTCGTAGCACGGCACGTCTTCGTTGCGGTACAGGATGCCGACGGGAATCGGATCGATCGAAGACGCAACCTCGCGTGCGCGGTGGAGGTTCGACGGGTCGTGAAGCTCCGTGTTCCTGTAGACCTTGGCGAGACCCGCGCTCAGCTCGATGCCCCGCTCGTGGTGGAGAAGCTTCACCTTTTGCGGATCGTGCAACCACGGCTCGAAGAGCTTCGGCAGCCATTCGGGGCAGCGCTGGACGATGCGCACGAACGACAGGCCCTTGTGGTGGTACGCCGCTTTCACGATGTCGTAGAGCACCTCGGGTACCCAGTCGACCGCTTGCGCGACGAACGAGACGTTCTGTACACCGAGCGTCACCGTCAGCGGGTTCAGCGCGTCGAGATAGCTGCCGCGCGGCGTCGTGTTGCTCTTCGTGCCCTTCGGCGAGGTCGGCGACGCCTGCTTCTTGGTGAGGCCGTAGATCTGGTTGTCGTGCAGGAACACCGTCATGTTCATGTTGTACCGGATCGCGTGGATCCAGTGCGCGGCGCCGATCGAGCAGCAGTCGCCGTCGCCGGTATTGACGAACACGTGCAGGTCCGGCCTCGCCATGCGCACGCCCTCGGCGACCGGCAGCGCGCGGCCGTGGATGCCGTGGAAGCCGTACGTCTTCATGTAGTGCGGGAAGCGCGACGAGCAACCGATTCCCGACACGAACACCGTCTTCTCCGGGCGAAGCTGCTCGTCGCGGCAGAGCTTCTGCACGGCGGCGAGAATCGCGTTGTCGCCGCAGCCCGTGCACCAGCGCGGCACGCCGCTCTGGTAGTCCTCGAGCTCGTATCGCTCGTCGTAGAGCTGCAGCAGGCAGGACGTGGCGGCGGTCGTCATGATTGGGACTCCAGCTTCGCGCGAATCACGCGGCAGATCGTCGACGGCTTGATGGGCTGCCCGCGCACCTCGCTCCAGCAGTCGACGTCGACGAGGTAGCGAGCCCGCAGCAGCATGGCCACCGCCGAGTAGCGGCGATTGGTCTCGTCGATCATCGGATCGTCGGGCCGATCGCTCCAGTTGTTCTCGATGGTCATCACGTGCTTGAAGCGCGCCATGATCTCCTTGAGTCCCGGCTGCATCGGCTGCAGGAACCGCAGATTGATCGACGACACCTTGAGGCCGTCAGCGCGAACGCGCTCCACGGCTTCCTCGATCGCGCCCTGCGTGCTGCCCCAACCGACGACGAGCAGGTCGCCTTCCGCATCGCCGAAAACGGCCGGGGGCGTCAGCGTCTTGGCGAGCGAGGCGAGCTTCAGGCTGCGCGCGTGAAGCCCTTCCTCGTTGATGTCGGGGTCGTACGCGACGTGCGACGCACGGTCGTGCGCAAGCCCGGTCACCGTGTGCATGCCGTTCGGCTGTCCGGGAATGAAGCGCCGCGCGAGGCCGGTGCGGGCGTCCCAGTCGTACGCCTTCGCTCCCAGCGGCACCGGCGTCTGATCGATCGGCGGCGCAAGCCACGCGTCGCTGAACTTCGGCCGCGTGAACGGCGTCTGCGATGTCGCGAGGTTGGAATCCGTCAGCACGACGACGACCATGTTGAACGTCTCGGCGATCTTGCGCGCGGTGACGATCGAGTAGAAGCAATCCTCGATGGTCGAGGCCGCCATCACGACTTTCGGTGCGTCGCCATGGCTGCCGAACATCGCGGTGAACAGATCGCCCTGCTCCGCCTTCGTCGGCTGGCCGGTGCTCGGTCCTCCGCGCTGGACGTTGACGACGACGAGCGGAATCTCCGCCATCACGGCAAGGCCGATCGCCTCCTGCTTGAGCGAGTAGCCGGGTCCCGACGTAATGGTGACCGTGCAGCGTCCTGCGTACGATGCGCCGATCGCGAACGCGCACGCCGCGATCTCGTCCTCCGCCTGGTGCACGACGCCGCCGACGTTCTCAAAGATCTCCGACAGGTAATGCGACGCCGACGTGGCCGGCGTGATCGGATACATCGCGCAGATGTCCATGCCCGACGCGACGACACCGAGCGCGAGCGCCGTGTTGCCGTTGGCGACGACCTGCGGCTCGGTCGCGCGCTCGGCCGGAATGCGGTACTTGAAATCGAGGTTGTCCTCGGCCCATGCGTAGCCGGCATCGAGCAGCGTGACGTTCGTCTTGACCACCGAGGCGGCCTTCTTGCCGAACGTGAGCGCGATCTGCTCGCGCGCGAGCGCGACGTCCAGACTGTAAAGACTGCACAACATGCCGAGCGCAAACATGTTCTTGCCGCGCCGCGCGTCGGCGACGAGCTTGCGGCATTCGCGCTCCATCGGAATCTCGATGACGCGATATCCGGCCTCGACGAGCTTCTCGTGCGTCTCGGCGTACGACGCGGCGATCTTCGGGTCGGCGTCGTCGCGCCACATGCTCTCGAGCAGGATCGTGGCACCCGGCTTCAATTCGCGCGCGCGCACGCGGCCGAGCAGCACCTGCTCGTTGAACGCGATGACCACATCGGTCTCGTCGCCGCCGTTGGTCACGCGCTTGCTGCCGAGGCGGATGCGGTTGCCCGATGCACCGGCGACACTTCGCGCCGGCGGCCGGATCTCCGCCGGAATGATCTCGACGGTCCACACGCCGTTGCCCATGCGGGCGGCGATCGCGCCGAGCGCCTGCCCGCAGCGCTGCGCGCCTTCGCCGGAGTCGCTGATGATCTCGACGACGTGCTGCGACAGCGTGGTCACCGTCTTCGCGGCCGCGCGCCGCGACTTCGCCGCAGGCTTGTGGATCGTGATGTCGTTCATGTCGATCGTCGCTTCCTCATCGCGCGTACGCGTCGTCGGATCTCGTCAGCGGGTGGCAGTCCCGCGCCCGGATTCACGCGACGCGCACGCGCACGAAATTGCGCTCGCGCAGGTCGATGCCGAACAGCGTGCCGACGCCGGCCGCCTGATACGGCGCATCGACGTCGCGCAAGCCCAGGTACGCCTTCATGCCGTGCGCCGCCTTGCGCCCGGCGCCCATCGCCTCGATCACCGTTGCGGCGCCGGTGACGATGTCGCCGCCCGCAAACACGCCGGCGATCGACGTTTGAAGCGTTTCGTCGGCCGCGATGTAGCCCCATTTGTTGAGGGCGAGCTTCGACGTCTGTCCCATGATCGGATTGGCGTTGGTGCCGATCGCGAAGATGACGAGGTCGCACTCGATGTCGTGCTCGCTGCCAGCCACAGGAACGGGACGCCGCCGTCCCGACGCATCCGGCTCGCCGAGCTCCATGCGCACGCAGCGCATCGCGCGCACGCCGCCCTTGCCGTCGTCGAGAATCTCCACCGGATTCGTGAGCCAGTGGAAGTCGATGCCTTCTTCCTCGGCGTGATGCACTTCCTCGGCGCGCGCTGGACATTCCGTCTTGCTGCGCCGGTAGATGCACGACACCTTGCCGGCGCCCAGACGCAGACTGACGCGCAGCGCGTCCATCGCCGTGTTGCCCGCGCCGACGACCGCGACGTTGCGCCCGAGCGGCAGCGGCGTGTCGTAGGCCGGAAACTCCTTCGCTCGCATCAGGTTGCACCGCGTGAGCATTTCGTTCGCCGACAGCACGCCGTTCAACGAATCGCCGGGGATGCCGAGCATCGTCGGATAGCCGGCGCCGGTGCCGACGAACACCGCATCGAAGCCGAGCTCGTCCATCATCTGCTCGATCGTGAACAGGCGGCCGACCAGCGTGTTGCATTCGAACTTGACGCCGAGCTTCGAAAGATTGCGGATTTCGGCGTCGATCACGTCGTTCGGCAGCCGGAAGTCCGGGATGCCGTAGCGCAGCACGCCGCCCGGCTGGTGAAACGCCTCGAACACCGTGACGTCGCATCCCGCCTTCGCCATGTCGGCGGCGCACGCCATGCCGGCGGGACCCGAGCCGACGATGCCGACGCGAAAGGCGTTCTTCTCGATGTAAGGGATGTTGACCCAGCCCTCGCGAATCGCGGCGTCGCCGACGAAGCGCTCGAGCCGTCCGATCGCGACCGGCTCCAGCGTTTCGCCCACGTTGCACACGCCTTCGCACTGGTTCTCCTGCGGACATACGCGACCGCACACCGCCGGCAGCAGATTGGTGCCGGTGATGGCGTCGTACGCGCCGCGAAAATCCTTTTCGGTGAGCTTCTGGATGAAATTCGGAATGTCGACGCCGACAGGGCAGCCGGCGACACACGGCTGCTCGGGACACATCAGGCAGCGTTCGGCTTCATTGAGCGCTTCGGCAAGCGTGTAGCCGCAGTTGACTTCGGCGAAGTTCTTCGCGCGCTCGCGCGGCGGCAGCTCGCGCACCGGCGTGCGTTCCTGCGGAATCGTGCGAATGGTTTTTTTCTTGGCCATGTCAGTACCGGTCGAGGTCGAGCGCAGGCGGCGGCGACGCGATCTCGCCGTGCGTACGCATGCGGCAGTTCTCGTCGAAGCGCTCAAGCGCGGCCTTCTCTTCGCTCGCGAAGCGCTTGAGGCGCAGCATCAGATCGTCGAAGTCGACCTGGTGCGCATCGAAGTCGGGACCGTCGACGCACGCGAACTTCACTTGTCCGCCCACCTTGACGCGGCATCCGCCGCACATGCCCGTGCCGTCGACCATCAGCGGATTGAGGCTCACAATGGTCTTGATCTTGTGGGGCCGCGTGACGGCCGCACAGCCTTTCATCATGACCGGCGGCCCGATCGCGACGCACTCGTCGATGTCCTTGTGCCGCTCGATCGCAATTTCGATGCCGGCGGTGATCATCCCTTTCATGCCTGCCGATCCATCGTCGGTGCACAGATAGAACTCGTCGCACACCGAGCGGAACTTCTCGTCCCAGAACACGAGACCCGCCGTGCGGAATCCGACGACGCCGATCACGTAGGCGCCGGATTCCTTGAACGCGCGTGCCTGCGGGAAGATCGGCGCGACGCCGAGCCCGCCGCCAACGCATAGCACCTTCTTCGCGTGACCGATCGGGCTCGGAATGCCCATTGGCCCGACGATCGCGTACAGCATGGAGCCGACGTTGAGCGTCTGCTGCATCTCCTTGGTCGACTTGCCGACCGCTTGGATGACCAGCGTGATCGTGCCGCGCACGCGGTCGAAATCGGCGATCGTCAGCGGTATGCGCTCGCCGTGCTCGTGCGCCATCACGATGACGAACTGGCCGGCCTTCGCCGCTCGCGCCATCAGCGGATGGCGGACCTCGAGCAGGTACGTGACATCGGAGAAGTCTTCGCGCGAGACGATCTCGAAATTCGACATGAAGAGCCTTTTTGCGACGGGGAGCTGATGCGGGCAGAGCGGCGCGCGGCGCGCGCAACAGCGTCGACATCGACCCGCTGTTACCGTGCAACCGATGCTACGCCCGCGGCCGAAAGTCGCATAGCGTTAATGGCCATTACGGCTTGATCTACATCACATTTGCCGCGGTTTTCGGCGCGATCGACGCGTCGGATGCGCGTTACGTGTCGTGCGCCACGCTCGCGGATTGCGTGCGAGAGGACCGCTACAATGGCGGCTATGCCTGCATCGAAGCTTCGATGAACGACCGCGCTTGCACACCGGTTCGCCTCACGCAACTCAGTCACGGCGGCGGTTGCGGCTGCAAGATCGCGCCCGCGGTGCTGCGCGAGATACTCGGTGCCGCCAAAGGTATCCTTCCCGATGCGTTGCTGGTCGGAATCGAAACGTCCGACGACGACGCCGTCTACCGGATCGACGATGATCGCGCGATCGTCGCGACAACGGACTTCTTCATGCCGATCGTCGACGATCCGTTCGACTTCGGCGCGATCGCCGCGCCTCGCCATCTCAAGCGCAATGCGGGCGCGCGCGCCGCCGATACGTTGATCCTCGGCAAGCCGCTCGGCGCGGGCGTCTACGGTGCCGCCCTCAAGAAGGAACGCCTTTCGCACGAGCGCTACGACGTGATGATCGCGTCGACGACGCAACTCAACACGGCGAGCATCGCGCTCGGCAAGCTCGACGCCGTTCACGCATTGACCGACGTGACGGCATTCGGCTTGCTCGGCCACCCTGCTCGAAATCTGCCGCGCGTCCGCAAACGGCGCGATCGTCGACTACGCGCGCGTTCCGCTGCTTCCCGGCGTGATCGAGCTCGCACGCGAAGGCTTGGTCACCGGCGCTTCAGTGCGCGACTGGGCGAGCTACGGCGGCGATGTCGACCTCGCCGAGCGCATCGGCGATGTGGAACGCACGATCCTCACCGATCCGCAAACGTCCGGCGGGCTGCTCGTCGCATGAGCACCGCAGGCTGCGACCGACGTGCTCGCGGTCTTCCGTCGCGAAGGCTTCGCGCACGCTGCCGCGATCGGCGAATTCGCCGCCGGCGCGCCGCGCGTTTGCGTCCGCTGACGTGACGCCCGGCGCCGATCCGGCCGGGTCGACGCACGGCAGCGCGCGCGGCTCGTTCGGTCTGTATCCGCAAACGTCGTTTCGCATCGTCCGCGGCGATCAGGCGGGCGATGCGACGCTTCGACAGGCGCGCTGGTATTTTGCGGACGAAATCGTCGCCGTCTCTGAGCCGGGCGCGCCCGTCGCCGGATTCTCGCGCGCGATGCGCACGCAGGATGATGTGCTCACCTGGATGCGCGAGCGCGCGAGCGACGCGCCGCTCGAGCATCCTCCGCTCGTCTGGATCGCCGCGCCGCAGACGATTGCGCACGCGCTGCTGTCCGCCGATGCGCAGGAGCTCGTGGCCGCCCACATCCGGATGCCGCTCGCGCTGATGCCGAAGCATCCGCTCAACCGCTCGTACTTCGATGAATCGTCGGCGCGCTTCTTCGCGCAACGCGCGGTGAAACTGCGCGGCACCCTCGACGCGGATCGTTTCGTCGCGCGCACGCTGTGGCCCGAGGACTTCGCGCTGCCTGCCGCACCACCGCAGCGGCCGCTCGACCCGAACGTGTCAGCGCAACTCGCGCTGCGCGCGCTCGTGCGCGAGGCGCCGCAGGGCGGCGCGCGAAGCGCGTTCGACGCATGGACGCTCTGGCAGCGCGACACCGGTGCGAGCTTCGCCGACGGTTACGTCCTTGCGCTGGTCCTCACCGGCGCACAAGGCGACGACGACGAGGCGCACGGCGGCCATTTCGCGCTCGCGACCGGCCGCCTCGAGCCTGACGGCGCGATCGGCGACTGGCTCGTCGACAACTTCTACGCGCTCGACACCGAGAGCGAGAAAGGCATCATCGGAGCGCCGGTGCCGCTCGACAACTATCTGGCCGACCTCAACGCGGGCCAGGCATGGTACAGGCCCGCTGCGCTGCTGGTCGCGGTGCTCCATGACGCGCGCGCAGCCGTCCTCGTGCAGGGCGCGATGAACCGCGTCTACAACCAGTTCTACCGCCACCAGTTGCACTACGATCACGCGGCGATGAATTGCACCGGGATCAGCGTCGACACGTTGCGCACGCTCGGGCTCGAAATCGCGGCGCGCAAGCCGGCATGGCACGCGCTCGCGCCGCTCGCGCTGCCGTGGCTCGTCGCGACCGAGCGCTCGCTTGGCCGTGCACGACAGGCGTACGACTACGCGACCGAGGATGCGACGCGATTGCTGCCGCAGGCCGCGTTCGAGGAAATAGGCGCCGCGCTGCTTGCGCTCGCGAGCGCCCCGGCGACCGTACGCGGCAAGCTCGCTGCGTCGATCGCAGCCGACATCGACGCGCTCGCATTCGTGCGCATTCCGCAGCTGCCGTCGAGCCGCGCATGGGGCGACGCGCCGGTCGTCACGTTGCGCGAATACCGCGACCGGCTGCCTGCGCGACGCGCCGACATGAAGATCGTCCCCGTTCCGCCCCGGCCGTTTCCCGACGCGCTGCGCGACGACGATCTGTTACGAAAACCATGGCGTCGCTCGTCGATCGCGATCGCGTTGTGGTCCGCGCTCGTGGCGCTCGCCATCGCGTTGGCGATCGCGCACGGGTAAAGAAAACGGCCCCGAAGGGCCGCATTCTTTGGATCGGACCGTCGTCCGAAGGTTCAGCTCCAGCGCCTGCGCACGAAGCCGAGGCCCGCGAGACCGATGCCGAGCAATGCGAGCGCGCCCGGCTCGGCGGCAGCGATGACCTCGGTCGCCTGCGTCGACACGTTATGATGGATCGTGAAGCTGTACGGATGGTTGGCGAGAAGCACGAAATTCGTGACCGCGGCAAAACTTCCGGTGCAGTTCTCGGTCGGCGCGGACGGCTGGTTGAACGTCGCGCTTGCGTTCGCGACGAGGTTGCAACCCTCGCTCGTAACCGTCAGGCCGCTTTGCGTGCCGGTCGCAATGTTGCCGTTCGGAATCCAGTCGATCAGCGTCGCGCCGCCAATACCATCGACCAGCGTGAGCTCCCACTTGAAGCCGGCGCCCGCGGTTGTTCCGGGCAGGCTCAGCGCGGCCGTCCACGCGCGCAGGAAGGTCGTGGCGTCAAAATGGATGTCGGCCTCCGCGACGTCGTGCGCGAGCACGAACTGGAACGACGATGTCAGCAGGATATCCGACGACGAGCCGCCCGACGCATTGGTGTTGATCGACGTCTCCGCGATCGTCCCAGCCCGTACGCCGAGCGCGAAGGGCACGCCGGTGATCGGAACGCCCGTCAGCAGCGAATCGCTGCGCGCGTAGGTCGATGTCGGCGGAACGGTGGCGGGCACGAACAAATTCTGCGGGATGCCGGCGCACGGCGCGCCCACGCACGCCATCGGTGCATCGGTCGCCGCCGAGAACGTGTTGGTCGCCGCGAACTGCGCGTCGAATCCGCCCGGGTTGAGCAATGCATTGTTGACGAGCGTGTCCTGGAAGCTGATCTGCGAGAAATCCGTGATATTCAGCGGAACGCCAGCAGGACCGGTCAGAATGAAGTGCGAAATGTCGATGAGCGCGTTGGCCATCGCATCCGCCCGAGCGTTGCCGGCGGCGCCCAAGCCGAATGCAACCGAAATGCCCACCGCGACTGCAAGTTTCTTGAACGTCATGATTTGCCTCGATTCCCAGTCGGTTCAAACTCGAAAGCACGTCTTGTCGAGCCATTTAAAGCAATCGCCGTACCGGTGCGCTAACACCCTGATAATATTGAGCGCATTGTGTCTCTTGCCGGGATAGGGAGCGCTCCCTGTAAAGCAGTCCGACAGCAACCCCATCGCCAATGTAACCGCCCGACGGCGAATCGCAGCGTATCCGGCGCCGCCCGCATTTGCAACTTTCGGCGCGCCGGCGACCTTCTTTTGCGCAGCGAGACGAGGGGACCGGCGTCGGCACCGACGATCGCGGGTATGCCGGTGCGGCGTGGCCGGATTGTCAATGGTGTCGACATCGCTGGCACGAACAGGTCGTCATTGCGTCAATGGCTCGTACAATCGATATGACAACGTGCCGTAGCGTAACAAATAAAGCACGCAAACTGCGTTAGCATATAAAGTGCGGCGCTGCGATCACTTTTGCAAGCCGCGCCGAACAAGCCTCCACGCCGATGGGACCTCTCGCGATCGCCTGGCGCAACGTATTGCGCCACCGCCGGCGCACGGCGATCGCGCTCGGCGCGATCGCCTTCGGCGTCGTCGCGCTGATCGTGGCCGGCGGCTTCATCGAGTGGATCTTCGTCGACTTCCGCGAGAGCTCGATCCGTTCGCATCTCGGACACATCCAGGTCACGCGAAGCGGCTACCGCGACGGTTCCGCCGCCGACCCTTTCGCCTACCTGCTGCCGAACGACCCGGAGCTCACGCGCAGCATCGCGGCCGATTCGCGTGTGCGGCTGCTGGCGCCACGGCTGTTCTTCAGCGGGCTCGCGAGCTTCGGCGACACGACGATCTCGTTCGTCGGCCAGGGCGTCGATCCGGACAAGGAGCGTGCGCTGAGCCAGGCGATGACGGTCACCGCGGGCACGCCGCTCACCGATGACGATCCGGCCGGCGCGACGCTCGGCGAGGGTCTCGCCGCGAATCTCGGCGTCAAGCCGGGGGACACGCTGGTGCTGCTCGCAACGACCCGCTCGGGCGGCGTGAACGCCGTCGAAGTGCGCGTGCGCGGCACATTTGCGACGGTGACCAAAGCGTACGACGACTCCGCGCTGCGCGTGCCGCTCGCGGTTGCGCAACGGCTGCTTCGCGTCGATGGAGCGCATGCATGGGTGTTGCTGCTGCGCGACACCGCCGACACGCCGGCGGTGCTCGCGTCGCTCACGCAACAGCTTGCGAGCCGCAACGTCGAGCTCACGCCGTGGTGGGTTCTCGCGGATTTCTACAACAAGACCGTCGAGCTCTTCTCGAAGCAGCTCGGCGTCGTGCGCTTCATCGTCGGCGTCATCATCGTGCTGTCGATCTCGAACACGATGATCATGGCGGTCCTCGAGCGCACCTGGGAAATCGGCACGAGCATGGCGCTCGGCGCGCCGCGGCGGCAGATTCTCGTGCTGTTCCTGCTCGAGGGCCTGCTGCTCGGCGTGCTGGGCGGCGCGATCGGCCTCGCGCTCGGCGCGCTGATCGCGCTCGCGCTTTCCGCCGTCGGCATCCCGATGCCGCCGCCGCCGGGGATGAGCCACGGCTTCACCGGCGGCGTGCTGCTGACCGCGCCGCTCACGGCCGGCGCATTCGCGATCGCCGTCGCGACGACGCTCGCCGCGAGCGTCTATCCGGCGCGCAAGGCTTCGCGCCTGCCGATCGTCGACGCGTTGCGGCACAACCGTTGAAGCGCATCGATCGCCTCGTCGGCGCACAGATCGAGCGGACGGCGCCGGCATGCTGAAGCTCGCGTTGCGCAACGTGCTGCGCTACCGCGTGCGAACGGCGCTTACGCTGTCGGCGATCGCGCTCGGCGTCGCGGCGCTGATCATCGCCGGCGGCTTCGTCGAGGATGTCTACGTGCAGCTCGGCGAGGCGACGATCCGCTCGCAGTTGGGCCACCTGCAGGTCTATCGGACCGGCTATTACGAACAAGGCTCGCGCCGACCTTTCGAGTACGCGCTCGAGCGGCCGGCCGAGCTCGCGAGCGCGATCCGCGGCGAGCCCGCCGTGCGCGACGTGATGCTGCGCCTGAATTTCTCGGCGCTTCTGAACAACGGACGCGCCGACGTCGCGATCGCCGGCGAAGGCATCGAGCCCGACAAGGAAGCACGGCTCGGCAGCTTCATCACGATCGTCGCCGGCCGCGCGTTGAGCGTGCAGGACCGCTACGGGATCGTCATCGGCGAGGGCGTGTCGAAGGCGCTGCGGCTGTCGCCGGGCAGCCGAGCCACGCTCGCGACGGCGACCGCCGACGGCGCGCTCAACAGCCTCGACGTCGAGGTCGTCGGCGTGTTCCGCAGCTTTTCGAAGGACTACGATGCGCGTGCCGTACGGATTGCGCTGCCCGCCGCGCACGAGCTGCTCGCGACCGACGTGGCGAACGCCGCGGTGGTGCTGCTCGACGCGACCGCGCATACCGACATGGCGAAGGCGTCGCTCGAGCGCACCCTCGCCGGCCGCGGCGTCGAGATCAAGCCGTGGCACGAGCTTTCCGACTTCTACCGCAAGACGATCGCGCTGTACCAGCGGCAGTTCGGCTTCCTGCAGGCGATCACGCTCGTCATGGTCGTGCTTTCGGTCATGAACAGCGTCAGCATGACGACGTTCGAGCGCGCGGGCGAGTTCGGCACGATGCGCGCGCTCGGCGACCGCAGCGGCCACGTCTTCAGGCTCGTCGTCGTCGAGAACCTCGTCCTCGGCGCGATCGGTGCGCTCGCCGGCGTCGCAGCCGGGCTCCTGCTCGCGGTCGCGATCTCGAGCGTGGGCATCCCGATGCCGCCGCCGCCCAACGCCGAGAGCGGTTACACGGCATTCATCCGCATCGAGCCTGCGATCGTCGCCACGGCGTTCGCCGTCGGGCTCGTCGCGGCAGTTGCCGCGTCGCTGTGGCCGGCCCAGCGCATCGCGCGCATGCCGGTGATCGATGCGCTGCGGCAGACGTTCTGACGGCGCGCCTCGATCATGTCAATCGTCGTGCGAATGGAGGGCTTGTCGAAGGCGTACCGCCTGGGCGATGCGACCGTGGTGGCGCTGCGCGACATCAACCTCAATATCGACGACGGCGTGTTCCTCGCGATCGCCGGACCGTCGGGCAGCGGCAAGTCGACGCTGTTGAACCTGATCGGCTGCATCGACACGCCGAGCGCCGGACGCATCTTCGTCGCGGGTCACGACGTGACCGGGCGCAGCGCCGACGATCTCGCCGCACTGCGCGCCCGCACGATCGGCTTCATCTTCCAGAACTTCAACCTGCTGCCGGTGCTCTCGGCGGCCGAGAACGTCGAGTACCCGTTGCTGCAATTGCGCGAGCTCTCGAAAGCGCAGCGGCGCGAGCGCGTGCGCCACTATCTCGATATCGTCGGGCTCTCGCGCTTCGCGCATCATCGGCCGAACCAGTTGAGCGGCGGCCAGCGCCAGCGCGTCGCGATCGCGCGCGCGCTCGCCGTTCACCCGAAGATCATCCTCGCCGACGAGCCGACGGCGAACCTCGACCACAAGACCGGCGGCCGGATCCTGCGGCTGATGCGCAAGATCAACCGCAGCACCGGCGCAACGTTCGTGTTCTCCACGCACGACCAACGCGTGATCGACATGGCCGATCGCCGCGTCGACCTCGAGGATGGCGCGATCGTGCGCCTGGGCGTTCGCAGCGGCAAGGAATGGACGTACGCGTCGGAGAACCTGCACGACTCCATACTCGGGCGCATCACCGTGTCGCGACCGCGAAGCGCGCGAGCGCGGGGTTGACGCGACCTACGACGGGGCGTCCGGCAACGGTTCGAGCAGCCGCTCGAGCGGCAGGCGCACCGAGCGCGCGCGCGCCGCCTTCCCTTCGCCGACACGGCCCATGAACACCGTGCGCGGCGCGACGTCGGCCCCGAGCAGATGATCGAGCGCGCGGCCGACATGGTGCGCCTGGCGCAACGCGCGCTCGCGCGTCGTGAAGCGAACGCCCTCGCGCGCATAACGGGCGAACACGAGCGGCGTGTAGCCCGGCTGGAACTGCAGCGAAAGGCTCGTCGCGGTGAGCCAGAAACGCTGCAGCGCGCGGCCGGCGGCAATGTAATCGTCGATCGAGCGCGGCGCCTCGTCTGCGACGATTGCCACGTGCGCGGCGCACGCGAGGCCGGGAACGAGGTCGAGCTCGATTCGCGGCGCGAGCGTGCCGGCGAAATAGCGGTTCAACAGATCGATGCGCCGCCAGCTCGTCATCGCCCAGCGCATCAGCGCGAGCGCGGGCGCGCTTGCGCCGAGCGCCGCGGCGGGGATCCGGTCCTCGCTCGCCTGCGTGTCCCAGTCGATGATGTCGCGATGGACCGGGTACGCCTCGGGAATCGTCAACCGGATCTTCGCGTTGCGGAAGTTGAGCCGCGCAGCCTTCGCGCGGCCGCTGCGGCCTTCGAGCCATCGCAGCGTGAAGCCCGTTGCGACCGCCCGCTCGAGCGCGTCCTTCTGCGCACCGGTCAACGGCCGCGTGGCGAGCGCGCGGCGCTGCACGCGCCGCTCACGGATGTGCGCAACGAGCGGATCCTCGGCGACTCGCGCGTCAGGCCGGAAGCGCACATCGAACACCGGCCGCTCGTCGCTCGCGCCGGCTCGCCTCGTGATGTCGGTCGCCCATCCGAAGCGGGTCGCCGCGATCGCGATCGTCTCGAGCAGCGCGCCGATCGAGATCTGGCTCGGATGTCCGTCGAGGTCGTAGACGCAATGGCGCCGCGTGTCGAACCCGAATACGGTGACGCGATCGTCGGCGTCGATCGCAAAGCGCCACGGCTGCGTGTTGTCGCCGCTCGGCGCCCAGCGCGCGAGGTCGAGAACCTCACGTATCGCGGCCGTCACGGCGCGCTGTCCGACGGCGCGTCGCGCCGGCCCATCGCCGCGAGCTGTCGGCGCGCAATCGCGATCGCGACGCGCTGCAGCGGATTGCGGTTTCCCCAAGGTCGCCACGTTCGCACGAGCTTGCCGCGATAGGCGTCGAATTGCAGCCCGACGGGCGCGGCATCGACGCGCCCTCGCGCGAGCAGGATCTTCAGCGCTTCGGTCGCCGCGATTCCCGCGCAAAGCTGGCACGCCATCGCGGTGGAGGGCCCTTTGCGCCTCGCGAAATCGACGAACGACGGATCGGCGACGTAGCCGCGATGCAGCAGCGCCGGCGCGAGACCGATCAGCAAGCGCACCATCTTTTCCGGCTCGTCGACGCCGTCGAGCCGGAAATACTGCTCGAAGCTCATCCCGCCGGGCAGGAAGTTCAGCAGTGCGGCGCTCATGCCGAGCGGCGCCACGGTCGTCGCCGGAACATTCGCGGCACGGCACGCGGCGAACGTCCGCTCGCGGGCGTCGAACGCGAAAAAGTCGAGGCCGTCGACATAGAGGTCGACGCCGTGAAGGAAGCGATCGACGTTGACCGCCGTGACGCCGTCGGCGAACAGCTCGAGCTCGACGTCCGGATTGATGTCACGCGCCATCGCGGCGAGCACGTCGATCTTCGGCTGCCCGATCGTCGACATCATCGCGCCGATCTGGCGGTTGAAATTGGCGACGTCGAAGCGGTCGAAATCGGCGAGACGGAAGCGGCCGATGCCAAGCCGCGTCAACGTCAGCAGATGCAGGCCGCCGACGCCGCCGAGCCCGGCGATCGCGATGCGCTTGCCACGCAGCGTCCGCTGCTCGTCGGGCGTGACCCAGCCGAGGTTGCGCGAGAACGCCTCGTCGTACGAAAACGATGCCGGTACCGGCCGCGCGTTCGGAAATCCGGTCTGCAACGTGCGCCGCCGCGTGGCTAGAAATCGAGACGAAGCTCCGCGTACACGCGGTCGCGATTGTTGAACCGGCCGAAAAATCCGTCGGCGGGACCGGTGAAGATGTCGAGACCGGCGCCGACGGTGTAATTCTTCGCCGGATACCAGTTGAGTCGCGGCCGCACGAGCCCGCCGCCGTCCTTGAAGTTCTGGATCCACAGGATCTGCGGCTCCAGCGCGTTTGTGAGCTTCGTCGACAGGAAAACGCTGGCGCCGAATCCGTCGCTTCGAATCGCGAGATCGTCGCCGCCGCCCGAGAACACGCGCTGGAACGCCTGCACGTTGAGCCTCGTGTCGTGCGGCAACGGAAAGTCGACGCCGATGATGTAATCGAACGTATTGCGCTTGACGACGCCGTCGGGTGTCGTGGGCGTGGCGAGCGTATAGCCCTGGCCGTGCGCGTAGACCGTTTCGGCTCTCAGCACGAAGTCGCTGAAGTCCTTGCTGACGGTCGCGCCGGCCTGCCAGATGCGGTCGTATCGAGGCTCGAAAACGGACGCGTCGCCGGGCGTGCCCGGCGCGATCCGGTAGAACGTGGGCGACGTGCTGAAGCTTCGGTACACGAACGCTGCGACATCCCAGCCGTCGAGCAGCGTGTTGGCGCGAACGCCGTAATTGCCGTTCGCGAGCGTGCGATCGGGTTTCTTCGGATCGCGAAACAGCGCGGCGATCTCCGGCGGCGTCGGCGACGCAATGCGCGGCGCCGGATAGAAGTCCGCGCCGGGCTTGCCGATCTGGTCGAACAGCGGCACGGGAATCCAGACGAGCTCGACGTGCGAATCGCCGGCGAAATACTCGGCGCGGGCGGCCCATTGCGGAATGCGCATGACGTCGAAGCTCGGCAGCAGGAACTCGCGCATGTCGCGCGCGGACACGACGTCGGCGAAATACAGCCCGATCACCTCACCCCAGATGATGTGCTGTGCGCCGAAGCGGAAATCCCAATCGCCCGCCGATACGTCGAGATAGTTCTCGCGATGGAAGAAACGCGCGCGCTGGTCGCGCTTGACGGTGTCGAGATAGAAATCGGACGTCGCGTAGACCGCGTCGATGTCGACGCGGCCGCCGAGCTTCCATTTGATGTTGTCGCTGAAGCGGCCCTGGCCGTCGAGCTCCAACCGGCCGACGCCGCGCGACCAATGCGACGGCGAGCTGTACGTATACGCGCCGAGCGCATCGAAGAAGCCGTTGAGCTTTGCACGCGCGTCATCCGGCTCGGCGGCGCGCGCCGGCGACGGAAACGAGGCGATTGCGAGCGAGACGAGGAAGGCGGCGGCCGGCGCGACAATCCGCTTCGCCGATGTGCGGCCGGTCAGTTGTGAGATCAAACGATCGATGATGAAGTCAATCCATTCCCGCTTCCGCATCTCCTCACCCGTGTCGTGGTCAAGTCCCGCGTCGTCCGCTCAGTATATTTTGTGGATAATCAAATGAGCGTCGCTTTCGCCGGGCGATTGCGATGACCCGGCCGGAACGACAAGCGTAGACTTGCCAGTCGCTGAAGCCGCCGGAACCCTGCAACGTCGGTTCCGCGCGGACACACCTGCCCGGATCGCATGAGAGCCTATACTTTTTTGCCCGCTCGCGCCAACTTCGCCCGCACAACGCTGCGCGCGCTCGCACTCGCTTGCGCGTGCGCGCTGCCGTGGACCGCCGCGCACCCACAGGCGGGCAGCGAAGGCGAGGACGCGCTCGCCAAGACGATCGTCGAGAAAGCAGACGAGGTCCGCTTTCCCACCAAGGCTTTCGAGGTCGTCGTTACGATCGACACGACCGCAGCCGAGGGGGCGGTCGAATCGAGGAAATATCGGGTGCTGTCGAAGGGCAACCAGAACACGATCGTGATGGCGCTCGAACCGGCGTCCGAACGCGGGCAGGCGATGTTGATGAAGAGCCGCGACCTGTGGATCTTCATGCCCTCGGTGTCGCAGCCGGTGCGGTTGTCGCTTGCGCAGCGGCTGACCGGTCAGGTCGCGAACGGCGACCTCGCCCGGGCCAACTTCGCCGGCGATTACGCGCCCAGGGTCGTGCGTACGGAAAAGGTCGACGGCGAGCCGACGTATGTTCTCGAGCTCACCGCGGTCGAGCGCAGCGTCACTTATCATCGCGTGCTGTATTGGGTGCGGCAGGCCGATTTCCGGCCGCAGAAGGCGGAGTTCTACTCGCTCTCCGACCGGCTGCTGAAAACCTGCCTCTACCAGGATTACCGGCAGATCGCCGGCCGCGTTCGGCCTGCGCGGCTCGTCATGCAGGACGCTTTGCACAAGGGAGAGGAGTCGGTGCTCGAGTACCGTGACATGCGCGTGCGGGATCTTCCCGACAAGATGTTCACCAAGGACTATCTCAAGCATCTCGATTGACGACGTGCTTGTCGAGCCGGTTGCTTCGCTGCGCGCCCCGCCCGCTTCGCGCGGCGAGAACGGTCCCGCGAACGCGGGCCGCTCCGGATCCTGGGAAGGACACGACGGGGTGAACGTGAATGCGTGAATTGCGGGGCGGGATCGTCAGAAAGTCGCTGGCGAAGATCCTTGCGAGGATGCGCGGTCGCAAGCTTCGGCGCGCGGGCGCGTCCGGCGGAACCGAGTCGTCGAACGGCGCGCCGTCGGTGCTGCGCGCGCCCACGGAGGTCACAGGACGAACGATCTACGGCGATCGGCCGCTTCGCTTCCGGCGGTTGACCGTCCCCGATCCCGACCTGCCGGCGATCACCGATCCGTCCGCGTTCGCGAACGCGTTCAAGATCCGCATCGCGCATCTGACTCACGCGCCGCGCGATGCCGAAGTGCTGATCGAGCGCCGCTACGGCGGTCGCGGCTATCAGATCCCCGTCGTCAAGCGCGACCCGCTGCTGATGACGTGCCTCGCGTACGACGAAGGCCAGATCGTCGGCACGGTGAGCGTGCGGCTCGACGCGCCCGGCAAGGGTCTCTCGTCGGACGAACAGTATCGCGAGGAGAACGACCGGCTGCGCGCGCAGGGTCTTCGCCTCTGCGAATTCACGCAGCTCGCCGTCGACACGGCGGTCGCGAGCAAGCCGGTGCTGATGAGCCTGTTCCACACCGCCTATCTTTATGCTGCCGTCGTGCGTCACTACACGTATTCGGTGATCGAGGTCAATCCGCGCCATGCAAGCTTCTACGCGCGTGCGCTGCGCTTCGAGCCGCTGGGTCCGATCCGGATGAACCACCGGGTCAACGCGCCTGCCATTCTTCTCGGCGTCTCGTTCGCGACGATCGCCGACGGCATCGCACAGCACGCGGGACGGTTCGACTCGCAGGAAGCGCGCGGTTCGCTCTTCCGCTATTGTTTTCCGGCCGACGAGCAGGTCGGCGTGCTCAACCGTCTGCGCGCGCTCGTCGTCGACGAGTGACGGGCTGCCGGGGCCGGTGACTTCGGCCGCCGCCTTTCGAGCGACGATGCGATCGTTTCGTTATGTCGCTTGATCAGCGGTGCTTGAACGCCGGCTTGCGCTTCTCGACGAACGCGCGCATGCCCTCTTTCTGGTCATCGAGCCCGAACGTCGCGTGGAACTCGCGCCGCTCGAACAGCAATCCTTCGGCAAGGGATGACTCGTACGCGCGGTTGATCGACTCCTTGATCTTCAGCACGACCGGCAGCGAGAAGCTCGCGATCTTCGCTGCGATGACGAGCGCTTCGTCCTCGAGCTTGTCGACGGCGACGACGCGCGAGACGAGTCCTGCGCGCTCGGCCTCGGCAGCGTCGATCATCCTGCCCGTCAGGCACCAGTCCATCGCCTTCGCCTTGCCGACCGCCCGCGGCAGACGCTGCGTGCCCCCCATGCCCGGCATCGTGCCGATCGTGATCTCCGGCTGCCCGAATTTCGCGTTGTCGGCGGCGACGATCAGGTCGCACATCATCGCGAGCTCGCAGCCGCCACCCAGCGCGTAGCCGGCGACCGCCGCAATCACGGGCTTTCGCGTGCGCCGCACCGACTCCCAATCCCGGGTGATGTAATCGTCGCCGTAGACCTTCTGATAGTCCCATTCGGCCATTGCGCCGATGTCGGCGCCGGCGGCGAACGCCTTGTCGTTGCCGGTGATGACGATCGCGCCAATGCCGGGATCGGCGTCGAAATCGGCGAGCGCCTGCATGAGCTCGGCGGCGAGCGCGTCGTTGAGCGCATTCATCCGCTGCGGGCGGTTCAGCCGAACGACGCCGACGCGCTCATGCCGTTCGACGATGATGTTCTCGTAGGTCATAGCGTCGGGCGCCTTCAGGGGCGCGAAGGGTCGAAATGCTTCTTCAGGTCCTGCCAGCAGCGGTAGTACTCGGGCTGCAGTTGCGCCGCTTCGAGCGCCTGCTGCGTGGGACGAATGACGCCGCGCGTCTCGAACATGAACGCCATCGTGTCGCGGATGTACGTCGGCTTCGACGTGTCGGCGCGCGTCGCCTTGTCGAACGTTTCGGCATCGGGCCCATGCCCGCTCATGCAGTTGTGCAGACTTGCGCCGCCGGGAACGAACCCTTCGGCCTTCGCGTCGTACGCGCCGTGGATCAGCCCCATGAACTCGCTCGCGACGTTGCGGTGGAACCACGGCGGCCGGAACGTGTGCTCCATCGCGAGCACGCGCGGCGGGAAGATCACGAAGTCGACCTCGTCCACGCCCGGCGTGTCGCTCTGCGACTGCAGCACGAGGAAGATCGACGGATCGGGATGATCGAAGCTCACCGAGCCGATCGCGTTGAAGCGGCGCAGGTCGTACGCGTACGGCGTGTAGTTGCCGTGCCACGCGACGACGTCGAGCGGCGAATGATCGATCGGCGCGCTCCAAAGGTTGCCCATGAATTTCGCGACGAGCTCGAAGTCGCCGTCGCGGTCCTCGAACGCCGCGACCGGCGCGAGGAAATCGCGCACGTTGGCGAGGCCGTTCGATCCGATCGGCCCGAGATCCGGCAGTCGCAACAGTGCACCGTAGTTCTCGCAGATGTAGCCGCGCGACGGCCCGTCGGGCAACTCGACGCGAAAACGCACGCCGCGCGGGACGACGGCAATCTGCTGCGGCTCGACGTGCAGACGCCCGAGCTCTGTCCAAACATGCAGCCGTCCCTGCTGCGGCACGATCAGGAGCTCGCCGTCGGCGTCGTAGAAGAAGCGCTCGCTCATCGAGCGGTTCGCCGCATAGACATGGATGCCGCAGCCGGCTTGCGCGCGAGGCTCGCCCACGCCTGCCATCGTCACGAGGCCGTCGACAAAATCAGTCGGCGCATCGGGAATCGGCCACGGATCCCAGCGAAGCTGGTTGGGCGGTGTGGCAACGTTGTCGAAGCGGCTTTCGATGCGGCCGTTACCGATCATCCGGAACGGCCGGTGCATGGCCGCAGGCCGAATCCGGTAGAGCCAAGAGCGGCGATTCACGCCGCGCGGCGCCGTGAACGCCGTGCCCGACAACTGCTCGGCGTACAACCCGTACGGACAGCGTTGCGGCGAGTTTTGACCGACCGGCAACGCGCCGGGCAGCGCCTCAGTCGCGAACTCGTTGCCGAAGCCCGACTGGTAGGCGAGCGACGCGGTCTCGGACATTACCGACATTGTGTCATCCCGAGGAGCGCAGCGACGAGCGATCTGCTGTTGGATTGTCGTCGCGAGAAGCAGATTCCTCGCTGCGCTCGGAATGACATTTGGTGCGTCCGCATCAGGCTTCGAGCGCCTGCCACATCTCCTTGTCGCGCTGCGCGGTCCACACGCGCGGGTCGCGATGCGCGGTCGCTTCGTCGTATGCGCGCGACACGTCGAACGGCAGGCAGTGGTCGAAGATCACCCAGTGTCCGAACTTCGGCTTCAGCGCCGCGTAGGTCTCCTTGTACACGGTGCGAAGATCCTTGCCAGCGCGCGTGCCGAGCTCGACCGCGCAGTACAGATCCTCGACGAACGTGCGCGTGCTCGCGAGACCCGCCGCCACCTGCGCGGGCGTCTTGAGCGATGATCCGCGTCCGGGAACGAGCTTTTCCGGACCGAGCGCCGCGATCGCGTCGATCGTCGCCGGCCAGTCGCGCAGATACGCGTCGCCGGCATACGGTGTCGCGCCATACTCGACAAGATCGCCTGAGAACAGGATCTTCTCGTCCGGCAGCCACACGACGGTATCGCCCTTCGTGTGACCGCGCCCGAGCTGCATGATCTCCACCTTGAGCTTGCCGAGCCACATCGTCAGCCGCTTCTCGAACACGATCGTCGGCCACGTGAGCCCCGGCACCGATTCGACCGCGCGGAACAGCCGTGGGAAGCGCTCGATCTCGCTCTGCATGTCGGCTTCGCCGCGCTCGACGATCAGATCGTACGTGTCCCGACTCGCGATGATGTGCTCCGGCGCATAGCCGGATGCGCCGAGCACGCGAACCGCGTGGTAGTGCGAAAGCACGACATAGCGGATCGGCTTGTCGGTGACGTCGCGGATGCGGCGGATCACGTCCTGCGCCATCACCGGCGTCGCCTGCGTGTCGATCACCATCACCGCGTCGTCGCCGACGACGATGCCGGTGTTCGGGTCGCCCTCCGCCGTGTACGCGTACGCGTGCTCGGAGAGCTTGTCGAAGCTGACCGTCTTCTCCTCGAGGTCGGCCTGCGATGCGAACGTCTTGTTGCTCATGACACGAAATTCCTCGTCCTTTCCTCTGCCGCACCGGCGGCAGAGGAAAGATTCATGTTAGCCGATCCGCGGGGCGAGTCCAAGCGATGGAAGTCCGTCGTCCCCGCGAAGGCGGGGACCCAGTGTCGTGCGCATCGCAAGTCGCCGGATTCCCGCTTTCGCGGCGATGACAGGCAGGCTCACCCGCCGTACTTCTTGATCAGCGCGCGCGCATCGTCGACGAGCGCCTGACCGTTGGCGCCCTTCGTGCCCACTTCGGTAATCCATTCCTTTACCACCGGCTCGGTCGCCTTCTGCCAGCGGTCGTACTCGGCGCCCGACAGCGTGTCGAACACACCGTTCGCCTCGCGTGCGAGCTTCTTGCCGGTTTCGGTCGTGCCGTCGAACACCTTGCCGATCTGCTTCGACCATTCGAGGCCCGTGTTCGCGTCGATGATCTTCTTCAGATCGGCCGGCAGGCTGTCGTATTTCGCCTGGTTCATCGCAATGACGAAGATCGAGTTCGACGTCTTCGCGGCGCCCGCCGCGGTGTCGAGGTGGTATTTCGTCACCTCCTGCAGCTTGAGCGCCGGAACGACTTCCCACGGAATCATCGCGCCGTCGATCACGCCCTTCGCAATGGACTCGGTGACCTGCGGCACCGGCATCTGGACCGGCACCGCGCCGATCGCCGCCAGGAACTTGGTGCCGATGCGCGTCGGCGCGCGGACCTTGAGACCCTTGATCTCGTCGAGATTGGTCACGCGCTTGTTCGCGAAGTGCAGCAGCGACCCGTCGTGCACGTGCAGCGCGAGCACCTTGACACCGCGGAACTCGTCCATCGCGTTCTTCTGCACGTAATCCCAGAACGCAGGGCTTCCGCTCTCCGAGTTCTTCGCCATGAACGGCAGCTCGAAAACTTCCGACTTGATGAATCGCCCCGCCTGATACGTCGGCAGCGTCCAGATGATGTCGGCGACCCCGTCGCGCGCCTGGTCGAACAGCTGGGGCGGCGTGCCCCCGAGCTGCATGGCCGGATAGATCTGGCACTTGATGCGCCCGCCCGATTCCTTGCCGAGCCTTTCGCACCACGGCTCGAACACCTGTGCCTGGATCGTGCCTTTCGGCGGCAGGAAATGGTGGATCTTCAGCGTGACGTCCTGCGCGGCCGCGACACCCGCGCCGAGCGCGATCGCGGCGCCGGCGAGCGCGGCATGCAATCGAATGGCCATGCTTTCCTCCTTGGTTGGTTATCGCTTGAACGTGTGGACCAGGAACACCGAGATGATCGGGAAGTACAACAACAACGCAATGCGCACGGCGTCGGACAGCAGGAACGGCACGACACCCTTGAAGGTCTCGGTGAGCGGGACGTCCTTCGCGAGCCTGTTGATGATGTAGACGTTCATGCCGACGGGCGGATGCACGAGGCCGACCTCGACGACCATCAGCGCGAGGATGCCGAACCAGATCGACTTGTCCTGCTGCGAGATGCCCCAGTAGTCGAGGCCCATCACCACAGGATAGAAGATCGGAATCGTCAGCAGGATCATCGCGAGCGAATCCATCACGCAGCCGAGGAAGATGTAGATCACGAGGATCATCACCATGACGAACAACGGCGCGAGCCCGCTCGCCTTCACCCATGTCGCGAGCTCGGTCGGCATCTGCGACAGCGCGAGCGTCGTATTCAGCATGTCGGCGCCGAGCAGCACGAGAAAGATCATCGCCGTTTGCTGCGCGGTGCCGAGGGCGCTGTCGACGAGCCCGCGGCCGCGCATGCCGCCCGTCACGACGGCCAGAATTCCGCAGGCAGCGGCGCCGATCGCCGCCGCTTCGGTCGGATTCGCCCAACCGCCGTAGATGCCGACGATGACGACGACGAACACGAGCAGCACCGGCAGCACCTCGAGCAGGCTCTTCAGCTTGACCGACCACGCGACCGCCGGCCCCGCGGGTCCCGCTTCGGGCCGCCACGTGACGATCAGCTTGACGACGAACATGTAGCCGAGCATCGCGATGATCCCCGGGAGCACCGCGGCCATGAACAGCTTGCCGATCGACTCCTGCGTGAGGATCGCGTAGATCACGAGCGGCACCGACGGCGGAATCATGATGCCGAGCGTTCCACCCGCGGCGAGCGCGCCGGTCGACAGCGAGCCCGAATAGCCGTAGCGGCGAAGCTCGGGCAGCGCGACTTGCCCCATCGTCGCAGCGGTCGCCACCGAGCTGCCGCATATGGCGCCGAAACCTGCGCACGCGCCGATCGCTGCCATCGCGATGCCACCCTTGCGGTGCCCGACGAACGCGCTGACGAACCGGAACAGCGATCTCGACAGGCCGCCGTGCGTCGCGAACTGGCCCATGAGCAGGAAGAGCGGAATGACGACGAGGTCGTAGTTCGAAAGGCGCGCGTACGCGAGGTTCTTCAGCGAGTTGAGGAGCGCGTTGGCGTTGCCCGTCAGGTACAAGTACCCGCCGGCGCCGCAAGCGAACATCGCGATGCCGATCGGCACGCGCACGACCATCAACGACAGCATCACCGCAAAGAGAACTCCGCCGACCTGGATGCCGCTCATCGCGCGACTTCGTGCCGCTGCATCAGCGCATCCGCAGGCTCGCGCGCAAGTGATGCGCCGCCATGTAGAAACCGGCCAGTGCGAGCAGCACGAAGCCGGGTACCATCAGCGCCTGCGCAAGCCAGACCGGCCAGCCGAGGATCGCCGACGTCTCGCCGACCTCCTCGAGCGAGATCGCGCCCACCGCCGAGCGCCAGGCGATCAGCGCACCGAACGCCCCCACGAGGAACGAGCCCAGCGCGTCGAGCCGCGCAACATTGCGCGGCGCGAGGTTGTGTGTGAAGAAGTCGACCTTGATGTCGCCGCCCACGAGGTGACACCAGGCGAAAAAGCTCGCCGATGCGAACGCCGCGCACATCTGCAGCACCTCGACGTCGCCGGGAACCGTCCAGGCGAAGAGCTTGCGGCCGGTGATCGACACGATCTCCATCGCGACCAGCGCGACGAACACGAGGCCGCCGGTGATCGCGAGCCAGCGCGCGAGCTCGATCAGCATCCGGCCGGTCGGACCGAGCGCGGCACCCGGCCGTATCGGCGCGTCGAGCACGGGCTCCTGCATCGCAACCCTCCTCTGATCCCCGCGCGTCGCGCACGCGGATGTTGTTTTCGCACCGGTCGGCGCCGGCGCTCGTTGCGCCGCGAGCTTACCCCAACAGCCGGCGGATACTGTCGGGCGCGGCAACCGGGATGATCTTACGGGGATCGTCCGGGTGGCGACGCGCGAAGAAGCGCACTTCGGTACCTTCGACCAGCACGTCGTCGGAGCGGCGAACGACGTGCACCAGCACGACCCGGTTGCCGCGCCACTCGGCCCCCGTCTCGATGGCGATCCGATCGCCGTAAGTCGCCGGCCGGATGAAGCGCGCCGACGCTTCGACGAGCGGCGTGCCGATGATGCCGTCGGTTTGTTCGAGCTCCCGCCACGAGGGCACGCCCGCTGCGAGGAAGAAGTGGCGCGCGGCCGAGTCCATCCAGCGGAAGTAATTCGGATACCAAACAACCTGCGCCGGATCGCAGTCGCCGAACTCGACCGCGAACTCGGTCGTGTGACGGAAGCTCATCGTGGTGTCCCCTCGTGCGCGAACTCGTCAGCCGCGGCGATACCGAGTTCCTGCGCACAGGCGGCAAGCTCGCGGCGCACGCTTGCCGGCAGCGGAATGCCGTTCGCTTCGCGCTCGCGCGCCATCGCGCGTTCCGGCGCGCCCGGCAGCACGATGCCCGTCACGCCGGGCGCGGGCGGCGACGTCGCGAGCCATGCGGCGAGCCGATCGACGGCATCGTCGAGCCGCTCGCGCGTCGCGAGCCGGTCGGGCGCGAACACGAACGACAGCATGTTGTTCACCATCGGGCTCGGCTGCGGGTCGTGATCCTGCACGTCACCGCCGGAGAGCGCGCCGCCCAGGATCTCGCACATCACGGCGAGCGCGTAGCCCTTGTGTTCGCCGAACGGCAGCAGCGCACCGAGGCGCTCCGGGATCATCACCTCCGGATCGTCGCTCGGGAGGCCTTGCGCGTCGATCAGCACACCGGGTGCGAGCCGCCTGCCTTCCTCGCAGGCGACGCGCACCTTGCCGTACGCGATCGCCGAAGTCGCGTAGTCGAGCACGACCGGATGCGGCGCATGCGGCACGCCGACACAGAACGGGTTCGTGGAGAGCTTGGCCGCGATGCCGCCCCATGGCGCGACGAGCGGAGTCGAGAGCGCATTCACGAAATGCACCGACGCGAAACCTGCCTGTGCGCACTGCTCTGCCCACTGGCCGATGCGCCCAAGATGATGCGTGTTCGCGAGGCCGACCAGCGCGATGCCGTGTGTGCGCGCGCGTTCGATCGCAATGCGCATCGCGGCCGCGCCGGCGATCTGCCCGAAGCCCTTCTGCGCATCGAGGCCGACGAGCGGCCCGGCGTCGGTCACCACGCGCGGCGTCACGCCGGCGTTCACGAGGCGCTGTTGCAGATTGCGCAGGTACGTCGGCACGAGGCCGACGCCGTGCGAGTCGTGGCCATAGAGGTTCGTCTGCACGAGCGATCCGGCAATGGCGTCCGCCTCGTCGGTCGAGCAGCCGGCGGTGGCGAACAGGCGAGCGCAGAATGAACGCAGCGCGGCGGCCGGAATGCGGATCGCGTTTGTCATTGTCGTCAATGTACGCGGTCCGTGGTCATCAACGCGCGGCTCGTTTCGCCCAGACGATCGGCTTCGCGACAGGCGGCCGCGGCGGCGCGCCGTGACGCGTGAGCACGGCGTCGAAGCCGCGCCCGCCTTCGTCGGCGAGCGCCGCCTCGCGCGCGTCGCGAATCGCCTGCGCGCGCTCGGCCGACGTTGCGAACGCGTCGCGCGCCGCGAGATGCACGACGATGTGCTCGAGGTTGCGCTTGCCGCGCGCATTGGTGTCGCCGTAGCCCTTGATCAAGCGGCCACAGAGCGCGAGCTCGTACGCGCACGCCCAATCGGATGCGAGCGCCGCGACGACCGCCGCCAGCCAGCGCTCGATCGCCGCCTGCTCGTCGGCATAGCGCGACATCCGGCGGCGCAACGGCCGCAACGCGGCGAGCGCTCGCAACGCGGCAAAACCGAAAATGCCGTCGGTGCGAACGTGCAGCGCGACGCCGAACGGCCGCTTGCCGCGCGCGATCCGGCGCCGATCCCATGCATTGAGCACGCGCGCAACCGATGCCGGCAGCAACCCGGCGATCTCGGGGACGCCGGGCTTGAACAGGTCGACGATGCGCACGACGTCGCGCTCGCCAGCGCCCACCTCGCGGCGCACGCGCGCAAAGCGGCTCGCGCGGCTTTTCAGCTGCGCCACGCGCACGATGTCGTCGAACGCCATCCACAGCGCGAGAAAGCGCGCCGTCTCGCGCGTCACGGCGGCGGCGTGCGAGCGCGCCGGGTCGGCGGCGTATTCGGCCTCGCGCACGGGCGCGAGCCGGTCGAGATAGAGCTGCGCGTACGATTCGTCCTGGAATTCGACTAGGCGCCGATAGCCGGCAGCGAGGACGTCGCGACACGACGGCGGAAATGCGGCAATGAGCGCCGGAATCATTGCGACCGGCGTGTCGGCCGGACCGGGTGCGGACACGTTCTCTTTCGTATTGGACACCGTCAAGTCGAAGCCGCGCACGAAGCCGCGGCGGCTGGCCTGTGCGCCCACGCCCATCGCGTCGATCGCCGCTTCACAGGCATCGCGGCCGAACGGCAGCACGCCGCTTGCCGCGATCGCGCCGAACATCACCGCGCTCACGACAGTGCCTGCTTCGCGCGCCGCTGCGTCCATGTCGAACGCGACGAACCGCCGGCTGTTCGCGCGCCCGATCTCGAGCAGACGGTCCGACGCGAAGCGGCCGTCGCCGAGCGACATCTTCTCAGCGGTGGTCAGCGTGCGCGACGATGACGTGACCAGCGCCGTGCGCACCGCGTCCGCCATGCCGTTTTGCACCATGCGGATCGCTTCCAGCAATTCGGAGGCGATGAGCACATCGATGCATCCCGGCACCGGCAGCAGCGACAGCACGGGCTCGCGGCCGGACAATGCGCTGCGCGGCGTCGGGAAGATCTCGATGTAATAGGTCGTCGCACCGGTGCGCTGTGCGACACCCGGAATCGATGTGCTTTGCGCCGGATAACCAGCGAGTGCGGCCGCGTCGACCAGCCATCCGGCGAGCACGCCTCCACCCTGCCCGCCCAGCGCGGCGACGAGGATCGTCACGGGCTGCTCGTTCGCGCGCGCGCTCATTGGGTAACCTCCCCACGCTTGTCGGGGCGCGCGGGCATCGCCCGCCCGTGGTTTCGCCTTTGCGTAATCTGCGCGCCCGCGGAGCGGGCACGTCCGCGCATGCTCATGCTTGTCGGGCGCGCGGGCACCGCCCGCCCGTGGTTTCGCCTTTGCGTAATCTGCGCGCCCGCGGAGCGGGCACGTCCGCGCATGCTCATGCTTGTCGGGCGCGCGGGCATCGCCCGCCCGTGGTTTCGCCTTTGCGTAACGCCGCGAGCCGATCGCGCCAGTTCGGATTCTGGATCACTTCGCCGCGGTAGAACGACGGGCACAGGCTCGCGGCGTGTGCGTTCTCGCCGCACAGCCCGCAGCCGACGCAGCCGTCGAGCACCGTCGCGACCGGATCGACCTTCAGCGGGTCGCCACTGTCCTTCAACGACAACGTCGGGCAACCCGACAACCGGATGCACGAGTGGTCGCCCGAGCACGTATCCTCGTCGACACCGTATTTCACGCGCATCGTGCGCTTGCCCGCCGCAAGCTGCTTCGCGCGCCACGGCTTGACCCGCCGCTCGCGCTCGAGCTGGCATTCGCCCTCGGCGATGATCACCTTGAGGCCGGCGTAGTCGCTCGTGAATGCATCTTCGAGTGCGTCGCGCATCTCGCCGACTCGATAGCTGTCGACCTTGCGCAGCCACTTGACTCCGATGCCGGCGAGCGTGCGCTCGATCAGCACGTTCGTGTGCACGAGGCTCGCGCCCTTGTCGGATGCGTCGTCCTTCGCGTCGTCATCGGGGGTCGAGATGATGTCCTGCGTGCCGGTCGCCGACGTGTAGCCGTTCTTCATGATGACGAGCACGGCGTCGCCGCCGTTGAACAGCGCCGATTGCACGCCGGTGAGAAGACCGTTGTGCCAGAAGCCGCCGTCGCCCATGATCGCCATCACACGGCGCTTCATCGCCGGCGACACACCGGCGCGGCTTGCGAGGCTCATGCCGTAGCCGAGGATCGAGTGGCCCTGCGAGAACGGCTCGAACGTGGCGAACGAATGGCAACCGATGTCCGCCGCGACGTGGACCGGGCCGATGTCCTGCTGGGCGAGCTTCATCGCCGCAAATACAGGCCGCTCGGGGCAGCCGATGCAGAACTGCGGCGGTCTCGGCGGCAGCGGCTGCTCGAGTTTCTTCGCGATTTCTGCACGGCGCGCGTCGAGACTCGCAAGCCACGCGCGGCCGTCGTCGAGCGCGAGCCCCGGCGCGTGGCGGTCGAGGAAATCGGCGACGCCGCGCGCGATCGCCTCCACCGTGTATTCGCCCGCCATGGGCAGCGGTCCCTTGCCCTCGATTCGCGTGTCGACACCGCCGCGGTCGGCAATCGTGATGATCTCCTGCTCGACGAACTCGGGCTGGCCTTCCTCGACGACGAGCACGGCACGCTTGCCTGCACAGAACGTCCGGATCTCATCGGGGACGAGCGGATACACGACGTTCAGCACGAGGATCGGCAGCGCGGATGCGCCGAACGCGTCGGCGAGGCCGAATTGCGCGAGCGCGCGCACGAGCGAGTTGTAAAGACCGCCCAGCACGATGATGCCGACGTCGTCTCGGCGGCCGGCGAACACTTCGTTCAACGCATGGTCGGCGATATAGCGCCGCGCCGCCGGCAACCGCTCCGACGTCTTCAGCTTCTCGTGCCGGTACGTCGACGGCGGATGCGACACCTTTGTGTAGTCGAATGCCGCCGGGTCCTCCATCGCGTTCTTCGCCGACACCGGCGGCGCGACGTTGTCGCGGCACTCGAAGCGGCCGCGCACATGGCACGCACGGATGCGAAGCTGCAGCATCGCCGGCGTGCTCGCGGCCTCTGAAAGCGCAAACGCATGCTCGACGATACGCACCATGTGCGCGAGCTCGGGGCGCGGATCGAGCAGCAGCAGCGACGACTTCAATGCGAACGCGAGCGTGCGCTCCTGGACGACGCTCGCGCCCTCGCCGTAGTCCTCGCCGACGACGATCAGCGCGCCGCCGGTCACGCCCGGCGAAGCGAGGTTCGACAGCGCGTCGGCGGCGACGTTGGTGCCGACGATCGACTTCCAGGTGACCGCGCCGCGAAGCGGATAGTGAATCGACGCGCCGAGCATCGCTGCAGCGGACGCCTCGTTCGCGCAGGCCTCGACGTGGACGCCGAGCTCGGCGAGATAGTCCTTCGCCTGCACCAGCACGTCCATCAGGTGCGACACCGGCGCGCCCTGATAGCCGCCGACGTAGGCCACCCCTGACTGCAGCAGCGCCTTGGTAATGGCGAGGATACCCTCGCCCTCGAACAGCTCGCCGTTGCCACGGCGCAGCATCCGGACTTCGCGGCTGAACGAAACTTCCATCGGGTTTCCTCGTTTACGCGCGCTACTCTAGGCCTCGGCGTATTATTTGTCGATATCATGGATGTCATATAGATTATTCGCCATATGAATATCGCGAAAATCGATCTGAACCTGCTGCAGACGTTTGACGCGATCTACGCCGAAGCGAGCGTTTCGCGCGCGGCGGATCGGCTGGGCGTATCGCAGCCGACGGTGAGCCACGCGCTCGCGCGGCTGCGAACGCTCTACGGCGACCCGCTGTTCGTCCGCCGCGCGAGCGGGGTCACGCCCACGGCGAAGGCCGATCGGCTCGCCGACGCCGTTCGCCAGGCGCTGCACATCCTCGACGTCGCGATCCACGAAGCCGATCGCTATGATCCGGCGGCCTCCGAGCGGACGTTCCGGCTGCATATGACGGATATCGGCGAAGCGATTTTCCTGCCGCGGCTGATGGCGGCGCTCGCCCGGCGCGCGCCGCGCGTGCGCGTCGAAGCGCGTCAGCTCGACGACGGCGACATCCTGCCCGCGCTCGAAAGTGCGCGCATCGATCTCGCGCTCGGTTACATCCCGGCGCTCGCGAGCGTCGACAAGACGTTGCTGCTATCCGAGCGCTACGTCGTCGTCATGCGTCGCGATCATCCGCTCGCGCACACGCGTCCGAGCCGCGCTGCGCTCGCGCGGCTCGATTACGCGCTCGTTCGCTCGCACCCCGCGACGGCGCGCGCGCTGGAATCGCTGCGCCTCGCGAGTCGCGTGCGGCTGTCGATTCCGCACTTCATGGTGCTGCCGCGCATCCTCGCCGAAACCGATCTCGCCGTGGTGATGCCGTTGCGGCTCTACGACGCGTTCGCGCAAATGGGTGATTACACGGTGTGGCGCTCACGCCTCGGACTTCCCGCGTTCGACGTCAGCGTCCATTGGGCGTGGCGGTTCGCGGGCGACGCAGGCAACCGGTGGCTGCGCGAGCTTATCGTTTCGCTCTTCCGCGAAAAGTAGGGTCAGACTCGAGTTTTCAGAAAGTATAGCGTCAGACTCGATACTTTCGCGCGCACGACCCTCACGTCTTCGGCCGCTTGTCGACGACGCGCTTCGCCTTGCCGAGCGAGCGCTCGATGCCGCCGGGCGCAACGACGCGCACCTCCGCCGACACGCCGATCATCGACTTGATCAGATGCGAAAGGCGGGCGCCCGCGGCTTCGCCGTCGGCCGATCCCGCGCTCGGCGATCGCTCGACGAGCACCGCCATCTCGTCGAGATGCTGCGGACGCGTCACTTCGATCTGGTAATGCGGCGCGAGCACTGCTTCGTGCAGGATCAGCTCCTCGACCTGCGTCGGAAACACGTTGACGCCGCGGATGATCAGCATGTCGTCGGAGCGTCCGGTGATCTTTTCGATTCGCCGCATCGAGCGCGCGGTGGGCGGCAGCAGGCGCGTCAGATCCCGCGTCCGGTAGCGGATGATCGGCAGCGCTTCCTTCGTGAGCGAGGTGAACACGAGCTCGCCCTTCTCTCCATCGGGGAGCACGGCGCCCGTTTCGGGATCGATCACCTCGGGATAGAAGTGATCTTCCCACACGGTAAGCCCGTCCTTCGTCTCGATGCACTCCTGCGCCACACCCGGACCGATGACCTCCGACAGTCCATAGATGTCGATCGCATCGAGATCGAGCTTCGACTCGATCGCCTCGCGCATCGACGGCGTCCACGGCTCCGCGCCGAAGATGCCGACCTTGAGAGACGAGGCGCGCGGATCCATCCCCTGCCGCTCCATCTCCTCGCAGATCGCGAGCATGTATGACGGCGTCACCATGATGATGTCCGGCCTGAAGTCGGCGATCAGCTGCACCTGACGCTCCGTCATGCCGCCCGACATCGGGATCACCGTGCAACCGAGCCTTTCCGCGCCGTAATGCGCGCCGAGGCCGCCGGTGAAAAGCCCATAGCCGTACGCAACGTGCACGATGTCGCCCGCACGGCCGCCCGCGGCGCGGATCGAGCGCGCCATCACGGTCGCCCATATGTCGAGATCGCGCGCCGTGTAGCCGACCACCGTCGGCTTGCCCGTGGTGCCCGACGACGCATGGATTCGCAGCACCTGCTCGCGCGGCACGGCGAACATGCCGAACGGGTAGTTGTCGCGCAAGTCCCTCTTCGTCGTGAACGGAAACTTCGCGAGATCCGCGAGCGACTTGAGATCCGACGGTTTCACGCCGGCGGCATCGAATTTGCGCCGATAGTGCGGCACGTGCTCGCACGCGTGCGCGAGCGACCACTTGAGCCGCTCGAGCTGCAGCGCCGCGAGCGCCTTCGCGCCCGTCGTCTCGATCGGCTCGAGATCGCCCGGCAGGGGTCGTTTGACAGGCATGCGTCCTCCACTCACAACGGGCGAGAGCCTGCGGCTCCTTCCCGATCAGTCGATACGACGTGGCCCTTGATCCGATAGCTCTTGCCGCGCAACAGCGCGACCTTCTCGGCACGCTGGTTCGTCACTTCAATGTCGTAGACGCCGGTGCGCCCGCTCGCGGACAGCTCGCGGCCGACCGCAGTCAGCACGTCGCCCTCGCGCGCGGGCGCGAGGAAATCGATCGCGCAACCGGACGCGACGGTCACTTGATTGTAGCTGTTGCACGCGTACGCAAACGCGCTGTCGGCAAGCGTGAAGATGAATCCGCCATGACAGATCGCGTGGCCGTTCAGCATCTCGGCGCGCACGGTCATCGCGAGCTCCGCCTGCCCCGGCGAGACGCGGACGATCCGCATGCCGAGCTTCTGCGAAGCGTCGTCGCGCTCCCACATAGCGGCGGCGACGCGCTCGGCGAGCGCCTGCGCTTCGGCCGCCGCAAGCGGCGGATGGTGCTCACCCATTGAGCGGAGCTCCGGAGATCGCCCGCCGCACGAGCAGCGGTGATGCGCGGTAACGATCTTCGCCATAATGCGCGGCGAGATTAGCGAGAACCGCCGCGACGGTGCGCACGCCCAGCGCGTCAGCCCATGCGAGCGGCCCGCGCGGATAGCTCACGCCTTTTTGCATCGCGAGGTCGATGTCGGACGCGAGCGCCACGCCCTGTGCCACGGCATCTGCCGCCTCGTTCGCGAGCATCGCGACGGTGCGCAAGACTGCGAGACCCGCGACGTCGTCGAAACGCGAAACGGCGAATCCCGCCGCCTGCAGCGCGCCGACGACCGCGAAGCACGCGGCATCGCCACATCCGTCGGCAGCCGCGATCGCGAGCCGTGTCGCATGCGCGTAATCGAGCGCGAGATCGCACAGCACGAGATCGCGCCGCTCGGTCGCCGCGGCGCGCGCGCTCGCCGTTCGGCCATCGGAGAGCGCAAGCCACGCATCGCCGATCTGCAGCACGCCGTTCGCAAACGGCGCATCGGCGCTCGCACGATCGACGGCAACGTTTGCGGCGACAAGTCGATCGGCGAGTGCCGCGATCGCAAAGCCGTCGCCGTGCGCGATGATGCGCGAAGGGCGCGGAGCGGGCGGCTCCGTGCGCGGCGACGGTGCCGCGGCGTCTGCGGCGTGATCGTAGAACCCGCGCCCGCTCTTGCGGCCCAGATGACCCGCGGCGACGAGCTCCTGCTGGATCACCGACGGCGTGAAGCGCGGATCGTGGAAATACGCTTCCCACACGCTTTTCGTGACCGCGAAGTTGACGTCGTGACCGATCAGATCCATCAGCTCGAATGGGCCCATCCGGAAACCGCCCGCCTCGCGCATCACGGCGTCGATCGTCGCCGCGTCGGCGGCGCGCTCGGCGAGCAAGCGCAGCGCTTCCGCGTAAAACGGGCGTGCGCAGCGATTGACGATGAAGCCCGGTGTCGACATCGCGTACACCGGCGTCTTGCCCCACGCCGACGCGGTCGCGAACACCGTCTCGGCGACGGCGCGATCGGTCGCGAGGCCCGTGACGACTTCGACCAGCGGCATCAGCGGCGCCGGATTAAAGAAATGCATGCCGACGATGCGGCCGGGATATTTTGCGCCGCGCGCGATCGCCGTGATCGAAAGCGATGATGTGTTCGTCGCGAGCACGCACTGCGGCGACACGACGTTCTCGAGCAGCGCAACGAGCTCGCGCTTGATCTCGAGGTCCTCGACGATCGCTTCGATGACGAGCCCGGCAACGCACGTGTCGGCGAGCGTGCCGACGGTGTTGATGCGCGCGAGCGTCGCGTCACGCTCGCTTGGCGTCAGACGCTCCTTCGCGACGAGCTTCGCGAGCGTTTCGCCGATCGCGCGCTTCGCCGCGTCCGCGGCGCCGAAGCGCGTGTCGTGCAGCTGGACGCGATGGCCATGCTGCGCAGCGACCTGCGCGATGCCCGATCCCATCGCGCCCGCGCCGATCACCGCAACGGTCGCGCTGGTTGGCAGTGCCGCCGTCATCGATGTGCTCCCGCAACGACGCGCGTCAGCGGCCGCTGAAGTGCGGCGCGCGCTTGCCGATGAATGCGGCGACGCCTTCGCGGTAGTCGTCGCCGAATCCGAGCTCGCGCTGAAGGTCGCGCTCGACGTCGAGCTGCTCTTCGAGGGTGTGATGCGCGGACTCGTGGATCGCGCGCCGTATGGCGACGAGCCCGCGCGTCGATGCAATCGCGAGCTGGGCGACCAGCACTTCGACCGTCGGCCCGAACTCGGCGTCGTCGACGCAACGCCAGATCAGGCCCCACGCCGCGGCCTGCTCCGCCGGGAGCTTGTCGCCAAGCATCGCAAGGCCGAGCGCGCGCGCCGTGCCGACGAGCCGCGGCAGGAAATACGTACCGCCGGAATCCGGCACGAGCCCGATCTTGCAGAATGCCTGGATGAAGCTCGCCGACTTCGTCGCGATCACGAGATCGCAGGCGAGCGCGAGATTCGCGCCGGCGCCCGCAGCGACGCCGTTGACGGCGCACACGGTCGGAAACGGGAGCGTGCGCAGCGTCGTGATCAGCGGCTTGTAGTTGCGCTCGATCGACGCGCCGAGGTCCACCGCTTCGCTGCCGGGCACCACCGCCCGGTCGGACAGGTCCTGCCCTGCGCAGAAGCCGCGCCCTGCGCCGGTCAACAGCAGCACGCGCACCGCGGCGTCGGCCGCAGCCGCGGCGAGCACGTCACGCAGCGCAGCGTGCATCGCGTCATTGAAGCTGTTGAGCCGCTCGGGGCGGTTCAGCGTGACGCGCGCGATGCCGCCGTCGACGGCGAAGAGGATGCTCGCTTCGCTCATGCGCTCGCCGGTGCAACGTGCACCCGATGCTGGACGACGCGAAAGCGCCCGGCGACGTATGCGGCATCGGTGAGCGCCGCGTTCGCCGCAGGATTCGCGCCAGTGCCGTGGAAATCGGAGAACGCCGCCGACTGATTGACGTAGACGCCGCCGGTGAGGTTGATGGACAGCGACACGCCGACGTCCTCGGCGACTTCGACGGCACGGGCCACGACATCGTCGCGCGTCGTGTACACGCCCATCGTCAGCGCGCCGTGTCCCTTGACGGTCTTGCGCGCGATGTCGAGGCTCTGCTCGGTCGACTCCGTCGCGATGACGAACGCGATCGGCCCGAACCACTCGCGCAGGTACTTGTCGGCGTCCTTGGCGTCCAGTCGAACGACGAGCGGCGTTCGGATCGTCGCCGCCGGGAACTGCGGATGCGCGACCGACTGGCTGTCCAGCACGATGCTGCCGAGCGAGCGAGCGGCCTCGATACGCGCGAGCACGCCTTCGTTCTGCACAGCGCCGAGGATCTCGACGGCCCGCGCCGGATCGCCGACGAGCTTCGCGACGCCTTCGGCGATGCCGGAGGCGATCTGGTCGAACGACAGTTGACCTTCCGGCGTGTCGATGCCGCCGCGCGGAATGTAGAGGTTCTGCGGGGCCGTGCACATCTGGCCGGTGTAGAGCGACAGCGAGAACGCGACGTTTCGAACGAGTCCCTTGAAGTCGTCCGTCGAATCGATGACGATCTGATTGACGCCCGCCTTTTCGGTGAACACCTGCGCCTGGCGGGCGTTCGCCTCGAGCCAGTTGCCGTTCGCGTTGCTGCCGGTAAAGTCGATCAGCTTCACTTCGGGCCGCAGCGCGAGCTTCTGTGCAGTCTCGTCGCCCGCTTCGTGCGCGACGAGCGTGACGACGTTCGGATCGAAGCCCGCTTCGGCGAGCACGTCGCGCGCGATCTTCACCGTCAGCGCGAGCGGCAGGATGGCACCGGGATGCGGCTTTACGATGACCGCATTGCCCGTCGCGAGATCGGCAAAGAATCCCGTGTAGCCATTCCACGTCGGAAACGTGCCGCATCCGATGACGAGACCGACGCCGCGCGGCACGATCCGGTAACGCTTTTCCATTCGCAGCGGCTCGTTCTTGCCCTGCGGCTTCTCCCAATACGCCTTCGCCGGGATGCGCCGCATTTCGTCGTACGCGTAGGCGATCGCTTCGAGGGCCCGGTCCTGCGCGTGCGGACCGCCGGCCTGGAACGCCATCATGAACGCCTGGCCGGTCGTGTGCATCACCGCGTTCGCGATGACGAAGCTCGCCTTGTTGATGCGGGTGATGATTTCGATCGCAACGCCGACCCACGCCTCGGGCCCCGCGTTGCGCCACGAAGCCTGCGCCTTGTCGATCGCGGCGAACAACTTGTCGAGATCGGCTTTGGGATACGTGATCCCGAGCGGGAAACCGTAGGGCGAGCGCTCGTTGCCGACCTGCCCGACGGTACCCGCCTGCTCGAGCGGAAAAGGTTTGTTCAGCAGCGCGTCGAACTCGGCCTTGCCGGCCTCGGCGCTGCCTTCGCCGTAAACCTTCGGGCTCGCCGACTCGGGAAAAGGGCTCCAATAGCCGCGCTCGGCGATCGCCGTGAGCGCGCGATCGAGCGTGGCACGATGCTTGTCGAAAAGGGGATGCGGCACGGAACAGCTCCTCGGATGAAGACGACAAGTTTCGAACGAAGCTTGCGCCGATGCAAGAGTACGTTTTCTACGTCTGGTCGTAGTCGACGGTCACCGTGTCGCTGACCGGATAGCTCTGGCACGTCAGCACGAATCCGCGCGCGACCTCGTAATCCTCGAGCGCGTAGTTCGCATCCATATCGACGTCGCCCGTAACGAGCTTCGCGCGGCACGTCGAGCACACGCCGGCCTTGCACGAGTACGGCAGCTCGATGCCGTGCGCGAGACCCGCCTCGAGGATGCTCTCGCTCGCCTTGTCGACCGGAAACGATTTCGCCGAGCCGTCGATCACCACGGTCACCTGGCATTGAGCATGACCGGGCTCCGGCACCTTGACCGGCTTGTGCTCGTGACGGGGGATGCTCGTCGCGAAGCGCTCGATCTTGACGTTCGACGCCGGGAAGCCGCGTGCAGCGAGCGCGTCGACCACCGCCTGCATCATGCCGTCGGGCCCGCAGACGAACACCGTGTCGACGTTGCGCAGATCGACCCAGTGCGACAGCAGCGCATCGGCTTTCGCGCGGTCGATTCGGCCGTGCAGCAGATCGATGTCCTGCGCCTCGCGCGAGAGCACGTGGACGAGATTGAAGCGCTCGAGATGGACGTCCTTGAGCGCCGCGAGCTCTTCCTTGAACATCACCGTCGATGACGCGCGATTGCCGTAGAACAGCGTGAACTCGCTCGAAGGCTCGGCCGCGAGCGTCGTCTTGACAATCGACAGCAGCGGCGTGATGCCGCTTCCCGCCGCGAAGCCGACATGGTGGCGGCGCGCTGACGGATCGAGCGGCACGTTGAAATGCCCCATCGGCGGCAGCACATCGAGCACGTCGCCCGGCTTCAGCGCCTCGTTCGCCCAGCACGAGAACGTACCGCGCGGATTGCGCTTCACCGCAATCCTCAATGTGCCTTCGTGCGCCGCCGAGCAGATCGAATACGAGCGGCGCACATCGTCGCCGTTGATCGTCGTGCGAAGCGTCAAATGCTGGCCGGGCTGGAACCGGAACGCCTCCGCCAGCTCCGCCGGCACGTCGAACGTGATGGCGACGGCGTCGCGCGTCTCGCGCTCGATGCGAGCGATCGGCAATCGGTGGAACCTGCTCATCGCCTAATTGATGTCATCCCGAGCGCAGCGAAGGATCTGCTTTTCGACCCGCACGCAACAGCGGATTCCTCGCTTCGCTCGGAATGACATGCGATCTCTGTTCGGCCGGCGTCAATGCGGCTTGAAGTAGTCGAAGGGCTCGAGGCAGTCGTCACAGCGCATCAGCGCCTTGCACGCCGTCGAGCCGAATTGCGACACGAGTCGCGTCGCGCGCGACCCGCATCGCGGGCATGCGACCGTTGCCTTCGCGCGCCGCAGCGGGCTCACGCCCGCGACATCGATACGCGAAGTCGTCACCGGCGCGCCACCGGTCGGCGGGGCGATGCCGTATTCGCGGAGCTTGCGGCGGCCTTCTGCCGTGATCCAGTCGGTCGACCACGGCGGCGAGAGCGCGATGTCGAGCCGAGCATTCGCGACGCCGGCCATCGCAAGCGCGTCGCGGATTGCGTCCATGATGACCTCGGTCGCGGGACACCCCGAATACGTCGGTGTCACGCGGACGACGACCGTCCGCGGATTGTCGGCGTCGCGCTCGATCGCGCGCACGATGCCGAGATCGACAATCGACAGCACCGGGATTTCCGGATCGGCGACCGACGTGAGCACCGCCCACAGCGAGTCGAGCGCTGGCAGCCCATGCGGCGACGCGCATGCGGGCGTGCCGCGTTCGTCGGCCGGAAGGTCGGTCATCACCATTGCAGATCCGGATAGGCGCGCTGGAGGAACTGCATCTGCGCGAGCATGTGGCCAAGCTGCTCCGTGTGCCGGCCCTGCTTGCCGCCACGGCCGTTCGCGCCCTGCATGGATACGCCCTTGGGCATCGCGAGCGTCGCCTCGTCGAGCACCGCGCCGACGTAGGCGTGCCACGGCGCCTCGAGCGCGCTGACATCGGCAGCGACGCCGGCGTCGATCAGTTGCGCGTCGATCGCGTCGAGCATGAACATCTCGCCCGTGTACATCCACAGCGCGTCGATCGCCGCTTGCATTCTCGAATGCGACTCGTCCGTTCCATCGCCCAGTCGGACGACCCAGTCGCCCGAACGCTCGACGTGATACGCGACTTCCTTTGCGCTCCTGGCGGCGATCTCGGCGATTCGTGCATCGGCCGATTGCGAGAGCGCGCGCAGCGCGAGCGCATGCCAGGCGTCGAACAGGAACTGACGCGCGATCGTATCGGCGTAGCTGCCGTTCGGCCGCTCGACCAGCAGCAGGTTGCGGAATTCGCCGGCGTCGCGGCGGAACGCGAGCTGATCCTCGTCACGGCCCGCGCCGCGCAGCCTCGCCTCGACCTCGCCCGCGTAGGACAGCCAAAGCCGCGCCTGTCCGAGCAGGTCGAGGCCGACGTTGGTCGAGGCCATGTCCTCCTCGACGATCGGCCCTTTGCCGACCCATTCGCCAAGCCGCTGCGCGAGCACGAGCGGCGTGTCGCCGAGCCGCAGCAGATAGTCGAACAGCGCTTCGTCGCGGCTCATCACAGGTGCTTCACTTCGTCGGGCATCGGGAAGAACGTCGGATGCCGATAGACCTTGCTGTTGGCGGGCTCGAACAGCGCCTCCTTGTCGCCGGGGCTCGACGCGACGATGTCCGCCGAGCGCATGACCCAGATCGACACGCCTTCGTTGCGCCGCGTGTAAACGTCGCGCGCGTTCTTGATCGCCATTTCGGCATCCGGCGCGTGAAGGCTCCCGACGTGCTTGTGCGCGAGCCCGTGCTGCGAGCGGATGAATACTTCCCACAACGGCCATTCGCTTCTCATCGCGATGCTCCTCCGCTCGAGCGAGCGTCAATTCCACCTCTCAACACGAAGATCACGAAGGACACGAAGAAGATCTTTCTCTTCAATACGCGGCCCGCCGATCGTCATCAATCTCTTTTCCTTCTTTGCCGTTGCTTTCCTCGTTCTCTTTGCCCTTCTCCGTCTTTCTTCGTGTCCTTCGTGGCCCTTCGTGTTGAGAGGTGTCCTGACCTCCATCGCAGCCACTACGCCGCGCACTTCGCCTCGCGCGCCGCGCGCTTTTCGGCGTATGCGAGCGCCGCTTCACGCACCCACGCGCCGTCCTCCCACGCTTTGACGCGCGTCTCGAGCCGCTCGCGGTTGCACGGACCGTTGCCCTTGATCACGTTATGGAACTCGTCCCAGTCGATTGGACCGATGTCGTAATGGCCGCGCTCGGCGTTCCACTTGCAATCGGGATCGGGGACTTTCAATCCGAGGTACTCGGCCTGCGGCACCGTCTGATCGATGAAGCGCTGGCGCAGCTCGTCGTTCGACAGCAGCTTGATCTTCCACGCCGCCGACTGCGCGCTGTGCACGCTCTCGGCGTCCGGCGGCCCGAACATCATCACCGATGGCCACCACCAGCGGTTGAGCGCGTCCTGCGCCATCGCTTTCTGCTCGTCGCTGCCGCGCGCGAGCGCCATCATGATGTCGTAGCCCTGTCGCTGATGGAAGCTCTCCTCCTTGCAGATGCGCACCATCGCGCGCGCGTACGGCCCGAACGAGCAACGGCACAGCGGAATCTGGTTCATGATCGCCGCGCCGTCGACGAGCCAGCCGATCGTCCCGATGTCGGCCCATGTGAGCGTCGGATAATTGAAGATGCTCGAATACTTGGCCTTGCCGGCGTGCAGGTCATCGACCATCTGGTCGCGCGACACGCCGAGCGTCTCGGCCGCCGAGTACAGGTACAGCCCGTGGCCTCCCTCGTCCTGGATCTTCGCCATCAGGATCGCCTTGCGCTTCAACGTCGGCGCGCGCGTCACCCAGTTGCCCTCAGGCAGCATGCCCACGATCTCCGAATGCGCATGCTGCGAGATCTGGCGAATCAGCGTGCGCCGGTACGCTTCGGGCATCCAGTCCTTCGGCTCGACCTTGACATCGGCGTCGATGCGCGCCTGGAAATGGCGCTCGTCCGCCGTCATGTCCGCCGCGGACTGCAGCTTCTTCAGACCGGTGTCGACCATCTGCGCGTACATCGGATCCTCCTTCGCTCGCGTGTCAGCCGGCAATGTCGCCGGCTCCGCCTCGCGAACCTGAAATGATACGATTTTTTTTATTCAATTGTAAAGTCTGTATCATATCGCCGTGCGCCGCGCTCCCGCTGAACCGAGGCCTGACCTGCGAATCCGCCGCTGGATTCAGCGCGAGCTCGAGGCGAGCCCGCCGCGCGCGTCGTCGCTCATCGTCACTGTCTGGGGCGACGCGCTTGCGCCGCACGGCGGCGACGTATGGCTCTCCATGCTGTTCCGCCTGCTCGCGCCGTTCGGCGTCAACGAACGGCTTGCGCGGACATCCGTGTTCCGGCTCGCGCGCGACGGCTGGCTCGCCGCGGAAAGTGTCGGCCGCCGCAGCCGCTATCGATTGACCTCCGAAGGCGCACGCCGTTTCGCGCAAGCCTACCGGCGCGTCTACGCGCCGCCGTCGCAGGCGTGGAACGGCAGGTGGGAGTTCGCGGTGGCGCCCTCCGATGCCGCGGACGCCGGCAAGCGGCGAGCGCTGCGCGACGAGCTCGCGTGGGAGGGATTCGGCACGTTCGCCCCGGGCGTCTTCGCGCGACCGGCGCGCGCGGACAGCGCATTGCCTCGGATCGTCGCCGCGCTCGATCTTGGCAACGCCGTGACGGTGTTCACCGGACGCGAAACCGACCACCGGTTCGCCGTTGCGCTCGCCGATCGCGTGCGCGACGCGTGGTCGCTTGGCGCGCTCGAAGCAGACTACCGCCGCTTCATCGCGCGATTCGCCGGCGTGACGGCAGCCCTGCGCGGGCTCGACGCTGGCGCGCGCGATCCCGAGCAGACTTTCGTCGTGCGCACGCTGCTCGTGCACGCCTACCGGCGCGTTCGGCTGCGCGATCCGCAACTGCCGCACCCGTTGCTGTCGCGCGATTGGCCGGGCGCTGCCGCCTATGCGCTCTGCCGCGACTTCTATCGGCTCGCGCAGCCGTTTGCCGAGGCGCATCTGGCCGCTATCGCGCGTGCTGACGGCGAGCGGCTCGCGCCCGCGCTAGCGGAATTCCGCTCGCGCTTCGCGTCGAGCTGAGACGACCTGCAGCGGCTCCTCGTCATCGTCGTCATCATCGTCGTCGTCGTCGTAGCCGCCTTCGTCGTCGTCCGGATCGATGTTACCGCCGCCGCCGCCGCCGCGATCGAGATCGTCGTCGTCATCGTCGTCGCCCGGTCCCGTCATCAAGCGTCTCATCGCTCTTCACCTCTCACAGCCTTCGCCGCTCACGCCTGCGCAATGCGCAGCACCTGGCCGGGATAAATCGTGTTCGGGTCCCTCAGCATCGGCTTGTTCGCCTCGAAAATCTTCGTGTACTGATTGGCATCGCCGCCATGATCGCGTCTGCGGCCGCGTCGTTCGCGGCCTTCGTCTTGTCCGCGCTCGCCGTGTCCGCGGCCGCTTGAGCCGTCGTCGCCTGCGGCTCTGCCGCCGAAAAGCTTCTCGCCGGCGTCCTTGGCGAAATCGATGACGCTCATCGTGCGCTCCTTGTGTTGCACCATTGCGAGCCGCCGCGTCTCGCGGCAAAGGTCAGCATACGCCCGCCGTCCGCGCCCTGGTATCGGACGGCGCCGCACACGTGGCTTCTGCGCTCGATCAAACATTGCGCCGGAACAAATTACCGTCCGGTCGACGCTCCACTATAATCGCCGCGTTGCTGCGCCGTTCGTGGAACTGCGCTTTCCGGAACCGCTATGTCCACGTTCCCATCTTCCGCCTCGTCAGCGATCCGTCCCGGCTCACTCGCCGCGTGGAAGATCGCATTGCGTCCGCAATCATTTCCGATCGCGATCATCCCGGTCGTCGTCGGTACAGCAATCGCATGGTCGGCGTCCGGGGCATTTCACGCAGGCGTCGCGATGCTCGCGCTCGCGGGCGCCATCGTTGCTCAGGCAATCACCAACCTTCAGAACGATGTCGGCTACACGGTACGCGGCGGCGAAACCGGCACCCGGACAGGGTTGCCGCGTGCGACCGCGAACGGCTGGCTCACCGTCGGCGCGGTCAACGGCTCGATCCTCGGCGCACTCATGCTTGCCGTGCTAATCGCCGCGCCGCTCATAGCGTACCGCGGCTGGCCGGTCATTCCGATCACGGTCGCGTCGGTCGTCGCCGCGTACGCGTACATGGGCGGGCCGCGTCCGATCGCCTACACGCCGCTCGGCGAGCTCACCGTATTCCTGTTCTTCGGATTGATGGCCGTTTGCGGCACCGTTTATGTGCAGTCGGGCGAGGTTGGCCCGCTCGCGTGGATCGCCGGCGTCGCGATCGGCCTGCAGGCTGCGGCGGTGCTCGCCGTGGGCAACTATCGCGACGCCCGGCATGATGCGACGACCGGCCGCCGCACGTTCCCGGTCGTGTTCGGCCCGAACGCCTCGCGCCGCCTCGTCGCGACCCTCGTGTTCGCGCCGTTCGCGCTCGCCATCGCGATGGCCGTGGTCTCGCGCGCGTGGACCTACGCTGTTGCGCTGATCGCGCTGCCGCGCGCCTGGTGGCTGTGGCGCGATTTCATCGCCACGCCGGCCGGGCACGCGCTGACGCCGATTCTCTTTCGCACGGTGATGCTCGAGGCGCTTTTTGGGGCGCTGCTCGCAGCGGGCGCCGTGCTCGCTCCGATCGCGGTCCGATAGACGCGCTGCTGCTCGACGCCGACTTCGCCTTGCGCGAGTTCGAGCACGTCGCGCGCTTCAACGCGCAGGCGCGATCGATCGAAATGCACCTGCGTGCACGCTCGACGCAAACGGTACACGTGAACCGGGCGAATCTTTGCGTCGAGATCGCCGCCGGCGAAACGCTGTGGACGGAGAGCTGCCATAAGTTCACGATGGTCGGCGTGTTGCGAATGGGCCGCGAAGCGGGATTTCGCTGCGATCCGCATTGGTCCGATGCCGAGTGGCCATTCGCGGACACGTTGCTCGTCGCGGACTGAGCACAGCGCCTCTTTGGACCGCCTGTGGTACGCGTCCGGGCAGCGTCGGCCGCTAGCGGCGATTCCCGCTTGCTCGCACTCCCCATGTCGCTTCGCGACACGGGGCCCTCCTCGCCGGGAACGCCGCGACCTCCTCGTGCCGACTGCAGAAATGTTCAGTCGCGCGTCGGCCGCTAGCGGCGATTCCCGCTTGCTCGCACTCCCCATGTCGCTTCGCGACACGGGGCCCCTCCTCGCCGGGAACGCCGCGGCCTATACTTCCACGTCAACCGGGAGGAGCCTGCCATGTCCGAGCATACGTACAAGCTGGTCGAGATCGTCGGGTCGTCGCCGCAGAGCGTCGACACGGCGATACGCAACGCGATCGAGCGCGCATCCAAGACGCTGAATCATCTCGACTGGTTCGAAGTGACCGAGATCCGCGGTCACATCACGGACGGCAAGGTCGCGCACTACCAGGTCAAGGTGAAGGTCGGCTTTCGGCTGGAATAGCGCATTTCTCGTCGTCATTCCTGCGAAGGCGGGAATCCAGCGACTTTCGGCAACGACACTGGGTCCCCGGCCTCTTTGCGACGTCGTCACGAAACCAAGCGCATAAGCATCGGCCGGGCCGTTCGCTCGGCAGCGCGCCTTCGGCACTTGGCTTCGCCTGCCTCACTCGCGGCTACCTTCGCGGGGACGACAGGCTAGCCCGCCTCAGCCGGAATCGAGCGCACCGACAGCACGCCATCGATCGAGCCGAGCGCGCGGATCACCTTGTCGTCGATCGGGCTGTCGACATCGACCAGCGTGTACGCCATCTCGCCGCGTGATTTGTTGACCATGTTGTGGATGTTGAGCCCGGCCTTCGCCATCGTCGTCGAAATCTGACCGAGCATGTTCGGCACGTTCGCGTTGGCGATCGCCACGCGCCATGGCGATTCGCGCGGCATCTCGACGTTGGGAAAATTCACGGCGTTCGCGACGTGGCCATGCTCGAGGAAATCGCGCAGCTGATCGACGACCATCACTGCGCAGTTCTCCTCGGCTTCCTCCGTCGACGCGCCCAGATGCGGCAGCGCGACGACGCCCGGCTGGCCGATCAGCGCGCCGCTCGGGAAGTCGCATAGGTAAGCCTTCAGCTTGTGCGCGTGCAACGCCGCGACGACGGCCTGCTCGTCGACGATCGCGTCGCGCGCGAAGTTGAGCAGCACCGCGCCGGGCTTCATCACCGCAACGCGTCGCTCGTCGATCAGGTGACGAGTCGTGCCGTTCAACGGCAAGTGCAGCGTGACGAAATCGGAATGCTTCAACACCTCCTCGATCGCGTTCGCCTTGCGCACGCTCGACGGCAATCGCCACGCGGCATCGACGGTGATTTCGGGATCGAATCCAACGACCTTCATGCCGAGCTTGAGCGCCGTGTCGGCGACGAGGCTTCCGATCGCACCGAGACCGACGATGCCCAGCGTACGATGCGGAAGCTCGACGCCGGCGAACTGCCGCTTGCCGTCTTCGACCCGGCGCTCGAGGTCGTCCGCGTGCGGGTCGAGCGCACCGACATAGCCGAGCGCCGGCACGACATTGCGCGCCGCCATCAGCATCGCGGCGAACACGAGCTCCTTCACCGCATTCGCATTCGCGCCGGGCGCATTGAACACCGGCACGCCGCGCTTCGACACGTCGGCGACCGGGATGTTGTTCGTGCCGGCGCCGGCGCGGCCGATCGCCTTGACGCTCGCGGCGATCGGCGTCGAATGCAGGTCGTGCGAGCGCAGCAGGATCGCGTCCGGGTGCTCGACGCCCTTGCCGACCGAGTAGCGGGCGGCCGGGAAGCGGTGCAGCCCCTGGCTCGAGATCTGATTGAGAACCAGGATTTGATAGTGCTTCATGACGATTATCCGTGCCGGCGCTCGAAGTCGCGCAAGTAGTCGACCAGCGCCTGGACGCCCTCGATCGGCATCGCGTTGTAGATCGACGCACGCATGCCGCCGACCGAGCGATGCCCCTTCAACTGCACCATGCCGCGCTCCTTCGCACCCTTGAGGAAGGCGTCGTCGAGCGATTCATCGTGCAGCTTGAACGGCACGTTCATTCGCGAGCGGTCCTGCTTGCGCACGGGGTTGCGATAGAACTCGGTCGCGTCCAGATAGTCGTAGAGGAGCTTCGCCTTTGCGATGTTGTTCTGTTCGATCGCCGCGAGACCGCCCTGCGCGTGCAGCCACTCGAACACGAGTCCGGCGATGTAGAGCGCATACGTCGGCGGCGTATTGAGCATGGAGTCGGCCGCCGCCTGCTCCTTCCAGTGGAAAGCGGAGGGCGTGATCGGCAGCGCGCGGTCGAGCAGATCGTCGCGCACGACGACGAGCGTGAGCCCGGCCGGCCCCATGTTCTTCTGCGCGCCGCCGTAGATGACGCCGAATTTCGACACGTCGATCACGCGCGACAGGATGTGCGACGACATGTCGGCGACGAGCGGCACGTCGCCGGTGTCTGGCGTCCAGTGATACTCGACGCCGCCGATCGTCTCGTTCGTGCAGACGTGCACGTACGCGGCGTCGCCCGAGAGCTTCCACGTCTCCCGCGCCGGCACGTACGTGAAGTGCGCGTCCTCCGACGAGGCGGCGATGTTGACCGTGCAGTACTTCTTCGCCTCCTTGATCGTCTTCTTCGACCATTCACCGGTGTTGACGAAGTCGGCGACCGAGCGGCCGGCGAGCAGGTTCATCGGCACGATCGCGTTCTCGCCGATCGCGCCTCCCTGCAGGAACAGCACCTTGTAGCTCGCGGGAATCGCGAGCAGCCTGCGAAGGTCGGCCTCCGCTTTTTCGGCGATCGAAATGAATTCCTTGCCGCGATGGCTCATTTCCATCACCGACATGCCGCTGCCGTGCCAGTCGAGCATTTCGGAGGCTGCCTGTCGCAACACGGGCTCGGGAAGCACCGCGGGGCCGGCGCTGAAGTTGAAGATTCGCATGGGTCCGTTCGAAGTGGGCGGGCGAAACCGCCATTGTATTCAATTGCGCATCACCGCGACGGTGGCCGATAATCACAACAACCGCGGCAACGGGCGCGTCGGTTTGCCGCATGACTGCGCCGCCGCCTTGGTCGCAATCTCCCAATGGACCTCCGCCTCGACGGCAAAGCTGCGCTGGTAACCGGTGCGTTCGGCGGGCTCGGCCGTCATTTTGCGCAAGCGCTTGCGGATTCCGGCGCGGCGGTCGCGCTCGCCGGCCGGCGCATCGACGACGGCAAGGCGATCGCAGCGACGATGACCGCCGCCGGCTTTCGCGCGTGCGCGATGAGTATGGACGTCGAAAGCCGCGACAGCGTCGACGCGGCGATTGACGAGGCGACCGCCGCGATCGGCCCGATCGACATCCTCGTCAACAACGCCGGCGTCGCACTGACGAAGCCGTTCCTCGATCTCAGCGAGCAAGACTGGTCGCGCATCCTCGCCGTCAACCTCGACGGTGCGTTTCGCGTCGCGCAGGCGGTCGCGCGGCGGATGAAGGATGCGAAGCGCGGCGGCAGCATCGTCAACATCGCATCGCTGCTGGGCTTGCGCGTCGCCGCGCAGCTCGCGCCGTACGCGACGTCGAAAGCGGCGCTGATCCAGCTCACGAAGGCGATGGCACTCGAGCTCGCGCGCTACTCGATCCGCGTCAACGCCATCGCGCCCGGCTACGTCGAAACGGCGATCAACCGCGATTTCTTCGCGACCGAAGCCGGGCAGGCGCTGGTGAAGCGCATCCCGCAGCGGCGGCTCGGCCGCGTCGACGATCTCGCCGCCCCGCTCGTGCTGCTCGCCTCCGACGCGTCGTCGTACATGACCGGCGCCGTGCTCGTCGTCGACGGCGGCCACAGCATCAATTCAATCTGACGGAAACCGCATGGACTTCTCACTGCCCGCCGAGGTCGTCGATTATCAACGGCGGATTCGCCGCTTCGTCGACGCGCGTTTGATCCCGCTCGAGCGCGATCCCGCGACGTATGACGCGCACGAGAACATCCGCGAGCCCCTGCTGCAGCAGCTTCGCGCGAGCGCATGCGCCGAGGGGCTGTGGGCGCTGCAGATGCCGAAGGAGCGCGGCGGCGGCGGGCTCACGTGTGTCGGAATGGCCGCCTGCTACGAGGAGATGAACCGGTCGCTGTTCGGCCCGGTCGTCATGAACAGCGCGGCGCCCGACGACGGCAACATGATCGTGCTGAACAAGGTCGCCACGCCGGAACAGAAGGCGCGCTGGCTGCAGCCGATCATCGAGGGCAAAGTGCGATCGGCGATCGTGATGACGGAGCCGCATCCCGGCAGCGGATCCGATCCCGGCATGATGCTCACCACCGCCGAAAGGCGCGGCGACAAATGGGTCGTGCACGGCCACAAGTGGTTCATCACCGGCGGTGAAGTCGCGCAGCACTTCCTGTTGATCGCAAAAACGTCGGACGACAAGCGCAAGGGATTGACCGCATTCATGTTCGATCGCGATCAGCCCGGCTGGGAGATCGTGCGACGGATTCCGATCATGGGACCCGAGGAGCACGGCGGACATTGCGAGCTTCGCATCGACGGGCTCGAAATCCCCGACGACGCACGTCTGCTCGGCGTCGGCGATGGACTCAAGGTCGCGCAGATCCGCCTCGGCACCGCGCGACTGACGCACTGCATGCGCTGGCTCGGGCTAGCGCGCAAGAGCCTCGAGATCGCCTCCGAATACATTCACCGCCGCAAGCACGCCGACACGCTGCTCGCCGACAAGGAATCGGTGCAGCTGATGTTGGGCGATGCCGCGATGCAGGTCCGGATCGGTCGTCTGCTGACGATGCACGCCGCGTACAAGCTCGATCAGGGCGCCGTGGCCCGACAGGAAGTGTCGATCGCGAAAGTGCACGTCGCCGACGCACTGCACAAGGCCGTCGACACCGCGCTGCAACTGAACGGCGCGCGCGGCTACTCGAAGGACACGCCGCTCGAATGGATCTACCGCTATGCGCGCCAGGCGCGTCTCGTCGACGGGGCTTCCGAAGTGCACAAGATGGTGATCGCGAGGTCGCTGTTCGATGCACCGGACGCGTTCTGGGACTGGAATCAGCTCGATCTTCCGCGCCGGCGGTGATGGCAACGCCCGAAAGCTCGTTCGGCTTCGCGCCCGGGCGGCTCGACGCGTTCCTGCGCGATGCACTGGCGGATGTGAAAGGGCCGATGCGGATCGCGCGCATCGCCGGCGGCCAGTCGAATCCGACGTTCTTCGTCGATTTCGACAACCGCGCGCTCGTGCTGCGCAAGCAGCCGCCGGGCGAATTGCTGCCGTCCGCGCACGCGATCGACCGCGAGTACCGCGTGATGAGCGCGCTCGCCTCGACCGACGTGCCGGTGCCGCTGATGGTGCTCTACCATGCCGGCCGCGACGTCGTCGGCACGCCGTTCTACCTGATGGAGAAGCTCGACGGCCGCGTGTATGCGCAATACGGGCTACCCGGCGTCGCGCCCGCCGAGCGTCGCGCGATGTACGAGTCGATGGCGCAGACGATGGCGCGGCTGCATCGCGTCGATCCCGCGCAGGTCGGCCTTGCGGATTTCGGCAAGCCCGGCAACTACTTCGCGCGCCAGGTCGCGCGCTGGACGCGGCAATGGCAGTCGGCGAAGACGCGCGAAAACCCGGCGCTCGAGCGGGTGATCGAGTGGCTGCCCGTGCACATACCGGTCGGCGACGAAGCCGCGATCTGCCACGGCGATTTCCGGATGGGCAACCTGATGTTCCATCCGATCGAGCCGCGCGTGATCGCCGTGCTCGATTGGGAGCTCGCCACGCTGGGCCACCCGCTCGCCGATGTCGCGTTCAACTGCATGGCGTGGCGGACACTGCCCTCCGAATACGGCGGGCTTCTCGGCGAGGACCTGGCCGCGCTCGGCATTCCAGGCGAAGACGAATACCTCGGCTGGTACTACCGGCATGCCGAGCGCACCTCGCGCGTCGAGCCGTTCCATTTCGCGTTCGCGATGTTTCGCTTCGCCGTGATTTTCGAGGGAATCGCGGCACGCGCCGCCGCCGGCAATGCCGCCGCCGACAACGCGCGCGAAGCCGGCGAGCTCGGACCGGCGTTCGCGCGCCGCGCGCTCGACGTCATGAACGGGTGCTGACGTCCGTCGTCCCCGCGAAGGCGGGGACCCAGTGTCGTTTGTCGTATGTCGTCTCGAAAGACGCTGGATTCCCGCCTGCGCGGGAATGACGGCTGCCGCGGAACTTGCCGCTCCCCCGGCGAGCCCAACGCAGGCACGACCGACGTGCTCACGGAGGCCGCCATGCATCACGAGCAGTTCCACGCCTGCATCGAAGCCTGTAACGATTGCGCCGTCGCGTGCGATGTCTGCGCAGCCGCCTGCCTGCAGGAGCGCGACATGGCGAAGCTCGCCCGCTGCATCGCGCTCGACATCGACTGCGCGCAGATCTGCCGCCTTGCCGCCGGATTCATGTCGCGTGGAAGCGAGTCCGCCGTGGACGCCTGCGAGCTGTGCGCTCAGATCTGCGAAGCGTGCGCCGACGAATGCGCGCGCCATGATTCGGAGCATTGCCGCGAGTGCGCTCGCAGCTGCGGGACGTGCGCGCAACAGTGCCACGCGATGGCGAGCGAAGGACGTCGGCAGATGCACGGCGCCGCCATGGCGACCGGCGCGCATTGACGCCCGGTTGCAACGGCGCCGGCATCGCGCGATCATGGTTCCAGGATGAGCGCCGACGACTTCACGATCATGCGCCAGCGCATGGTTGCCGCGATCGCCGCGGACACGATCTACGTGAGTGCGCGGATCGGCAAGGCTGCGCTCGCCGCTCGCGTGATGGAGACCATGGGCAAGGTGCCGCGGCACGCGTTCGTGCCCTCCGAGATCGAGGGTTACGCGTACGCGAACGTGCCGCTGCCGATCGGCTACGACAAGACGATCTCGCAGCCTTTCATCGTCGCGCTGATGACCGACCTGCTCGATCCGCGGCCCGAAGACAAGGTGCTCGAGATCGGCACCGGGCTCGGATACCAGGCGGCGATCCTCGCCGAGCTCGTCAAAGCCGTGTACACGGTGGAGTACATCGAGGAGCTCGCCGAGCAGGCCGTTCACCGGCTGAAGCGTCAGGGTTACCGCAACATCGCGGTGAAGCGCGGCAATGGTTACCACGGCTGGCCCGAGCATGCGCCTTTCGACAAGATCATCCTGACGGCCGCGCCCGATCTGATCCCTGCCCCGCTGCTGCAGCAACTGAAGCCCGGCGGCCGCATGGTGCTTCCCGCCGGCCTCGCCGACGCGCAGCAACTGCTGCTGGTCGAGAAGGCCGACGACGGATCGATGACGTCGCGTGAAGTGCTGCCAGTGCGCTTTTCCGAAATGGAAGGCACCGAGTCGGCACCGTTCGGCGGCTCGTAGCGCGCGAGGCGCATGGCGCGCCGGCGCGAGCGTCATCCGTTGTCCGCTGCGGGCGATTGGTACGTCGACACGCGCTGCATCGATTGCGGCGCTTCGCGCGACGTGGCGCGGGGGCTGATCGTGCGTCGCGGCGGCCAATCGGTGTTCGCGCGCCAGCCGGCAACCGCAGACGACGAAATCGCCGCGTGGCGTGCGGTGCTCGTGTGTCCGACCGCATCGGTGGGAACCGAAAGCCATCGGCCACAGCCGCCGGACCTCTTCCCGCAGCAGCTCGACGGCGATGTCTACCGCTGCGGCTACAACGCGCGCTCGTCGTTCGGCGCGCACGCGTATTTCGTGCGCCGCGACGGCGGCAACCTGATGGTCGACTCGCCACGGTTCACGAGCCGGCTCGTTTCGGCGTTCGAGTCGCGCGGCGGGCTCGCCGACATCCTGCTCACGCACCGCGACGACGTCGCCGACGCCGAGCGCTATGCGAAGCATTTCGGCGCACGCGTGTGGATCCACGACGACGATGCCGACGCGGCTCCCTACGCGTCCGACCGCCTGCACGGAAATGATCCGCGCACGATTCGCGAGCGGCTGCTCGCAATACCCTGCCCCGGTCATACGCGCGGCAGCGTCGTGTTCCTGCTCGACGAACGTTATCTCTTCACCGGCGATACGCTCGCGTGGAGCCACGAGCGCGGCGATCTGGTCGCCTTTCGCGACGCCTGCTGGTACTCGTGGGACGAATTGCGAACTTCGCTGGCGCGGCTCGCCGGCTACGGGTTCGAATGGGTGCTCGCCGGCCACGGCGGCAGCGCGCAGCGCCCCACCGATGAAATGCAGCGAAGGCTGCACGCGCTCGTCGCGCGGATGTGACGTCCGCGTGGAGTCGATCTCGCGCACGCGGGATTGAACGGATGCGCATTGGGGCGGCAAAGATTGCCGGAAAGATCGGCGACTTTTTGCTCAAAGCGACTGCGCGCCGCGCGACGGTGCACCCTCGATGCCTGGCACATCGCTTGCTGAGCTTTCGTTTCCGGCTCGCGTGAGCGCGAGCGTCAGTCTGATTCATCGGTAAGCGATTCCATGGACACGATGCAACCCCTGCAAACCGAGCCTCCGGTTCATGCCGCCGACTATCCCGCAACCGGCAAGCGGGCGCAGCCGGGCGCGCTCGACGACTTCGGTCGTCGGCTGACGCGCCGGACGTCAGCCGACACGCTCGCCATCGCGCTCGGCTGGTTCTCGATCGGGCTCGGCCTTGCGCAATGGATCGCGCCCCGGGCGCTGGGTCGCGCAACCGGCGTCGGCGACCATCCGTTTGTCTTGCGCGCGCTCGGTGCGCGCGAGCTCGCTGCCGGCATCGGCATCCTCGCGGGCCGCGCGCGCCCCCGCTGGATGAAGGCCCGCGTGGCGGGCGATGTGCTCGATCTTGTGCTGCTCGGTCTCGCATTCGGCGCAACCGATGGACGGCGGCCGATCCGGATCGCGGCGGCAGCCGCAGCCGTCGCCGGCATTGCGGCGCTCGATATGCTGTCGAGCCGGCAGCAGGCGAGCGCCCACGGCAGCGCGCCCGGCCAGGTGCGACGCGACGGATCGATCCGCGTCGAGGAAAGCATTGCGGTCAATCGGCAGCCGCAGGAGTGCTACGCGATGTGGCGCAATTTCGAGAATCTGCCGCGCTTCATGCAGCATCTCGAATCCGTCCTTCTGATCGGCGAGAACCGCTCGCACTGGGTCGCGAAGGCGCCTGCGGGGACGCGGGTCGAATGGGATTCCGAGGTGACGCACGACGAGCCCAACGCGCTCATCGCCTGGCGATCGCTCGAAGGCGCCGACGTCGAGAACGCCGGCGCCGTGCGCTTCCTGCCGCAGGTGAGCAGCCGCGGCACGATCGTCAGCGTCAAGATGCAGTACAAGCCGCCGGCCGGCGCGATCGGCGCGACGATCGCGAAGCTCTTCGGCGAGGAGCCGCAACAGCAGGTGCAGGAAGACCTTCGCCGGTTCCGCCAGGTCATGGAAACCGGCGAGATCGCGACAACCGAAGGCCAGCCATCGGGACGCCGCGGCGTCCTCTACCGAATGCTTCGCAAAAGAGCGCGGCGATGAAAGCGGTCTGCCGGTAGGCAAGCACGACGTGCGCGCGAAAACGTTCGACGGCTGCGTCAACGTCGTGCTGACGCCGTAGCCGCGAGCCCGTCGACGGCCGCAACCAGTGCGTCGGCGACGCCGGCGCGTCTGCCTGTCCACCGCGCATTCGCAGCCCGTACGTGCTTCTGGTTGATCTCGAGCTCGACGCCCGCATACACGCCATCGCGGAAACGGCGGCGAAGGAAGCTCGTCAGGCCATCGGCATCGCCGCGATACGGATAGTTGCGCCGCACGCGCCACTGCGGAAATCGCGCGATCAGCGTGCGCTGCCACGATCTGCAGAGCTCCGATTCGAGCCGTCGCGCCGGGTCGTACAGCAGGCCGATGTCGGCGTTGCGGACCTCGCCGTCGAGTGCCGGCGTGAACGAATGGCTCGAGACGTGCAGCACGCGGCCGCCGCGCGCGACCGCCTCGGAGACGAACAGCTCGACCTCGGTGCGGTACGGCACGTAGTAGTGCTCGTAGATGCGGGCGCGCACGTCGGGCCCGGCGCCGTGCAGCACGCTCGAGAACAGCGCGCGATGCGTCGGCGAGCGATTCAGCTCGATCAGCAGCCGGCTCACCGTCGACGCGATCAACGGCGCGCGCAGCGTGCGCGCGAGCGTGCGCGCCATGTCCAGCGCGCCCGGATCGTACCCCCTGTGGGTCGCGAGCAGTCGCGCATGGCGGCGGAACCAGCCGCGGTACGCGGCGGGAATGCGGTTACCGCCGTGCTCGCAGGTGACGAGGAACACGAACGGAAACGGCGGGCGCTTCATCGCGCGGCCGGCCGGCGCGTAGATCAGGCGGCCGCGAACATCTCGCCGCGAGCGAGACAGTCGCACAACTCGCCGTAAACGTCGTGCAAGCGGTCTCGCGTGACGTCGTCGCCGAGCGTGTCGAGGATTCGGCGCGCGAGCGGCCCGCGCCGGGCGATCACGTCGAGCGCGTCACGGGCGCCGGCATCGATCGGGCAGTCGTCAACAGCATCGATCAGATAGGCCCATAGCTGCGCAACCGAACACGACGCGTCCGGCAAGCCGAACAGCGCGAGATACGCGGCGTCATCGATGCGCGCGCGATCGGCATCGCGGATGCATGCGTCCAGAATCGCGGCGAGCGTGCCCGTCGTCATCGCTTCCTGCCGCTCGAGCGGGCACCAGCGCTCACCGTAGAGCATGCGCACGACGCCGACGATCGCAGTCGCGATGGCGAGGTCGACGCGCGGGCATTCCTGTGCATCGGCCACGCGGATCTCGATCGCGCTGCGGTCGAAGCGCGCGATCGCGCCGCGCGAGTTCAACCACTCATGCTGCAGCACGCGACGCGGGTCGTGCGGCGCGACCTCGCGGTACATCGGCGCGAGGATCTCGGCCTGGTAGTCGTGCCGCGTGCCGATGTTCTCGGGAACGACACGGCCGGCGATCGACGGAAAGCGATCGGCATTGCTGCGATAGACGTCGAGCCGGTAATCGAGCGCGCGCTTGCGCTCGCCGTCGGCGACCGGCGAGCTCGCGGCGAGCGCAGGCACGAGCGGCAGCGCGACGCGAATCGCCGCGTGCAGGCGGCGAAACTGCTCGTCGCCGGCGAACGGCAGGTTGACGTGCATGCTCTGCAGGTTCGCCCAGCCGTGACGGCGGCAGTCGAACAGCCGGTCGAACGTCCGGTAGATTTCCGCGTTGTCGCGCGGCCACAGCCGCGTCTCGGTGCGCGGATCCATCCACGCGTGCATGCCGGTCGGCATCAGGCGCGCATCGAGCGGCGCGAGGACGCGGTTCATCTCGCCGATCTCGTGCTGGAATGCAGCGGCCAGCGGCTCGAGCGACGGCGACGGCGCGAGGTTCTTCACCTCGATCACGTGCAAGACGAGCTCGTTCGACCATCCGAGCTCGCCACGCTCGACGTCGGCGGCGGGATGCCCTGCGAGCGCTTCGAGCGCGCGATCGGCGATCGGCCGCACGTCGAGCGAGCGGGCGTCGACGATCATGTACTCGAGCTCGATGCCGACGGCGGCAAAGACGGGAAGCGGATCGCGCGCGCTCATCGCTCGCTACGCGGCGGCGGTTTTCACGCGCTCGCGCTCGCGGATGCGGCGCAGGAACACCCCAATCACTTCGCGATAGAGCGCATCCTTCAGCACGCCGTCCTCGTTGCCCGCGTCGATGTTCGGATTGTCGTTGACCTCGATCACATAGCAGCGACCTCCGACCTGCTTCAGGTCGACGCCGTAGAGGCCGTCGCCGATCAGGTTCGCAGCCTTGACCGCCGTATGGACGACCTCGGCCGGCGCCTCGCCCACCGCAAGGGCGATCGTTGCGCCCTCGAGCTTGCGGCCCGGCTCGCGCTTGACGATCTGCCAGTGGCCCGGCGCCATCAGGTACTTGCAGACGTAGAGCGGCCGCTGGTCGAGCACGCCGACGCGCCAGTCGAACTCGGTCGGCAGCCATTCCTGCGCGACGACGAGCTCGGACATCGCGAAATACGCGTTGAGCACCGACGTCAGCACCTGCTCGGTCTCGACCTTCGCCACGCCGCGCGAGAACGCGCCATCGGGCTGCTTCAGGATGCACGGCAGCCTGAGAGCGGGGACGATGTCGCCGACGTTTTCGCGCTGCACGATCATCGTCTTCGGAACAGGAATCCGGTGCCGCGCGAGCAGCTCGTTCAGGTACACCTTGTTGTTGCACTTGAGGATCGAGTCGGGATCGTCCATGACGACGAGACCGAGCGACACCGCGCGACGCGCGAACTGGTACGTGTAGTGATTCGCGTGCGTCGTGTCTCGAATGAACAGCGCGTCGAACTCCGCGAGCCGACCGATGTCGTCGCGGGTCAGCATTTCGGCGCGCATGCCCATTTCGCGCGCGATTCGCCGGAATCGCTTGAGCGCTTCGGAGTTCGACGGCGGATCGGGCTCGTCGTCGTTGTGCAGGATCGCGATCGCCGGCGCCGTCGTCTTCGGCACGCGCGGCTTCGCGGGGGCCACGTGTTGCGCGGCCGCTTCGGCGGCGAAGTCGCGGTGGTCGAGCGGGATGTTGACGGCGCCGAGCAGCCGAACGCGCTTCAACCGCCATTGCGCGTCGACGAGCTCGAAGCTCGCGCGAAGCAGCGGCGCTCGCAACAGGTTGAACAGCCGCTCGCACACCGCGTCGTTGCGTCGCTCGGGATCGCGGCCGAAGTACGCGTCGACGTCGATGCGGCTCGCCGCGCCCGCGTACAACGTCCACGGCATCGGCTCGGCGCCGTTGCGCCCGATCGGCATCGGCGTGCTCGCCTGCGCGTCCTCGATCGTCTTGACGTCCGGCAACGGCGCGTGGCCGCGCGCCTCGGCGACGAGCGACACGTAGTAGCCGCGGCCTTGATAGCGGTCGGTCGCGCACAGATTGAACACCTGCGCCGGCTCGAGCTCGGCGTACGCGCAGTCGGCGAGATACGAGCGCGCGCTCACCACGCTCACGCCCGATACGCTGAACGGCCAGTCGTTCAGGCGATTGACGACGAAGAGCACGTTCATCGCGCGTTGCGCCGCCGGCGCGGGTAAACGATCAGCAGATTGGCATCGTGGGTGACGATGCCGAGAAGGGTGGCCGCAACCGCGCGCTCCGCGCTGATCCAGTATTCGTGCGGCTGTCCATAGGGGTTCGGCTCGTATGGGTCGACGACGAATACGCGCGTGCGTTCGCGGTCGAACCCGGCGATAACGACGAAATGCCCGACCGGGAGACCGTGGATATCGTCGGGCTTGCCGTCCAGCGGCCGCTCGCGCGGCGCCCGGTACAGGAACGTCGCGCTCACGCCGGCGATGATCGGCATTCGCGCGTGCAGGATCGCGCGGATGCGCCGCTGCGACAGATCGGCTAGTCGCAACCGGCCGCCGAGATCGAGGAACTCGAGATAGCCCGCCGTCGCGTGCTGCAGCCGGGAATCGGGCTTCACCGCGCGCTGGAGCGCAAGACGATCGGCGATTTTGACGCCGGGCGCGGTGAACCACGTCGGATCGAACACCATCAGGTTGTACGTATAGATCGATGCGCAGTACCCCTTGCGCAGCGCGTCGCAGCCGAGAAAGACCGCGAGCGTGCCGCCGTGCTCCAGTCGCCGCATCCGGGCGATCACCGCGTCGAGCGGCTCGTCGTCGCCCCAGAAGCGATAAATCGCATGCAGACATGTGGGTCCGCACGTCATCTCGTCGGGCTGGGCGAGCGTGCGGACGGCTAGCCTGGGCGGAGCGCCGGGTGCGCCGTTCGCCTGCTCGATTCCGGGGTCGCGAGCAGGCGTCATATCGCGTGGGGAGTGGGATCTCAGACAAAACCGGCGCTCGATAAGAGCGCGCCCTCATGGGGCGCTTCTGCATCATCCGTGCCAAGCACGGCTGCACGTGCGGTCCTCGTAGGCAGCGGGAATGCGCTCGAGCCGTCGATCGCGCGCTGCGCAGAAATTGCACATTCGCCGGGCGCAATTTCCAACCCGCGAAGCGCGATGCGCGCGAGAGTCTTTCCGACTTGCCTGAAGCGGTTACCGACACGCCGCGTGCGCCGCCGCACAAACCAGATGACAAATGTGTTGTCACACCTGGAGTCCGGCCGCTTACGCGCGCGTCGACGGCGCTCGCCGCGGGCATGGATGATGCGAGAGCGCTGCGCTCGATGCTCGAATCGCGGGGGCATGATCATGAACGAAGAGCTGGGAAGCCATCGGGTTTGGACCAAGGTCGTCGGCAGTGCCGCGCTCGGCGCAGCCGCGATGTTCGTGCTCGATCCCGACAAGGGGCGACGCCGGCGCGCACTCGCACGCGACAAGGTGCGGCGAATCGCGCGCCGCACGGGCGAGGTCGTCGATGCGGCGACGCGCGACGTCAACGGCCGCTGGCACGGCCTTCGCGCGGAAGCGACCCGCCTCCTCGCCCGCGAAGACGCACCCGACGACGTGCTGCGCGAGCGCGTGCGCGCGCGTCTCGGTCGCGTCGTTTCGCACCCGCATGCCGTCGAGGTCGACATCCATGAGGGTCGCGTGGTGCTCTGCGGGCCGATTCTCGCGAGCGAGCACGCGCCGCTGCTCGACGACGTGCGAGCGGTGCCCGGCGTGACGGCCGTCGAAGACCGGCTCGAGCGCCACGAGACCGCCGATCGCATCCCGTCCCTGCAAGGGGGCACCGGACGCAGAGGAACGCGGCCTGAGCTGCTGCAGGACAACTGGACGCCGGCGTTGCGCGTGGGCGCCGTTGTCGGCGGCGGCTTTCTCGCGCTGTGCGGCATGCGCCAGCGCGGGGTATCGGGTCTGCTGATGACGGCGCTCGGCATTGGGCTCGTCACGCGCGGCGCGACGAACGTTCCGTTCGCGCGTCTCGCCGGCACCACGGGCCGCCGCGCATTCGATCTGCAGAAGACGATCGAAGTCGCCGCGCCGCCGCAGGCGGTCTTCGACTTGTGGACGCACTATGCGAACTTCCCGCATTTCATGTCGCACGTGCAGGAGGTGCGCGATCTGGGCAATGGACGATCGCATTGGGTCGTCACGGGCCCGGCGGGCGCGACGATCGAGTGGGATTCGGTGGTGACGCGGTTCGAGCCGGGCGAACTGATCGCGTGGCGCAGCGAGCCCGGGTCGACAATCGGTCACGCCGGCTCGGTGCGCTTCGAGCCGACCGACGGCGGCACGCGGATCACGCTGCGCATGTCGTACAACGCGGGCGGCGGGCTCGGCCAGGGCATCGCAGCGCTGCTCGGCGCCGATCCGAAGCGCCGGATCGACGACGATCTGATGCGGATGAAGCAGTTCGTCGAGACCGGCATCATGCCCCACGACGCGGCGGCGACAGCGCAATACGCGCCGACCGGCTCGCCGTCGGCAGCGAGTCCACCCGCATCACCGGCTGCGCCGCCGGAGCCGATGGCTGCGCCGTAACGCGCGCAGGTCAGACGGCAGCCGGCGCCAGCACGCGCTCCGGCCGGCCGTCGAGCCACGCGCGGATGTCCTCGACCGCGTCACCGTAGAACATGCGGTAGTTCTCGCGTGTCACGTACCCGATATGCGGCGTGGCGATCAGGTTCACGAGCCCGCGAAACGGATGATCGAGCGGCAGCGGCTCGCGGTCGAACACGTCGATCGCGGCGCCGGCGATCGTTCGCTCGGTGAGCGCTTCGATCAGCGCCGCCTCGTCGACGACCGGCCCGCGCGACGTGTTGACGAGGTACGCGGTCGGCTTCATCGCGCGCAGCGCTTCGGCGCCGATGAGCCCGCGTGTTTCGCTCGTCAGCGTCACGTGCAGCGAGACGACGTCGGACTCGGTGAGCAGCTCCGCGAGCGTGGCCGCATGCGTGATGCCGAGCTCGGTCGCGCGTTCCTGGGTCAGGCTTCGGCTCCAGCCGATCACGTTCATGTCGAACGCGCGACCGACGGTGGCCACGAGCTTGCCGACGTTGCCGACGCCGACGATGCCGAGCGTCGACCCGCGCAGACTGTGCCCGATGCCGCTCTGCCAGCGGCCGCCGGCATGGAACTCGGCATCCTCGCGCGGGATGTCGCGTATGGCCGCGAGAATCAGCGCCCACGTGAGCTCGCCTGCCGCGCCGGGCCAGCTGCGCGTCCCGCATACGGTCACGCCGCGCTCGGCGGCGGCGGCGAGATCGATCGACGCATTGCGCATGCCGGTCGTCACGAGCAGTCGAAGCTCGGGCAACGACGCGAGCAGCGCGCGGTCGAACGGCGTTCGCTCGCGCATCGCGACGACGACCTGGAACGGCGCGAGCGCCTCGACAAGCTTCGCGCGATCGTCGACGTGATCGTGCAACACGGCAACATCGACGCGATCGGCGATCGACTCCCAATCGGCCATCGACAGCGCGACGCGCTGGTAATCATCGAGGATCGCGCAGTGCAGCGGCGAGGGAAGGTTCACAATGGCCTCTTCGGTGGTTGACGCGGCGGCCTCGAGGTTCGACAGCGGCCGGCGAGCTTCAATTCTAGGTTTTCGGGAGCGACGATGGAAACACGCAATCTTGGACGATCGGGCTTGCGCGTATCGGTGGTCGGCCTCGGCTGCAACAACTTCGGCGGCCGGCTCGACGTCGACGCGACGCGGCGCGTCGTCCACCGCGCGCTCGACGCCGGCATCACGCTGCTCGACACGGCGAACACGTACGGCAATCGCGGCGGCTCGGAAAGCCAGCTCGGCGAAGTCCTCGGCGAGCGGCGCAAGGATGTCGTGCTCGCAACGAAGTTCGGCATGCCGATGGACGACGACGGCAAGTTGCAGGGCGCGTCGCGCCGTTACGTCATGTCCGCCGTCGAGGACAGCCTGCGCCGGCTGAAAACCGACTGGATCGATCTCTATCAGCTGCACCAGCCCGACCCGCGCGCGCCGACAGAAGAGACGCTGCGCGCGCTCGATGATCTCGTTCATCAAGGCAAGGTGCGCTACATCGGTTGCTCCAACCTTGCCGGCTGGCAGGTGGCCGATTCGATCTGGACGTCGCGCCATCACGGGCTCACGCCTTACGTGTCGGCGCAGAACGAATACAGCCTGCTCGTGCGCGAGCCGGAGCGCGATCTGTTTCCCGCGCTCGATGCGTACGGCGTCGGATTCCTGCCGTACTTTCCGCTCGCCGGCGGCTTGCTGTCCGGCAAGTACGAGCGCAACGCGCCGCTTCCCGCCGGATCGAGGTTGACCGACACGAAGCGCTCAGCTGATCGATTCCTCACCGAGCGCAACTGGTCGATCGTCGGGGCCTTGCAGGCGTTCTGCAACGAGCGCGGACGAAGCCTGCTCGAGCTCGCGTTCTCGTGGCTCGCGTCGCAACTCCTGGTGTCGAGCGTGATCGCCGGCGCGACGAAGCCCGAGCAGATCGACGCCAATATCGGCGCCGTGAATTGGCGGCTCAGCGACGACGAGCGCACGTCGATCGACGACATCACGCGCTCGCCGGCCGTCTAGAAAAGCAACGCGTCACGACCGGCGCTTGACATCGGTCGCCGAAGGCTTCATTCTATTCTACAGAATATTGTTCTATCGGACAGAACGCGGCACGGCCATAGCTCGTCGCGTGTACGAAGATCTTTCGATGGCTGCACCTCGACCGCTCGCAGCGTTCCGTGTGCTCGATCTCACCAATGTGCTGGCGGGGCCGTTCTGCTGCCATCAGCTCGCGCACCTGGGTGCCGACGTGATCAAGGTCGAAGTGCCGGGCACGGGTGACCTCGCGCGCCAGCTCGGCGCCGATGCCGAGCTCAACCGCAAGCTGATGGGCGTGTCGTTTCTCGCCCAGAACGCCGGCAAACGGTCGATCACGCTGAACCTGAAGAGTGTACGTGGCAACGACCTCTTCCGCCGGCTCGTGCGAACCGCCGACGTCGTCGTCGAGAATTTCCGCCCGGGCGTGATGGACCGGCTCGGCGTCGGATTCGACGCGCTGAAGCGCGAAAACTCCCGCCTCGTTTACTGCGCGATTTCGGGCTTCGGCCAGGACGGCCCGCTGAAGGACCTGCCCGCGTACGACCAGATCATCCAGGGCATGTCCGGCGTGATGAGCATCACGGGCAGCGCCGACACCGCGCCCTACCGCGTCGGCTATCCGATCGCCGACACGCTCGGCGGCATGACCGCGGCATTCGCTATCGCAGCCGCACTCGCCGGGCGCGATCGCACCGGCGGCTGCTTCATCGACGTGTCGATGCTCGAAGCCACGCTCGCGACGATGGGCTGGGTCGTGTCGAACTACCTGATCGCGGGACGCGAGCCGGCGCCGTTCGGCAACGAGAACTTCACCGCGAGCCCGTCGGGAACGTTTCGCACCGGCGACGGGCTGCTCAACATCGCCGCGAACAAGCAGGAGCAATTCGAGGCGCTCTGTCGTGTCGTCGGCCGTCCCGAGCTTGCAACGGATACGCGTTTCGCGGACCGCGCGGCGCGGCTCGCGAACCGCGCCGAGCTGAAAGCGCTGCTCGAGCAGGCGCTCGCGGCCGATTCCGCGGACGCGTGGTGGCAACGGCTTTCCGCCGAAGGCGTGCCGGCTGGTCCTGTCTACGCGGTGCCGCAGGCGCTCGCGCATCCGCAGGTTTCCGGACGTGGAATGGTCGCGCAATTCGCCGACGCGCCCGGTGTCGGACGCGACCTTCGCCTCGTTCGCACCGGCATCAAGCTCGACGGCGAGCCACCCGCCGTCGACACACCTCCACCACGGCTCGGCGAGCACACCGATACGTTGCTCGGCGAGCTCGGCTTCGGCTGTGACGAAATCGAGCACATGCGAAAGGAAGGCGCGATATGACCACACCCGCTCACGACCCCGTGCAGCAGATGCGCGACTGGTGGCGCACGAGCATCATCGAGATGTCGCCCGGCGTCATCCGTTATCGCGGCTATGCGATCGAGGAGCTGATCGGACGCGTCAGCTTCCCGCAGATGATCTGGCTGATGACGCGCGGCGAGCTCCCGAGCGTGGAGCAGGCAGCGCTGCTCGATGCGGCGCTGATGTCCGCCGTCGATCACGGACCGCAGGCGCCGAGCATCGCGATCGCGCGCATGGCGGCTACCTGTGGCGTCGGACTGAACAACGCGATCGGATCGGCCGTCAACGTGCTCGGCGATGTGCACGGCGGCGCCGGCGAGCAGGCGATCGAGCTCTTCGAGGACATCGCTCGGCGCATCGATGCCGGTGCGGACGAGGCGTCGGCGACGAGCGCGTCGCTCGCCGCGTTCGTCAGCGCGCACGGCAAGATCATTCCGGGATGGGGTCATCGCTTCCATCCGATCGATCCGCGTGCGGTGCCGCTCCTCGCGCTCGTCGATGCGGCGGCCGCCGAGGGCGTGGTCTCCGGCCGCTACGCGCGCATCGCACGCGCGATCGACGCCGCGCTCGAACGCGGAAAGGGCAAGCGCATCCCGATGAACATCGACGGCGCGACGGCGGTGATCTACGCCGAGCTCGGCTTCGCCGCGCCGCTTGCACGCGGCCTGTTCTGCTTGTCGCGATCGGTCGGCATCCTCGCGCATGCATGGGAGCAATCGCAGCAAGGCGGACGCAACAAGGGACCGATTCCGCGCCAGTACGTCCCGTCGTACGACGGACCGCCGCCGCGACCGCTTCCGAGCTCATCGAAGGGCACGCGCTGAGCGGCGTACCGGCGCTGGCTCGGGCTCGTGTAGAGCATTGGCCATGGTGGACGAAAAGGGCGGCGTCGCGGCGGTCGACCGCGCGTTCGCGATCCTCGCCGCGTTTCGCGACGACGATCGCTCGCTGACGCTCGCGGAGCTCGGCCGGCGCACGGGGCTGTACAAGAGCACGATCCTGCGGCTGATCGAATCGATCGAGCGGGCGGGATTCATCCGGCAGCTCGAAGACGGCAGCTACGCGATCGGCGCGCGCGCGCTGCACATCGGGCGGCTGTATCAGGCGTCGTTCGACCTCGACGAGCTCCTGCGCCCGACGCTCGCGCGGCTCGCAAAGGACAGCGGCGAGACCGCATCGTTCTTCGTCCGCGACCGCGACCGGCGGATTTGCGTTCGCCGCGTCGAGCCCGATCGATCCGTTCGCATCGTGTTGCACGAAGGCGACCGGTTGCCGCTCGAGCAGGGTTCCGCTGGCAAGGTGCTGCTCGCATTCGGCCGCTCGCCGCCTAAAACGCTCACCGACGTCCGCGCTTCGCTCGTCGCGTTCTCGCGCGGCGAGCGCGATCCCGAAGCCGCGTCGGTGTCGGTTCCCGTGTTCGCGCGCGGCGGCGCGCTTGCAGGCGCACTGTCGTTGTCAGGCCCGATCGAGCGGTTCGACGCGGAGACGACGCGCCGTCTCGCCGATTCCCTGCTCGATGCCGCGGCGACATTGACGCAGGCGATCGGCGGCGATCCGTCGCCGCTTCAGGCCGCGCGCACGCGCGAGGCGAACGCGCCGCGACGCAACCGCGCACATCGTTAGCTGTGGACTTGCAAGACGTTGTTTGCGACGCTGATACGTCGGCTCAACCTTCCTGGTCCGTCGTCCCCGCGAAAGCGGGGACCCAGCGTCTTTCCCGCGACTCGGGAAATCAACGCCACTGGATTCCCGCCTTCGCGGGAATGACATGTGAGACGCTTTGCCAAATTAGAACGACAACGTGTTGCATCTTCACAGTTAGCGCGCTGAGGGGCGCGCGCGTTGCGGGTGTCGTCCGGATCGGCTATCGTAAGCGGATCGGGGCGTCGCAGATCCCCGGTGGCTCTCGCCGAAGACGGTGTCCCGTCCAAATCTGCCGCATTCCCATTCGGGATGGACGGACTCCATGGACACCGGGATCGCTCCCCTCGTTTCGCCTGCCGGCCCCGCAAGCGCACGCCGACTGCTGTTCGCCAGGGGCCTGCGCGCATTCGCCGACGGCTTCGTCAGCCTGCTGCTGCCGATTTATCTGCTCGGGCTCGGCTTCTCGGCGCTCGAAGTCGGCATCATCGCAACCGCGACGCTCGCGGGCTCTGGCCTTTCGACGCTCGCGATCGGATTCGTCGCGCATCGCTTTTCGCACCGCCGCCTTTTGCTCGCCGCAACGCTGCTGATGGCGGCGACCGGCCTCGCGTTCGCGTCGCTGACCGCTTTCTGGCCGCTGCTGATCGTCGCGTTCGTCGGCACGCTCAATCCGTCGAGCGGCGACGTCAGCGTGTTCCTTCCGCTCGAGCACGCAGTGCTCTCACACACGGTCACCGACGAGCGGCGCACGTCCGCCTTCGCGCGTTACAGTCTCATCGGATCGCTCGCCGCCGCGACCGGTTCGCTCGCGGCAGGCGTTCCCGCATGGCTCGCAACCGCCTCCGGCCTTTCGCTGACGGCATCGATCCAGTGGATGTTCGTGCTCTACGCTGCGATGGGCGCCGCGACGGCGCTCGCGTATCGCGGGCTGCCGCGAGCGTCGGAAGCGGGACCCGGAAGCGCCAAGTCGGCGCTCGGCAAATCGAAGCGCATCGTCTACACGCTCGCGGCGCTGTTCAGCATCGACGCGTTCGGCGGCGGGCTCGTCGTGCAGTCGATGATCGCGCTGTGGCTCTACCAGCGGTTCGGGCTTTCGCTTGCAACCGCCGGAAGCCTCTTCTTCTGGCTCGGCCTGGTGACGTCGGTTTCCTACCTCGTCGCCGCGCGCGTGAGCCGGCGCATCGGCCTCGTCAACACGATGGTATTCACGCACCTTCCGGCGAACCTGTGCCTGGTGCTCGTCCCGTTCGTCGCCGACCTGCGATACGTGATCGCGCTGCTGATCGTGCGCAGCGCGCTGTCGCAGATGGACGTGCCGACGCGCACGTCGTACGTGATGGCGATCGTCGAGCCGGCCGAGCGTCCGGCGGCGGCCAGCGTGACGTCGGTGCCGCGCAGCCTTGCTTCCGCAGCGGGCCCATCGCTTGCAGGCTATCTGCTCACGCTGTCGCCGTTCGGCTGGCCGTTGCTCGTCGCCGGCGCGACGAAGATCGTTTACGACCTGCTGCTGCTCGCGCTCTTCGCGAAAGTGCGCCCGCCGGAGGAGCGCCGCGAATGACGGGTGGCTGGAACGCCGCGGCGGCGATCCGGTCGTACGAAAAGGCGCTTTGTGATGGGGGCATCATGACGAAGATCCTCGTGGGAACGTACCGGTCACGGCGCGATGCCGACGACGCGCGCGAACGGCTGCTCGAGCGCGGCTTCAACAATACGCAGATCAGCGTCGAGGGGCCGGGAACCGACGAAGCGAGCGGCGCGGGCGCGAACGCCAGCGTCGAAGCGTGGAATGCGCCCGCATCGGAGGCACGCGGGCTTGCGGGCGTGATTTCGCGGATGTTCAGCGGACTGCTGCCCGACAAGGCCGATCGCGAGCGTTACGAGCGCGCGGTTCGCACCGGTGGCGTGCTCGTCGCCGTGCACGGGCTCGACGAAGGTGGCGTCGAGCGCGCGAAGCCGATCCTCGAGCGACATGGAGTCGTCGACGAGCATTCGCACGCATCCGATATCGGCGCCGACGTCGCGATGACCGGTCGCGGACCGCGAATCTACACGCTGCCGAACGCGCCGAGCGGCTGGAACGAAGCGAGCGAAGGAGAGCGCGTGTCCAGCGGACCGCGCGGCGATCCCGGGCGGCCCGAAGGATTGACTCGCGGCACGGACGAGCTCGGCGCCGCAGAGGACCGCAATCGCATCGAAGGCGATCGAACCGGTCGCCAGCGCTGAAGCAACGTCAGCTGGAGCGTGCGACTTGCCCCGCGTAGATCGCGCGCACGACGTCGATCGTATCGGCCTCGTCGACCCGTTTGTCCGGCCGATAGCCCTTCACGCGCGCGAAGCGAAGCGCGAGGCCGCCCGGATAGCGCGGGCTCGCCTGCAGATCGTTGAACGCGATCTCGACGACGAGCTCCGGCCGCACGTGCACGACGTGGCGGTCGCGCTGCGTCTCGCGCAACAGCAGCTCCCGTGTCTGCCACGCGAGCATCTCGTCGGTCATGCCCTTGAACGTCTTGCCGAGCATCACGAAGCCGCCGGTCGCGGGATCGCGCGCGCCGAGGTGCAGATTCGACAGCCATCCCTCGCGCCGGCCGTTGCCCCATTCCGCCGCGAGCACGACCAGATCGAGCGTATGCGTGCGCTTGACCTTCAGCCACGACGCGCCGCGGCTCCCCGCCTCGTATGGCGCATCGAGCGATTTCGCCATCACGCCCTCGTGACCGCGCGCGAGCGCGTCCTCGAAGAACGCTTCGGCGGCACCGACGTCGCTCGTCACCAGACGCGGCATTCGCAGCGGCGCCGGCAGCACATCGGCGAGCCGGCGGATGCGCTCGGCCGTGGGCTGCTCGATCAGCGGCTCGCCGTCGACGAGCAGGCAATCGAAGAACAGCACCGCGAGCGGCAACGACGCCTTCATCGTTTCCACATCGCGCTCGCGGCCGAAGCGGCGCATCGTCACCTGGAACGGGTGCGGCGCGCCATCGGGACGAAGCGCGATCGCCTCGCCGTCGAGGATCAGCTCGCGCGCGGCGGCGCTGCGCACGGCGTCGACGATCTCGGGCGCTGACGCCGAGACGTCGTTCAGGCTTCGCGTGAACACGCGCACGTCGTCGCCCGCCTTGTGCACCTGGACGCGCGCGCCGTCGAGCTTCCATTCGAGCACGGCGGTTCGAAGCCGCGCGAGCGCATCGGCGATGTCGTTCGCCGGCTGCGCAAGCATCGGCGCAACGGGCTGCATCAGCGCAATCGAGTAGCGCGCGAGCCCCGCGGCACCTTCGGTCATCGCGAGCGGCGCGATGCTCGCGATGCCACCTGCGACCATCGCGGCGCGGCGAACGGTTGCGACCGGCAGATCCGCCGCAGCGGCGACGGCGTCGACCATCAGCCCTTCGAGCGCGCCCTGGCGCAACTCGCCGAGCAGCAACCGGACGAGAAAATCGCGTTCGGCCTCGGTGGCACGCTCGAGCAGGTCGGCGAGAAGGCGTGCCCGCGCGGCCGTCGATCCCGCGCCCGTCGTCGCGGCGATTCGCGCAAGCGTGTCATCGACTTCCGCGATCGACAGCATCGGCGCAGCAGCAAGCGTGGACGTCTTTGCCGAACGGATCAGCGCGTAGCCGATGCCTTGGCGGCCCTGCCGTGTGTCACCGGAAAGATACGCGGCGCCGATCGCGACCTCGTCGTGCTCGAGGCTGCGAAGGCATGCGGCGATCGCATCGACCTTCGCGTTGCGGCCGGCGCTGTCGGCAACGCGCTGCGAAGTCTCGACGATGTGGGCGAAGAGCGTCATGCCGGTGCGGTTTCGAGCGCACAGTGTGCCGCACGCACCGTTCGCGCACGGCATAAAGCAGCTGAGCAGCAATTTTTGCCGGCCGGCGACCCCGCTTGACGTCGATCAATCGATGGGCGGAGCGCGACGATCACATTGTTTTACGCAATAATTCGCGCTCCGTCACGCGAAACGAAACTTCGGGAGGGAAGTTGACACTTCGCGGCCATTTCATTCGGCTCGTGTTCGCCGCCGTGCTTCCGGTGAGTGCGCTCGCGGCCGTGCTCGTGTGGGCGCTCGTCGACAGAGACCGCACGACGCTGCAGGACGCGATGGTCGATATCGCACGAGCGGTGTCACTCGGTGTGGATACCGAAGTGCACCGTTCGATCACGGCGCTCGAAGTCCTCTCGCTCGACGACGCGCTTTCAGTGGACAACCTCGACGCGTTTCGCACTCGGGCCGAAGCGGTGCGGGCGCTGCACGGCGGATGGTCGAACGTGCTGCTGTTCAAGCCCGACGGCACGAGCCTCGTCAACTTGCTCGTCGCGCGCGGCGATCCGATGCCCCGCGCCGGCAAATGTCGACCTCGTGCTCGCTACCGCACGCGAGAGGCACTCGCAGATCTCCGATGTCATCACGAGCCCGATCACCCACAATGCGCTGGTGTTCGTCACCGTGCCGGTCGTGCGTGCAGGCGCCGTGCGTTACGTCGTGCAAGCGAGGATGGAATACCCGGCGTGGATCGATTGGCTGAAGCCGCAGGTGCCTGCGCAGTGGGTCGTCGCGATCGACGATCGCAACGGCGTGATCTTCGCGCGCAGTGAACGCGCCGCCTCCTTCGCCGGCAAGACGGCGACCGAGCGCATACAACGCGCGTACGGCGAACACCCGAAAGGCGTCATCCGAAACCGCGGTCTGGAAGGTATCGATTCGTACGTGGCGTTCCACACATCCGCCTATACGGGGTGGCATGTCCTCGTAATCGTGCCCGCGACGCTCGTCGATGCCGCCGCCAATCGATTCGCGCTCGGACTGTTCGCAACGTTCGCATTGATCGTCGCGCTCGCGGTGCTGCTCGCGTTGTCGACCACCCGGCCGATCAAATCGGGCATCGGGCAGCTTGCCGATGCGATCGACCGGCTCGGCCGCGGCGAGCCGTCGCGGCTGCAACCGACCCGCGTGACGGAAATCGACGACGCCGGCGCATCGGCGCAGCGCGCCGGCGCACTGCTCGAGACGCGCGCGAATCACGTCGCCGGCCTGCAGCGCGAGCTTTCCGAGCGCGCCGAGGCGGCCGAGCAAGCCAATCGTGCGAAGGATCAGTTCCTCGCGATGTTGAGCTACGAATTGCGCAATCCGCTGGCCGCCATCAGCAATGCGACGGCCGTTCTGCTGATGCGATCGGAAGGCACGGCGCGCCGTATGCAGGAGATCATCAGTCGCCAGACGCGCCATCTCGCCTCGTTGGTCGACGATCTTCTCGACGTGTCGCGGCTCGCCGCCGGCAAGCTGCAGCTCGACTCGCGGAGAATCGATCTTGCGCAGGTCGTCATGCGAGTCGACGACGAGTTGCAGGCAGCCGAGGCTGTCGACAGCCGCGCAATCACCTTCGGCACGACACCGGCGTTCGTTCACGGCGATCCCGAACGGCTTGCACAGGTCGTTCGCAATCTGCTCGACAACGCGCTGAAGTACACGCCCGCGGGCGGCCATGTCACGATCAGCGTCGGAACCGAAAACGGCGACGCGTTGCTGACCGTTCGCGACGACGGTTGCGGCATCGACGCATCGCTGCTTGCGCGCGTCTTCGAGCCGTTCGTTCAGGCGCCGCAAGGAATCGATCGCCGACTCGGAGGGCTGGGACTCGGTCTTGCCGTCGTCAAGCAGATCATCGAGCTCCATGGTGGATCCGTAGTCGCGCGCAGTGCCGGCGTGGACCACGGATGCGAGTTCTCGATCCGACTGCCGCTTGCGCCGTCGATGTCGATGGATGATGCACCCACCGCCGCGGGGCCGCCGGCGCAACGCAGACTGCATGTGGCGATCATCGAAGATCACGCCGATACGCGCACCAGTCTGCGGCCGCTCGTCGAAGCGGACGGCCACACGATCGAGCACGCGGACGACGGCGAATCGGCGCTGCGCCTGCTTTGCGGCGATCGAGTCGACGTTGCGCTGGTCGACCTCGGACTGCCCGGCATGAACGGATACGAAGTCGCCCGTCGAGCGCGCCGAGCCGGCATTCGTTGCCGGCTGATCGCGCTGACCGGCTATGGTCAGGACGCCGATCGCGCGAGGGCGCTCGAAAGCGGGTTCGACGATTTCATCGTCAAGCCGGCGTCCGCCGAACGGCTGCATGCCGCGCTGTGCGCGTTGTGAGCGATTACGCCGCTTTTCCCTGATTGGCGACCGCCGCCATCGACGCCGCGATCGCGTCCGCGTCGCCCAGATAGTAGTGCCGCAGCGGGCGCAGCTCGTCGTCCAGCTCGTAGACGAGCGGCTGCCCGGTCGGAATGTTGAGCTCGACGATGTCGGCGGGTGAAACGTCGTCGAGATACTTGACGAGCGCGCGCAGGCTGTTGCCGTGCGCGGCGATCAGCACGCGTTTGCCGGAACGAATCGTCGGCGCGATCGATGCGTTCCAGTACGGCAGGAATCGCGCAACCGTATCCTTCAGGCATTCGGTACGCGGAAAGCCCTCGCGGCGCAATTCGGCGTAGCGCGGGTCGTCGAGCGCGAGCCGCGGATCGCCGTCGGGCAGCGGCGGCGGCGCGACGTCGTACGCCCGCCGCCAGATCTTCACCTGCGCTTCGCCGAACTTCGCTGCGGTCTCCGCCTTGTTGAGGCCTTGCAGCGCGCCGTAGTGCCGCTCGTTCAACCGCCACGAGTTGCGCACCGGAATCCACATCCGGTCGAGCTCCTCGAGGGCGATCCACAGCGTCTTGATCGCGCGCTTCAACACCGACGTGAACGCGAGATCGAACTCGTAGCCTTCGCGGCGCAGCAGCTCGCCGGCGGCCTTCGCCTCGGCGATTCCCCGCTCGGACAGGCCGACGTCGGTCCATCCGGTGAACCGGTTCTGCTCGTTCCACACGGATTCGCCGTGGCGCAGAAGAACGACTTTGTGCATGTCCGGGATTCCGAAGATGCCGCGGGCGGCGAGCGCCGCGGCGGAGCGGGAACATAGCACGAACGCCCACAGCCGCGCGAGCGCGGCACCGCCGAGCGCAGCCGACGCGTCAGATATGAACGCCGGGCGTGCCGAGCAGGCCGAGCAACCCGATGACGATCAGATACAGCGCGACGATGTAGTTCAGCAACCGCGGCATGATCAGGATCAGGATGCCGGCGATCAGGGCGATCAGCGGGCCGATGGTCAGGTGAAGATTCATGGCGGTCCTTTGTTCTCGTTGCAAACATTTCCGGCCGGGCCGTCGAAGCGCCCGGCCGGACATTGGACCCGCAAAGCGGCGAAACGTTGTCGTCGCAGCGTCTACACGTAACGCTTGTACTTGTCGAGCAGCCGGACGGGCTTCGACAGCGCATCTCGGCGGAACGGGTCGCCCAGCTCGCGCGTGACGATCATCTCGAGGATCGTCGTCTTGCCGTCCTTCTGCGCTGCGCACGCGTCGCCCAGCGCCGCACCGACGTCGGAGAGCCGGTCGACGACGCGCCCTTCGGCGCCCATCGCGCGAGCGATCGCCGCAAAGCTCGGATTGTCGAGATCGGTGCCGACGAAGCGCTGTCCGTAGAAGTCGACCTGGTTCTTCTTTTCGGCGCCCCATTGACGGTTGTTGAACACGACCGCGGTCACCGGAATCTTCTCGCGCACGCACGTGAGGATCTCGCCGAAGCTCATCCCCCACGCGCCGTCGCCGACGTACGCGATCGCCGGGCGGTCGGGCGCGGCGGTCTTCGCGCCGATGATCGTCGGGAACGCATAGCCGCAATTGCCGAAGCTCATCGCGGCGAAGAAGCTTCGCGGCCGCTCGAAGCGCAGGTAGCTGTTCGACACCGAGCAGATGTTGCCTATGTCGGTCGACACCATCGCGCCCGCCGGCATCGCGCGCTCGAGCTCGCGCAGCATCTCGCGCGGGTGCATTTCGTTGCCGTCGGAGGCAACGTCCACGCTGTAGGGATCGCGCTCGTGCGTCCACTTGCCGAGCTCCTCCTCCCAGCCCGCCTTTTCCGCCCGAATGTCGGCGAGCCGCGCGTCGCGTGTCTTGCTGCCTTCCAGCGCACGCCCTTTGAGCAGTGACGCGAGCGCTTCGGCCGTGCTCTTCGCGTCGCCGCATAACCCGACGGACGTTCTCTTCACGAGGCCCAGCATTTCGGGATCGGCATCGACCTGGATGATCTTCGCATTCTTCGGCCAGTAATCGAGACCATGCTGCGGCAGCGTGCCGAAGGGTCCGAGCCGGCTCCCGAGCGCGAGCACGACGTCGGCTTTCGCGATCAGCTTCATCGCCGCCTTCGAGCCCTGGTAGCCGAGCGGCCCGCACGCGAGCGGATGACTCGCCGGGAACGAGTCGTTGTGCAGGTAGCTCGACACGACCGGTGCGCCGAGAAGCTCCGCCAGCGCGATGCACGCGGCGACGCCATCGCTCATCACGACGCCGCCGCCGGCAACGATCACAGGGAAGCGCGCTTCAGCGAGCAGATCGGCCGCCTCGCGCAGCGAGCGCTCGCCGGGCGCGCCGCGCTCGACGCGGATCGGTCGCGGGATCTCGTAGTCGAACTCGCCGTAGAAATAATCGCGCGGGATGTTGAGCTGCGCCGGCGCCATTTTGAGCAGCGCGCGATCGAACGCGCGCGCCGTGATCTCGGCGATGCGGCGCGGATTGTTGACGTGGCCCTGATACTTGGTGATCTTGGAGAAGATCGGCAGCTGGTCGGTCTCCTGGAATCCGCCGAGCCCCATGCCCATGCTGCCCGTTTCGGGCGTGATCACGACCACCGGCGTGTGCGCCCAGTACGCGGCCGCGACCGCGGTGACGAAGTTCGTGACGCCCGGCCCGTTCTGCGCGATGCACACACCGGCACGACCGCTCACGCGCGCGTAACCGTCGGCCATGTGCCCGGCGCCCTGCTCGTGCACGGTCGGAATGAACCGGATGCCGGCGGCCGGGAACAGGTCGAGCGCGTCCATGTACGCGGACCCGACGATGCCGAACACGTCGGTCACGCCCTGCGCGACGAGCGTCTCGACAAACGCTTCCGAGGCAGTCATGCGCGTGACGCCTGTCGTCGCCCGAGCGTGCACGCCTGGTTCAGTCTTTCCCATTGTCTTGTCTCCTTTGGCGTGCGTGCTTTTCGAAATGGGCGGCGAAGATTTCGTCTTCGCTCGGCACGCATTCGGGTATGGGCCGCGCGATACGCGTAATGTTGAGGAAGTGGCGGTAATTCAAATTGTCCGAGAAGCTGTTGCGCCCCCACGTGCCGCAGCCCATCGACAGCGAGAACGGCAAGCCGTTGTCGAAGCTGCCGCCGGTCGCGATGCAATGCGCCTGGTTGACGATCACGCGCGCAACCGGCAGCCGCAATCCGAGCTCGAGCGGTTGCGCGTCGTTTCGCGTATGGATGCCGACCGAATGTCCGGCCCCCTGATAGGCATAGATCGACTCAACGATCGCGCACGCGTGCGCGAAGTCGCGTGCCCGGTAGACGGCGAGCACGGGCGAGAGCTTCTCGCCGGAAAACGGATGCTCGCGGCCGAACCCGCTTTCCTCGACCATCAGGAACGTCGCGTCGCGCAGCTCGGCACGGCTGAGGCCCGCGAGCTCGGCGATCCGCCGCGCCTCGCGCGCCGTCACCGCGTCCGAGAGTCGGCCGTCCGGCCACATCGCCCGTTGCAGCCGGGCCTTCTCATCGGCGTCGAGCAACGCGCCACCGGCCGCGCGCAGCGCGTCAATCGCGGCGTCGTAGATCGCATCGACGATGACGACGCTGTTCTCCGACGAGCACGACGTCGCGTTGTCGAACGTTTTCGAGCGCGCGATCTTCGCAGCCGAGTCGGCGAGGTCGGCGGACGAGTCGACGATCGTCGCGACGTTGCCGGTGCCCACGCCGAGCGCCGGAGTCCCGCTCGCGTACGCGGCGCGCACGTTCGCCTGCGAACCGGTTGCCACGACGAGATCGGCCTGCCGCATCAGCTCGAGCGTCGCTTCCTTGGTGATCGGCTCGGGCATCAGCTGCACGAGATCGCGTGGCGCGCCGACGTCGGCGAGCGCCGCGTGCATGAATTCGACGAGCATCGCGCCGGTCGACCGACCCTTCGGCGACGGCCCCACGATGATCGCGTTGCGGCCCTTGAGCGCGTTGAGGATGTTGTTGGCGGGGGTGGCGCCGGGATTCGTCGATGGCGTGATGGCCGCAACGACGCCGACCGGTCGCGCGATCTCGATCAGTCCGCGCTCGGGATCCTCGGCAATGACGCCGACGGACTTCGCGCCGGCGAGATCGCGCAACAGTCCGAGCGTCTTGCGATGGTTCTTCGCGATCTTGTCGTCGACGTTGCCAAGGCCGGTGTCGCGAACCGCCAGCTCGGCGAGCGCGCGATTGCGCGAAGGCTCCATGATCGCCCAGCCGCAGGCGACGACGACTTCGTCGACCTGCGCCTGCGTGTACGGATCGTAGCGGCGTTGCGCGGCGCGCGCGCGCTCGACGATCGCCGCCACCGTGCGTTGCACGCTGTGCTCCACACCCGGCTTGCGTGCAGCGTCGTTCATCCGATGCGTCTCCGAGCCCGACAATCTAGCAGAACGGCATCGGCGGCGACAGCGGCGGCTTGATCACTCCTCGAGCGCAAGCCGGCAGGCGTCGCTTTTCTCGCCCGTAGCGGGCCATAAGCCCATCAGAGTCTGAGCCTATTTTTCGCGCTCGCTCGCGGCGACGTCGGCCTCGAACAGCTCGCGAAGCTGCTCGGCCGCCTGCATGCTCGTCTGGATGAGCTGCGCCTCGTCGTGTTGGACGGCATACTGGACGTCGAGCTGCTCGCGATCGTGGCGGTCGAACAGATCGATCGCGCGGTCGGCGGCCGCCGCCGCGAATCCGCACTGCCGCAGCGCCTCGCGCGCGATCTCGAGGCTCGCGCGAAACGTCTCGCGCTCGATCACGCGAATGCCGAGGTCGCGCAGCCGGAAGTAATGGACGCGGTTACGGGCGCGCGCGATCACGGTGAGCGTGGGGAAATGACGGCGCACGACGGTCGCCGCGCGCACCGAGGCCTCGACGTCGTCGATCGCGAGCACGAAGAGCTTCGCCTGCGCCGCCTTCGCGGCGACCAGCAGATCGAGTCGAGACGCGTCGCCGTAGTAAACCTTCGCGCCGTAGCGGCGGACGAAATCGACCTGCTGATAGCTCGCCTCGAGCACGGTGAACGGGATGCCGCCCATGCGCAGGACGCGCGAGACGATCTGCCCGAACCGGCCGTAGCCCGCGATGATGACGGGATTGCCGGGACCTTCGATGGTGTCGAACTCGGGCGCCCGCGTGCGCTCGAGCCAGCGATCGAGCATCCGATCGTGCAGCGTGAACGACAGCGGCGCGAGCAGCATCGACACGGTGACGACGAGCACCAGCATCTCCGCCGTGGCGGGCGTGAAGATGCCGAAGCCTTGCGCGCTGGCGAACAGCACGAACGCGAACTCGCCGCCTTGCGACAGATCGACCGCGACGCGCTGCGCCGATTCGTTCGACGCGCCGAACGCGCGCATGATCACGAACAGCACGAGCGCCTTGACCGCGAGCAGACCGAGCGCGAGACCGAGCACCGCGAAGGGCCGCTCCACGAGCAGTGCGAGATTCGCGCTCATGCCGACGGCGATGAAGAACAGACCGAGCAGCAATCCCTTGAACGGGTCGACGTCGGCCTCGAGCTCGTGGCGGAACTCGCTGTCGGCGAGCAGCACGCCGGCGAGGAATGCGCCGAGCGACATCGACAGCCCGATCGCGTTCATCGCGAGCGCCGCACCGATCACGATCAGCAGCGCCGCTGCGGTGAACACCTCGCGTCCACCGTAACCGGCGACCACGCGCAGCATCGGCCGCACGAGCAGCCGGCTCGCGGCGACGACGACGGCGATCGCGGCGAGCCCCTTGCCGGCGGCGAGCCAGCCGCCGCTCAATCGCGCGGATTCCGCGGCAAGAAGCGGCAGCAGCGCGAGCAGCGGAATCACCGCGAGGTCCTGGAACAGCAGGATCGCGAACGCGTCGCGGCCGTGCGGCGTGCCGAGCTCGTCGTGCTCGCCCAGCCACGCAAGCACGAGCGCCGTCGACGACATCGCAAGCCCCAGTCCCGCAACGGCCGCCGCTGGCGCCGGCAGGCCGAGCGCTTGCGCGAACAACGCGAGCGCAACGCCGGTCACGACGACCTGCGCCCCGCCGTAGCCGAACACCTGCCGCCGCAGCGCCCACAGCCGCGACGGCTCGAGCTCGAGGCCGACGAGGAACAGCAGCAGCACAACGCCGAGCTCCGCGAATTCCAGCGTCGTTTCGACGTCGCCGATCAGGCGCAGGCCCCACGGACCGATCAGTGCGCCGGCGGCGAGGTAACCAAGCACCGACCCGAGCTTCAGCCGCCGGAACAGCGGGACGAGAAAGACCGCGGTCGCGAGGAAGATGACCGCCTGCTGAAGACTGTGCATGCGCGCCTCGATTGCCGTTCGAGGTCGCTAGAATACGGGAATCAACCGAAGCACGCCGCGTCGCACCGCGCGCGGAATGACCTCGATTCCGTGAGTGTTTGCGGCTTCAAGTCCGTCGCGCCATACGTGCGCGAGCCGAAGCGGAGCACGCCATGCCGAAATCCCTCACGTTTCACGGGTTGCTCGTCGCGCTGCTGTGGGGCGTTGCCGCAGTGGCGAACGCCTCGTTCCATGAGTGGCGCGTCCACGAGCTCTATTCCAACGCCGACGGCACGATCCAGTTCATCGAGTTCCACGAAATCGCCGGCGCGGATGGCGAGCAGTTCGTCGCCGACCACACGATCAAGAGCACGCAGGGCATGGTGTCGCACGTGTTCACGTTGCGCGCGGATTTGCCGAGCGGCGCGACGGCGAACCGCTACTTCCTCGTCGCGACGCAGGGCTTTGCCAACCTCGGCATTGTCGCGCCCGACTATGTCATCCCCGATGGCTTCCTGTTCGTCGATGGCGGAACACTGCAATACGGCGGCATGAATTCCTCGCCGTATCCCACGGGTCCCGTCGACTCGATCAACTATCCCGCGCTTCCGACCGACGGCACGACCTCGATCGATCGCAATGCAGTGCCGCAGGCGAATTCGCCGACGAACTTCGCGGGCGCGACCGGCGCGATCGGTACGACGGTGGCCGTATCGCCGCAAACCGGCTGGTGGTGGAATCCCGTCGAGAGCGGGCGCGGCTTCTTCGTCGAGCGGCAGGGAACGAGGCTGTTCTTCGCGGCCTATCTTTACGCGGACACCGGGAACGCGCTCTGGACGATCTCCGTCGGACCGATGGCGTCGAGCTCGACGTATCAAGGAATGCTGCTCATGTTCGCCGGCGGCCAGACGCTGGCCGGACCGTATCAGGCGCCAACGCCCGGGCCGTCGCTCGGCGCGATCTCATTGCAGTTCAGCGATGCGACGCACGCTACGCTGACGTGGCCCGGCGGCACAGTACCCATCCAGCGCTTCGACTACGCCGGCCTCGCGACGCCCGTCCTCGCCGGCGCGCCCGAAACGGGATGGTGGTGGAACGCAGCCGAGAGCGGACGCGGATTCTCGCTCGAAGTACAGGGCTCGACGCTGTTCATCGCCGGCTACATGTACGACGTGACGGGCAACCCGATCTGGTACATCTCCGTCGGCACGATGACGAATGCCGGTCTCTATCAAGGCAACTGGATGCAATTCGCGAACGGTCAGACGCTCACCGGACCCTATCGGCCGCCATCGGTCGTCAGCGGCAACGTCGGTGCGCTGACGCTGCAATTCTCGGATCGTCAGAACGGCATGCTGACGCTGCCGGACAACCGGATGATCCCGATCACGCGGTTCCCGTTCTAGGCGGGCGAACGTCGCGCGCGGTCGGATCGCGTTTGCGCGGACGGCGCCGGCATTACGCGACCAGCGACTTCAGCATTCCGGTCACCGAGAACAGCACGCGAGGATCCTCGGTCTCGGCAAGCAGCGCTTCGAGCTGCCGGCGGACCCGTTCGCCGCGATTGGCACGCCATGCGACGAAATCGGCGACGGCCGGCCGCGCGAGCCAGCGCTGCGCTAGCGCATACGCGTAAAAGCGCTCGCCAAACACCGAGCGCACGGTCGATGCATACGCTTCGGCGAGCTCGCGTTTGTCGCGCGCACGATCGGACAACGCGCCCGCGATCGATTCCGCGGCGATGATGCCGCTTTCGATCGCCTTGCCGATGCCCTCGCCGGTGAGCGAGTACGTGAGGCCGGCCGCCTCGCCGACGACGAAAAGGCCCGGACGCGCGAGCTTCGCGCCGGTGAGCGCGGTTCGCAGCGGCGCTCCGCGAACGTCGGTCAGCCGCTGCGAGCATTCGGCGAGCCTCCTCGCCGGCGCGAACGTCTCGATGAATCGCGCGAGCAGCTTGCGCGGATTGCGCGTCGGCAGGGCGGAGCCCGCGTCGGTGAAGTAGCCGACGCCGACGTTGAAGATGGCGCCGGGTCCCGGAAAGATCCAGCCGTAACCCGGACAGATTGCGCGATCGTACGAAATGCACAGATGGCGGTACTGCGCGGCCATTGCATCGGGCGCACGCAGATAGATGCGTGCGGCGACCGCGCTCGCCGATTTTCTCTCGCAGACGCCGAACATCTCGAGCGGGCCCGATGCCGCGCCGGTCGCGAGAACCGTGAACGCGGCGTTGACGCGAAGCGTGTCGCGCGCGTCGGCGCCGTCGAACACGGCGCCGGCAACCGCGCCGTCGTGCTCGATCGCGTGCGCGAGGCGGTACCGCGCCAGAAAGCGCGCCCCGCTTTCGACAGCGGCCGTTCGCATCAGGTCGTCGAGACGAGGCCGCGGCAGGCAAGCGACCTCCGCGTCGAGCGTGATCGACGATCCGTTCGGCGAATGGACGCATACGGCGTCGAGCTTCGCCGCTTCGCGCAAGACGCGCTCTTTCAAGCCGAGCCGGCCGAGCGCGCGCAACGCGTCGGGAATGAGCGCGTCGCCGCAGACCTTGTCGCGCCCGAACGTGCCGCGATCGACGAGGAGCACGCTGCGTCCTGCTCCGGCTAGTACCCGCGCGGCCGCCGATCCGGCCGGTCCCGAGCCGATGACGAGCGCGTCGGTTCGAAGCGTCGGCATACGCGGATTCTGCACCAGAACGTCATGCATGAGGTCCAGCGGCAACCCTAGTCGCGCGGCGTGTACGCGAACAGCGCGCACGGAAAATTCGCGCACGCGCGCGCGACCGGAAGGCGGCTGTCTTGCGCGACGAGCGTTTCGCCGGTCAGCACGTTGCGCATCACGGTGCCGGGCGCGACGAAATCGATGCCGATCGTCGTGTCGGCCCATGCTGCATCGCCAATCGGCAGCACGCCCGGCTGCAGGCCCAGCGAAGCGAACAGGCGGCCGGCGACGACGATCACGCCTTCCCGCTCGCGGTGGCGCGCATAAGCGACGACGTGTTTCGCGCGCGCGCCGGCGGCGTCGATCGGCCGGTAGTCGCCCGCCGCGAAGAGCTCGGCATGCTCGTGCCGAAGCCCGAGCGCACGCATCGCGACCCAGAGCTTCGCGCGGCCGTCGTACGGCGCCGAGAAGAGCTCGCGCACCGCAGACGGGAGCTCGGCATCGCCTTGCGCCTCGAGCTCGTGCAGCGATGCGAGAAGGCTGCGCCGCGCATCGAAATCGACCGGCCGGCGGTTGTCAGGATCGACCAGCGAGAAATCGAGCACCTCACAGCCCTGGTAGATGTCCGGCACGCCGGGCTGCGTGTACTTGATGAGCGACATCGACACGCTGTTGAGCAACCCGAACCATGCGAACGCCGGCAGCAAGGCGATGAGATCGTCGAAGAACAGGCCTTCGCCCGGACCGCGCAGGATCGCCTCGACGAACGACGCGAGCGCCTGCTCGTATTCGGCGTTGACGCTGATCCAGCTCGTGTCGACTTTCGCTTCGCGCGCGGCCTTCACCATGTACGCGACGATGCGCGCGCGGTACGCATCGAGCGCCGCGGCGTCGAGATCGTGCGCGGGAACGCTGCCGACGAGCGTCTGGTACAGCAGATACTCGTCGTTGCGCGACGGCGCGGGGCGAGAGTCGACGGTGCGCTTGTGCGCGCGGTTCATCCGGCTCCACCGGCGCACGGTGAGTCGCCACGCCGCCGGCATTTCCGAGATCACGTCGATGCGCGCGCGCACGTCCTCCGAGCGCTTGTTGTCGTGCGTCGACGTCGCGACGAGCGTGGCGCGCCAGTGATCCGACCGTTCGGCGGCGGCTCGATGGAACGCCCGCACCGTGGTGCCGAAGCGGCTGGGATCGGCACCGACGTCGTTCACCGATACGAGCCGGTTGAACGTATAGAACGCCGTGTCCTCGATGCCTTTGGCGGCGACGGGAGCCGTGAACTGCTGCGCGCGCATCGCGAAGGCGACATAGTGCGGGCGCAGATCCGCGAGCTCGGGCGCCGGCTCGCCGATCATCAGTTGGCGCACGAAGTCGAAAATCGCGAAGTCGGAAGAGCGGCTGCGCCGCTTCGCGCGGGCGACCGCCCAGTCCACGAAGCGGCGGTCCTGAGCGCTCGCGCCGCGCTCGGTGACGTACGTGCGATAGACGGGGAAGTGTGCGACGGTCTCGGCGATCGCCTCGCGCAGCGCGTTGAGCGTGAAGTCGCGCGTACGGCGATCGGCGCGCGCGATTCGCGTCGCGCGGTTCGCGAGCACGGCGAGCTCGGCGGCGAGCGCGCTTCGCATGACGACGCGTTTGCCGCGATAAGCGGTTTCGTCGAACGACGCCCCCTCGTCGCCGACGAACGCGCGCCACGTGCGATCGACGCGGCCTTTCGCGGCGCTGTCGACGAAGAGCCCGTTCACCATGTTCGCGAACGCATAGCCGGTGTCGCCGTGAACGGCCCACGACGCCGGTAGCCGCTCATGCGAGGCACGGATCTTCTCGACGACGACGTACAGTGTCGCGTCGTCGCTGCCGGCGAGCGCCGCGTAGCGCTGCTGCAGCCGCTCGAAATAGCGCGCCGGCTCGTAGAGGCCGTCCGGATGGTCGACGCGCAGGCCGTCGACCGTCCCGCGCGCGGCGAGATCGAGCACGAACGCATGCGTCGCGTCGAACACCTCGTCGTTTTCCATTCGCAGCGCGGCGAGATCGTTGATGTCGAAGAAGCGCCGGTAATTGATCTCGTCCGAGGCGACGCGCCAATACGCGAGCCGATACGCCTGCTGCTCGAGCAGCGCGTGCAGCGTCTCGAACCCGTCGGCGCCTTCGCCGTTGTACTGGTCGATGACGCGCGCCATCGCTCCGGCGAGCGCCGGGTTCGCCGCGACGAGCCCGGCAAGGCGCGATTTGAGCTCGTTCGCATCGAGCCGGCGCGTCGCGATGCGCTCGGGATCGGGGTCGTTTCGTGAGGGCAGCGCGCGCAATCGCGCGACCACCGTCGCGACGTCGACGGCCGCGCGCGGCTCGAGGCTCGCTTCGCACGCGGCGAGTGCGCGCTCGACGATCGTCGCATCGTCGCGCGGATCGATCGGGAAACGGTGGTCAAAGTAGCGCACGACGAACGTGCCGGATTCGGGCTCGAACGCGAGCTTCAACTCGCCGTTCTGCAGAACGACGCCGTACGGTCCTCCGAGCACGGGCACGAGAATTCGTCCCGCCATGCCCGGATCGAGCGGCTCCCAGTCGATGTCGAAAAAGTCCGCATAGCGCGACGAGCGTCCGTGCTCGAGCACGTCCATCCACCATCCGTTGTCCGCGCCCATCACCCCCATGTGATTGGGCACGACATCGCACAGATGGCCCATGCCGTGACGTGCGAGCGCACGAACGAAGCGCTCGAACGCGTCGGCGCTGCCGATCTCGGGGTTGAGCGACGTGTGATCGACGATGTCGTAGCCGTGGCGACTCCCCGGCCGCGCGCGCAGGTAGGGCGAACAATAGATATGGCTCACGCCGAGCTCGGCGAGATACGGAACGAGCGCGGTCGCGTCGGCGAACGTGAAATCGCGATGCAGCTGCAGCCGGTAAGTCGCTCGCGGAACGACGGCCGCGCGCGGCGCTCCGCTGTGGCGCATCCGGTCGACCGCCTGCGTGAGCGCGATGAATCGCGCATCATCGGGCCAACGCTCGAGTGGAAGGGGCAGCTTGCGCCGCCAGTTCGGATGCTCGTCCGTCGTTCCCGGCAGATTCGGCTGATCGACGACGCCGACGACGTCTTCGGGCTGGACGAGCAGCAACGCCGACGGCGTTGCGGCAAGGAACTCGTGCACCACCCGCGCGAGCGCCGGATCGATCTCGTCGCGCAAGGCCGCGTCAGCGCTCGCCTGCGGCAGCAAGCGGGCTTTGTCGAGCGCACGCACCAAGCGCTTGCGATCCTCGATGCGCGCATCGCGTTGTGCATCGCGGTCGCTTGGCGGAATCAGTCCGTACGCGGCGCGCAGCTCGATGTCGTGCCCGCGCCACCATCCGGCGAGCGTCGGAAGGTCGTGCGTCGTTGCGCAGACGAGCGCGCGCTCGGGGTAATCTTCGGGCGCGCGAAAGTCGCCGTCACGGTCTCGCTCGAAATACAGCACGCGGCACGACAGCACGTCGTTCGCCGCAAGCGCATCGCGTACCGATGGCGGCACGGTGCCGAGATCCTCGCCGATCACGAGGCAGCGCGCGCGCGCGCTTTCGAGCGCGAGCAGTCCGAACAGGTCGTGCGCCGGGTAGTGGACGTACGCGCCGTCGGCCGGCGCCCCGCCGGGCGGCACCCAGAACAGTCGCTCGAGCCCCATCACGTGATCGACGCGCAACGCGCCGGCGTGACGCATCTGCGTACGCAGCATCGCAATGAACGGCGCGTAAGCGCCGGCAGCAAGCCGATCCGGAACGATCGGCGGCAATCCCCAGCACTGGCCATTCGGACTGAACGCATCCGGCGGCGCGCCGATGCTCGCGTCGAGCGCGTAGAGGTGCTGGTTCGCCCATGCTTCGGCACCGCCGCGGTCGACCGACACGGCGAGATCGGCGTACAGCCCGACGCCGAGGCCGATCTGCGCGACGAAACCGTCGACGACCGCGAGTTGCAGATCGGCCTGCCATTGAACGTACTCGAAGAAGCCGATGCGCTCGGCATGCTCGACCGTGAAGCGTTCGACGTCGGGCGCGCGCGGATCGCGGTACGCGGCAGGCCAGACAGGCCAGCCCCAGAGCGAAGGATCGTCGCGCGAGAAATGCTCCTGCAGCGCTTCGAACATCGCGTGGCGGCGAAGCGCCTCGCCGCCGTCGGCGATGAAGCGGCGGAATGCCGCCGCACGCTCATCGTCATGCGCAACGTGGTGCTCGCGGAAATGCGCGTGGAGCAACTCGAGCACGGCGCGCTTTGCCGCGGCGACCCCTGCATAGTCGACCTGCGACGCATCGCGCAGCGCGGCGAGCGCGCCGGCGAACGCCGGCGCCTCGACCATTCGCTGCGCCGCCGCGCACTCGCGGAAGTCGGCGATCGCCGTCACGTCGACGTACAGCGTATTCACGAACAGCCGACTCGACGGGCTGTACGGGCTGGCGCGCTGCGGATCGTTCGGGAACAGCGCGTGCAGCGGATTGACGCCGATCACGGCAGCGCCGGCCGCGCCCCATTGCTGGACGATCGTCGCGAGATCGGTGAAATCGCCGATGCCCCAGTTGCGCGCCGAGCGCACGCCGTAGAGCTGGACCGACGCGCCCCACGCCCTCCCGCCGGCAGCAAGCGCGGCCGGCCGGTGGCACGTTCGCGGTGCGACTGCGCAACACGTCGTCGCGATCGGAGCGCCGTCCGCGAGCACGCGAACGCGGTGATAGCCGTGCGAAAGCTCCCTCGGCAACGCAAGCTCGTACGCGACGTACGTGTCGCCGTCGATCGTCGCACGCTCGTCAGTGCTCGCAGCCCGCGCCGCGAAGCTCTTGTCGAAGGTCGCGCCAGACTCGGTCGCGAGCTCGAAGCCGAGGCTTGCCGCGTGCATCGACTCGGCAAGCCGGATGCGAAGGCGACCTCGCTCGCCTTCGTGAATCACGATCAAGGGCGCGACGCGCTCGCGCCAGCGCGCACGCTCGCGCTCGGCGAGCGCGACCTCGGCATCGGCGTCCGAGTCGACGCGAATGCCCATCGTCGCGAGCAGGCTTCGCAGTGTACCGTCCGACACGCGATGCAGCCGCTCGCTCGTATCGACGTAGTCGAGCGCGATGCCGCACTCGGTCGCGATCCGCGCGAGCGCGGCGGTCATCACGCGGGCTCGAGCGTGCAGACGACGGCGAACGGCGGCCACTCGTGCCGGTCGTCTGCAACCGCTTCGCTTGCGTGGAGCACGTCACCGGGCGGAAACGGGACCTCGCGCGCGGCCTGCGGCGAGAAGTTCACGACGAGATGCAGCACCGACCGATCGGCAAGCGTCCAGCGCACGTGAAGCACGCAGCCGGAGCGCACGTCGAACGTGCCGCTCCGCGTCATTGCGCCGAGTCGCGGCAGGATGCGCGCACGGCGCGTAGCGAGCAACTTTCGATAGAACGCGAGCGAGTCTCTGCCGTGCGCTGAATCGGTGTCGCGCCAGTCCAGCTTGCTCGCGACGAACGTCGATTCCGAATTCGGATCGGGAATCGATTCGCGCGTTGCGCGATCCCTGAACCGCTCGAACCGCTTGAATTCCTCGCGCCGCCCGCGCGTCACCGCGGCAGCGAGATCCGGCCCGAAGTCGCAGAAGAACAGGAACGGCGTCGATGCGGCGAACTCCTCGCCCATGAACAGCATCGGCACCGCCGGCGCGAGCAGCACGCAGGCGATCGCCGCGCGCAGCGCACGCGGCTCGGCAAGCGCGCCGATCCGTTCGCCGAACGCGCGATTGCCGACCTGGTCGTGAGTCTGCGTGAAGTCGACGAACGCGGTGGACGCGAGCTGCGCGCTCGGCTCGCCGCGCGGCGCGCCGCCGCGCCACGGCGACGGCTCGCCCTGCCAGGCGAAGCCCTCGGCGAGAGCGCGCCCGAGGCGTTCGAGCGGGCGGTCGGCGAACTCGGCGTAGTAGCCGTCGCGTTCACCGGTCGCGAGCACGTGCAACGCATGGTGGACGTCGTCGTTCCATTGCGCGCTCGCGCACGACGGCCGGCCGACGGCGTCGCGCCGAAGGTAGCGCGCTTCGTTGCGGTCGTTCTCCAGCACGACATGCACGTGCCGCTGCGCACCGGCCGCGTTGCGCACGGCGGTGGCGATCTCGGTGACGATGTCGGGCCGCGACGCATCGACGATCGCGTGAACCGCGTCGAGCCGCAATCCATCGGCATGGTATTCGTCGATCCAGTAGAGCGCGTTGTGGACGAAGAAGTCGCGCACGTCGCGGCTCGCGTCGCCGTCGAAGTCGATCGCCGGTCCCCACGGCGTCGGTTGTCGCGGATTGAAGAACTGCGGCGCGTATTCGTTGAGATAACTGCCTTCGGGCCCGAAGTGGTTGTACACGACGTCGATCAGCACCATCAGCGCGCGCGCGTGCGCGGCGTCGATCAGCCGCTTGAGGTCTTCCGGCGGTCCGTAGCTCGCAGCGGGCGCATACGGCAGCACGCCGTCGTAGCCCCAGTTGCGCGTGCCGGCGAACGACGCAAGGGGCATCAGCTCGATTGCGGTGATGCCGAGGTCGGCGAGATCATCGAACCGCTCGATCGCGGCGGCGAACGTGCCCTGAGGCGTGAACGTGCCGACGTGCAGCTCGTAGATCACCGCCTCTTCCCACGCGCGGCCGCGCCACGCATCGTCGCGCCATTCGTAGCCGTGCGGGTCGACGACGGCGCTCGGCGCGTGCACGCCGTCGGGATTCGAGCGCGACGCCGGATCGGGAACGCTTACTCGATTGTCGATACGGAACAGGTAGCGGTCGCCCGCGCGCGCGTCTTCGACGAGCGCCTGGAACCAGCCGCGCTCGCCGCGCGCAAGCGGTTGGCGCGTGATCGTATCTGCCACGTGCAGTTCCACGTCGACCGCCGATGCGCCCGGCGCCCACAGGCGGAACCGCGTGCCACCCGGGGTGACTTCGGCGCCGAACGGCATCGCGTGGCGGCGCTTCACGACGTCACCGCCACCTGCTGCAGCAGCGTGAACGAGCGCCCGCCGAGCACGTAGACGTTGCCAGCGCCGAGCGTGGCATCCGGCTCGAATGCATCGCCGCGCGCGGTGTCGATCAGCACCTTCCACGCACAATCGCCGTCGGCGGGCAACGTGAACGGAATCTCGTCGTGGTGCGCGTTGAACAGCATGAGGAAGTTGTCGTCTCGCACGAGCCGGCCGCGCGCGTCGGGCTCGTCGAGCGCCTCGCCGCCCAGGTAGACACCGAGACAGCGCGCGAAGTCCTGCTCCCATTCCTGCTGCGTCATCTCGGTGCCGTCCGGCTTGAGCCACGCGATGTCGCGCGACTCGCCGCCGAGCAGCGATCGGCCCTGGAAGAAATGGCGGCGGCGGAACACCGGATGATCGCGGCGAAGCCGCACGATGCGCTGCGTGAAGTCGAGCAGCTGCTCGCGCCGGTCGTCCAGATTCCAGTCGATCCAGCTCGACGCGTTGTCCTGGCAATACGCGTTGTTGTTGCCCTGCTGCGTGCGGCCGATCTCGTCGCCGCCGAGAAGCATCGGCACGCCCTGCGACAGCAGCAGCGTCGCGAGCAGGTTGCGCGACTGTCGCGCGCGCAAGGCAAGCACGTCGGGATCGTCGGTCGGACCTTCGACGCCGCCGTTCCACGACAGGTTCTCATTGTGGCCGTCGCGGTTGTCTTCGCCGTTCGCCTCGTTGTGCTTGTCGTTGTACGAGACGAGATCGCGCAGCGTGAAGCCGTCGTGCGCGGTGACGAAATTGATGCTCGCGTGCGGCCGTCGCCCGGTGCGGCCGTACAGGTCCGACGAGCCGGTGAGCCTGCGCGCGAACTCGCCGATCAGTCCGCCGTCGCCGCGCCAGTAGGCGCGAATCGTATCGCGGTACTGATCGTTCCATTCGGCCCAGCCGGACGGGAAGTTGCCGACCTGGTAGCCGCCCTCGCCCAGATCCCACGGCTCGGCGATCAGCTTGACCTGCGAAAGAACGGGATCCTGGCGCAGGATGTCGAAAAAGGCGCCCAGCCGGTCGACCTCGTGCAGCTCGCGCGCGAGCGCCGAGGCGAGGTCGAAGCGGAAGCCGTCGACGTGCATCTCGGTGACCCAGTAGCGCAACGAGTCCATGATGAGCTGCAGCGCGTGCGGATGCCGCATGTTGAGCGTGTTGCCGCAGCCGGTGTAGTCCATGTAATAGCGCAGCGCGTCGGGCTTCAGCCGGTAATAGCTCGCGTTGTCGATGCCGCGAAAGGCGAGTGTGGGCCCGAGCTCGTTGCCTTCGGCCGTATGGTTGTAGACGACGTCGAGGATCACCTCGAGGCCCGCCGAGTGCAGCGTCTTCACCATCGTCTTGAACTCGTTGACCTTGCCCGACGCCGAATACCGCGAATCGGGCGCGAAGAATCCGATCGTGTTGTAACCCCAGTAGTTGGTGAGCCCGCGCGCGATCAGATCGCGATCGCCGACGAACGCGTGCACGGGCATCAGCTCGATCGTGGTGACGCCGAGCCGCTGCAGGTGCTCGACGACCGGCGCGCTCGCGAGCCCGGCATACGTGCCGCGCAGCGGCGGCGGCACGCCCGGGTGGTGCATCGTGAAACCGCGCACGTGCAGCTCGTAGATCACCATGTCGTGCCACGGCACGTCGGGGCGACGGTCGTCGCCCCATGTGAAAGCGCGATCGATGACCTTGCACTTCGGCATGCCGCTCGCGCTGTCGCGGCGATCGAGCGACAGGTCGGCGCGCTTGTTGCCGATCGTGTAGCCGAAAAGGGCATCGCTCCAGCGCAACGTGCCGGCGATGTCGCGCGCATAGGGGTCGAGCAGCAATTTGTGCGAATTGAAGCGGTGCCCCTCTTCCGGCCGGTACGGCCCGCGGACGCGGTAACCGTACAGCATGCCCGGACGCGCCTCGGGCAGGTAGCAGTGCCAGATCTCGTCGGTCCGCTCGGTCACCGCGATCCGCTGCAGCTCACGGCGGCCCGTCGGATCGAACACGCAGAGCTCGACGCCTTCGGCGTGCTCGGAGAACAGTGCGAAGTTCACACCTTCGCCGTCCCACGTCGCGCCCCTCGGGTACGAACGGCCGGGCCACGCTGCGGTGATCGGTTTCACGCGTTCGGATGGACACGCTTGCGGGATGTCGGATGGTGCAGCCGTTCGGAAAAATTGACAACGCAAGTCGCCGCCGGTTGCCGCACCGTCCGCGTATCCGCAAGCCTGACACGCGGGGGCGACGCGAGTTCAGCGACCGGTCAATCGAACCCCGGCGGCGTTCATCTGTCAACACCGTTCAAGCGGTGAGGAGACACCCGTGGCGAGACCGACGAAGCAGCAGATCGAGCAGCTCAAACGGACGATGCTCGAACAGCGCAAGGCGCTGTTCGACACGACGCGCGACGAGCGGGTGCGCTGGACGCAGCAGCCGATGGGCGACATCGTCGGGGAGGTCGCCGACCCCGGCGACGACTCGGTCGCGGCGCTCATCACGGAGCTCGACCACGCCGAGTTGCAACGGCGCATCGACGCCATTCGCGACATCGATGCGGCGCTCGAGCGCATCAAAAACGGCCAGTACGGCACCTGCGCCGATTGCGGCGGCGAGATCGATTACGAGCGGCTGTCGGCCTTCCCGACGGCGAAGCGCGACGTCGATTGCCAGGCGCGGCACGAAAAGACGTACGCGCATCAGGAGACGCCAACGCTCTGACGGAATTGTCATTCCGAGGAGCCTCAGCGACGACGACTCTGCTGCCGCGAACCGAAACCGCAGATCCCTCGCTGCGCTCGGGATGACATGGCGAGGGAGCCGCGGCGTCGATCTGCCGTCAGCCGAGCGCGTCGTTCTCCCGCAGCGCCGCGATTTCGCCTGCGTCGAACCCCCATGCCGCGAGCGTCGCGTCCGCGTCGTCGTCGGCGCGAGGCGGCGGCGAGCGAACGGCCGGCGCACTGCGGCTGAATCGCGGCGCGGGCGCCGGCTGGATGACACCATCGATCTCGACGAACGTCCCGCGCGCGCGGTTGTGCGGATGCGACGGCGCTTCGTCGAGATCGAGCACCGGCGCGAAGCAGATGTCCGTGCCCTCGAGCAGGGCCGACCATTCGTCGCGGCTCTTGCGCTCGATCACCGCCGCAACGCGCGCCTTCATCGCCGGCCATTGCGTCGCGTCCCACTGTTGCGCACGCGCGTCATCGCCGAGACCGGCGAGCACGACGAGACGCTCGAAGAACGGCGGCTCGAGCGCCCCGAGCGCGATCCATCGGCCGTCGGCGCAGCGGAACGTGTCGTAGAACGGCGCCGTCGAGTCGAGCGGATGTGGATTTCCCGGGCCTTGCCAGATGCCGGCTGCGCGCAGCCCGTGGAAGAGCGTGGTGAGAAGCGCCGATCCGTCGGTGATCGCCGCATCGACGACCTGTCCTTTGCCCGAGCGGCGCGTCTCGTGCAACGCGGCGACGATCCCGAGTGCGAGCAGCACACCGCCGCCGCCCATGTCGCCGACGAGTGTGGGCGGCGCCCACGGCTTGCCGCCCGCCGGCGCGCCGAGCGACAGCGCGCCCGACAGCGCCAGATAGTTGACGTCGTGACCCGCGGCGTGCGCAAGCGGGCCGTGCTGTCCCCATCCCGTCATGCGCCCGTAGACGAGCCTCGGGTTGCGCGCAAGGCACGTGTCCGGTCCGAGTCCGAGCCGCTCCATCACGCCCGGGCGAAAACCCTCGATCAACGCGTCGGCGACGCCGATCAGCCGCAACGCCGCCACCGCGCCCGCGGGCTTTTTCAGGTCGAGCGCGATCACACGCTTGCCTCGATTGAGCAGCTGGAAGCGGCCGAGATTGAAGAACCCGACGTCGCCGGTGCTCGGATTGGCGGCTTTGCGGTCGACCACCAGCACGTCGGCGCCGAGGTCGGCGAGCAGCATGCCGCAGAACGGGCCGGGGCCGATGCCGGCGAGCTCGATGACGCGAATGTCCGCCAGCGGCCCCATCGATCGATGCTTTCGCGCAGCCCGCCGGCTACAGCGAGCGCGCGATCAGCTCCTTCATGATCTCGTTGGTTCCGCCGTAGATCTTCTGCACCCGCGCGTCCGCGTACATCTGCGCGATCGGGTACTCGACCATGTAACCGTAACCGCCGAAAAGCTGCACGCATTCGTCGATGACGTCGCATTGCATCTGCGTCGTCCACCATTTCGCCATCGACGCGGTGGCCGAGTCGAGCGTGCCGTCGGCGAGGCGCTGCACGCAGTCGTCGATGAACACGCGGCCGATGCGTGCGATCGTCGCGCACTCGGCGAGCTTGAAGCGCGTGTTCTGCATCTCGAGCAGCGGCTTGCCGAACGCCTGCCGTTGCTTGGCGTACTCGGTGGTGAGCGCCACCGCGCGCTCGATCGATGCGACGGCCGAGATGCCGACGATCGTCCGCTCGAACGGCAGCTGCTCCATCAGTTGCGCGAAGCCGCGCCCTTCGGCGCCGAGCAGGTTGGCAGCCGGCACGCGAACGTCGTCGAAGAAGAGTTCGGCGGTGTCGCTGCCCTTCATGCCGACTTTATCGAGCACGCGACCCACCGCGTAGCCGCGCGCGTCCCGCGTGTCGACGATGACGAGCGAGATTCCCTTCCCGCCGGCGGCGGGATCGGTCTTCACGACCACGCAGACCAGATCGGCGATCGCGCCGTTGGTGATGAACGTCTTCGAGCCGTTGACCATGTAGTGATCGCCGTCGCGGCGCGCGTGCGTCTTCACTGCCTGCAGGTCGGAGCCGGCCGACGGCTCGGACATCGCGACAGCGGCGATCAGCTCGCCCGATGCCATCTTCGGCAGCCAGCGCCGTTTCTGCTCGTCGTTGCCATACGCGAGCAGGTAATGCGCGACGATCGCGTGCACGGCGAGCCCGAAATGCGGCATCACGCCGGTCGCCGTCATTTCGTCGGTCAGAACCGCCTGCAACGCGACGCTCGCGCCCGATCCGCCGAGCTCCTCCGGCAATTCGGGCAGCAGCATGCCCATCGCGCCGAGATCGAGCCACGTCTTGCGGTCGACCCGCTTCGCCGCGATCCAGCCCGGCACGCGCGGCGCGATCTGCTCGGCGAGATAGCGGCGAGCGGCATCGCGGAACTGCGAAACCTCGTCGGTCATCCACGGCAGCCGCGTCATGTCCATCGTTTCGATTCCGTTTCGGTTCGCGGCGTGCGACGCCGCGGCCGGGCGGTATGATGCGCTCGGCGCACCGGTTGCGCCCGATTGTAATGGAGAGTGCCGCAATGAACAGCAAAGTCATCGTCGCCGGCGTCGGCATGGTGCCGTTCGCCAAGCCCGGCGCGAGCGCGCCTTACACGATCATGGGCGCAAATGCAGCGCGCGCCGCGCTTGCCGATGCCGGAATCGACTACGCGGCCGTTCAACAGGCCTATGCAGGGTACGTCTACGGCGACTCGACGTGCGGCCAGCGCGTGCTCTACGACATCGGAATGACCGGCATTCCGGTCGTGAACGTCAACAACAACTGCTCGACCGGATCGACGGCGCTGTTCCTCGCGCGCCAGGCGGTCGAAAGCGGCGCGGTCGATTGCGCGCTCGCCGTCGGCTTCGAGCAGATGGAGCCGGGCGCGCTCGCCACCAAGTTCAATGACCGGCCGACGCCGTTCGAGCGCTTCGACGCGGAAACCGACGCGTTGATCGGCCATCCCGAAGTTCCGCTCGCCATCCGCTATTTCGGGGGTGCCGGCCTCGCGCACATGCGCAAGTACGGCACGCGGATCGAGACGTTCGCGAAGATACGCGCCAAAGCGAGCCGACACGCCGCGCACAATCCGCTCGCGCTGCTGCGCAAGGAGCTGACGGTCGACGACGTCCTGGCGGCGCCCGTGCTGATGCCGGGCGTGATGACGAGGCTGATGGCGTGCCCGCCGACCTGCGGCGCCGCGGCTGCGCTGCTCGTATCGGAAGGCTTCGCGAAACGGCACGGATTGCGCACCGGCGTGCGGATCGAGGCGCAGGCGATGACGACCGATACGCCGAGCACGTTCGAGGCGCACGACATGATGCGCGTCGTCGGCTTCGACATGGCGAAGGACGCGGCACGCCAGGTCTACGAAGCCGCCGGCATCGGTCCCGACGACGTCGACGTCGTCGAGCTGCACGACTGCTTCGCCCACAACGAGCTGATCAGCTACGAGGCGCTCGGGCTCTGTGCAGAGGGCGCAGCGGAGAAGTTCGTCGACGACGGCGACAACACGTACGGCGGCAAGGTCGTGACCAATCCGTCGGGCGGGCTGCTTTCCAAAGGGCATCCGCTGGGCGCCACCGGTCTCGCGCAATGCTACGAGCTCACGCAGCAGCTGCGCGGCACGGCCGACGCGCGGCAGGTCGACGGCGCACGTGTCGCGCTCCAGCACAATCTCGGGCTCGGCGGCGCATGCGTGATCACCATGTATCGCGCGGCGTAAGTTGCCATCCACGCTACGGATACAACCATGCACACCTACAGGATAGCCGCCATTCCGGGTGACGGCATCGGCATCGACGTGATCGAAGCGGGGCTCACGGTCCTCGAAGCCGTTGCGGCACGCGAGCAGGCATTTGGATTGCACATCGAACGCTTTCCGTGGAGCTCCGATTACTACCTCGAGCACGGTCATTACATTCCCGAAGGCGGTCTCGAGCGGTTGAAAAATTTCGATGCGATCTACTTCGGCGCCGTCGGCAGCACGAAAGTGCCCGATCACGTATCGTTGTGGGGGCTGCGATTGCCGATCTGCCAGGGATTCGACCAATACGCTAACGTGCGTCCGACCCGCGTGCTGCCGGGGATCGAAAGTCCGCTGCGAAAGGGTTCGGGCATCGACTGGATCATCGTCCGCGAGAACTCGGAGGGCGAGTACGCGGGCAACGGTGGACGCGTTCACCGCGGCCTGCCCGACGAGGTCGGCACCGAGACGGCGGTCTTCACCCGCCGCGGCGTCGAGCGCATTCACCGGTTCGCGTTCGAGCTCGCGCGCAAGCGGCCGCGCAAGCATCTGACGCTCGTCACCAAATCGAATGCGCAGCGCTTCGGCATGGTGATGTGGGACGAGATCTTCTTCGAAGTGGCGCGCGATTTTCCCGACGTGCGCACCGACCGCGAGCTCGTCGATGCGGTGACGACGCGCATGGTGCTGAAGCCCGACACGCTCGACGTCGTCGTCGCGACCAATCTGCACGCCGACATCCTGTCCGATCTCGCCGCCGCGCTTGCGGGAAGTCTGGGCATCGCGCCGACCGCCAACCTGAACCCCGAGCGCCGTTTTCCTTCGATGTTCGAGCCGATCCACGGTTCGGCGTTCGACATTGCCGGCAAGGGCATCGCGAACCCGATCGCGAGCTTCTGGACGGGCGTCCTGATGCTCGAGCACCTCGGCGAAAACGCAGCGGCCGCACGGCTGATGAGCGCGATCGAGTCGGTCACTGCGAGCGGGCTGCGCACGCCCGATCTGAATGGAACGGCGACGACGGCCGATGTGACGCGAGCGGTTTGCGAGGCGATCGCGCGCTGATCTTCCGGATGTCATTCCCGCGAAAGCGGGAATCCAGAGCCTTGTGACGAACGACACTGGGTCCCCGCCTGCGCGGGGACGACGGCTGCAACTCTTCGGCTACTACGCGGCAAGCGCCTTCATTTCGGCGTACAGGTCCGCCTTGCCCTCGAAGCCGATGCCGGGCAGATCGGGCATCGTGATGTAACCGTTGTCCACACGCACGCCGTCGGGAAATCCGCCATACGGCTGGAACAGATCGGGATAGCTTTCGTTGCCGCCGAGACCGAGACCCGCGGCGATGTTGAGCGACATCTGGTGGCCGCCGTGCGGAATGCAGCGGCTCGGCGACCAGCCGTGCGCCGCGAGCATGCCGAGCGTGCGCTGGTATTCGCACAGGCCGTACGACAGCGCGCAGTCGAACTGCAGCCAGTCGCGATCCGCACGCATGCCGGCGTAGCGGATCAGGTTGCGCGCGTCCTGATGGCTGAAGAGATTCTCGCCGGTGGCCATCGGGCCGGGATAGAGCTGCGCGAGCGTCGCCTGCAAATGAAAGTCGAGCGGATCGCCCGCTTCCTCGTACCAGAACAGCGGATGGTCGCGCAGCATCTTTGCGTACGCGATCGCCGTCTCGAGGTCGAAACGGCCGTTCGCGTCGACGGCGAGCTTCGCGCAGGACCCGATCTCTTCGAGCACCGCCTCGATACGTGCGCGGTCGTCGTCGATCGGCGCGCCGCCGATCTTCATCTTGACCACCGTGTAACCGCGGTCCAGATAGCCGCGCATTTCGGCGCGCAGCGCTTCATTGCCCTTGCCCGGATAGTAGTAGCCACCCGCGGCGTAAACGAAGACGCGCGGATTCGGCTGCACGCCGTGGCGCTCGGCGAGCAGACGAAAAAGCGGCTTGCCGGCGATCTTGGCGACCGCGTCCCAGACCGCCATGTCGAGCGTGCCGACGGCGACCGAGCGCTCGCCGTGCCCGCCGGGCTTTTCGTTCGCCATCATCGCGGCCCAGACGCGGTCGGGATCGAGGTTGTCGCCCGCGTCATCGAGCAACGTCTTCGGATCGGCGTCGAGCAAACGAGGCGCGAATCGCTCCCGGATCAGTCCGCCCTGCCCGTACCGCCCGTTGGAGTTGAAGCCGTAGCCGACGACGCGGCGGCCGTCGCGCACAGCGTCGGTGACGATGGCCACGAGACTCGTCGTCATCTTCGAGAAATCGATGTACGCGTTGCGGATGGGCGAGGCGATCGGCTTGGTGACCTCGAGCACGTCGACGATGCGGATCGACATCGGATGTTCCTTTAGTTCGGCAGGCGCGCAAGGCGGCCGAGTTTATCAAACGGCGGGGCCTGCGATTGATGCGGGTCAACGCGGGCAGCGATTTGGCGGGATAGCCTTTCCGATCTGGGTGGGGGAACCTGCGAATCGGGTATCGGGTATCGGAATGTTCGACACAACGGTCAGAAGCGTGATGCGACGGCGCAACGTGTTGAAGGCGCCGCCCGAGACTTCGGTTGCCAAGGCCGCGCGGCTCATGGCGCACAAGAACGTCGGCGCCGTCATGGTCATCGAGGACGGGCGGCTCGCCGGAATCTTCACCGAGCGAGACGTCGTGTTCCGCGTCGTCGCATGCGGGCTCGACCCTCGCGCGACGCGGCTCGCGGACGTGATGACGCGAAAGCCGCAGACGATCGGACCGGACGAGCGGTTCGGCCGCGCGCTGCTGATCATGCACGACAAGGGCTTTCGCCATCTGCCGGTCGTCGACGACGGCAAGCTGGTCGGCATCGTGTCGGCGCGAAGCGCGATGGATCCCGATCTCGAGGAGTTCGTTTCGGAAGCGAAACGGCGCGAACATTTCCTTGGCAGCGGCGGCCCGACGCGGCGTGCGCGCGCCGTGCCTGTGCGCTGAGGTCACGCTGCGCGCGCGAGTCTTCACATGAATCTCGCGCAATCGCTGCTGAACGCGCTGAAGGCGCACGGTGCCGGCGAGATATTCGGCATTCCCGGCGACTTTGCGCTGCCGTTCTTCAAGGTGGTCGAAGAATCGCGGCTGCTGCCGCTTTACACGCTGAGCCACGAGCCCGCGGTCGGCTTCGCTGCCGATGCGGCGGCTCGAGCGCGTTGCGGCCTCGGCGTGGCCGCCGTGACGTACGGCGCCGGCGCACTGAACATGGTCAACCCGGTCGCGGCTGCGTTCGCCGAGAAGTCGCCGGTCGTCGTGATCTCCGGCGCGCCCGGCAAAGGCGAAGCGAGCCGCGGCCTGCTGTTGCACCACCAGGCGAAGACGCTCGACTCGCAATTCGCGATCTACACCGAGATCACCTGCGATCAGGCGAAGCTCGACGACGCGCGCCGCGCGCCGGCCGACATCGCACGCGTGCTGCGCAGCGCGCTCACGCACTCGCAACCGGTGTACATCGAATTGCCGCGCGACATGGTGAACGTGCGCTGCGAACCCGTCGTGGCGGCGCCGCCGCACGATTTCGACCGCGAGGCGCTCGCCGCGTGTGCCGACGAGATCCTCGAACGGCTCGCGAATGCGCGCTCGCCGATGATGATGGTCTGCGTCGAGGTGCGCCGCTTCGGCCTCGAGCAGAAGGTCGCCGAGCTCGCGCGGCGGCTCGCGTTGCCCGTCGTGACCACCGTTCTCGGCCGTGGGCTCCTTTCCGGCGCCGACGCACCGCTTCTCGGCACGTATCTCGGCGTCGCCGGCGCACCGGAGGTCACGCGAAGGGTCGAGCAGTCGGACGCGCTGCTGCTGCTCGGCGTGATCGTCTGCGACAGCAACTTCGGCGTTTCGGCGCAACAGATCGACCTGCGCAAGACGATCCAGGCGCTCGACGAGCGCGTGACGCTCGGCTACCACACTTATCCGAACATTCCGCTGTCGGCGCTTGTGGATGTATTGCTCGAGAGAGCGAAGAGCTCACGACAACCGCCGCGATTTGCGCCCCCCGAGTATCCGAAGGGGCTCGTTGCCGACGCGTCACCGATCGCACCGCTCGACATCGCGACGGCGATCAACGACCTCATCGCCGCGGGCAAGCGTTTTCCGATCGCGACCGACTTGGGCGATTGCCTGTTCACCGCGATGGACATCGCGAGCACCGCGCACGTCGCGCCGGCGTACTACGCGACGATGGGGTTCGGCGTGCCGGCCGGGCTCGGCTTGCAGGCTGCAACCGGCGAGCGCCCGCTGATCCTCGTCGGCGACGGCGCGTTCCAGATGACCGGCTGGGAGCTCGGCAACTGCCGGCGCTATGGCTGGGATCCGATCGTCGTCGTATTCAACAACCGAAGCTGGGAAATGCTGCATACATTCCAGCCGGAGTCGCGCTTCACCGAGCTCGACGACTGGGATTTCGCCGCCGCGGCCGCCGCGTTGGGCGGCGACGGCATTCGCGTGCGCACACGGCGCGAGCTGCGTGACGCGCTCGCGCGCGCGGTTGCGACGCGCGGACGCTTTCAGCTGATCGATGCGGTGATTCCGCGCGGCGTGCTGTCGCCCACACTCGAGCGGTTCGTCGCCGGCGTCAAGCGGCTGGCCGTGCGCGGCTAACGACCGGCGGACCGCACCGCGCGACGCTGCTCGCGCGACAACGTGCGAAGCGTCGTGATCAGCGCATCGACCGGTGCGTAGTTGCGCAGCGCGCCGTGATACGTCGCGCCCGACGCAAAGCTCCAGATCTCGCGCCGGAACGGCAAGACGGCGATATCGGGATCGGGCATCACGCGCAGGAACGCGTCGGCGAGACATGCAAGATACGGACCGGCCTTCAGGAATTGCATGACGGCGCGCAATGACGTCGTGACCACGAGAACGTCGGGAGCCTCGCCGCCGCCTGCACGAAGCACACGCGTCAACCTGCCGAGCGTGTCGCGATCGTGCTGATAGAGCACCCATGAGTAGCGCGACAAGTCCGCTGTCGTGACGCGCGCCTTGCGGTGAAGCGGATGGTGACGGCCGGCGACGACGCGCAGGTGAAACTCGCCGAAGTCCTCGACTTCGATGCCCGGCGGCAAGGCGGCGGCGTCGGGTAGCGCGGACATCACGAGGTCGAGCTCGCCGGCGAAGAGCTTCGGCAGCGTCACCGAATTGACGCCGACCTCCAGATCGACGCGCAACTTCGGAAACCGCGCCTGCAGCTGCGCCACCGCAAGCGGCACGAGCGACAGCCCCCAGTAGGGACCGGCGCCGACGGCGAGCTTGCCGCTCTCGCCATGGGCAACTGCCGCCACCTCGGCGTCGGCGACTCGGCATTGCGCTTCGATCAGCCGCCCATGCGCGAGCAGCGCCGTGCCGCTCGCCGTGAGCGTCATCCCGCGCGCGCGCCGGTCGAACAGCGCGACGCCGAACAGACGCTCGAGCCTGCGCACGCTCTTGGTGAGCGCCGGCTGGCTCACGCCGAGCTCACGCGCCGCGGCGCTCAGCGTGCCCGCGCGCGCGACCGCGAGAAACGGTTGCAGCAGCGCGGCGCTGTCGAGAAGAGCCATTCCTTATGGTTATGGATAATGGGTCGGCTCGAATTTTACAGCATGGATGTGCGGGCCTACACTACGCGGCTTCCCGTGGCGGAGGATGCTGATGAAGGCGGTATTCGTGCTGTTCGATTCGTTGTGCCGCAATGCGCTCGGCTGCTACGGCTCGACGTGGGTGCAAACGCCGAACTTCGACCGCTTCGCGCGGCGCGGGGTGACGTTCGACCGGCACTTCGTCGGCAGCCTGCCCTGCATGCCCGCCCGACGGGACCTGCACACCGGCCGGCTCAACTTCATGCACCGCAGCTGGGGCCCGCTCGAGCCCTTCGACAACTCGTTTCCGGCGGCGATGTGGAATGCGGGCATCCACACGCACCTCGTGAGCGACCACCTGCACTATTTCGAGGATGGCGGCGCGACGTATCACAACCGCTTCCGCACGTGGGACTTCATTCGCGGGCAGGAATACGATCCCTGGAAGGCGATGGTCGAGCCGCCGGTCGAGCGGCTGCGCCAGAAGTACGCAGCCAAGCATTACAACCTCGACAGCAGCTGGAAGCGTCCGACCCATCCGTACGACGGAAGCTGGAAGCGCATCCAGCACGCGATCAACAGCGAGTTCATGGTCGATGAAAAGGACCTTCCGCTCGCACGCTGCTTCGCGTCGGGCTTCGAGTTCCTCGACGTGAACCGGACCGCCGACCCGTGGTTCCTGATGCTCGAATGCTTCGATCCGCACGAGCCGTTCCAGGCGCCGACGCGCTTCAAGGAGCAGTACAAGACGGGTTGGAACGGCGGCGTGCTGGACTGGCCGATCTACGAGAAGACGACCGACAGCAGCCCCGAGGAGATCGCCGAGATCCGCGGCAACTACGCGGCGCTGGTCGCCGCATGCGACCATTATTTCGGGCAGCTGCTCGACTACTTCGATCGCCACGACCTTTGGCGCGACACGGCGCTGATCCTATCGACCGACCACGGCTTCCTGCTCGCCGAGCACGACTGGTGGGGCAAGAATCTGCAGCCGTACTACACCGAGATCTCGCACATTCCGCTGATCGTCCATCATCCGGACTTCGCGAACCGGGCCGGTGCACGGCGCAGCGCGCTCACGCAGACGATGGACCTGATGCCGACGTTCATGGATCTGTTCGGGTTGCCGAAACCGCCCGAAGTGCGCGGTCATTCGGTGCTCCCGCTGCTTGACGCAGACGCCCAGCATCGTGACATCGGCCTGTTCGGCATGTTCGGCGGCCCGATCGGAGCGACCGACGGCCGTTACACGTACTATCTGTATCCGCAGGACCTGTATGCGCCGGGGCTGCACGAATACACGCTGATGCCGATGCACCTGAGCTCGCTGTTCAGCGCATCCGAAATGAAGACGGCCACGATGGCGCCGCCGTTCGACTTCACCAAGGGCATGCCGGTGATGCGCATCGACGCGCTGAAGGATGCGCGACGCATCCCGATCCACGACGACAAGCGGTTCGATCCGGATTTCGGCACGACGCTCTATGATCTGGACAGCGACCCGAAGCAGTTGAAGCCGTTCCGCGACGATGCGATCGAGCGGCGCTTCCATGCAGGCATCTCGCGCGAGCTGCGTGCCCACGATGCGCCGGTCGAGATCTACAGCCGCTACGCGATCCGGACCGAGGACGCGCAAGCCGCGACCATCGAGGAGGAGACACTGTGATCCGTTATCCGAAGGTCCGTGCGCTGATGACCGCGCTCGTGTGGCTCGTCGCGACGCCCGCGCTCGCGCAGAAGCCGTTCGCCGACGTCGGCAAGCAGCCGCCGATCACGATCCTGATCGCGTCGACGCCCTGGTATCCGGCATTCGAGAAGCTCGTCGGCCAATACGAGCAGCAGACCGGCAACAAGATCAAGCTCGACGTCGTGCCGTTCGGCGGCCTGCTCGAGAAGGCGCGCAACTCGGTTCGAAGCGGCCAGAGTCCGTATGACATGCTGATGCTCGACACGCAATGGACGATCGAGTTCTACGAAGGCGGCTTCCTCGCGCCGTTGAAGGACGTCGATCCAGCGTTCGAGCTGCCGAAGGAAGTGATGAGCTACGGCGATTCCGGATACTGGAACGCGCAGAAGCGCTGGCGCACCGCGGACGGCGGCAAACTGATGGCGTACACGGTGCTCGGTAATGTGCAGCTGCTGTACTACCGCGGCGACCTGCTGAAGCAAGCCGGGCTCGCGCCGCCGAAAACGTGGGACGACGTGCTCGCCGTCTGCGCGAAGTTGAACGACCCGCCGAAGACGTACGGGTTCGTCGCGCGCGGCGAGCGCGGCAACGGCATCCGCTACGACTGGATGAGCGTGATGCTCGCGCAGCGCGCCTCGGTCGTGAAGGACCCGGCCGCGGGCGATTACACGGTGACGATCAACAGCGCGCAGGCGAAGGCGGCGCTCGATCTGTACATCGACATGCTGAAGCGCTGCGGCCCGCCGAATTACGGTTCGCTCGGCCAGGGCGACGTGATCCAGCTGCTCGCTACCGGCAAGGCCGCGCAGGGCGACGTCGTCACGGCCGCGTTCGCGAGCTTCGAGGATCCGAGCAAGTCGGCCGTCGTCGGCAAGCTCGAAACGGTGCCGCTGCCGCGCGCCCGCGACGGCGCAAGCGGTGCGGTGATCGGCAACTGGAACGCGGGCATTCCGAAGAACGTGTCCGATGCGCAGAAAAAGGCCGCGCTCGCGTTCTCGCGCTGGTTCGTCACTTACGACGCACAGCACGCGTTCGCGCAGGCAGGCGGCATTCCGAACCGTACCGACGTCTACACGTCAGAGCTCGCGAAGGAACCCCGCTTTCGCTGGATGCCCGCGTATCTCGAGACGCAGAAATTCGCGCAGCAGGAGCTCGGGTATGCCGAAGGCGCGCAGGTCGAGCAGATTCTCGGATTGCGGCTCAATCAGGCGCTGATCGGCGAGATGACCTCGGGCAAGGCGCTCAACACTGCTGCGCGCGAGATCGAGGAACTCTTCCGCAAGAACGGCCGCAAGACCGGCAGCCTGCAACCGTTGCCGGAGTAGAGGTCGCCTCGCGCATGTCATTCCGAGGAGCGTAGCGACGAGGAATCCGCTGTCTTCGCGCCGCGCATAGAGCAGATTCCTCGCTGCGCTCGGAATGACAAACGCGTTGCCCCGGCGACAATGTCACCGAACGGCTTCATCGATTTAGCGAATCGCACGTTCCGCCACTGGAGCCTGCTGCCGGCGGTCGTGCTGTTCGTCGCGCTGACGCTCTACCCGGTCGCGAACCTCGTGCGGATGAGCGTGTCGACGATCGAATTCACGCAGGGCCTCGAGATCTGGACGTTCACCCCGCTGCGCAACCTCGCGCTGCTGCGCGCCGACGAGGTCGTGCCGGCGGCCGTGCGCAACACGCTCGTGTTCGTCGTCGCGGCGGTCGCGATCGAGATGGTCCTGGGATTGACGCTCGCACTGCTGGTCGCCGGAATCACGCGCGGCAAGGGTCTCGTGCGCACGGTGATGATCCTGCCGATCCTCGTGCCGCCGGTGGCGATCGGCAGCATGTGGAAGCTTCTGTACAACTACGACTTCGGCATCTTCAACCAGACGTTGGTGGCGATCGGATTGCCGCCCGCGAACTGGCTCGGCTCGACGTCGCTCGCGTTATGGTCGGTGATCGCGGTCGATGTCTGGCACTGGGTGCCGTTCGTGTTCCTGATCCTGTTCGCCGCCGTCGAGGCGCTGCCGGTCGACGTGCTCGAAGCCGCGCGCGTCGACGGCGCGACGCGCTGGCAGTTGCTTCGGCGCGTGATGCTGCCGCTGTTGCGCCCGGCGATCGTCGTCGCGTTGCTGTTCCGCACGATCCTCGCGTTCAAGGTCTTCGACGAAGTCTACCTGCTCACTTCAGGCGGCCCGGGCACGTCGACGGAGATCGTCACGCTGCATCTGTACAAGGTGTTCTTCGAGCAGAACCAGTTGGGCTACGGCGCGCTGCTCTCGCTCGCGCTGATCGCGGCGATCGTCGCATTCCTGCTCGTGGGCAGGCAGGCGGTCCGCGCGGCGCGCGCATGATGGGAACGCCCGCCACCGCGCTGCGCCTACCGCGCTCCGCCACCACCGCGACACCGCTCGCGGGTCTTGGCGGCGGCTGGGTCGGCGGCATCATGTTGATGCTCGCCGTGGTCGCGATCCTCGGCCCGTTCGCGTGGATTCTCACCGCGTCGTTCAAATACCAGATCGCGATCTACTCGGGCGAGTGGCCGTTCACGCCGACGCTCGCGAACTACGCCGACGTATTGTTCGGCCGCCGCTCCGACTTCCTCGCCAACGTCGCGAACAGCCTGATCGTCGCATCGGCGAGCACCGTGCTCGTGCTCGTCGTCGCGACACTCGCCGCGTATTCGCTGCAGCGGTTTCGCTGGCCGGCATGGGTGAGCGCGGGCTTCCTCGGTTGGACGCTCGTCTTCCACATGATTCCGGTGATGACGCTGATCGGCCCGTGGTACGTCGCGTTCCGCGAGCTCGGCCTTTACGACACGCGCCTCGCGCTCGTGCTGACGCATGTAACGATCAACCTTCCGATGACCGTATGGCTGATGCGCGCATTCATGAGCGAGATACCGCCCGAGATCGAGGAGGCGGCGCTGGTCGACGGCTGCCGTCCGCTCGACGCGTTCCGCCGCATCACGCTGCCGCTGGTCGTGCCGGGGCTGATCGCGTCGGGCATTCTCGCGTTCATCTTCAGCTGGAACGAATTTCCCATTGCGTTGAGTCTCACGTCGCGCGAGCTGGCGACGGTGCCGGTCGCGATCGCGCGCTTCGCGCAGCAGTACGAAATCCAGCACAGCCAGATGGCGGCGGCTTCGATCGTGTCGACGATTCCCGCGGTCATTCTGATGGCGCTCGGCCAGCGCTTCATCGTGCGCGGCCTGACGCTCGGCGCGGTGAAATAGGGAGCACGCGATGGCGTCCGTGCAGATCCGCAACCTTGCCAAGCGCTTCGACGGCGTCACCGTGATGGAGGGGATCGACCTCGACGTCGCCGACGGCGAGTTCCTCGTGCTCGTCGGCGCGTCCGGTTGCGGCAAGTCGACGCTGCTGCGAATGATCGCGGGTCTCGAACCGATCACGTCGGGCGAGATCGCAATCGGCGGCCGCCGCGTGAACGAGCTCGAGCCGCGCGATCGCGACGTCGCGATGGTGTTCCAGAGCTACGCGCTCTACCCGCATCTCGACGTGCGCGAGAACATGAGCTTCTCGCTGCGGCTGCGCAAGCGCCCGGCCGACGAGATCGACCGCCAGGTCGACGCCACCGCCGCAACGCTCGCGCTGGAAGCGTTGCTCACGCGACGGCCGCGCGCGTTGTCGGGAGGTCAACGGCAGCGTGTCGCGATGGGCCGCGCGATCGTCCGCCATCCGCAGCTCTTCCTCTTCGACGAGCCGCTGTCGAACCTCGACGCGAAGCTGCGCGTCGCGATGCGCACCGAGATCCGCGCGCTGCACCAGCGTCTGCACGCCACGTCGATCTACGTCACGCACGACCAGGTCGAAGCGATGACGATGGCCGACCGCATGGTCGTGATGAACGCCGGACGAATCGAGCAGATCGGCCCGCCGCTCGACGTCTACGACCGCCCGCAGACGCTCTACGTCGCGCAGTTCATCGGCTCGCCGGCGATCAACGCCTGGCGCGGTGTGCTCGAGGTCGACGATCGCGGTCGCGCGCAGGTGCGCACCGATGCCGGAATCACGCTCGCGCTTTCCGCCGCAACGGCGCCGGCCGGCTCGAGCATTGCGATCGCGTTCCGTCCCGAGCACGTCGTCGTCGATCCGCAAGGATCGCTCGAGGGGCGTGTCGACGTCGTCGAGACGCTCGGCCCGGAAACGTACGTATATCTCGACGTCGCGGGCGTACGCACGTGCGCTCGCGTCGATCGCAGTCGCCGGATGACGCCCGGCGATCGCGTGCGAATGCACGTGCCCGAACAGGCGATCCACGTATTCGACGCAGCGAATGGGCGGCGGCTCGGCGCATAACGAGGCGATCGTCGCCGCCGCGCGGAAGGCGTAGCATTCACGCTACCTTTCGCCACGGCCGCAGGTACTCATGAGACCCGAATCGGATTCGAATCGAGAATTGGCGATGTTCATCATCGGCGCCGCGCTCGGCGCCACCGTGATGTACCTGCTCGATCCGGACAAAGGCCGGCGGCGACGCGCGATCGCCCGCGACAAGGCGCGCAGCGTCTTGACGCACGCGCAGGAGCGCGCGGCCAAGTCGGCCCGGGATCTCGGCCACCGCGTCGAGGGCGTTCGGGCGCGGGCGCGGCAGGCGTTCGAGCGCGCCCCGGCTCCGGACGATCTCGTTCTGATCGAACGCGTGCGCTCGAGAATCGGCCGCGTCGTCTCGCATCCGCACGCGATCCAGATCGGCGCCCGCGACGGGCGTGTGACGTTGAGCGGACCGATCCTCACCGGTGAAGTGCAAGCATTGCTCGACGCCGTGCGCTCGGTGCAAGGAGTAGCGGACGTCGACGAGCATCTCGACGTTCACGAAACGCCGGGATCCATTCCGAGCCTGCAGGGGACGTCGAAGCGCTCCCGAGCGCGCTAGCGGCCCGCAGACGCCGACCGCCGCAGCGGCGGACGATTGCCGAGCTGGACCTGCAACGTGGCGCGGCGTCCCTCGCGCATCAGCTCCACCGGCACTTTCGCGCCGGGCTCGAGTTCCATCGTCGCACCGGCGAGATCTTCCGGTTGTTCGACCGATCGATCGCCCAGACGCACGATCACGTCGCCTGCCGCCATGCCGGCGCGATCGGCGGGACCGCCGGGCTGAACGGCGACGATCATCGCGCCATGCTCGCCGCGCGCGGCCGCCGATGTCGATACGCCGAGGTAGCCGCGTGCGACCCGACCGTTCTTCTCGAGGCTCTGCACGACTTTCTGCGCGATATCGATCGGAATCGCGAAGCCGATGCCCTCGGAGCCGCCGCCGCGCGACAGGATCGCCGAATTGATGCCGACCAGCCGTCCGGCCGTGTCGATCAACGCTCCGCCCGAATTGCCCGGATTGATCGCGGCGTCGGTCTGGATAAAGTTCTCGATCGGGTTGATGCCGATCCCTTTGCGGCCGAGCGCGCTGACGATGCCCTGCGTCACCGTCTGGCCGACACCGAGCGGATTGCCGACGGCGAGCACGACGTCGCCGACGGCGAGGTCCTTCGTGTTGCCGATCTCGATCGGCCTAAGTCCCGACGCATCGATTTTCAGCAGCGCGAGATCCGAGTCCGGATCGACACCGATCACCTTAGTCGGCCGCAACGTGCCGTCGGGTAGTGCGACGGCGAGCTCGGTCGCGTCCTGAACGACGTGGTTGTTGGTGACGACAAAGCCGGCCGCGTCGATCAGCACGCCCGATCCGAGCCCTTGGCTCAACAGCCGTCGGCCGCCGAGCCCGAGTGGCCCTACCGTCGCCGTGCGTGCCGAATACACCGTGACCACCGACGGAGCGGCCCGCTGCACCGCGCTGCGATAACTGATGCTGAGCGCCGCGGCGGCCGTCTGAGTCGTGACGACGCCGTTCGGAGCGCCGGAGGGAGACGGCGGCGCGGGGGCGGGCGAGGCTGTCGCCGGTGGCTGCGGGACCGGCGCCTGCAAGCCTGACTGCACATCGCCGGTATTGGTTACCGCAAAACGGGCGGCACCGTATCCGACGAGCGCGGCGAGCACGAGCTGGATCAGCAGAACGGAAAAATTTCTCATTGTTCATCACCCGTTCGAATGAAAAGGAAGGCCGTGCGCGCGCTCGCACCGGCGAGTCGCGCCAGGTTTGACCGGATCGATGACGGCAAAGTCCCGCGTTGCGATGATTGAAATCAGAGCACGCGGTATTTCGCGAACACGTCCTTCAGCAGCGCTCCCGCAGCCAGCTCGTCACGGGTCCGGTTCTCGCCGGTGACTTTGGCGAACGCGTCGGCGAGCGCCTGTTCCTCGATCGCCCGCGGCACGACGATGACGCCGTCCGCATCTCCGACGACGAGATCGCCGGGTGCGACGGTAACGCCGGCACAGACAATCGGTACGTCGATCTCGGCGACCACGCCCCGGCCCTTGGAGTCGAGCGGCGCAATGCCGCCATGGAACACGGGAAAGCGCATCGCCCTGATGGCGCGAATATCGCGCACCATGCCGTCCGTCACGCAGCCAACAGCGCCGCGTGCGAGCGAGGCGGTCGACAGCAGCTCGCCCCACGGCGCAATGCGCGTGGAGCCCCCGCAGCCGAGAACGGCGATGTCGCCGGCCTTCAGATCGTCGACCAGCGCGATCTCGAGCTCATAAGGATTCTCGCCGGGAACGACGCGGTCGACCTCGCGATAGATTCCGGTTCTCGCAAAACCCGCCATGACCAGCGTGTCGTCGAGCGGGCGTATCGACGCCGGCATCGCCTGATTGCGATGGCCGAGCTCATCGAGAACGTCGGACAACACCGCCGTATAGAGTCGCTCGCGGATTTCACTGAGGAACTCGGCGTCGCCTCGCTTTCGCA